>JAESGR010000474.1_pt1 | contig 29723 bp, 27 predicted proteins | sample 9269771 | NCBI WGS metagenome assembly JAESGR01 (sample SAMN15739572, study PRJNA653492) | algae metagenome | isolation source: Chroococcus sp. CMT-3BRIN-NPC107 and co-occurring heterotrophs from well... | place: USA: Clark Mountains Wilderness, California | collected 2010-04-18 | reverse complement strand
ATCTTCACCTTGCCGTCGCGGAGGGACATGATCCGCGCGCCGGGCCCTTGGATCACCGGCTCCGGCAGCGGGAAGAAACCGGGCGCGCCGTAGTCGTGGTTGAACTTTCCGGCGATGTCGCGGGTCAGCTCCAGGTGCTGCTTCTGGTCCTCGCCGACGGGCACGTGGGTCGCCTTGTAGAGCAGGATGTCGGCGGCCTGCAGCACCGGGTAGGTGTAAAGGCCGACGCTTTCGCGCTCCTTGTGCTTGCCCGCCTTCTCCTTGAATTGGGTCATCCGGTCGAGCCAGCCGAGCCGGGCCGTGCAGTTGAAGATCCAGGCGAGCTCGGCGTGGGCCGGCACCGCCGACTGCGGGAAGATGGTCGCGACCTTGGGATCGAGGCCCGCCGACAGGTAGGCGGCGGCGATCTCGCGGGTCTGGGCGGCCAGGCGCGCCGGGTCCTGCCACACGGTGATCGAGTGCATGTCGGCCACGAAGATGAAGGTCTCCATCTCGTGCTGCAGGCGGGCGAACTTCACCAGCGCGCCGAGATAGTTGCCCAGGTGCAGGGCGCCGGAGGACTGCACGCCGGAGATCACGCGCGTCGGCCCCGCATAGGGGGCGGGAGCTTGGTCGGTCATGGGATCAGGCTTCGCTTCGAAGAGTCAGGTACGGGCGCGTCGCAGCGCAGGCTTGGGAGAGCGGCTTAGCCGCGGCGCCATCGCCAGCTGTTGACCGTACGAGCCATGGCCAGCCTCCTAGGCCGAACAGGCTGTCAGGACAAGTCGGCAGGCGGGGCGGCCGCGGCCTCGCCCTTGCGGCGCTTGAAGGCCGTGCGGGCCTCCGCAAGCGTCACGCCCCCGAAGGCGAACAGCAGCACCGCGTAGAGCAGGCCGCCCAGGCCGCAGACGGCGACCAGCGACAGCTCCTTGGCGCCGTGCTCCAGCACCGCGTGCAGCGGCGCCTCGTACACCGGGCGGAAGTAGGAGGCGGCGGCCAGGGCCAAGCCCATGATCACGCTGGCGGCGGTGATCCGGGCCATCTTGGAGATCGCCTGTTTCGAGGGCCGGTAGACGTCGCGTTTCCAGAGCGCCACGGCCATCTGGATGACGCTCACCCAGGCGGCCGTGCTGGTCGCGACCGCGACCCCAGCCAGACCGATCAACGGGAACAGCGAGACGCCCAGGGCGATGTTCACTGCCACCGAGATCAGGCTGTACTTCATCGGCGTCTTCGTATCGTCGCGGGCGAAAAAGGCGGGCTGCAGGATGCGCAGCAGCACGAAGGCCGGCACGCCCCAGCCGAAGTGGAGCAGCAGGCTCGCCGCGCCGGCGGAGTCGGCGGCCAGGAACTCGCCCCGGGTGAACAGACCGTCGATCAGGAAGAAGGGGATCGAAACCAGGGCGGCGGCGGCCGGCAGGCTGAGCGCCAGGGCGAACACCATCGCCAGGTCCATGGAGTCCTGCGCCTCGTCGTGCCGGCCCCGCTGCAGCGCCTGCGCCAGCCTGGGCAGCAGGGCGACGCCGATCGCCACGCCGACCAAACTGAGCGGCAACTGATAGAGCCGCGCGGCGACCTCGTTCCAGGTCCGCCCGCCGGCCACCTGCGATGCCAGGATGCCGGTGATGAAGATGTTCACCTGGGTCACGCTCTGCGACAGGGCGTTGGGTCCGCCCACCCGGATCAGCTGCTTCATCTCCGGCGTCAGGCGCGGCCGGACCAGGCGGATGCGTGCGCCCGTCTTGCGGGCGAACCACCACACGATCGAAGCCTGCAGCAGGCCGGCGACGAGCACCGAGAAGGAGGCTGCGTAGGCGGCGCCGACGGGATCCTTCTGCGGCAGCACGGCCGCCAGGTTGGCGATGTTCAGAATTGTCGGATAGAGCGCCGAGACCGCGAACCGGCCGCGGGCGTTCAGCACGCTGGCGAACAGCGAGGCGATGACGATGAACGGCAGGTACATCATCGTGATCTGGGTCAGGATGATGGACAGCTGGAACTTGGCCGGCTCGTCCACGTAGCCGGGGTTGATCGCGTACATCAGCCACGGCATGGCCAGCATGCAGACTAGCGCGATGACCACCGCGGCCAGCGCCACGGACGCCAGGGCGTCCGAGGCGAACCGGTCGGCGTCGGCTTCGTCGCCGGCTAGCTTGCGGGAATAGCTCGGCACGAAGGCGGCGGTGAAAGCCCCCTCGGCCAGGATCCGCCGGAAAAGGTTGGGGAACTGGTTGGCGGTGTAGAAGGCGTCCGCGGCGATGTTCTGGCTGGCGCCCAGCACCGCGGTGATCACCGCATCGCGCGCGAAGCCGAGCACCCGGCTGACCAGGGTCCCGCCGGCGAAGATGATCGACTGGAGCATCATGCCGCCGCGGCGGATGGGGCTCGGACGGGCGGGGGCGTCTGTCACGGGCGGAATGTCTGCGCTGAGCCGGTTTCTCCGGTCAAGCGGGGCCGAGCGCAGATCGCGTCATGTCGCAGGGCGTTCCTAGCGCGCCACGCTGGCCCGGGCCTTCTGCAGGTTGGGGCGGGGCTTGGCGGGACTGGTCTCGGCTTCCTGAAGGGCGGAGAGCAGCCGGGCCTTCAGGGCGGTCATGCGGCGGGGATCGCGGAGCTTCTCGCCCATCGCGTCGGTGACGTAGAAGGCGTCCACCGCCCGCTCGCCGTAGCTGTCGATGTGGGCCGAGACGATGGAAAGGCCCGCGTCCGAGATCGCCCGGGCCAGGCCGCCCAGCAGCCCGGGCCGGTCGCGGCCCGAGGCCTCGACCACCGTGGCGGTCTCGGAGGCCTCGTTGTCCAGCATGACGGTGGGGGTGATCGAGAAGGCTGCGGACCGGCCGAAGTCGGCCAGCCGCCGCGCCTCGGCCTTTGAGGCCTCGCCGCGGGCCGCCGCCTCGAGGGACTCGGCGAGCCTGGCCAGGGACTTGGGATTGTCGGCGCCGTAGGGCTGACCCGCCACGTCCTGCACGTAGAAGACGTCCAGCGCCTGCCCCTGGCGGGAGGTGAAGACCCGGGCGCCGAGCACGCTGGCGCCGGCCGCGGTGATGCACGAGGCCAGGTCCGCGAACAGCCGCGCCCGGTCGCGGGCGGCCACGACGATCTCGGCGGCGCCCTGGTCCTGCCGCACCCGGGCGTCGGCCGCCGCGCCCCGCTGCCGCTCGGCCCGCGCGGCCAGGGCGGCGTGGACCAGCATCTCGTCTTGGGTGAACCCAGCGAAGTAGGCGTCCTCCATGGAGCGCGCCCAGTCGGCGGCGTCCGGAGCGTCGGCGATCAGGCGCTCGCGCGCCGAAAGGGCGAGGACCTCGAAGTGGCGGCGGACGGTGCTGGCCTCGGAGCCGCGGCCCCCGCGGAATACCGCCTCGGTCGCGTTGTAGAGCTCGCGCATCAGCTGGCCCTTCCAGCCGTTCCAGACGCCCGGGCCCACGGCGCGGATGTCAGCGACGGTCAGCACCAGCAGCAGGCGCAGCCGCTCGGGGCTCTGCACGATCTTGGCGAAATCGGCGACCGTGCGCGGGTCGCTGACGTCCCGCTTCTGAGCGTAGTCGCTCATCACCAGGTGGTGCTCCACCAGCCAGGCGACCAGCTCGACGCGGTGGCGCTCCAGTCCCAGCCGCTCGCAGGCCGTGCGCGCGGCCCGGGCGCCGGCCCGCTCCTGGCCGCCCTCCCCGCCCTTGCCGGTGTCGTGCAGCAGCATGGCCAGGAACAGGGCTTCCTTATCGTCGATCAGCGGCATGATCGCAGTGGACAGCGGGTGGTCCTCGGCGAAACGGCCGAGCGCGATGTCGCTGATCACTCCGACCGCCCGCAGGGTGTGCTCGTCCACCGTGTACGAGTGGTACATGTTGAACTGCATCTGGGCGACGATCCGGCCGAACTCGGGGACGAAGCGGCCGAGCACGTTTGCTTCGGTCATCATCGTCAGCGTGCGCTGCGGGTCGCGGCTGTGGGCCAGGATGTCCAGGAACACCCGCGCTGCCTCGGGATCGCGCCGCACCTTGGCGCCGATCAGGCCGGAGAGGCGGGTCGCAGCGGTGAAGGCGTCCGGGTGGAGGTCGAGGTTGCGCTGGTCGGCCAGGCGGAACAGCCGCAGCAGGTTGACCGGGTCCTTTTCGAAGGTCTGCGGCCCGTCGATGTTCAGCCGCCCGCCCTCCTCGTGGAAGCCCTCGTCCAGCTTCTTGCGCTTGGTCTTGGCCCCGGGCAGCAGGCGCGAGAAGCCCTTGGGCTCGGACTTGACCCGTTCGGCCTCCAGCTTGGCGGCGAACACCCGGGTGAGCGCCCCCACCTCCTTGGCGATCAGGAAATAGCGGCGCATGAACCGCTCGACGGCCGGCGCATCGCCCCGGTCGCCGTAGCCCATCCGCCGGGCCAGCTCCGGCTGCAGGTCGAAAGTCAGCCGCTCCTCGGGCCGGCCGGTGGCGAAGTGCAGGTGGCAGCGCACCGCCCACAGGAAGTCGAAGGCGCGGATGAAGGCGGTGATCTCGCGCCGCTCGAACATCTCCAGCTGCAGCACGCCCTCAACCTGCTCGGCGTCGGCCGGGTGCAGGTACTGGCCGATCCAGAACAGGGTGTTGAGGTCGCGAAGGCCCCCCTTTCCCTCCTTAACGTTGGGCTCGACCATGTAGCGGGAGGCTCCGGCCCGGGCGTGCCGCTCGTCGCGCTCCTTCAGCTTGGCGGCCACAAACTGGGCTCCCGAACCCTTCACCACCTCCGCCCAGAAGCGGCGCTTCAGCTCCTCGGCCAGCGCCTCGTCGCCGGTCAGGCGGCGACCCTCCAAGAGGGCGGTGCGGATGGTGAAGTCCTCCCGGGCCAGCTTGATGCACTCGTCGATGGTCCGCGAGGCGTGGCCGACTTTGAAGCCCAGGTCCCACAGGGCGTAGAGCATGAACTCGATCACCTGCTCCACGTGGGCGGTCTGCTTGTAGGGCCGCAGGAACAACAGATCGATGTCGGAGAAGGGCGCGAGCGTGCCGCGCCCGTAGCCGCCCACCGCCATCAGCGCCAGCCGCTCGCCCTCCGTGGGGTTGCGGGCCCGGAACACGTGAACGGTGGTGAAGTCGTAAAGGGCGGTGATCACCTCGTCGGTGACGCCGGAGAGCAGGCGGGCGGTTTCGATGCCGCCGGCCCCGGCCTCCAGCCGCTCCTTGGCGATCATCCGGCCGCGGAACAGCGCCGACTTGAGGATCTCGATGGCCCGACGGCGCTGCTCGGCCTCATCGCCGATCGCCTCCAGGGCCGCCGCCGACAGCTGGGATCGCAGCTTCACCCCGTCAACGACGTACTCGAGGCGGGTGGGACGCAGGCGCGGCGGCATGGGCGGCTTTCGGACTGGACGCTGGCAGGAAGATATAGGCGAAGGCGGGCGGCCGTGTCAGGCCGGATGGATGGTAAACCCGCACGCCGCGGGGCCCGAGGGCTAGGCCGCGGAATTCGCCACGAAATGACCTTGGGCGCTAACGGCGGTTAAGCTTGGCGGTTAACCAGCATCTCACCTCACGCGGATAACCTCGTTCCGTTACGCGAAGGGTGGCTCTCCATGCCCAGGTTCGAGCTCTACCAGAAGGCCGACACCGCCCGGACCCGCCAGGGAACCGGCGGCGCGCGCATCTTCGCCCTGCTCCTACTGCTCTGGGCCGCCATCCTGCTCTGGGCCAGCCAAGTGGTGTTCGGGCTCTAGGACCGGGCCAGGCTCAGCCCCGCCCGTCCCAGGACTGCGCTCAGCGCCTCCGTCCCGTCCCACAGAACGGCGGCCCAGCCGGCCACTTCCGCAGACTCCACGTTGCGCGGCGAGTCGTCGATCAACAGGAGGTCGGAGGGGGCGAAGCCGGTGCGCTGCTGGACGGCGGCCCAGAAGGCGGGGTCGGGTTTCGCGCAGCCGAGCTCGGCGGCGTAGTGGATCGCATCGAAGCGGTCCTTCAGCGCCAGCTTCTCCCACAGGTGCCGCGCGCGGTGGTGCTCCTGGACCGTCGCCAGGTGCAGGGCGTAACCGGCGGTGCGCCAACGCGCGAGCTCGTCCAGCAGGACGAGGTTGAGGCGGCCGTCCTTCTCGAACCAGTAGTCGACGAGCGCCTGCGCGGCGACGTGAGGGGCGAACTCCGCCAGGGCGGGAGCCAACCGGTCGAACAGGTCCGCCCGGCCATGCACGATGTCCTGGAAGTGGGCGCGGAAGAACCGGTCCTGCAGATCCTGCGGGCGGATTCCCAGGTCCGACTCGATGTCGGCGTCCCAGCGCCGGCCGTCGGGGGCGTGGACGACGACGCCGTCCACGTCGACCATCAGCGCCTTCACGTCAGCATGGCCCGCAGGCGGTAGAGGGCGTCCAAGGCCTCCCTGGGGCTCATGCCGTCGACGTCCAGCCCGGCCAGGGTCTCCTCGACCGGCGAGGGGCCGGTCCGCTCGTCCGCCGGGACAGCGGCGGCGAACAGCGGCAGGTCCTCCAGGTGGGCCGGGGCGCCGGCCTCGCGCTCCAGCCGCTCGAGCACCTGGCGGGCGCGGGAAACGACCGGAGCGGGCACACCGGCGAGCTTGGCGACCTGCACGCCGTAGGAGCGGTCGGCAGGGCCGGGGCCGGCCTCGTGCAGGAAGATCAGCTCGCCATTCCACTCCTTGGCCTTCAGGGACAGGTTGGCGACGTGGGCCAGGCGCCCGTCGAGCACGGCGAGCTCGTGATAGTGTGTAGCGAACAGCGCTCGGCAGCGATTGGTCTCGTGCAGCGCCTCGGCGCAGGCCCAGGCGATAGCCAGGCCGTCGTAGGTCGCCGTGCCGCGGCCGATCTCGTCGAGAATGACCAGCGAGCGAGGCGTCGCCTGGGTCAGGATGGCGGCGGTCTCGACCATCTCCAGCATGAAGGTGGAGCGGCCGCGGGCCAGATCATCGCCCGCCCCGACGCGGCTGAACAAGCGGTCGACCACGCCGAGCCTGAGCTTGGCCGCCGGCACGAAGCAGCCGGCCTGGGCGAGCACCGCCAGGATCGCGTTCTGGCGCAGGAAGGTCGACTTACCGGCCATGTTGGGGCCGGTCACGATGGCCAGCCTGGGGCCGCCGGCCCCGGTCCCGTCCAGGCGGCAGTCGTTGGGGGTGAAGGCCTCGCCGGCCCGGCGCACCGCGGCCTCGACCACCGGGTGGCGGGCGGCCTGCGCTTCGAATGCAGTGGAGCGATCGACCACCGGCCGCGTCGCGCCGACGTCCTCGGCCCATTCGGCGAGGCCGGCGGCGACATCGAGGCGGGCGAAGCCCTCGGCCGCGGCCTGCACCTGGGCGGCGACGGCGCAGGCGGCCTCGCGCCAGGCCTCAAAGGTCTCCAGCTCGATGGCCAGGGCCCGCTCGGCGGCCTGGGCGATGCGCGCGTCGAGCTCGGCCAGCTCCACGGTGGTGAAGCGGACCTGGTTGGCGAGCGTCTGGCGATGAATGAATGTCGCGTTGAGCGGGGGCTTCATCAGCGGCTCGGCCGCCTTGGCGCTGGCCTCGACGAAGTAGCCGAGCACGGCGTTGTGGCGCACCCGCAGCGCCACGCCGCTCTCGGCCGCCAACTGGGCCTCCAAGGCGGCGACCACCTTGCGGGAGTCGTCGCGCAAGCCACGGGCCTGGTCGAGCTCGGGCCGAACGCCCGGCGCCACGAAGCCGCCGTCGCGGGTGAGCGTCGGCAGCTCGGATCCGAGACCCGCCTCCAGCAGCGCCTTGAGCTGTGCGAGCTCGGGGGCCCGGGCCGGGTCGAGCGCCGCCAGGGCGCTCGCGAGCTCGGCTGGAGGCGGATTGAGAGTGCTAGGCTCGGCGGCGAACAAGGCGACCGCCGCCTCGCCGGCCGCCAGGCCGTCGCGCAGGCAGCCGAGGTCGCGCGGGCCGCCCCGGCCAAGCGCCAGGCGCGACAGCGCGCGGGCCATGTCGCCCAGGCCCTTCAGCCGCTCGCGCAGCCGCTGGCGCAGCGGCCGGTGCTCGCAGAGCCAGGCGATGGCGTCGAGCCGGGCGTCAATGGCGGCGGGATCCAGCAGCGGACGGGCCAGGCGCGAGGCCAGCAGCCGCGCCCCGGCGGCCGTCACCGTCCGGTCGATGGCGCCCAGCAGCCCGCCCTCACGGGACCCGGACAGGCTCTTCTCGATCTCGAGGCTGGCCCGGGTCGCCGGGTCGATGGCCATCACGTCGGCCTCGCCGGCCCGGCGGGGCGCGGTCAGCGCCGGCATCCGGCCGGCCTGGGTGGTCTCCAGGTGGGCCGCGATCAGGCCGAGTGCGGCGATCTCAGCGCCCGAGAGCTGGCCGAAGCCGTCCAGGGTCTCGACGCCGTAGAGCCGCTTCAAGCGGGCTTCCGAGGCCGACGGCTCGGCCAGGGCCGAGGGCAGCGGCTGGACGAAGCCGCCGCCGGCCTTCAGCGCGGCGCTGACCACCTCGTCGGCGAACAGCCGGTCCGGGACCAGGATCTCGGAGGGGCCGAGCGCGGCGAGCGCCGAGGCCAGCCCGTCGCGGCCGACCGCCAGGCATTCCACCTCGCCGGTGGAGATCTCGACGCTGGCCACCGCGGCCTGTCCGGCCCGCACCGCCACGGCGGCGAGCCGGTTGGCCCCGCGGGCGTCGAGCAGGCCGTCCTCGGTAAGGGTGCCGGGGGTGACCACCCGGACGATGTCGCGCCGGACCACCGACTTGGAGCCGCGCTTGCGGGCCTCGGCCGGGTCCTCCATCTGCTCGCAGACGGCGACCTTGAAGCCGGCGCGGATCAGCTTGGCGAGATAGGCCTCGGCTGCGTGCACCGGCACCCCGGCCATCGGAATAGGCGCGCCGCCGTGCTGACCGCGGGCGGTGAGGGTGATGCCGAGGGCGGCGGCGGCCTTCTGCGCGTCCTCGAAGAACAGCTCGTAGAAGTCGCCCATGCGGAAGAACACCAGCGCGTCCGGCTGGCGCGCCTTGGCCTCGAAGAACTGAGCCATCACGGGGCTGGCCGCCGCCGCATTGGCGAGGGCGGCATCGGGACTTTGCGGGCTGGCGGCGTTCATTCCGGGCGGAAGCTAGCGGCGCCCGCCCGCCCCGTCAGCCCCGCCAGGCCGCCCCTGCGACGATCGGCAAGGAGTTGTTAACAGGTTCGCGCGGGGCGGCGCCGAAAAAACCGGCAGATGCGCCGTGACCCGCCGGGCCCCCTTGAACGTTCCCCCGAACGCACCAAGCTCTTCTTCTGAAAGGCGGTTCGTCAGTTGTCCTATTTCATCGTTCCCGCCGGCCCTTCCGACGCTCGCGACATCGCCCGGGTGCACGTCAGGTCGTGGCGCGAGACCTACCAGGGCCTGCTGCCGGCCCAGTTTCTGGCGGCGATGAGCGAGGACGTGCACGCCCGACGCTGGCGGACGGCGCTGATGGAGCCCGGTCCCGACGACGTGGTGCTGCTGGCCGAGGGGCGCGAAGGCGTCGTCGGCTACTGCTCGGCCGGCCCATCCCGCTTCCGCCTGCCCGGCGAGGCCGAGATCGCCACCCTCTACGTCCTTCGCCGCGCGCACGGCGAGGGCCTAGGACGGCGGCTGGTGCAGGACGCCGCCCGCGCGCTCGCCGCCCACGACGCCAAGAGCCTGGTGATCTCGGTGCTCGAGGACAACCTCAACGCCCGAGCCTTCTACGAGCACATGGGCGGCCGGGCGGAAGAGCCCAGAGCCGACCGCGGCCCCGGCGGCCTCGTCTACGAGGTCGACTACCGCTGGGCGGACATCCGCGCCCTGACCTAGGCCTTCGCCAGCATCAGCGTGAAGCGCGCGCCCGGCTGGCCCGGCGCGTAGTCCAGCCGTCCCCGGTGGGCCAGCGCGATCTGGCGGGCGAGGGAAAGGCCGACGCCCGAGCCGCCGGTCTTGGTCGTGAAGAAGGGCGTGAAGGCGCGCTCCAGGTCCTGGGGTGTCAGCCCGGGGCCAGTGTCCTCGACCACCATCGCGACGGCCTCGCCGGCCTCCGCGCAGCTCAGCCGAACCGCCGCGCCGGGCGATCTGCGCGCCGCCTCGAGCGCATTCTTCAGGAGGTTGATCAGCGCCTGCTCCAACAGGTCCGGGTCCGCCTGCACCGTCAGCCCCGCGTCGGGAGCGACGCTGGCGTAGGCGACGCCCGCCGCCTGCATCTGCGCCGACATGAGCCGGTCGACGCGGGCGATCAGCTCGGCCAAGGGTACGCGGACCTTGGCCGCCGGCGGCAGGTCGGCCAGCCGGCGATAGCGGTCGACGAAGCTCATCAGGCCCTCGCCACGGCGGGCGATGACCTCCAGCGCCTCGGCCGCGAGCGGAGCGAAGCGGACGGGTGGGGAAGCGACGAGCTGCAGGGCGTTGGCCGGCCAGCGCAGGTGGCGCACGCGACTCCCCCGCCGATGCTGCGCATCGTCTTCCCTCCCCAGAAGGGGAGGGAAGACGGGCGGCGCCTTCCGTTGCTACTGTCCCCCAACGACAAGAACCCAACGGGAGGGACGCTGATGGCCTCGCCGCTCGCCGGCCTGACAGTGCTCGACTGCACGCACGTGATCGCCGGGGCCTGGTGCTCGCTGCTGCTGGCGGACCTGGGCGCGGACGTGATCAAGATCGAGCCGCTCGAGGGGGAGACCACCCGGGGGCACCCTAAGGCCAGGTTCAAGGCATTCGACTACGTGAACCGCAACAAGCGCTCGCTGGCCGTTGACCTGTCGAAGCCCGAAGGCCAGGCGGTGATCAAGCGTCTGGCGAAGAGCGCCGACATCTTCGTGGAGAACTACCGCCCAGGCGCGCTGGATCGGATGGGCCTGGGCTATGCGCAGCTGTCGGCGGAGAACCCCGCGCTGATCTACGCTTCCGTCTCCGGCTTCGGTCTGACCGGCCCCTACCGCGACCGCGGCGGCTTCGACCTGATCGCCCAGGCGATGAGCGGGATCATGAGCTTCACCGGCGAGGTGGGCTCCACCAAGCCGACCGCCGCCGGGGTGCCGCTGTCGGATCTCAACGCCGGGGTGTTCGCGGCGCTGGGCGTGCTGGCCGCCCTGCACCACCGGGAGAAGACCGGCGAGGGGCAGCACGTGGAGACCTCCCTGCTGGAGAGCGCCATCGCCTACACGGTCTGGGAGACCGGGCTGCACCTCTCCACCGGTGAAGTCGCCAAGCCGAATGGCTCGCGCCACCGGCTGGCCGCGCCCTACGAGGCGCTGAAGACCGCCGACGGCCACGTGGTGGTGGGGGTCAACAACGACCGGCTGTGGGCCAGGTTCTGCCAGGCCCTGGGCGATCCGACCCTGAAGGACGATCCGCAATTCGCCGACGGCCGCTCGCGGGTGCTCAACCGCGACGCCCTGGCCGAACGGATCGAGAAGGTCCTGGCCGCCGCGACCACAGAGGAATGGGTGGCGCGCTTCGAGGCCGTCGGCGTGCCGTCCGGCCCCATCAACACCATCGACAAGGCCCTGACCGACCCGCACGTTGAGGCCCGCGGCCTGCTGGCGGAGGTGGAGGGGCGCAAGTTCACCCGCACGCCGCTGCAGTTCTCCAAGACCCCGGTCGAGGTGAAGCGCGGGCCGCCGCCGCTGGGCTCGTCGAGCCGGCAGGTGTTGGCGCAGGCGGGCCTGGGCGACGACGAGATCGAGAAACTTGTGGCGTCGGGCGTGATCGGCGTCGGGGAGGAAGTGAAGGCATGAGCGGGACCGTCCACCTGGAGGCGCCGTCGCAGCACGTGCGCGTGCTGACCATCGACAATCCGCCGATGAACCCGTTGGGGGTCTCGATGCGGGCCACCTTCATGGAGGTGCTGGACGAGGTGGCGACCCACGCCGAGGTCCGCTGCCTAGTGGTCACCGGCAAGGGCCGAGCGTTCTGCTCGGGCGATGACCTGAAGGACGTGGGGCCGCAGGGCGAGGACCTGGCCGGGTTCGCCAGGCTCCTGGAGCGGCTGGACGCCAGCCGCGTGCCGGTGATCGCGGCGGTCAACGGCTGGTGCGTCGGCGGCGGCTTCGAGCTGGCGCTGTGCTGCGACATCCGGATCGCCTCGACGGAAGCGAAGTTCACCGCCGCCGGCGTCAACGTCGGGCTGATGGCCAGCGCCTACCGGCTGCCCAGGATCATCGGCGTCGGGCCCGCCAAGGCCATGCTGCTGACCGGCCTGCCGCACGATGCGGCCACGGCCGAGCGGTTCGGCCTGGTCACCGCCGTGCACGAGCCGGACGCCCTCATGCCGGCCGCCCTGGCGCTGGCCGAGCGGATCGCCTCGCGCGCGCCCCTGTCGGTGGCCGCCGCCAAGCGGGTCTCCAGCCGCGCCCCAGACCTGTCCCCCGAGGACGCCGACAAGATGCAGGCGGCGGAACTTCGCGTCCTGCGCAAGAGCGCTGACCACAAGGAGGCGGTGCAGGCCTTCCGCGAGAAGCGCGACCCGGTGTTCACCGGGAGCTGAGGGCGCCAGGCAGCGCTTCGCCCTGCCTGGCGCTGGCTAGGCCTAGATCTTCGCCATCACCAGGCTGCCGTTGGTGCCGCCGAAGCCGAAGCTGTTGCTCATCACCGTCTCGAGCGGGCGGTCGATCCGCTCACGGACGATCGGCAGGTCGGCGAAGGCCGGGTCCAGCTCTTCGATGTGGGCGCTCTGCGCGGCGAAGCCGTTGTTGAGCATGAGCAAGGAGTAGATCGCCTCCTGCGCGCCGGCCGCCCCGAGGCTGTGGCCGGTCAGGGACTTGGTGGACGAGATCAGCGGCGGAGCATCTCCGAACACCGCGCGGACCGCCTCCATCTCCTTGATGTCACCCACCGGCGTCGAGGTGCCGTGCGGGTTCAGGTAGTCGACCTTGCGGTCGCCGGCGCCCTTGAGGGCCAGCTTCATGCAGCGGGCCGCGCCCTCGCCCGAGGGGGCGACCATGTCGAAGCCGTCGGAGTTGGCCGCATAGCCGACGATCTCGCCGTAAATCTTGGCGCCGCGGGCCTTCGCCCGCTCGTATTCCTCGAGCACGACGATGCCGGCCCCGCCGGCGATGACGAAGCCGTCGCGGTTCTTGTCATAGGCGCGGCTGGCGACGCTGGGGCGGTCGTTGTAACCGGTGCTCATCGCGCCCATGGCGTCGAACAGGACGCTGAGCGTCCAGTCCAGCTCCTCGGTCCCGCCGGCGAACACCACGTCCTGCTTGCCCCAGGCGATCTGCTCGTAACCGGAGCCGATGCAGTGGGCGCTGGTGGCGCAGGCCGAGGAGATGGAGAAGTTCAGGCCGCGGATCTTGAACCAGGTGGCCAGCGTGGCCGAGGGGCCCGAGCTCATCGCCTTGGGCACCGCGAACGGACCGATCCGCTTGGGGCCGCGCTCCTTGGCGGTGGCGGCGGCCTCGACGATGGCGCGGGTGGAAGGCCCGCCCGAGCCGACGATCAGGCCGGTCATCTCGTTGGAGACCTCATCGGCCTCCAGACCGGCGTCGGCGATCGCCTGCTCCATGGCGATGTGGCCGAAGGCGGTGCCCTGCGCCAGGAAACGCGCCGCCCGCCGGTCCACCATCGATTCCCAGTCGATCTGCGGGGCCGCATGGACCTGGCAGCGGAAGCCCAGCTCGGCGTACTCGGGCGCGGCGGTCACGCCGCTCTTGGCCTCTCGCAGCGAGGCGAGCACCTCGTTGGCGTTGTTGCCGATGGATGAGACGATACCGATCCCTGTGACGACGACGCGCCGCATTCGATAATCTACGCTCCGCTCTAAGCCTGGGCCGCCCGGGCCGACATGAGACCGACCTTGAGGTCCTTCGCCGTGTAGATGGGGACCCCGTCGGCCTCAAGCACCGCATCCCCAAGTCCCATGACCAAGGACCGATTGATGACCCGCTTCATGTCGACCTTGTAGGTCACCAGCTTGATGTCCTGGGTGACCTGGCCGGAGAAGGCGACCTCGCCGCAGCCCAGGGCGCGGCCGCGGCCCTTGCCGCCGATCCAGCCCAGGAAGAAGCCGACCAGCTGCCACATGGCGTCGAGGCCCAGCGAGCCCGGCATCACCGGGTCGCCCAGGAAGTGGCAGTCGAAGAACCAGAGGTCGGGACGGATGTCGAACTCCGCCTCGATGTAGCCCTTGCCGTAGGCGCCGCCATCCTTGGTGATGATGGTCATGCGGTCGAACAGCAGCATCGGCGGGGCCGGCAGCTGGGCGTTGCCGGGTCCGAACAGCTCGCCGCGCGCGCAGGCCAGCAGCTCTTCGTACTCGTAGCGGTTCTTGACCGCCGGGATCGTTGTATCCGCCATCACCAGCCAGGCCGTGCTTAAGGAAGGGTGAGGCCCTAACACGACCCCCCGCACCGGCTCAACGACATTGGGGACGTTCGTCCGTACCCCAAAGCTCGCCCGCCGGCGCCCAGCCGGTGGTCCGGCCGGCGCGGATGCGGCACCATCCTTCGCTGCAGCGATCCAACGCGGCCAGGGACCGCGGGTTCAAATAGGCGAAGGGGCGCATCTGCGCCTCGGGCTTGCGGCGCAGGCCCAGGGCGTTGGGGCGCACCCGCATCACCATCCGCCGTCCGTCGGTGGTTCGGCGGTGAACCCAGGCGCTGCCGCCGTCCGGATCGCACACCTTGCGCCACTCCCGGGTCTCGGCGACCACCTGCACCGGCAGCCCCTTCACCCGGTAAATCCAAAGGCGGCGGTGGTCGTCGGCGGGGCCGGAGCGGGCGTTGACCTCGTCGAACTTCAGCGAGACGTAGCGCGGCACCGGCAGGCCGGACGGCGTTGGCCGGTCGGCCGCCAGCGCGGCGGTGGCGCCGGCCAGAACAAGCGCCGCCGTCAATTTCAGCAGCCCGCGTTTTAGATGTCCGCTCAATCGGTGCTCGCCTTGGCCGCCGTGGGGGGCTTTGCTAGAAGCGCGCAAAATCGCGCCTACAGCCGCGCCCCCAGGAAACCCCCTTTTCGTACCCGCTCATGGCCGCCCGCAAGCCGAAAGTCATCGTCACGCGCAAGCTCCCCGATCCGGTGGAGACGCGCATGCGCGAGCTGTTCGACGCCGAACTTAATCTCAGCGACGAGCCCATGAGCCGTGACGCGCTGGCGCAGGCGCTGCAGCGCGCCGATGTGCTCGCCCCCACCATCACCGACAAGCTGGACGCCGAGACGCTGGCGCTGGCCGGATCGCAGCTGAAGCTGATCGCCAACTTCGGGGCGGGGGTCGACCACATCGACGTAGCCGCCGCCAACGCCAAGGGAATCACCGTCACCAACACTCCCGGCGTGCTGACCGAGGACACCGCCGACCTGACCATGACCCTGATGATGGCCGTGCTGCGCCGGGTCGTGGAGGGCGCCAACATCCTGCGCGAGGGCAAGTTCTCCGGCTGGTCGCCCACCTGGATGCTGGGCCGGCGAATCACCGGCAAGCGACTGGGCATCATCGGCATGGGCCGCATCGGCCAGGCCGTGGCCCGCCGGGCCCGGGCGTTCGGGCTGCAGATCCACTACCACAACCGAAAACCGGTCTCGCACCTGATCGCCGAGGAGCTGGGCGCCACCTACTGGGACAGCCTGGACCAGATGCTGGCCCGGGTGGACATCGTCACCGTGCACTCGCCGCACACGCCGGCGACCTATCACCTGCTGTCTGCTCGGCGGCTGAAGCTGCTGCAGCCCCACGCCATCGTCATCAACACCGCCCGCGGCGAGATCGTCGACGAGGCCGCGCTCGCCCAGCTGCTGACCGCCGGCAAGATCGCCGGCGCCGGCCTGGACGTGTTCGAGCGGGAGCCGGAGATCAAGCCCGAGCTGCTGGCCGCCCCGAACACCGTCCTTCTGCCGCACATGAGCTCGGCGACCGTCGAAGGCCGCATCGACATGGGCGAGAAGGTGATCATCAACATCAAGACCTGGATGGACGGCCACCGCCCGCCCGACCGGGTGATCCCGGCGATGCTGTAGGCGGCGGCCGCCCGCCGGTCAGAAGATGAAGTCGGCGCTGCGCAGATCCGTGAGCTGCGTATTGCGCAACGTGATGGTGGTGTCCGGGCGGTCGAACTCGAACACCACGTGAGCGCCGTCCTGCCTCGCGAAGGTCATCAGCTCCTGGAAGGTGTCCCACCGGATGTTGTCGTCGATCAGATCGATGCGATCGACGCGCGGCTTGAAGTCCTCGATCACCGTCTCGCCGTAGGGAGTCACCTCGAAGACGTCATAGCCGCCGCCGCCCTTCAGACGGGCGCCGCCTAGATGCGCAACCAATAGGTCGTCGCCGGTTCCACCATCGGCGAAGCTCATTTCGGAGGGGTAGCCCCCAGAGCTCAGGATAACGTCGTCGCCGGCCCCGCCCAGGAGGGTGTCAGCGCTGTCGCTGTGACCGATCAGCAGATCATTGCCGGCGTCCCCCCGCAGGACGTCCCGTCCATGAGAGCCGTCTTCGGCGCCTCGGCCCCCATCGAGGGTGTCGTCCCCGTCCCCGCCGCTCAGGGTGTCGTCTCCCCAAAGGCCATGGAGATGATCTGCGCCGCCACGGCCCTGAACCGAATCGTCGCCCAACCCGCCCCAGAGTTGGTCCTCCTCGTCGCCGCCCCGCAGCGTGTCGTTCCCCTGGCCCCCCCAGCCGTATCCGGCCCCTGACCCGAAGCTGATGACGTCGTTCCCGAGGCCGCCCCAGACCAGCGAGACCTCCCCCTGACCGGTGAGGACGTCCGCAGCATCCCCGCCGTAGATCAGGGTGGGCGTGATGTCCGAAGGCAGCCAGGCCCCCGCAATCAACAGCCTGTCGCCGTAGTCGCCCAGCGCCCCGTCCGACATCAGCACGCCGCCGTACCGCGCCTGAGACGCCGTCATCACGTGGTCGCCGCCCGGGAGGTCGCGACGGAGAGATATGTGGAGGTCCGTCAGCGACAGGTCAGTGCCGTTGCTGGCCAAGTTCAGCAGGGCGGAGGGATGGATGTCCCCCTCGTTGAAGTCGCCGATCTGCGCCCGTTCAAACGTGAAGTCGGCGATCCACTCGGCCGGGAACCAGTCCGAGGTCTCATACGCCTGTAGATGCAGGTAGGCGGCCGTGCCTTGCTCCGTGAGCGTGAGGCGACCACCGACGGTCTCACCCTGGGCATAGCCGTAGGGGGCGGCGCTCAGCCCGGCGCCGACTTCGGGATCGCCGGCATAGTCATCCTCGACAACGCCGTAGAATATGAAACTGGCTTGTTCCGCCATGGAAGCCTCCCTCAGGTTCGGGCCTTGTACCGGACGCCGGATGCACCCAGGACCGGCCGCGGCACCGCAACCGCAGGACGAGCTTGCGGGTCCATCATCACGTGGAGTTGATCAGATGGACCCGCCCTCTCGGGGAGGAACTCAGCCGACGAAGTCCCCGTCGTCCAACTGGCTGACCAGGATGTTCTTTACGGTGAGGAAGGTCTGGCCGTTGTAGGCGAATTGCACGTCGCTCCCGACTTGCGTCGCCAAGCTCAGGACGTCCACGCCCGGCGGGACGCTCAGCGCCTCCAGCTGGTCGGTTCCGTTCTGGAAGTCATGGACCACCGTTGGGCCGAACTCGAGGTAGAAGCGGAAAACGTCCTCACCGCCGCCCCCGCGAAGCGCAGCGCCCTGCAGTATGTCGTCGCCAGTTCCACCATCCAGGGAGTCCGCGCCTTCGAGGTCGATCAGGGTGTCGTCGCCCCCTTCCCCTCGAAGCGTGTCGTTGCCGAAGCCGCCGTCCAGGTAATCGTCCTCGGCGCCGCCCGTCAGCGAATCGTTCCCCTGACCGCCGGCCAGAGTGTCTTCGCCGTCGCCGCCTTGGACCAAGTCGTTGCCGGCCAGACCGTTGAGCATGTCGGCGCCGCCGCGGCCGGCCACGGTGTCGTCGCCGAGGCCGCCCCACATCTGGTCCTCCTCGCCGCTGCCCCGCAGCGAGTCGTTACCCGCTCCGCCCCAGGCGTAGGTGCTGTTCGAGCCCTGCACGGTGTCGTTGCCGCCGAAGGCCCAGATCATCGAGACCTCGCCCTTGGACTTCAGCACCTGACCGGCGTCGGTGCCGTAGATCAGGTTCGGATCGATGTCGTCCGGGATCCAGGCGCCGGAGATGTCCGCCGCCCCGTAGCGCAGGCCGCTCTCGGAACCGTTGCCCTCCTGTTCGATAAGCCGCGCGCCGCCGCTTTCGAATTGGTTGACGCGGAAGAACAGCGACCCGGGAGGCGAGAGCGGCTCGGGGTCGACGTCGATGTGCGCGCCGATGAAGCTGGCCTCTACGATCGACAGATCGGTCCCGTTGCTCCGGAGGAAGAAATCATCCGTGATGAACATCGAGTGGCCGTCGAACGTCAGCTCGATGTCGTCGTCGTTGCGCGTGAAGATGGAGCTTTCGTCCTCGACCGCGTCCTCCCAGTCGTCCTCGATCTCGCCGGTCAGCGTGAGGTGGGCCTGGACCTTGTCGCCGGTCGCGTACTGGAAGTTTGGCGTGCTGGTCGGATCAACGCTTTCAACGACTCCGTAGAAGGTGAACGAGGTTGCCATCGACGTCTCCCAGAGGTCTTGCCGCGCCGCTCCCACGGCGGCGCGCGCACGGGATCCCTGCGGCTCCCGCGCCGCCCCCAACCGGAATAATGGTTAATAGGTCGCCGATCACGGTTAGTTGACCGGCGCTCTATCCTTTGTTGAGGCGCACACCTCGCATTCCGGATCAGCGCCGATCCGCACCGTCCGGGTCTCGGCGGAGAGGCCGTCGTAGAGCATCAAGCGGCCCAGCAGCGGCTCGCCGGCGCCGGTGATCAACTTGACCGCCTCCAGCGCCATGATCGAGCCGATGACGCCGGCCAGGGCGCCGACAACGCCGACCGCCGAGCAGGTCTCAGCGTCCGGCGGGATCTCCGGCACCAGGCAGCGGTAGCAGGGCCGGCCGCCGTAGACGCCGATCTGGCCCGTCCAGCGGCCGATGGCGCCCGAGACCAGGGTCTTTCGCTGCGCCACGCAGGCGGCGTTGACCGCGAAGCGGGTGGCGAAGTCGTCGGTGCCGTCGAGCACCAGGTCGACGCCCCGGACCAGCTCGCCGGCGTTGCCGGCGTCGAGCCTGGCCTGCACCGTCTCGATGTGCGTGTGGGGATTGAGGGCGGCCAGGCGCAGGGCGGCCGTCTCGACCTTGGGCCGGCCCACCTCGTCCTCGGCGTAGAGCACCTGGCGCTGCAGGTTGGAGCGATCGACGACGTCCGGGTCGACCAGCACGAGGCGGCCCACGCCGGCCGCGGCCAGGTACAGCGAGGCCGGCGCCCCGAGGCCCCCAGCGCCGACGATCAGCACGCTGGCCGCCTTCAGCTTCTGCTGTCCCGGCCCGCCGATCTCGCGCAGCACCAGGTGGCGCGCATAGCGCTCCACCTCCTCGTCGGAAAACGCCACCGCCTTGACCTTGCCTTCCTGTCTCGCCACATCCGCGACGATGTCGAACGCCGCCTTCCCCGACTGGCATGGGACCACCATCTTGGCCGTGCGCAAAGGGGGACGCACCGTCATCGCCGGCGATGGGCAGGTGTCCATGGGCCAGACGGTGGTCAAGGCCGCGGCGCGCAAGGTGCGCCGGCTGGCCGGCGGCAAGGTGATCGCCGGCTTCGCCGGGGCCACCGCCGACGCATTCACCCTCATCGAGCGGCTGGAGACCAAGCTCGAACAGTATCCCGACCAGCTGGCCCGGGCTTGCGTTGACCTGGCCAAGGACTGGCGCACCGACCGGGTGCTGCGGCGGCTGGAGGCCATGCTGCTGGTGGCCGACAAAGACAATGTCTTCACCGTCACCGGCGCCGGCGATGTGTTGGAGCCGGAGCGCGGCGTGGCCGCCATCGGCTCGGGCGGCAACTTCGCCCTGGCTGCCGCCCGGGCGCTGATCGACACCGACGCCGACGCCGAGACGATCGCCCGGAAGGCGATGGCCATCGCCGCGGAGATCTGCGTCTACACCAACGGGGAGCTGACCGTTGAGGCCATCTGAGGCCGCGCTGATCGTGGGCCTCGCGCTCGCCGCCGCGCCGGCCCTCGCGGCCGATCCCGCGCCGGTCATCGCCGCCGAGCGGGCCTTCGCCGCCGACGGGCTGGCGCTGGGCTACAAGGCCTCGTTCCTGAAGCATTCGGCGCCGGACGCCATTATCATGCAGCCGGGCCCGGTAAACGCCCACGAGACGCTGAAGGCCGCGCCCGATAAGGGCGGCCCTGCGCTCTATTGGTGGCCCGTGTGGGCGGGCCTCGCCCGCTCGGGCGACCTCGGCTTCACCACCGGCCCCTACACGCTCGCCGGCAAGCACGGCGGCTACTACTTCACCGTCTGGAAGAAGCAGCCGGACGGGCGCTGGAAGTGGATCTACGACGGCGGCGCCGGCGGCTCGGGGCCGCACGTGCCGCCGCCGCCCACCAGCAAGCCGCGCCGCCTGGCCGACGCGCCCGCCGCGGCGGGATCGGCCGCCAAGGCGATGAAGGAGGTGGGCGATGCCGAGGCCAAGCTCGCCGCCATCGCCCAGAAGGACCTGAAGGTCGCCTACCTCGCAGCCCTGGCCGACGACGCCCGCATCCAGGGCTCGCCGGCGCCGCCGGCGGTCCTGGCCCCCGAACGCGAGCGAGAACTTGGCGCCCGGCCCGCCGCCGTCGCCTTCAAGGCGCTCGGCGGCCAGGCCTCCAAGGCCGGGGACCTGGCCTTCACCTACGGTGAGGCGCGCTGGACCAAGGATGCGGCCGAGGCCAAGGGCCACTACGTGCGTATCTGGCGCAAGGGCCAGGCCGGCTGGCGCATCGTCTACGATCAGCTGCAGCCCCTGCCCGCCGCGAAACCGGCGAGCGCCTGACAAGGACCATGACCGAGTTTTCCCCCCGCGAGATCGTCTCCGAGCTCGACCGCTACATCGTCGGTCATCCCGAGGCCAAACGCGCCGTGGCCGTGGCCCTGCGCAACCGCTGGCGCCGCCGTCGTGTGCCCGCCGAGCTGCGCGACGAGGTGACGCCGAAGAACATCCTGATGATCGGCCCCACCGGCGTCGGCAAGACCGAGATCGCCCGTCGGCTGGCGCGCCTGGCCCAGGCGCCGTTCCTGAAGGTTGAGGCCACCAAGTTCACGGAGGTCGGCTACGTCGGCCGCGACGTGGACCAGATCGTCCGCGACCTCGTCGAGAGCGCGATCGGAATGGTGCGCGACAAGCGCCGGGCCGCCGTCCGGGCCCGGGCGGAGGCCGCCGCCGAGGAACGCATCCTCGACGCCCTAACCGGACCCGGCTCCACCGCCGCCCGCGAGGCGTTCCGAAGGAAGCTTCGGGCCGGCGAGCTGGACGACAAGGAAGTCGAGCTGCAGCTGGCCGACGCCAGCTCGCCCTTCCAGGCGCTGGAGATCCCCGGCCAGCCGGGCGCCTCGATGGGCATGCTCAACATCGGCGACATGTTCGGCAAGGCGTTCGGGGGCCGGACCAAGACCCACAAGACTACCGTGATCGGGGCCTGGGCGCCGCTGATCGCCGAGGAGAGCGACAAGCTGCTGGACCAGGAGGCGCTGACCCAGGAGGCGCTGGAGCTGGCGGAGAACCAGGGCATCGTCTTCCTGGACGAGATCGACAAGGTGGCCAGCCGCTCCGACCGCGCCGGCGCCGACGTCTCCCGCGAGGGAGTTCAGCGGGACCTGCTGCCGCTGATCGAGGGCACGACGGTGGCGACCAAGTACGGGCCGGTGAAGACCGACCATATCCTGTTCATCGCCTCGGGCGCCTTCCACGTGGCCAAGCCGTCGGACCTGTTGCCCGAGCTGCAGGGGCGACTGCCGATCCGGGTGGAGCTGAAGGCGCTGAGCCGCGACGACTTCCGCCGCATCCTGACCGAGCCCGAGGCCAACCTGATCGTCCAGAATCAGGCGCTGCTGGCCACCGAAGGCGTCACCCTGACCTTCACCGAGGACGCCATCGACGCGATGGCCGACGCCGCCGTCCAGGTGAACGGGGCGGTGGAGAACATCGGCGCCCGCCGGCTGCAGACGGTGATGGAGAAGGTGTTGGAGGAGGTGAGCTTCACCGCCGCCGACCGTTCCGGCGAGACGGTGACGGTGGACGCGGCCTACGTGCAGCGGCGGGTCGGCGAACTGGCCCAGAACGCCGACCTGTCGCGGTTCATCCTCTAGCATGTGCCGCGCCTGCCCCTCTCGCCGCTGGCTGCTCGGCGCCCTGGCCGCGGCCCCGCTGGCGGCCTGCAGTGAGAACGCCGACACCGGCCGAAACCAGCTGATCCTCGTGGACGACGGCCAGCTCGCGGGCCTGGCCGACCAGGCCTGGGGGGACCTGCGCGGCAAGACCCCGCTGCTGCGCGATCCCGAAGCCCAGGCGCGCGTCGCCCGCATCGGCGCCGGCATCGCCAAGGCCACCGGCCGCACGGACCTGCAGTGGGGCTACGCCGTCTTCGACAGCCCGGACGTCAACGCCTTCGTGCTGCCCAACGGCAAGGTGGCGGTGTTCCGTGGCCTGCTGGCCGCCGTCCGCTCCGACGACGAGCTGGCGGCGGTGATGGGCCATGAGGCCGGCCACGTGGTCGCCCGCCACGCCGCCGAGCGGGTCTCCCAGCAGCTGGCCATCCAGGCCGGCGTTGGCCTGGCGCAGATCCTGCTCTCGGAGGGGGCCGGCGAGAACGCCGACGAGATCGCCGGGGCGCTCGGCATGGGCGCCATGTACGGCGTCATCCTGCCCTACTCCCGCAAGCACGAGCTCGAGGCCGACGTCCTGGGCCTGACCCTGATGGAGAAGGCGGGCCACGACCCCAAGGCCGCCGTCGCCTTCTGGGAGCGCCGCATCGCCGAGGCCAAGGGCCAGCCCAACGTGCCCGAGGTGCTATCCACCCACCCCGCCGACGCCACCCGCCTGGCGCGGCTGCGGGAAGCGGTGGCGGCGTAAAGATCCTCCCCGCGGGGGGAGCATCTTGCTCTCACGCTCGCTCGTTCTTCGCCCGCCAGATCGCCGTCTCCAGCGCCCTAGCGAATTCGGCCCGCTCGCGGGGGCTGAGGGCCTGAGCGACGGCGACTTCGCGCCCGGAGAGCCGCAGACGCAGGGCGACGGGGATCTCGTCCTCCACCTCGAGGCTCACGCGGGTGAAGGCGGTGGGAGAGGCCCACACCAGCTGGCGCCATCTCGGGGTCTCGTGGGTGATGGTGATCTCGGCGGCGCTGACCTGGATCCGCTCGACGCGCTTGGCGGCCGCGTAGCTGACCAGGAAGGCCACCACGATGGCCACCACGTCCAGCCCCAGGAACAGCGGCACGAAGAGGGCGCCCATGTAGAGGAAGACGGCCGCGGCCAGCACGTTGAACAGGGTGATCAGGCTGATGAGGATCACGAAACCGCGCTGCGAGAGGCTGCGGTTCGGCGTGATCTCGGCGTCCATGTAGAGCAGCCGGTCCATGCGGACCTCACGGAAATTGTCGGCGCGAATTTACCCCGCCCCGCCGCCTTGGCGAAGAGGGTCGAACACGGCAAGTGTGTCTCCCTCATGGCCAGACCCGTACCCGCAAAACGGCTGAAGCCTGCCGAGCAGGCGCGCATCGCCGAGATCTTCGACCGCTTCTCCGCCCTGTCGGACGATCCGCGCACCGAGCTCGACTACCGAGACCCCTTCACCCTGGTGGTCGCCGTGGCGCTCTCGGCTCAGGCGACGGACAAGTCGGTCAACAAGGCGACCGAGAAGTTGTTCGCCGTCGCCCCGAGCCCTCAAGCCATGCTGGCGCTCGGCGAGGAGGGGCTGATCCCCTACATCGCCTCCATTGGCCTGTTCCGCACCAAAGCGAAGAACGTCATCGCCCTCTCGCGCATCCTGGTGGAGCAGTACGGGGGCGAAGTCCCGCTGACCCGCGAGGCGTTGCAGGCGCTGCCCGGCGTCGGGCGCAAGACCGCGAGCGTGGTGCTGAACGAGCTTCGGATCGAGCCGGCCATCGCGGTCGACACCCACGTGTTCCGCGTGGCGCACCGGCTGGGGCTGTCCACCGGCAAGACCCCCGACCATGTGGAGGCCGAGCTGATGTCCAAGGTGCCGGAGCCCTACCTCTCCCGCGCCCATCATTGGCTGATCCTGCACGGCCGCTACACCTGCGTCGCGCGGCGGCCGAAATGCGAGGAATGCCCCGTCGCCGACCTCTGCCCCTCGCGCCACCTGTTCCTCGCCGGGGGCCCAAGCGGCGCCGTAGCGTCGCGTCCCCGACGCAGAAAAATCGCCTCTGCGGCGTAATGGCGCTTTCATCGCGTCAAAAGGCGCGTTTCCACAGGTGACAGGCCGGCAACAGACGACGTAGCGTGACGGCCAAGCGACTCACCGGCGGCTGAGGGCCGGGGGCGCGTGCCTCATTGGGAGCTGGCGACTAAAATGGCAGACACGAAAAAGAAGCCCAACGCGCTGCAGCAGCCGCTGCAACCCTCCGCCGAACTGCAGGCCGTGATCGGCAGCGGCCAGGTTACCCGGGGCGAAGTGGTCTCCAAGATTTGGGACTACATCAAGAAGAACAACCTGCAGAACCCGGCGAACAAGCGCGAGATCGTGGCTGACGACAAGCTGAAGCCGGTGTTCGGCGGCAAGGACCGCGTGTCCATGTTCGAGATGAACAAACACCTGGCGGCGCACCTGAAGTAGGGCGACCCCCGACGCGGCCGCGGAGATCCCGCGGCCTCTGTCGCTAAGACGCGGCGTCCATCGGGCGCCGCGTTTTTCGTTTCAGAGCTTCAACCAAGCTCCGTCATCGCCGGGCTTGTCCCGGCGACCCATCCCATTGCGGCAGGCCGGGCTCGTCAGGATGGGTGGCCGGCATGAAGCCGGCCATGACGAAGAAATCTAGGTGGCGCTACGCCACCTCCAGCCGCTTGGGATAGCGCAGGTCCTCGGCCAGGCCCGCGCCCATCAGGTCGATGAAGTTCTCAGAGTAGAACCGGCGCACGGCCCGCTCGGGCGTGCCCTGCAGGGAGTCGTCGAAGCGCTTCAGCGGGTTTCGGCCGCCTTCCACGTGCGGGTAGTCGGAGGAGAACAGGCAGACCTCCTCCCCGGCGTTGGCGATGATCCAGCCCACGTCCTCGTGCGGATAGGGCGTCACCCGCAGCTGGCGGCGGACGATGTTGGACGGCCGGTCGGAGAGCTTCTGCAGCCGCTCCTCATTCTTGACGAAGGCCTGGGCGGCGGAATCCAGGAACCGCATCCAGCTGGGGACCCAGGCGGCGCCCAGCTCGATGGCGCCGAACTTCAGGTTCGGGAATCGGTCGAAGACGCCGTCGATGACGAAGGCGGCGAGCGTCTTCATCGGCGCCTGCGGGATGGCCATGAAGGACAGGGAAGTGAAGTTCTCCTCGCCCCCGTGGAAGTCCTTCACCCGCGGCAGGCCGTTCTCGAAGTAGGCGGGGTTCAACTTCTCCTCGCCGCCCACGTGGAGGACGATCGGCAGGCCCGCCTCCTCGGCCATCCGCCAGACGGGATCGAGGGCGATGTGGCTGGGCGCGTGGTTCTGCGGCGGCTTGGAGGGAATCAGCAGCGCCTTGCAGCCGAGCTCGATGGCCTCGCGGGCGGTCTTCGCCGCCAGCTCGAAGTCCTCCAGCGGCACGTAGCCGGTCGGCAGCAGGCGCCGGTCGACCTTGCAGAAGTCGGTCATCATCCGGTTGTGGGCGCTGGCCGCCGCATAGGCGAGTTCGAGATCCTCGCTCTGGTCGAGGCCGAAATTGTTCAGGCAGAAGGTGGTGAAGACCAGCTGGCTGGCGAACCCTAAGAGATCCAGCGCGCGCGGCCGATCGTTCGACGTGAAGGCCCCCAGGGCCTGGTAGTTCTTGCGCAGCAGGATGTTCTCGTCGGCGCTTGCCCGGAACTCCGGGTCGGCCTGCTGTTCCCTCACCTTGTCGGTCCAGCCCGCCTTGCCGAGCTTGTGCCGGTAGACCGGCAGCGCGTGGTAGCGCTCGAGCAGGCGCTTCTCGAAATAGGGATCCAGGACGTCCGGCAGCTCCATCAGGTGCGAGTCGGCGTCGTGCACCAGGCGGTCTTGCACGTAAGGCATGGGGCGCATCCTCCTTATGGTTGGAGGCATCACACGCCTGACGGGCGGCGAAGGCAACCTCGCCGGTGCGCCGGCCCTTACAGGACCGCCGCCGTCTGGCCCGCCGTCTCGGGCACGATGTGCGCCTTCCAGGCCTTGTCCTCGGTCAAGTAGCGCTGGGCCGCCGCGCGAAGGGCCGCCGGCGTCACCGCCTGGATCTGCGGCATCAGCGTGCGGGCCGATTCCGCCCGTCGCGGGTCCTCGTGGACGCCGGCCAGGGCGACGAGCCAGTAGGCGTTGGTCTGGCGGCCGGCGGCGTACTCCTCGACCCTCGGGCGCTTGGCCCGCTCCAGCTCGTCCGCCGTGACCTCCCGGGTCCGCAGGTCCGCGACGATGTCGGAGATGGCGGCGAACACCTTGTCCCCGTCCTGCGGCTTCACCTCGGCCATGGCCATCAGGTAGCCGTAGCCGGAGAACACTTCCGAGCTCAGCATCTCGGTCTCGGTCGCGTAGGCCAGGCCCTGCTCGCCCCGGAGCCGGTCGAACAGCCGAAGCCCGATCACCTGCTCCATGACGCGCAGCGTGCGGGCGGCCTGCGGGTCGGCGAAGAAGTCCGGGATCGGCCAGGCGGTCAGCGCCAGGCTCTGGTCGGATCGGCCGTAGTGCTTGATGCGGATCGGCGCCAGCGGCTTGCCCGGGAAGGTCGGCCCCTTGGCCAGCGTCCTCCCGTCGGCCGGCCTGGCCCTGGGCGGCAGCGCGCCGAAGGTGCGGCCCACGGCGGCGATCGCCTCTTCCGCGGTTACATCGCCGACGACCGTCACCTCCAGCGCTCCCGAGGCGAGCTGCGGCCCGAGCGCCGCCTTCAGTTCGTCCAGCCTGGCGGCGCGGATCTCCAGGGCGGTCGGCTGGGCCCAGCGCCGGTCGCCACTGCGCATCAGGGTGCGGACCTGGCGCTGCAGGATGCCGCCGGGGGTGCCGTCCATCCGCGAGATGTTGACGCCCAGCTGGCTGCGGACCCGCTCGAACGCCTCGGCCCGCCAGCCGGGCTCGGCCACATAGGCCGACATCACCTGCAGCTGGGTCTCGAAGTCCTCAGGCCGTGTGCTGCCGTCGAGCCGGAAGGCGTTGTCGGTGATCGAAGGCGAAACGGACCAGACCTTGCCGGCCAGGGCCAGGGTGAGGTCGTCGTAGCTCATGCTTTGCAGGCCGCCGAGCACGTAGGCGGTGGCGGCCCAGTCCGGGCTGGAGCGGTCGGCCGGCAGGGCCAGGCGGCCCTCGCCGATCCGTACGCCGACCAGCACCTGGCCGGTGCGGAACTTGGTCGGTTTGACGGTGAGCCGCACGCCGTTGGCGAAGGTCACCAAGGTGGCGTCCAGGTCCTCGATCTTGCGCTGGCTGGCGATCTTGCCGGGCTGGGCGGGGCTCTTGTACGCCCAAGCCTTGGCCTGCACCGACGGCGGCGCGACGGGACGGATCTGGGCCTCGTGAACGGCGGCCAGCACCGTCTGCTCGCCGCCCTCCACCGAGACCGGCGTGACCACCGTCACCAGCGGGCCCTCGCCGGAGAAGGCCTTGCGCAGGGCGGCCTCCACGTCGTCCGGCCTCAGGCCCTTCACCGCCGCATCGAAGATCACCACGTCCTGCTCTGAGGAGGTGAAGACGCCGTTCTCCTCCAGGGTCTGGAGGATCTCGTCGGCGAGCCGGGCGCTAGGCTCGGTCACCGTGCCGTAGGCGCGGTTCTGCAGCCGGGCGCGCCAGTCGGCGATCTCCACCTGCAGCTCGGCTTGGCTGACCCCGTGCTCCAGCAGCTGGCGCTGGGCCAGGATCAGCGCCTGCAGCGCGGCGCGGCCGTCCGCAGGGGCGCTGGCCTGCATCACCGTCATGCGGCCGGAGCGCAGCACATCCTCGCGCTGGGCCAGCGCGGCGGTGAACGGCGGGGAGGCGCCGGAGGCCTGCCGCTCGAGGCGCCGGTTGAGCACCGCAAGACCCAGGTATTCGGCGATCATCGCCCGGATGCTGCCCATGCTCTGCGGGGAGGGATCGTGCGGTCGGATCCAGGTCAGCGAGACCCTGGGCGGCAGCGCCCCTTCCACGAACACCTTGGCGGTGGCCTTGCGGGCCCCCGGCGCGCCCAGGTCGGGCTCCTGGCCGGCCGGGCCGCTCGCCTGCCAGTCGGCGAACAGCGCCTTGATCCTGGCTTCCACCTTGGCCGGCTCGACGTCGCCGACGATCACCAGCACGGCGCGATCGGGTCGGTAGTAGCGGCGGTAGAAGTCGCGGATGCGCTCGTAGGGCGCGGTTCGGATCACCTCCTCGGTGCCGATCGGCAGCCGGTCGCCTGCCCGCCGGCCGGGGAACCAGTAGGCGAACTGGTCGACGGTCAGCTGGGTCATCGGCCCTTCGCGCAGCCGCTTCTCGTTCAGGACCACGAGGCGTTCGGCGTCGATGGCCTTGTCATCGAGGGTCAGCGCGCCGACCTCGCGCATCAGCTTCAGGGCGACGTCCAGGCTCGGCTCGTCGGCCAGCGGCAGGTCCATGTTGTAGGTGGTCTGGGTGGCGCTGGTGAAGGCGTTGACGCCGTCGCCCTTGCGCACCCCGATCCGCTCCAGCGAGCGGAAGAGCTCGCCGGGCGGCACGTTCTTGGAGCCGGCGAAGGCCATGTGCTCCAGGAAGTGGGCCAAACCCCGCTCATTGTCCGCCTCGTGCAGCGCCCCCACGTCGAGGCGCAGGCGCAGCGAGGCGCCCTTCGCCGGGCTGGTATTGGGCAGGATCACGTAGCGGAAGCCGTTGGGCAGCCGCCCGAAGGTGGCCCGCGGGTGGGGCGAAAGATCGCTCGCCTCATGGGTCCAGACCGGGGGCGCGGCCAGCGCCTGTCCCGCCCCGACGCCGGTGAACCCCAGGACCAGCGCCGCCGCCAGTGCGCCGATGCGCCGCTTAATCATCCAACACCCCGTTTCACGCGTTCGGCGCGATCCTAGCCGATCCGTTTGGCCATGAAGATGTCCGGCCGTCCAAATCCGTTCGCGTGCGGCATCACGCCGACCACCTGATAGCCATGCCGCCGATAGAAGGTGAAGGCATGGCCGCCCGTCGGCGCGATCTCGGCGGCGGCCTGCAGGACGTTCGGGAAGAGCTCGCGGCCATAGAGGTTGGTGCCGTCCGTCTCGTCGTCGGTCCCCAGGTAGAGGGTGATGATCCCCGCGGCCCGCACCCGCGCCTCGAGCGCGGCCAGCAGCCGGCCGCCGATCCCCCGCCGCTGACAGGGCGGGTCGACCGCCAGCGGGTGCAGCTCCCAGGCGTGGGAGTAGGTCTCGATCACCCCGATCCAGCCCAGCACCCGGTCGCCATCGAGCGCAACGAGGCCGCTGCGGTCCTCGTCGGCGATCGTCTTGACGACCTCCGCCTCCGCCGCCCCAGGCTCGGCGAAGTCGGTCCAGGGCAGGGCCTCGCGCAGGATGCGGGCCGACTCGGCGCGCTGGCCCTCGGTGAGGGTGGAGAGATCGACGATGCTGCAGTCCATGTGGAGCAGCATAGCGCGGTCAAAGCAGCCGATCGTACCTCAAACCCAGCACGCCCAGGACGATCAGGCCGATCCAGAAGGCGCGCTCGGAATCCAGCCGCTCGCCCATCACCAGCGCGCCGGTGGCGACGGCGAGCACGGCGGCCACCCCGCTCCAGGCGGAGAACACCGTGCCGGCGGGCAGCACCTGCAGCGAGACTCCCAGCAGCAGCAGCAGGGCCGCGGCCGTCCCCAACGAGACCGTCGTCCACAGGGGATCGGTGAAGCCGGCCGCATGCTTCAGGCTGACGGCCATCAGGGCGCCGAGCGCGCCGGCGACCAGCAGGGCGCTCCAGGCGACGGTGAGGGTCATGCGCGCGCTCCA
>JAESGR010000473.1_pt1 | contig 29887 bp, 34 predicted proteins | sample 9269771 | NCBI WGS metagenome assembly JAESGR01 (sample SAMN15739572, study PRJNA653492) | algae metagenome | isolation source: Chroococcus sp. CMT-3BRIN-NPC107 and co-occurring heterotrophs from well... | place: USA: Clark Mountains Wilderness, California | collected 2010-04-18 | reverse complement strand
ACCGACCGGCCCCTCACCCCGACCCTCTCCCCGCAAGCGGGGAGAGGGAGAGGAAGGGAGCCCTACCGGCTCGACCACCAGGCGTTGGGCGGGGCGCCCATGCGGCCGAGGCTTTGCGCGCTGTCCGCGACCCAGCGGGCGTGGTCGGCGAGCGGGGTCACGGCGGTGAAGCCGCCGCAGGCGGTGGCGCGGCGCTCCTCGAAGGCGCCGCTCGACCACGAGACGATGCCGGAGAGCTGATAGCCCGCCCGCGTCTCGACGAGGATCGGCCCGCCGGAATCGCCGCGGCAGGCGCCGGCGCCGGCGCGCGCGGCCATGGATTCCGGGTCCACGACCACGAGGACCTGGTTGGCGACCTGCAGCGGCCCGACCGAGATCAGGCTGGTCTGGCGCAGGGTGCGGGCGGTGCGCCGCTGGCCCTCGGCCGCGATGCCGTAGCCCGCGAGCGTCACGGCGTCGCCCGTGCCGACGCGGCCGGCCCGGCGCGGGTCGAGGGGCGTGTAGTCCGGGCCCAGCGGGCGCTCGAGCCGCAGGAGCGCGAGGTCGATGCCCGGCTGCGTGCGCGGCGTCGTGCCGGGCACGAAGGTCGGGTGCACCGCGATCGCGACCGTCCGGGTCGTGCGCGGGCGGAAGGCGCGGTCGACCGAGACGACCCGGTAGGCCGCGCGCTCGACGACGCAATGGGCGGCGGTGAGCACGAGATCGGGCGCGATCACCACGCCCGTGCACAACTCGCCGAGCGAGCTTTCGACCCGCACCACCGACTGGCGCAGGCCGTTGGGGTCGCGCGTGACCTGACCCCGCACCACCGCTTCGGCCGGCGCGGCCAGCGGCGCGGCGAGGAGGGCGAGGGCGGCGACGCGGGCGGGGGAGGGGATGCGCATCCGGGTAATCTGGCGCGCGCCGGCGAATCGGGCAAGGACCTTGGCGGATGTCCCGCGCGGCGTCCCGCTCTTAGGTCGCAGCCGATCTACTCCCAGGTCGCGGCCGCGCCCCAGCCCGCCAGCGTGCGGTCGATCCAGGCCCGCTGGGGCCCGAGCAGGATGCCCTGCGTGAGCGCCCCGCATCGGCGCCCCTTCGGCCCGGTCGCCCAGGTCGTGACCGCGAACACCGCGGCGCCGTCCAGGGTCAGCGGCCCGCCGGAATCGCCGGTGCAGGCGCCCGCTCCCTTCGCGGCGCCCTCGGCCCAGACCAGGATCGTGCTCTTCCCGTGCGGCTCGACGGCGCGCAGGTCCGCGGCCCGGAACGTGCCCGTGGAGCGCGTCTCGCCCTCGCGCGCGACGCCCCAGCCCGCGACCGTGAGGGACGCGTCCTTCGGGGGCATGGCCCCGGCGAGGGTCGCGGCGTGCAGCCGCTCGGGCAGGGGGTCGGGCAGGCGCACGAGGGCGAGATCGATGGAGCGCCGCCGCGCCGCGACCGCCTTGGCGTCGTAGGCCGGATGCACCGCCTTGTCGGCGGGCTCGATCAGCACCGGCTCGCCGCCCGCGGTCCGGAAATGCACCCGGTGCTCGCTCGTGGTCGTGACGCAATGGGCGGCGGTGAGCACCGCATCCCGCGCCACCACCACGGCGCTGCACATGCCCCCTTGCGAGTTCAGCACCATCACGGTGGCGCGGGCGAGCGGGCCCGTGTCGTCGGCGCCGCCGACGATCGCCGCGGCCTCGCCGGCGACGAGGCAAAGTCCGAGCGCAGCGGCGCTGAGCTGTTTCATCGAACGCATCCCTACGTTGGCGGCGCGCTCCGGCGGCCGCCCTCCCTCGAGCCCGGAGATCCCGATGGTCCCGATAGCGATCGACGGCCCCGCCGTCGAGCCCGTCAGCGTGCCCGAGATGCGCGCATTCCTGCGCCTCGACGACGGCGCCGAGGACGAGCTCGTGGCCGGTCTCGTCAAGGCGGCGCGGCTTCTCGTCGAGGCGTCGTCGCGCCGCATCCTGGTGGAGCAGCGCTGGCGCCTGCGCCTCGACCGCTGGCCGGTCCGGCGCCTCGTGCTGCTGCCGCTCTCGCCCCTCCTCGCGGTCGAGAGCGTGGGCGTGCGCGACGCCGCGGGGACCCTGCAGGACCTCGGCGCGGGCTTCTTCGAGGCCGATCCCGCGGCCGACCCGCCGCGGATCCGCGTCAGCCCGCTCGCCCCGGAGCCCGGCCTGCCGGCGGGCGGGATCGAGATCGTCCTGCGGGCGGGCTACGGCGCCGCCGCGATGGCGGTGCCGCCGCCGCTGCGGCTCGCGATCCGCATGCTCGCCGCGCGCTGGTTCGAGAACCGCGGCGACCTCCTCGGCCAGCAATCCCTCCCGCCCGACATCGACGCCCTCCTGGCCCCCTTCCGCCGCGCGCGGCTGTGACGCCTCTCCCCGCGCACTCCTCCCCCTCTCCCCGCATGCGGGGAGAGGGGGAATGCCGCGGGAAGTGAGTGCGGGTCTCCAACCCCTCCAAGCGAGATCGCCATGAAGCCCAAACCGTTGCCCATCGGCGCGCGGTCGCGCCGCTTCGTGCTCGAGGTGCCGCAGGAGAGCCCGGACGGGTTCGGCGGCGTGGTGCGGCGCTTCGCGCCCGGGCCGCAGCTCTGGGGCGCGATCGAGATGCTCGCCGGCGGCGAGCTCCGGCGCGCCGACCGGCCCGAGCAGGCCGTCACCCACCGGGTCACCCTGCGCTACCGGCCCGGCATCACCGCGGCGATGCGCCTGGCCGCGGGACCGCGCCGGTTCGCGATCCGCGCCGCCTCCGATCCGGACGGCTGCCGGCGCGACCTCGTCTGCCTCGTGGAGGAGATCGGCCCATGACGCGCCCCGCCCCGCCCTCGTGCAGGACCGTCCCCGACGCGGAGGTCTGCCGATGACGAGCCCCGTTCTGGCCCTGCGCCAGGCCATCCTCGCTGCCGTCCAGGGCGACGCCGCGCTCGCCGCGCTGATGGGCGGGTCCGTGCGCCTCCACGACGAGCCGCCGCGCGCCGCCGAGCCCGTCTATGCGGTGTTCGGCGACGTCACCGCCGAGGACGCCTCGACCTCCTCGGAGCGGGGGCACGAGCAGGACATCGCGCTCACGGTCTGGTCGCGGGAGGGGAGCGCCCGCTCGGGGATCGAAGTCGCCGAGCGCCTCGCGGTTCTTCTCGACGACGCCCCGCTCGCGCTCGCCGGTCACCACCTCGTGAACCTGCGCCTGCGCTCGCTGTCCGCCGGCCGCGATCCCGACACCGGCCTTGCCCGCGTGACCCTGCGCCTGCGGGCCGTCACAGAGGTCGCGTGACGGGCACATGCCGCCGCGCGAGCGAGGGGGTGCCCGCAGGACGGGTGTGGTGGAAGCAAGAGCCGAGCAGGAGGCCCACCTCCCTCCCCCGCTTGCGGCGGGGAGGGGTGGGGGGGTCCTGGGGCAGCGCTTTGCATCGCCGGATCTGCCTTTCGCGCAGCGCATCAGAAGCGGGACCACCCCCCACCCTTCGTCCCTCCCCGCCGCAAGCGGGGGGAGGGAGACGCGGTGCCTCCTGACGCTCTGAGCGTCCATCCCACCCGCCCCTGCGGGGCCCCCTCCCTTGGCAGGGAGGGATTTGAACCCGCCCCACGATGCGCTCCAACGCCGAAAGGACACCCCATGCCCGCGCAGAAAGGCAAGGACCTGCTGATCAAGATCGACGATGGCGGCGGCGGGTTCGTCACCGTGGCGGGCCTGCGGGCGCGCCAGCTCGCGTTCAACGCGGAATCCGTCGACGTCACGAACGCGGAATCGGCCGGGCGCTGGCGCGAACTCCTGGCAGGTGCCGGCGTGCGGCGGGCGGGGATCACCGGGTCCGGCGTGTTCAAGGACGAGGCCTCCGACGCCTGCATGCGACAGGTGTTCTTCGACGGCGACGTGCGGGCCTACCAGGTGGTGGTGCCGGATTTCGGCCGGATCGAAGGGCCGTTCCAGATCACGGCGCTCGAATACCGCGGCGACCATGCCGGCGAGGTCACCTTCGAGATGGCGCTCGAATCCGCCGGCGCGCTGAGCTTCGCGGCGCTCTAGCGCCCCGTTTTCACCTGCAAGGAGCCGAACCCATGACCAACCGCCGACGGGGCGAGGTGGCGCTCGACCTCGGGGACGCCCGCTTCACCCTCTGCCTCACCCTCGGGGCGCTCGCGGAACTCGAATCCGCCTGCGGCGCCTCCGACCTCGGGGCGCTCGCCGAGCGCTTCGGCACCGGCCGGCTGTCGAGCGCGGATCTGCTCGCCGTGCTGGGGGCCGGGCTGCGCGGAGGCGGACACGCCCTCGATGCGGCCGCGATCGCGGCGCTGCCGCTGCCCGACGGGCTCGGGCCCGTGGTGCGCGCGGTCGCGGAGCTTCTCGTCGCCGCCTTCGGGGCCGCGCCCGCAAACCCTCCCGCGCCGCAGGGCGGCTAGGCGATGCCTTTCCGTGGGACGAGGCCATGGCCCTCGGCCTCGGCGTCCTGCGGTGGAACCCCGACACGTTCTGGCGCGCGACGCCGGCCGAACTCAGCGCCGCCCTCGACGGCCTCGCGGGCCGCCGCGCCGAACCTCCCGGGCGCGGCGATCTCGCGCGGCTGATGGCGGCCTTCCCGGATCGAACGAGCACGAGCGGAGGACACGCATGAACGGATCCGATCAGGGGGCGGCCTGGACCGGCACCGCCCGCGACACGGCGCGGGAGCTCGAATCCCTGCGCGGCCTCGCCGACCGGTTCGGCGATTCCCTCACCCGCGCCTTCGCGCGCGGCATCGCCCAGGGCCAGGCCTTCGACTCGATCCTGCAGGGCCTCGGCCGCAGCCTCGTCGAGATGGGGCTGCGGGCCGCGCTGGCGCCGCTGCAATCCCTCGTCGGCAACGCGCTCGGCGGGCTGACCCAAGGGCTCGCCGGGCTCACGGGATTCGCCCACGGCGGCGCGATCTCGCGCGGGATGGTGACGCCGTTCGCGCAGGGCGGCGTGATCGCCTCGCCCGCCGCCTTCCCGCTCGGCCGGGGCCTCGGCCTCATGGGCGAGCGCGGCGCCGAGGCCGTGATGCCGCTCGCCCGCGGTCCCGACGGGCGCCTGGGCGTCCGGGGCGGGGGAGGGCGGCCCATGGCCGTGACGGTCAACATCGCGACGCCGGACGTGGAGAGCTTCCGCCGCTCCGAGGCGCAGGTCTCGGCTGCACTCGCCCGCGCGGTCGCGCGGGGGCAGCGGGGGCTGTGAGGGCAGGGGAGGAGACACCCTCCGTCTCATCCCCGGCCGGAGCCCTCGCGCTTCGGGACACCCCCGGTGTCATCCCCGGCCGGAGCCCGCCAGGGCGCAGGGGAAGGGGATCCAGCACGACGACTTGCTGCGAAGCAGCACCTTATGGAATCCGCACAAGGCGCCGCTTCGCGGCGTCATCGTTTCGCTGGATCCCCTTCCCCTCCAGCGGCTGCGCCGCTTCCGGCCGGGGATGACACGGTGGATCCGTTGGCGCTCACGCGCTCCGGCTGGGGATGACACCGAGAGGGTGTCCGCTCCCTCCGGCGCAACCGCTCAGGTCTGCCCCAAGCCGCGCAGGCGCGGGTCGTCGCCGGGATTGGCCCCCAACGGATGGGCGTCGTTCCGGGTCTTCATGTCGCCCGCGAGCATCTGGGCGATCTCGTCCTTGAGGCGCACGCGCTTGCGCTTGAGCTCCTCCTCGACGTCCTCGGAGGCGGGCTCCACCCGGGTCTCGACCCGGTGAATCTGGCGGTTGATGTCGTTGTACTCTTCCGCGAGCCGCGCGAAGTGGCCGTTCGAGGTCTTCAGCGCCGAGATGCGCTCCCGGTCGTCCGGGAACTCCTCGGTGAGGTCGTGCGGGGTGTTGCTCATCCGGCGTCCTCCTGGGGTGGCCTTGCAGCCGTCAACGCAAGGCCGCGCGCCCGGTTCGATTCCGCGCGCTTCTTGGCGCCGCACCCGTCCCGATGGCCCAGCTCGAGGTCCCCGATGAGCGCCGATTTCCACGAGGTCCTGTTCCCGCTCGACGTCGCGCTCGGGAGCCGCGGCGGCCCGGTGCGGCGCACCGACATCGTCACCCTGGCCTCCGGCCGCGAGCACCGCAACAGCCGCTGGGCCGGGTCGCGCCGGCGCTTCGACGCCGGTCTCGGAATCCGCACGGTCGACGCGCTCCACGCCGTGGTGGCCTTCTTCGAGGAGCGCCGCGGCCGGCTGCACGGGTTCCGCTTCCGGGACCGGGTCGACTGGCGCTCCGGGCCGCCCTCCGCCGCGCCGACGTCCCTCGACCAGGCGATCGGCACCGGCGACGGCGCCACGACCGTCTTCCCGCTCGCCAAGGCCTACGGCAGCGCCCACGCGCCCTACCGCCGGACGATCGCCAAGCCGGTCGCCGGGACGGTCCGGGTCGCCGTCGACGGGGTCGAGCAGACGGCCGGAACCGGGTTCGCCTGCAACCCGGCAACCGGCCTCGTGACCTTCGCGGTTCCGCCCGGCAGCGGCGCGAACGTGACGGCGGGCTTCGACTTCGACGTGCCGGTCCGCTTCGATACGGACGAGCTCGAGATCGACCTCTCGGCCTTCGAGGCCGGGGCGATCCCACGCATTCCGCTCGTCGAAATCGTGCCCTGATCCCGTCCGGCCCGGGTGCTCGGCCGGACCGGGTCTGGCCCCGGCTTCGGCGGTCCCGCTCGTCGAGATCGGTTCCTGATCCCGGCGTGTCCCCGCATCGAAGGAACAGCCCATGCGATCGATCCCCTCCGGCCTCGCGGCGCATCTCGCGGGCGAGGTCACGACCCTGTGCCGGTGCTGGCGCCTGACGCGCCGGGACGGCGCCGCGTCCGGGTTCACGGACCACGACCGCGACCTCGCCTTCGCGGGCACCACTTTCGTGGCGCGCACGGGGCTCGAAGCCGCGGAGGCCGGGGCCGAGCTCGGCTTTGCGGTCGGGGGCGGGGAGGTCGCGGGCGCGCTGGTCTCGGCCGGGATCACGGAAGGAGACATCGCGGCCGGTCTCTATGACGACGCCGAGGTCGAGACCTTTCTCGTCAACTGGGCCGATCCGGCCGAGCGCATGCTGCTCGACGCCGGCTCGATCGGCGAGATCCGGCGCGCCGACGGCGCCTTCGTGGCCGAGATCCGGGGCCCGATGCACCGGCTCGACGAGGAGCGCGGGCGCCTCTACCGCGCCACCTGCGGGGCCGATCTCGGCGATGCCCGCTGCGGGATCGACCTCGACCAGCCGGCGTTCCGGGCACACGGTGCGGTCGCCCGCACCGACGGCGCGCTGGCGGTCGCGGCGGAGGGCCTCGACGACGCGGACGGCCTGTTCACCGGCGGGCGGCTGACCTGGACGAGCGGCGCCAATGCGGGCCTCGCGGTCGAGGTGCGCGCGCACCGCAGGGTCGGCGACGACGCGGAGTTCGATCTCTGGCAGCGCGCGGCTTTTCCGATCCTGGCCGGCGACGGCTTCCGCGTCACCGCGGGCTGCGACAAGCGCGCCGAGACCTGCCGGCAGCGTTTCGCCAACATCGCGAATTTCCGCGGCTTCCCGCACATGCCCGGCAACGACTTCCTGATGCGCGTGCCGCGCCAGGGCGAACCCGGGATGGACGGCGGGAGCTTCTTCCATTGATGTCGTCTGATGCCCGAGGAGGCGGGGCGCCCGCTCTGTCATCCCCGGCCGGGGATGACACGGAGCTGGATCCCCTTCCCCTCCAGCGGCTGAGGCCGCTTCCGGCCGGGAATGACACCGTGCCCTTTCCCTCCGCGCTGTCGCTCTCCGACCGGGGATGACACCGAGGGTGGCTCCTTTCGCCCGATCCTCTCGTACCGCAGGATCCCCCATGCCCCACCCCGACCGCATCGTCGCCGCGGCGCGCGCCTGGATCGGCACGCCTTACCGGCACCAGGCCTCCCTGAAGGGCGTCGGCTGCGACTGCCTCGGGCTGCTGCGCGGCGTGTGGCGCGAGATCGTGGGCGACGAGCCCGAGCGGCCGCCGCCCTACGGCCCCGGCGGCGCGGGATCGGATGCGCTGGCGGAAGCCGCCCGGCGCTGGCTCCTCGCGCGGGAGCCCGGAGCGGTCGGCGCCGGCGATGTGCTGCTCTTCCGCTGGCGGGACGGGCTTCCGGCCCGGCATTGCGCCATCGCGACCGCCGCGGGCACGATGGTCCATGCCCATAGCGGCGCCAACGTGGCCGAGGTGGCCTTGAGCCCCTGGTGGCGCCGCCACCTCGCGCACGCGTTCCGGTTCCCGGACGGTTGACCGTGATGCGCGACCTCCCTTCGACGGCGAGCGGATCGTCCTCCGCCACACAGGATTCCCCATGGCGACACTCGTTCTCCAGACCGTCGGTGCCGTCGTGGGCGGGGCCGTCGGTGGGCCTATTGGTGCGGTGCTGGGCCGGGCCGCCGGCGGGATCGCGGGCGCGGCGATCGACCTCGCGCTCCTCGGCGGCGAGACGCGCCAGGTCGAAGGGCCGCGTCTCTCCGACGTCGGCGGGCTGACCTCGACGGAGGGCGCGCCGATCCCGCGGGTCTACGGCCGGGCGCGGCTCGGCGGGCAGCTCGTCTGGGCGACGCGCCTGCTGGAAGTCGTCAATACGGAGACCGAGCGCTCCGGCTCCCTCGGGGCCAAGGGCTTCGGTGCGCCGGAGACCGAGACCACCACCTACACCTACTTCGCCAATCTCGCGGTCGGGATCTGCGAGGGGCCGATCGCCTTCGTCCGCCGCGTCTGGGCGGACGGGCGTGAGATCGACCTCACGGGCCTCGGCATGCGGGTGCATCGCGGCACCGAGAGCCAGGAGCCCGATCCGCTCATCGTCGCCAAGGAGGGCGCGGATCGCACGCCGGCCTATCGCGGCCTCGCCTACGTGGTGTTCGAAGGGCTGGCGCTGGCCCCGTTCGGCAACCGGGTGCCGCAATTCTCCTTCGAGGTCGTCCGCACGGTCGGGGGCCTCAACGAGATGATCCGCGCGGTCTGCCTGATCCCGGGCGCGAGCGAGTTCGGCTACGCCCCGGAGCCGGTCACGCAGGATCTCGGGCTCGGCGCCACGCGGCCCGAGAACCGCCACCAGTTGCAGCGCCGCACCGACGCCGCCGCCTCGCTCGATGCGCTCGAAGCCCTGTGCCCCAACCTCCGGCGCGTCTCGCTCGTGGTGAGCTGGTTCGGCGACGACCTGCGCGCGGGCACGTGCACGATCGCGCCGCGGGTGGAGATCGCCGTCAAGGCGACCGAGGGTGCGACCTGGTCGGTCGCCGGGCTCGACCGCGAGGCCGCGCGGGTCGTGAGCCTGTCGGGCGGCGCGCCGGCCTATGGCGGCACGCCCTCGGACGCGAGCGTCGTCGCGCTGATCCAGACCCTCAAGACGCGCGGGATCCAGGTCGTGCTCTATCCCTTCGTCATGATGGACGTCCCCGCGGGCAACGCGCTGCCGAACCCGCACGACGGCGCCGCCGCGCAGCCGCCCTATCCGTGGCGCGGGCGGATCACCTGCGCGCCCGCGCCGGGGCAGCCGGGCTCGCCGGACGGAACGGCGGAAGCGGCCGCGCAGGTCGCGGCGTTCTTCGAGGGCGAATGGGGCCTGCGCCGCCTCGTGCTGCAATACGCGGATCTCGCCGTGCAGGCCGGCGGCGTGGACGGATTCGTGATCGGCAGCGAGCTCGTCGGCCTCACCCGGGTGCAGGGGAGCGGCGGCGCCTATCCCGCGGTCGAGCGGCTCATGCAGCTCGCCGCCGACGTGCGCGCCGTCGTGGGGCCCGATACGCGGATCACCTACGCGGCCGACTGGACGGAATACGGCGCCCATGTCCGCGACGGAGGCGACGAGATCCGCTTTCCCCTCGATCCGCTCTGGGCCCATCCCGCGATCGACGCGGTCGGGATCGACTATTACCCGCCGATCGCCGACTGGCGCGACGGGCCGGACCACCTCGACCGCGCCGAGGCGCGCAGCCCGTACGACCGCGACTACCTGCGCGCCCGGCTCGCGTCCGGCGAGGCGTTCGACTGGTTCTACGAGAGCCGGGCGAAGCGAAACGCGCAGGACCGCACGCCGATTACTGACGGCGCCTATGGCAAACCCTGGATCTACCGCGCCAAGGACCTGGTCTCCTGGTGGAGCGAGCCGCACGTGGAGCGCGCCGGCGGCGCCGAGACGACCGCGACCGCGTGGGTCCCTATGGCCAAGCCGATCTGGCTTACCGAGGTCGGTATCCCAGCCGTCGACAAGGGCGCTAATGGCCCCAACGTCTTCCCCGACCCGAAATCCTCCGAATCCGCCGTGCCGCCGTTCTCGTCCGGCGCCCGGGACGACCTCATCCAGGCGCGCGGGCTCGAGGCGATCCTGTCCCGGTTCGATCCCGATCTCCCGGGCTTCGCGGGCGACGGCAACCCTGTCTCGCCGGTCTATGGCGGACGCATGGTGGAGCGGGATTCGGTTTCGGTCTGGGCCTGGGACGCGCGGCCCTTTCCCGCCTTCCCGGATTTCACCGAGGTCTGGGCCGACGGCGGCAACTGGGAGACGGGACACTGGATCACCGGGCGCCTCGAGGGCGTGCCCCTCGACCGGCTCGTCTGCGCGATCCTGAAGGAGTTCGACCTCGACCGTCCGGGCGACCTCCTCCTCGACGGCCTCGTTGACGGCTACGTGATCGACCGGCCGATGTCGGCCCGGGCGGCACTGGAGCCCCTGTGCCGGCTCTACGGCATCGATGCCGCCGTGAGCGGGGGCAGGATCGACTGGCGCGGGCGCGGAGCCGGTGCCGCCATCGCCCTCGATGCGGACGCGTTCGTCCTGCCCGCCGACGGACCGGCCCTGCGGCTCGTACGGGCGCAGGAGACCGAGCTGCCGCATCAGGTCGAAATCGGCTTCACGGAGGGGGAGGGCGAGTACCGCCGGGCGGAGGTCGCGTCGCGGCGCCTGTCCGGCACGAGCCGGCGGGAGGCGCGCGCCGACGTCGCGGTCGTCACCCGGCGCGCGGAGGCGCAGCGCCTCGCCGACATCCGGCTCCAGGACCTCTGGGCCGGCCGCGAGGGGGCGGAGTTCGCCCTGAGCCCGCGCCGGTTCGACGTCGAGCCCGGCGACGTGGTGGCGCTCCCGACCGACGCCGGGCCGCGGCTGCATCGCGTGGTGCGGATCGCCGACGGGCCGGTGCGGCGCGTCACCACGCGGGCCGCGGAGCCGGCGGTGTTCGCGGCGCCGGCGGCCCGCGCCTCGCGCCCGCTGCGCCGCCCGCCCCCGCTGCCCGGCAAGCCCCTGGCCGTCGTGCTCGATCTGCCGGTCGCCAGGGGCACGCCGCCGGCGCTGCAACATCTCGCCGTCGCGGCCGATCCCTGGCCCGGCGCCGCGACCCTCTGGCGCTCCGGCGACGGCGAGAGTTTCTCACCCGCGGCGGTCCTGACGGTTCCGGCGGTCGTCGGGCGGACGCTCACCGCGCTCGCGCGCGGCGCCCTCTGGCGCTGGGACCGGCACGCGGCGCTCGACGTGCGGATCTCCTCCGGGAGCCTCGCCGCCGTCCCGGACGAGGCGGCGCTCGCGGGCGCGAACCTGTTTGCCCTGCAGGGACCGGACGGGCGCTGGGAAATCCTCTCCGCGGCCTCGGCCGAGCTGATCGGAGAGCGCACCTACCGCCTGTCGCGCCTGATCCGCGGCCTTGCCGGCAGCGAGCCGGAGGCCGGCCGCGCCGTCCCGGCCGGCGCGACGATCGTCCGCCTCGACGAAGCGGTCGTCCCCCTCGCCGGCGGCCTCGCCGAACTCGGCCGCGCCTGGCGCTACCGGTTGAGCCCGGCGGGGCGGGATCACGCCGATCCGGCCGCCGTCGCGTTCGCGGCGACTGCCGGCCCCGATGCGCTGAAGCCGCTGCCGCCCGTGCGGGCGAGCGCCCGCCGCTCCGCGGAGGGCGTGACGATGCGTTGGATCCGCCGCACGCGGCAGGACGGCGACCCCTGGGACCCGCTCGACGTGCCCCTCGCCGAAGAGGCCGAGCGCTACGAGGTCGACGTGATCCAGGGCGGGGCGGTGGTGCGCATTCTGCGGAGCGGGGAGGCGGCGGCGCTCTATCCCGCGGCCGAGGAGCTGGCGGATTTCGGGATGCCGCAGTCGATGCTGTCGCTGCGCATCGTCCAGATGAGCGCCGCGGTCGGGCGGGGCTTTCCGCTGGAGACGATCGTCGTCGTGAGCTGAGGCGACGCAAGCTCTCGCTCTCCCCGCGCACCAGCCCCCTCTCCCCGCCTGCGGGGAGAGGGGGCTCTCTGCGGGTAGAGGGAGTTCCCCCACCGAGGACCCCCCATGACCGACACGCCCCATCTGGCGCTGCCGCTGCTGGCGGCCGCGCAGGCGCAGAAGCACGTCACCCACAACGAGGCGCTCGCCCTCATCGACGCGCTCGTGCATCTCGCCGTGAAGGAACGTGACCGCACCGGGCCGCCCGGCGCGCCTGCGGAAGGAGACCGCTACATCGTGGGATCCGGGGCCGCGGGCGCCTTCGCGGGGCGCGAGGGGCAGGTGGCCCTGTTCGACCTCGGCGCCTGGCGCTTCCTGGCGCCGAAGCCCGGCTGGCGCGCCTATGCGGAAGCGGATGGATCGCTCCTCGTCTTCGACGGGATGGCCTGGCGGGATCTCGGCCAGGCCATCGGCGAGGCCGACAACCTCGACCATCTCGGCATCGGAACGGCGGCCGACCCGGTCAACCGCCTCGCCGCCAAGCTCAACGCGGCCCTGTTCACGGCGCTGCCGGCCGGCGAGGGCGGCACGGGCGACCTGCGGTTCGTCCTCAACAAGGAAGTCGCGGGCGGCGTGCTCTCGCAGCTCTACCAGAGCGGCTACAGCGGACGCGCCGAGACCGGCCTCGTCGGGGGCGACGACTTCTCGATCCGCGTCTCCGCCGACGGGGGCACCTGGCGCGAGGCCCTGCGGATCGACCGCGCCACCGGCGCCGTCGCCTTCCCGAGCGGCGCAGCGGGCCTGCGCGACGCCGGCAACCTCCTGATCAACCCGGAGGCGAGCGTGAACCAGCGCGGCTTCGCGGGCGGCGCGCTGGCGGCCGGCGCCTATGGCTTCGACCGCTGGAAGGGCGGGCCCGGCGGCTGCACCGTCACCCGCGCGGCGGACGGTACCCTGACGCTCACGGGCGCGCTGACCCAAGTGGTCGAGCTGCCCGACCTCGCCGGCCGCACGGTCTGCCTCTCGGTCGAGAACCCGACCGCTCCCGTCTCGGTCTCGGTCGCGGGCATCGCAGGGGTCATTGCGGCCGGCCCGGGCCGCCGCGCCGTCGCCCTCGCGGTGCCTTCTGGCGCGACCGGAGACGTCACCGTCACGCTCTCCGGGAGCGCCGTGAGCTTCGCCCGGCCGCTCCTCAACCTCGGCCCCGCGGCGGCCCCCTTCGAGCGTCTGTCCCCTGGCGCGACGCTCGCCCTGTGCCAGCGCTATTTCGCCAAGACCTTCGCACCGGCGATCGCCCCGGCCGGCAATGCCGGCACCGGCGGCGCGCTCGTCGGCCATGCGCCGGTCGCGAACGCGATCCCGACCCTGCGCTGGCAATACCCTGTGCCTATGAGGGCCGTGCCCGTGCTCGCCTTCTACAATCCGGTGGCCGCGAACGGGCAGTGGTCCGTCGGAGGCGTCGACGCGGCGGCGTCCGCCACGGTGCCGACGACGGCCGACGCGGCGGCGATCGGGGTGCAGGCCGGAGCGACGCCCACGCTTGCCGCCGGTGCGCTGACCGCGATCCACGTCACCGCCGATGCGGAGTTGTAGCGGCGGCTGGCGGCGTTCATGTCACCGCCGATGCGGAGCTGTAGCGGCGGCTGGCGGCGTTCATGTCACCGCCGATGCGGAGCTGTAGCGGCGGCTGGCGACCGGGACGCGGGCCCGCTGGACAGCCGGCTTCGGTGTCCCAGGTTAGACCCGGCCCGCTCCGGAGGCTGCCGATGCGACTATTCAGGCTTCATTCAGTGCCGGACCCGCAGGGTTCGGCCATGCGTATCGTTCTGCTGATCCTGGCCTGGTGGGGCGTGATGGGGGCCGCCCATGCGCAGGGCGCGGCGGCGCTTCGCAACTGCCTGGCGCCGCGAGAGATGCAGGAGATCGTGTCGGCCAACGGCGTGGTCGCGCCCGCCAGCGCCGTCCTGGCGGCCCAGCGCCAGGTCCCGAACGCCGACGTGGTGCGCGCCAACCTGTGCCGGAGCGACAATGCGCTCGTTTATGTCATCATGGCTTTGCGCAAGGATGGCCGCGTGGTGCAGGTGATGATCGATGCGCCCTCGGGCCGCATCCGCTCGGTCCGGTAGCGCGATCAGGAGAGTTCCAGCCCGTGCGCCCTTCCGTCGACGCTCCCGCCGTTCTGTAATCCCGATCAGGAGAATCCAACACCGTGCGCCTCCTCGTCGTCGAGGACGACAAGAGCCTCAACCAGCAGATCGTGACCGCGCTCGAGCATGCGGGCTACGCGGTCGACCGCGCCTATGACGGGGAGGAGGGCCAGTTCCTCGGCGAGACCGAGCCGTACGACGCCGCGATCCTCGACCTCGGCCTGCCGAAGACCGACGGCGTCTCGGTGCTCACCGCCTGGCGGCGGGAGGGGCGCAAGATGCCCGTCATCATCCTGACCGCCCGCGACCGCTGGAGCGACAAGGTGCAGGGCTTCGACGCCGGCGCGGACGACTACGTCACCAAGCCCTTCCACATGGAGGAGCTGCTCGCCCGCGTGCGCGCCCTGCTGCGGCGGGCGACCGGCCACGCCACGAGCGAGATCGCCTGCGGCCCGGTGCGGCTCGACACGCGCTCGGGCCGCGTCGTCGTCAACGGCACGGCCGTAAAGCTCACCTCGCACGAGTACCGTCTCCTGTCCTACCTCATGCACCACACCGGGCGGATCGTGTCGCGGGGCGAGCTCACGGAGCACCTCTACGACCAGGACTTCGACCGCGATTCCAACACCATCGAGGTCTTCATCGGCCGCCTGCGCAAGAAGCTGGGCGTCGACATCATCCAGACGGTACGGGGGCTCGGCTATCTCATCGACGAATCCCGCACCGCCTGAGCCTCGGGGGCGTTCGGCGGTGTGGTCGGCCCTCAACGTCCTGGCCGGCCGTTCGATCGCGGTCCGGCTTGCGGTCTCGGCCGTCTTCTGGAGCTTCGCGATCCTGCTCGTCGCGGGGCTCATCCTCGTGGCGCTCTACCGCGACAACACCGAACGCGCCTTCGACCAGCGGCTCCTCGTCTATGCCAGCAACCTGGCCTCCGACCTCGTGGCGCCGGGACCGCCCGACCGCGACCTCGGGCCGATCGGCGATCCGCGCTTCGAGCTGCCGCTCTCGGGCTGGTACTGGCAGGTGGGGCGTCCCGACGCGGCGCCGCGGGAGGTGCGTTCGTCGAAGTCCCTCTTCGGCACCCAACTCGGAGGCCTCGTTCCGCCCGGCACCGAGGTCCCGTTCGGCGAGATCCGGCGCGGCTACGGCCCGGCTCCCGACGGCCGGCTCCTGCGCCTGGTGGAGCGGGACATCGACCTCGGCGAGGACGGCCGCTACGTGATCCGGGTCGCCGGCCTCGCGGAGGACATCGACCGCGACGTGCTGCGCTTCACCTCCGCGCTCGTCGTCACCTTCGCGCTCCTCGGCCTCGCGCTCGGCTTCACGACGCTGCTGCAGATCCGCTTCGGCCTCAGGCCCCTGCGCGACCTCCGAGCGGGCCTGAGCGCGATCCGCGGCGGAGAGGCCGAGCGGATCCCGGGCGAGTATCCGCAGGACATCGCGCCGCTCGCGCAGGACCTGAACCTGCTCCTCGACACCAACCGCGAGATCCTGGAGCGCGCCCGCACGCAGGTCGGCAATCTCGCTCACGCGCTCAAGACGCCGTTGAGCATCATCGTCAACGAGGTCGAGAACGCGCCCGACGACGTCACCGCGAAGGTGCGCGAGCAGGCGACCGTGATGCGGGACCAGGTGAACTACTACCTCGACCGCGCGCGGGCGGCGGCGCTCGCGGGCACGCTCGGGTCCATCACCGAGGTCGAGCCGGTGGTCGCCGGCCTGACGCGCACCTTCACGAAGATCTACCGCGACCGGGACCTCGCGATCGAGGTCTCGATCCCGCCCGGCACGCGCTTCCGCGGCGAGCGGCAGGACCTCGAGGAGATGATCGGCAACCTCATCGACAACGCCTGCAAATGGGCCGCGACCCGCGTGGCCGTGACCGTCGAGGTCCACCGCGAGGACGACCGGTCGCGGCTCGCGGTCCTCGTCGACGACGACGGTCCGGGCCTGCCGGCGGAGAGCCGGGCCCAGGTCCTGAAGCGCGGGCGGCGTCTCGACGAGACGAAGCCGGGCTCCGGCCTCGGCCTGTCGATCGTGGCCGACCTCGCGGCGCTGTACCGCGGCGCGCTCGCCCTGAGGGATTCGCCGGCCGGGGGCCTGCGGGCCGTCCTGGACCTGCCGGGCGACAGCGCCTGATCGCCGTTTCCGCTCTGCCGTCATCGGGGCCGCCTTCGGGCGGCCCTTTCGTTTTTGGAGGAGCACCGCATGAGGCCCGGCATTCACGACTTCACCGTGCAGCGAGGCGGGAGCGGCGAGATCGCGATCCGCCTCAAGTCGGAGGACGGCGCCGGCGTGCGCACGCCCCTCGACCTGACCGGAAGCAGCTTCGTGCTCAGCGTGGCCTGGCCCGGCGGCGCCTTGCGCAGGGCCTCCGACGATGCCGGACTCGACGTGGATCTCGCGGCCGCCGCGGTCGCGTGGAGGCCGGCGCCGGCCGAGACCCGGCTCATCCCGGAGGGGCGGATCGCCCGCTACGAGTGGGAGCGCCGCGATGCCGACGGGCACCAGCAGATCCTGCTGGCGGGCTTCGTGGTCGGGGAGGGGGGCCTGAACGATGACTGATGCCGGGGGTGTGACGACGGGTCGGGGACAGGCAGGGAGGGGCGCATCATGACGGGCATCGTGGTCGAAATCGTGAATCCGCCGGCCATCGTCGTGGAGGCGGGCGGCGACGCGGCCCAGGTGATCCTCGTCGAACAGCATGGCGTACCGGGACCGTCCGGACCGGAGGGCCCCGAGGGGCCTCCCGGGCCGCAGGGACCCGCCGGCGCGAAGGGTGATTCGGGGAATCCGGGGCCGGTCGGGCCGCAGGGACCCGCGGGGCCGAAGGGCGATCCCGGCGCCGTTGGCCCCGCCGGGCCGCAGGGGCCTGCCGGTGCGAAAGGCGACGCGGGCGAGGCGGGTCCCGCCGGCCCGCAAGGAGCGGCCGGTCCGAAGGGAGACACCGGTGCCGCCGGCCCGGCCGGTGCCCAGGGGCCTGCCGGGCCGCAGGGCGATGCCGGACCGCCCGGTGCCGCCGGGCCTGCGGGGCCGCAAGGCGCGACGGGACCGAAGGGCGATACGGGCGCGGCGGGGCCGGCGGGACCAGCCGGGCCGCAGGGTGCCGCCGGGGCAACCGGACCTGCGGGTCCGACGGGCCCGGCCGGACCGCAGGGCCCTGCCGGTGCGAAAGGCGATGCCGGCGATGCAGGCGCCGCCGGGCCGCAGGGACCGGCGGGCTCCCAGGGACCCGCAGGCTCCCCGGGGCCCGCAGGGCCTCAAGGTCCGGCGGGCCCGGGCGTGCCGGCCGGAGGTGCGACCGGCCAGGCGCTGCGCAAGTCCGGACCCGGCGACTTCGCGACGGCCTGGGGCGGCGCGCTGCGGCTCGACCGCGAGGCCGCCGTCCCGGCATCGCCCGCGGACGGCGCGATCCTGTTCACCCGCAGCCAGGCCGGGCGCCAGCGGCCGTCCTTCCTGGCGCCGGCGGGCGCGGCGGCGGGGATCCAGACGCTGCTCGCCTCCCACAAGATCGGGTGGTGGGGGGCAGCCGGGGGATCGGCGACCGCGCAGAGCGTCGGACTCGTCGGCACCGTCACCGGGACGGCGACGGCGCGGACGGTGGCGACCGACAACCTCTTCAAGAGCACCCGCAGGCTCGGCATCGTATCCGGCAACACGGCCGGCCTCACGGCGGGCCTGCGCGACGGCGGCGTCGGCAAGTACTGGCGCGGCACCGCGCCCAAGCTCGGAGGCTTCGAGTACGTGGTCCGCTTCGGGATCTCCGCCTATTCGGCCGGAATGCGCGTCGCCGTCGGCCTTCTTGCGACCGTGAGCCTGCTGCCCAACGCTGACCCCTCGGCGCAGACCAACGCGGTGTTCCTGGGCAAGAACGCCGCCGACACCACGTTCCGGATCATGCACAACGACGGCGCGGGAGCCTGCACGGTGGTCGATCTCGGGCCGGATTTCCCGGCCGACACGCAGGAGGTCGATCTCTACGAGGCGCGGTTCTTCTGTGCGCCGAACGGCGACCGGATCGGGGTCTCGGTCGAGCGCCTCAACACCGGCCACGTCGCCGAGGCGACGCTCACCGCGGACCTCCCGGACGCGGGCACCCTGCTGGGACTTCAGATCTGGCTCAACAACGGGGCCGCCGCCGCTTCCGTCGCACTCGACATCGTGAGCCAGTACATCGAGACGGATTACTGACGCGGGCCTGGCATGACGAATCGGGGCGAAAGGTCATGCAGGGTCCACCCGGCGGGGTGCCCCGCATGGTGGACCGCGGCGGAACCGCCCGCCATCCGCCGCTCCGGCCCTCCAAGCGACACCGTGTCGCCCGAAGGTGCCATCGTGCTGGGGGGACCCGCGGGCTAAGTAAGCGGCATGACGCTCTGGATCCTGCTGACCCTGATGACGGTGACCGCCGTAGCGGCCGTGCTGTGGCCGCTGTCGCGTCATCGCACCGCCGAGCAGGGCGCGGATTCCGACACCCAATTCTACCGCGACCAGATCGCCGAGATCGATCGGGACCGCGAGCGCGGGCTCCTCTCCGAGGCCGAGGCCGAAGCCGCCAGGGCCGAGGCCGGGCGCCGCCTTCTGCGCGCCCAGCCGCGGGAGCACGGCCGCCCCGATCTCGTCGGCGAGCCGGCCCTTCGCCGCCGCCGCGCCGTGTCGGCACTCGCCCTGTCGCTCGTTCCCCTGCTGGCGCTCGCGGTCTACGGCGCCTTCGGCTCGCCGCACCTCGCGTCCAGCCCACAGGCTGCGCGGCCCCCGGCCAGCGCCGATCAGCTCGACTTCGCCTCCGCGCTCGCCCGCATCGAGCAGCACCTCGCGCAGCGCCCCGACGACGGCCGCGGCTGGGAGGTGGTGGCGCCGGTCTACATGCGGCTCGGCCGCGCGGAGGATGCGGCCCGCGCCTACGAGGCCGCGCTCCGGCTGATCGGCCCCGACGCGGACCGGCTCGCCAATTACGGGGAGGCGCTCGTCGCGGTGCAGGACGGCATCGTCCCGGCCGAGGCCCGCACGGCCTTCGAGAAGGCGCAGGAGCTCGACCGCTCGCATCCGAAGCCGCGCTTCTATCTCGCCCGCGCCGCCGAGCAGGACGGCAACCGCGACAAGGCGAAGGCCGAGTACGGCGCGCTCCTCGCGTCGTCGCCCGCCGATGCCCCTTGGGTCCCGGTGGTGCGGGAGCAGCTGGCCCGCCTCGACGGCACCGCGCCGCCGCCGGCGCCCGACCGGGAGGCGATCCTCGGCATGGTCCAGGGCCTTGCCGACCGGCTCGACGCTCAGGGCGGCAGCGCCGAGGAATGGTCGCGCCTCCTGCGCTCCTACGCGGTGCTCGGCCAGCCCGACAAGGCCAAGGCCGCGCTCTCCAAGGCGCGCCAGGCGCTTGCGGGAGATCAAGGCGCGGTGCAGCGGGTCGAGGCTATGGCTCGGGATCTGAAGATCACCGACGACAGCAAGCCATGACCCGCAAACAGCGTCGCCTGACCCTGATCGGTTTCGCCGGCGGCGTCCTTGCGCTCGCGCTCGGGCTCGTTCTCTACGCCATGCGCGACACCATCGTGTTCTTCCATGCGCCGGCGGACGTCGCCGCCAAGGGCGTCCAGCCCGGCACGCGCTTCCGCCTCGGCGGCCTCGTCAAAGAGGGCTCGATCAAGCGCGGCGAGAATCAGCAGATCACCTTCGTGGTGGTGGACGCGCAGAGCTCCCTGCCCGTGCGTTACCAGGGTCTCCTGCCGGACCTCTTCCGCGAAGGGCAGGGAGTCGTGGCCGAAGGCGTGCTCGAGCCCTCCGGCACCTTCAAGGCCGATACGGTGCTCGCCCGCCACGACGAGACCTACATGCCGCGCGAGGTCGCCGATGCCTTGAAGCGCCAGGGCCACTGGCAGGCGGACGCGAAGCCGCAGCCGGCCGCGACCCACTAGCCGCCGCAGCCGCCCGCCTGCCCGATTCCGAACCGCGCTCGCGCCCTGCGGCGTCAGGGCCACTGGCATGGGATGGAAAAATCCCCACAACAGGCCGGTCAAGAGAGGATTTCCACGGCGTGCTCGTCGAGGCAGGACATTTCGCGCTCGCGCTGGCTCTCGGGCTCTCCCTGATCCAGTTCGCCGTGCCGCTCTGGGGCACCCGCACCAACGATCCCGTCCTGATGGGCGTGGCGCCGCCCGCGGCGCTGGCGGTGCTCGCCTGCATCGGCTTCGCCTTCGCGGCCCTTACGCTCGCCTACGCGACATCGGACTTCTCGGTCCTGAACGTCGTGCAGAACTCCCATTCCACGAAGCCCTTCATCTACAAGCTCACGGGCGTGTGGGGGAATCACGAGGGCTCGATGCTGCTCTGGGTCCTCATCCTCGCCCTGTTCGGTGGCGTGGTCGCGGTCGCGCGGAACAGCGTGCCGCCGCGCCTGCGCGCCAACACGCTCGCGGTCCAGGCCTCGATCACCGTCGCCTTCCTGGCCTTCCTGCTGACGACGTCGAATCCCTTCACCCGCCTCCTTCCCGTCCCGCTCGAAGGCCAGGACCTCAACCCGGTCCTGCAGGATCCCGGCCTCGCGATCCATCCGCCGCTTCTGTACATCGGCTATGTCGGCTTCTCGATCTCGTTCGCCTTCGCGATGGCGGCGCTCATCGACGGACGCATCGATGCGGTCTGGGCGCGCGCCGTGCGGCCCTGGACGCTCGGCGCCTGGGTTTTCCTGACGCTCGGCATCGCCATGGGCTCGTACTGGGCCTATTACGAACTCGGCTGGGGCGGCTGGTGGTTCTGGGACCCGGTCGAGAACGCGTCGCTGATGCCCTGGCTCGCGGGCACGGCGCTCCTGCATTCCACCGTCGTGATGGAGCGGCGCGACGCCCTCAAGGTCTGGACCGTGCTGCTCGCGATCCTGACCTTCTCGCTCTCGCTTCTCGGCACCTTCCTGGTGCGCTCCGGCGTGCTGACCTCGGTGCATTCCTTCGCGGTCGATCCAACGCGCGGGCTGTTCATCCTTGCGATTCTCATCGTGTTCATCGGCGGCTCGCTGACGCTGTTCGCCTGGCGCGCGCCGGCGCTGCAGCAGGGCGGCTTGTTCGCGCCCGTCTCCCGCGAGGGCGCGCTCGTGGTCAACAACCTGCTTCTCGCCACCGCCTGCGCGACCGTGTTCATCGGCACGCTGTATCCGCTCGCGCTCGAGGCGCTGACGGGCGAGAAGATCTCGGTCGGGGCGCCGTTCTTCAACCTGACCTTCCTGCCGATCGTCGTTCCGCTTCTGCTGCTGGTGCCCTTCGGCCAGACGCTCGCCTGGAAGCGCGGCGACTTCTACGGCACCGCGCAACGCCTGCTCGTTGCGCTCGGCCTCGCGATCGCGGCCATGCTCGTGCTGCTCGCCGTCACGGCCGGCGGGCCGGTCGCGGCGCCGCTCGGGATCGGCCTCGGCCTCTATCTGGTGCTCGGCGCCTTCAACGAGATCGTGACCCGCTCCTGGCGGCGCGGGACGAGCGCGACGGTCGCGTTGCGCAAGGCCGCCGGCCTGCCGCGTTCCGCCTGGGGCACCGTGCTCGCCCATGCGGGCGTCGGCGTCACGGTGATCGGCATCGCGGCGAGCGCCTGGAGCGTCGAGGCGATCGGCACGGTCCGGATCGGGGAACGGCTCCCGGTCGGTCCCTACGAGGCGCGCCTCGACCGCGTGGTCCCGCGCACCGGCCCGAACTACCGCGAGGATGCCGCCACCCTGACGATCCTGCGCAACGGCCGCGAGGCCGGCAGCGTCGAGACCATGAAGCGAGTCTACCTCACCCGCGGCATGCCCACGACCGAGGCCGGCATCCTGACCTTCGGGACCAGCCAGGTCTATGCCAGCTTCGGCGATCCGCAGCCCGACGGGTCGATCGGCCTGCGCCTCTACTACAAGCCGCTCGTCCTGCTGATCTGGCTCGGTTCCGTGATCATGGCCCTCGGCGGGGCGGTCTCGCTCACCGACCGGCGCTTCCGGGTCGGCGCGCCGGTCCGGGGCAAGACCTTCCACGCACTGCCGGCGGCGGCGGAATAGCACCCGCCATGCGCCTCTCGTTCGCTCCTCTCCTCGCGCTCCTTCTCCTCGCAGCTCCCGCCCATGCGGTGCAGCCGGACGAGATCCTGAAGGATCCCGCCATGGAGGCGCGCGCGCGGGACATCTCCGCCGGTTTGCGCTGCCTCGTGTGCCAGAACCAGTCGATCGACGATTCCGACGCGCCGCTCGCCAAGGACCTGCGCGTGCTCGTGCGCGAGCGCCTGAAGGCCGGCGACAGCGACGGCGACGTGCGCGACTTCGTCGTCCAGCGCTACGGCGAGTTCGTGCTGCTGCGGCCCGTGGTCGGTGCCCACACGCTCGTCCTGTGGCTGACGCCCGTCCTGGTACTCGCCCTCGGCGGCCTCGGCCTCTACGGAGCGCTCCGCCGCCGCCCGGCCGCCTCGGCTCCGCTGGACGCGCGCGAGCGGGCGGAACTCGACCGCATCCTCGGCGGGACCGGTCGTTCCGATCCGGCCTGAGGCGATCGAGCTTCTGCTGCCGGGCCGGTCGCGGAATTCGGGCTCGCGATCAATGGCCGGACCCGGCCCGAGGCGCCCGGGCCTCAGCTGCGGCGTCGTCCCCATCCCGCCCTGAGGCCTAGGCCGGGCGACCCAGTTGGATCACGCCGCCGCCCTGCGCTAAACTCCGTTCCGGAATTGGTTCAGGGGTGCACCATGCCGCTTCGCCTGGCGCCGACGGCGTCCGTCCTCGTCCTCGTGGCACTCGCCTCCGGTGCCGCCGCTCAGACCGCCGCGCCGCGATCGCCGATCTCGGTGGAGCTCGGCCGTGCGGAGCGCGAGATCGTGCTGCAGCCCGGTCACAGCGACGTGCTTCAGCTCCCCCGCCCGGCCCGGACGATCATTCTCGGCAGCCCCAACATCGCCGATGCGACCCTCAACGGCGAAACCACGGTCGTGTTGACCGGCCAGCGGATCGGACTGACGAACCTCATCATCCTCGACGCCGCCGGGCGCGAGATCACGCGGGCCGCCCTGCGTGTCGGCCCACGCGAGACCAAGGTGGTGATCCGCCAGGGCGCGAACGTGCAGCCCTATACCTGCAAGCCCGCCTGCACGGCCGATCCCACCGCCGCGAACCGGGTCACCCAGTATTCCGGCCCCTGGGGCACCAGCACCGTCGTCACGACGACCGGCGAGCTCCCGCCTGGCCTCATGACCCCGCCGCCGGGCACGCCGCCGCCCCCGGCCGCGCCGCAGGCTCAGCAGCAGTAGCCGCGTGATGGCGATCCCGGCCGCACAGGATTGAAGCTCTCTCCCGCGCAGCCGGCGGCCCCCTGGCGGAAATCCGCAAATGGCGCCAAACCTGGCAGGCCGGCGCCGAGCGCGCGGCCGGCCGGCAAGCGCGGGGCGTTCGGTGGACTGGGACAAGATCCGGATATTCTACACGGTTGCGGAAGCCGGGAGCTTCACGCGGGCTGGCGACGATCTGGGCCTGAGCCAGTCGGCGGTAAGCCGGCAGATCTCGGCTTTGGAGCGGGAGCTGAAGGCGCCGCTGTTCCACCGGCACGCGCGCGGGCTGATCCTCACCGAGCAGGGGGACCTGCTGTTTCGCGCCGCGCGCGACATGCGCATGCGCCTCGAGACCACGAGGGCCAGGCTCGTCGAGACCAGCGAGAGACCCTCCGGCGAGCTGAAGGTCACGACGAGCATCGGCCTCGGCGCTTCCTGGATCGCACGCCGAATCGGCGAGTTCCTCGACCTCTATCCGGACGTGCGCGTCGAGCTCATCCTGATCAACCAGGACCTCGACCTCGCCATGCGCGAGGCCGACGTGGCGATCCGGCTCCACCGGCCGCACCAGCCCGACCTCGTCCAGCGCAGGCTCTTCACGGTCCATCACAACGCCTACGCCTCGAAGGACTACATCAAGCATTTCGGCGAGCCCAAGACCCTCGCGGACCTCGACGAGCACCGGATCGTCACGCTCGCCGAGAACCAGCCGGCGCACTTCCTGGAAGTCCACCGCTTTCTGACCCGCTCCCCGGACCGCAAGGACTTGCGCCAGGCCCGTCTCCAGGTCGGCGACGGCCTCGCCCTGCGGGCGGCGGTCGCCACGGGAGCGGGCATCGGCATGCTGCCGGCCTACGCCGCGGAAGGGCATTCCGACCTCGTCCAGGTTCTGCGCGACTACGAGACGCCGTCGCTGGACTGCTACTTCGTCTACGCGGAGGAGATGCGCTCCATCGCGCGCCTGCAGGCCTTCCGCGACTTCCTGATCCAGAAGGCGCAGCGTTGGACCTATTAGCGGCCGCAGGAGCCTCTGTCCCGCGCGGCTCGGGGACATAGGCCGTGATCGCGCTCCGCGCCGCGCTGCGGCGGCTCCTGCTGTCTCCGCTTTGGCTGCTCGTCGCCGCCTATCTCGTCCTGAGCGACCTCGTCGCGCCGGCTCTGCGGCCCGCGATCCGGGTGCTCGCGCGGCTGCGGCCGATCCGGCGCCTGCAGACTTGGCTTGCGGGCCTGCGTCCGTCCGCGGCCCTCCTCGTGCTCGGCCTGCCCGCCGCCCTCATCGAGATCCTGAAGCTCGGGGCGGTCTACTGGGTCGCGCGGGGGCATGTGGTCTCGGGCGCCGCGGCCTTGCTCGCCCTCCACGGCGCCAGCCTGCTCGCGACCGAGCGGGTCTTCGCGGTCGTGAAGCCGCAACTCCTCACCATCGCCTGGTTTGCCGCCCTCTGGGGCCGGGTCGAGGCCATCCGCGACACTCTTCTGCGCTGGGTCGGAGGCACCCGGGTCGGGGCGAAGCTGCGCGCCGGGCTGCACCGCCTGCGCGCATCCGTCCGGCGCGCGGGGCAATGGATCCGGACAGAGGCCAGGCGCATCGCCGGGTGACCCGATCCCGGCCTACGCGTCCGCCTTCCTGCCGCGCCGCGCCGCACTCTTGGCGGGCGAGGGTGGGCGCTCGCGGGACGCGCGCCGGCTGCGCAGAAGGTCCGCCAGTCCGCGCGCGAGGGCTGCGACCGCGATCGCGCCGAGCGAACTCAGGATGAACACCGGCAGAGGCTCCGGCTCCCGGCCGAGGGCCTGCGCCTCGATGGTCTCCCGGTAGAGGAAGTACCCGGCGACCCCGGCCTGGAAGAGCATCCACAGAAGCACAGCCATGGGGGCGGTGTGCCCGCCGCCGGGGCGTCGTGCAATCGGCCGGCCCGTGCCATTTCGCCGCCCGGCGCCGGACCGGCCGGGCGGCGGCGCCTGGGCCGCGCCCTATTCGGCAGGGGTGAGGCTCATCGCCGGCTCCGTCGCGAGCGACGGCCGGTAGACCAGGTAGCCGAAGAGCAGCATCGCCCCGAGCACGACCAGCGAGGACAGAGCCGCGACCGGCTCGGCGGCGCCGTAGCCGAGGTGGATGGCCGCCACGCTTGCGGTCATGATCACCGTTCCCACCGACCAGACCACCACCTGGACCAGCGCGAGACGGCTCGTTTCGAGGCGCGGATGCATCTTGTAGTAGATCCCGAACAGGAACAGCGACACCCACCCGAGCAGGTTGAGATGCGCATGCGCGGGCATGATCGCATGGTTGTGGGACGCGGCCATTCCAATCCCCATGGCCATCCCCGCCACGACGAAGAGCACCGCAAGCCTGAAGCTGAGCGTCGAAACCTTCATGGATCATCCCCCTGTTCTCGCCGATAGCCCGATCGGTCGACTGACAGCTTAGCTGCAGGGCGGTTGCTTGTCTGCCGGGACATACCGGGCATCGGGCAACCTCCGGATCGTGTTCGAGGCGTGCGTCGCGTCGATCGGGCCGGTCTCGTCCGCCAAGGCCCGCCGACGGTCCGCGACGATCATGGTCGCATAGTCCGGGACCGGCACCTGCCCTGTCGCCGCGGCACTCGGGGAACGCAGGCTCTCCGCATCCGGACCGGCTCGAGTCCGACGGCCAGGCAACTCATCTCCCCGGCCCGCGTTGGTCTCGCAGTGGTGGAGGTTCGCGATGAGCCAAGAGACCCGCAGCCTGATCGGCCCGCAGCTCGCGGCGCTCTACGATGGACGGCTGACCTCCCTGCCGACTCACCTCGTCGAACTGCTGGCCCGGTTGTGCGTGGCAGAGGCCATGGCGGACTACGACCGGGCCCGGTCGGTCGGCGCGCGCTGAGTGCGGCGGAGCGGTCCGTTCAGCCGCACGGCGCCCGGCGGGACCGAGAGGGCGCGGTCCGCCACGATCAGGCGGGCGGATCCTGCGATAGAGGAATGGAGCAGCGCGTCGCCGGGCTCCTAAAGGCCCGGATCAGGAGTGCTTCGCGCCGGTTCGGCGAGCCTCGTGATGCCGGGATGCCTACCGCGACCTGCTCCTCGCGAGCGAGCCGGTGGCAACCGGCTCCTGGTCCGCAGCCGCGATGAGCTTGGCGTAAGCGACACGCTCCGGCGTCCGGTCGAAGGAGCGCCCGGCGCCCTGTGCTACCAGCACGATGAAGAGAACGCAGAGTGCGGCCTTGAACGAGGCGTATCCGAGACGAGCCGACGTGACCAACATGTTCTGCCCCTGAGTGTCGTTGGGAGCATCATCGCGGCGCATTGCATAAAATTCTAGCGAATGGTCCCGCCGTTCGCTCATCCCGGTTAGCGGATCGTGAAGGCGGCCGCCCGTCTCCGCACGGGTTTCGCAAAGAAAAGGCCCCGCGGTGGCGAGGCCTTGGTTCGGTGCGGGAGCCTCTAGGCTCCGGTCTAGGGTGATCAGGCCTGCCGTGACGCACCGAGTTACCGGAATAACGCGGGTCGGATCTCGAAGGTTTCAGCCCCTACTCGGCGTCGCCCATGTCGAGCATGACGGAGCCGAAGGCGGGGGCGGTGTAGGAGGCGGAGGCCTTGGAGGAGAGCGCCTGGACGGCCGCGAAGGCCAGCACCGCGAAGGCGGCCGCGATCAGCGTCTGGGCGATCAGGCTGGCGGTGCGGGTGGCGGTCATGGCGGCGGCTCCGTCTCGATGAAGACAGGAATAGAACCGCCCCGCCCCGCCCGATGTGCGGCCGCGCACGCGAGCAGCGGCGGTGCCGTGAGGAGGGTCGTGGTCGCAGGCTGCGTCGACCCAGGAGGCCACAGGTCGCGGACGCGGCGGGGACCCGGCTCCGGCTGTCTCCACGGCTCGGCGGAGGCCTCCCCTTCGCCTCAGCCCCGGCCTGCCTGCGCCCGAAAATTCCCGAGCGTTTCCAAGGGGGAGGGGGCTTCGCGAACCTTACCAAGATTTCATCTTCAAGTGAGTGCACTGTAACCGAGACGCCCCCATCTTCGCTCCATCGGGAACGCGCAACCGCGGTCCCAACGAAGTCTCAAGGAGTGAAGACACCATGACGAAGGCCTCTCAGCCTGCCCGCAAGCGCGGTCCCTGGCTCGGCGCCGCGGCGGTCGCGGCGCTCATGGCCGGCGGCGCCGTAGGCGGCGGCTATCTCGCCCCGACTACCCCGGCCCATGCGGAGCTGCGCTCGCTCTCCCAGCCCATTGCGATGCCTTCCTTCGCCGACGTCATCGACCGGGTGAAGCCCGCCGTCGTGTCGGTCCGCGTGAAGGTCCAGAACGTCGCGGCCCGCGACAACGGCGACGGCCAGCAGTTCTCGATGCCGGACCTGCCGGACGGCCATCCGCTCGAGCGCTTCTTCCGCCAGTTCCGCGACCAGCAGGAGCAGGGCCGGAACAACCCGCGCCAGGGACCGCGCCGCTTCGGCCAGAGCCAGGGCTCCGGCTTCTTCATCTCGGCCGACGGCTTCCTCGTGACCAACAACCACGTGGTCGAGAACGCCGCCGAGGTCCAGGTCCTGATGGACGACGGCCGTACGTTGGACGCCAAGGTGGTGGGCACCGACCCGCGCACCGACCTCGCGCTCCTGAAGGTGGAGGGCGGCACGGACTTTCCGTACGTGAAGCTCGCCTCCAACAAGGCGCGCGTCGGTGACTGGGTGCTCGCGGTCGGCAACCCGTTCGGCCTCGGCGGCACGGTCACGGCCGGCATCGTCTCGGCCCAGAACCGCGACATCGGCGCCGGCCCCTACGACGACTTCATCCAGATCGACGCGCCCGTGAACCGGGGCAACTCGGGCGGCCCGACCTTCAACCTCGCGGGCGAGGTCGTGGGCGTCAACACGGCGATCTTCTCGCCCTCCGGCGGCAACGTCGGCATCGCCTTCGCGATCCCGGCCACCACGGTCGACCAGATCGTGACGTCGCTGAAGGAGAACGGCTCGGTCACCCGCGGCTACATCGGCGTGCAGATGCAGCCGGTCACCAAGGAGATCGCGGAGGCGATCGGTCTCAAGGAGCCGAAGGGCGCGCTCGTGGCCGAGGCCCTGAAGGACAGCCCGGCCGCTAAGGCGGGCATCCGCACCGGCGACACGATCGTGGCGGTCGAGGGCGAGACCATCAAGGAAGCCAAGGACCTGTCGCGCAAGATCGCCAACGTGGCGCCCGGCAAGCAGGTGTCCGTCACGGTCTACCGCGACGGCAAGGAGCGGACCGTCACCCTCGAGGTTGGCCGCCAGCCCAAGGCGTAAACCCTGAACCGGACCCCGCCTCGAGGGCGGAGTCCTCATCCGTCGGACGCCGGGCGTCGTGTCGCCCACCATAGGCCCGGCGTCCAGACCCCCGGCAGGCTGGCCACTCCCCTCCATCGGCCGGTCTGCTGCGGGCCCTTTTTCCTGGCTCCACGCCCCCGTGGACCCCGCTCGATCGTCCCTGATCGAGCCCCGGAACTGCGCTAGGATCACCTCATGCGCATCCTGATCATCTCCGATCCCGGCCCGGAACGCGCTAGGATCCCTCCATGCGCATCCTGATCATCGAGGACGACCGCGAGGCGGCATCCTACCTCGCCAAGGCCTTTCGCGAGGCCGGGCACGGCGCCGACGTCGCGGCGGACGGCCTCGACGGCTACGCCATGGCGGAATCGGGCGAGTACGACGTGCTCATCGTCGACCGCATGCTCCCGAAGCTCGACGGCCTGTCACTCATCCGATCCCTGCGCGAGCAGACGATCGAGACGCCCGTCCTGATCCTCTCGGCGCTCGGCCAGGTCGACGACCGGGTGAAGGGCCTGCGCGCCGGCGGCGACGACTACCTCCCCAAGCCCTATGCCTTCTCGGAACTCCTCGCCCGCGTCGAGGTGCTGGCCCGCCGCCGCAGCGCGGGCCCTGCCGCCGAGCCCACGACCTACCGCGTCGCCGATCTCGAACTCGACCGCCTCTCCCACCGGGTGGCGCGCTCGGGCCAGGAGATCCTGCTCCAGCCGCGCGAGTTCCGCCTCCTCGAATACCTCATGAAGAACGCGGGTCAGGTCGTGACCCGCACGATGCTGCTCGAGCACGTCTGGGACTACCATTTCGACCCGCAGACCAACGTGATCGACGTGCACGTCTCGCGCTTGCGCGCCAAGATCGACAAGGGCTTCGACAAGCCCCTCATCCACACCATCCGCGGGGCCGGCTACATGCTGCGTCCGGGCGGGGAAGGGCGCGAGGGATGAGCCGGGATCATCTCCCTCCCCCCGCTTGCGGCGGGGAGGGACAAAGGGTGGGGGGTGCCGGGGCCGACGGCGATCTCTCCCGATCAGCCCTGCCTCCAGCATCCGGGCAGCGGCACCACCCCCCACCCATGATCCCACCCCCCCGCAAGCGGGGGGAGGGAGACGTGGTGCCGTGACCGCCCT
>JAESGR010000472.1_pt1 | contig 29887 bp, 37 predicted proteins | sample 9269771 | NCBI WGS metagenome assembly JAESGR01 (sample SAMN15739572, study PRJNA653492) | algae metagenome | isolation source: Chroococcus sp. CMT-3BRIN-NPC107 and co-occurring heterotrophs from well... | place: USA: Clark Mountains Wilderness, California | collected 2010-04-18 | reverse complement strand
CCCCTCCCCTATGCGCCGGACGAGGGTTGGCCGGCCTGGACGGGCGTGATCCCGGTCGAGACGCGCATCGGCGCCTTGCAGCCTGATCCGGACCTCGGCGTCCGCGCGCCCGGCCCGGGTCTGGGCCCCTATAAGGAAGGCGCGCGCCTGGACGAGGCGCTCGCGGCGGCGGCTCAGTCGGGCTTGCCGGTCTCGGCGTAGCGCTTGAGGCGGGCCAGGGCCGCGCCGAGCACCTGGTCCACCGGTCCGGACATGGCGGCCGCCATCTTCGGTCGGGCGCCGCCGACGTGCAGCGTCTGGACCACTTCGGAGCCGCCGCCCGCCGGCTTGACGGTCAGCGTGAAGGCGGCCGAGACGCCCTCCTCCTGCAACGGTCCGAGCGGCGCGTCGAGCCGCAGCACCTGGCCCGGCAGGGCCATCACCACCACGCCGTGCTGCACGCCGCCCGCGCCGACCTTCTCGCAGAAGCAGCCGCCGGGCCTCAGCTCCAGGCTCAGGTTCTCCGCCTTGCCGGAATAGGTGTGCGCCGGATCCCACCAGCGGCCGATCTCGCCGATCACCTGGTAGACCCGCTCGGGCGGCGCGGACACCTGCGCGGTGTGCTGGGTCCTGAAGCCGCCGTCGCTGCGCTCCACCACCTCGGCGCTGGCGGGACTTGCGGCCAGCAGGGCCGCGGCCGCGATGATCGTGCGCATGGGCGCGCCTCCCCTGTTCAGACGCAAGCTGCCGCAGGACGCCGCGCAGGGGAAGCGCTCAAGCCGGCTCCCGCGCGGCCTCGAAGCTCAGCGGCCCGCCCCAGAAGGTCTCCACCAGCTGGTGCTGCACGCCCGGCTTGCCGGTGGTGATGAAGCGGCGCAGGCCGTTCGAGCCCGGGTCGATCTCCGGGTGCCGCTCGAGGTAGACCGCCAGCGCGTCGGCGGTGGCCTGCGGCTGGTGGATCAGCGGCGTGCCCGGCGGCAGCGCGGCCCGGAACATGTCGGCCACGATCTCATAGTGGGTGCAGCCGAGGATCGCCCTGTCCGGCGGCCGGCCGATGCGGGTGGTGATGGCCTTCACGTGGCCTTCGATGGTCTGCGCCAGCTCGACCGCCGAGGCGCCGGTCTCGATCATCCGCGCGAGCTCCGGGCAGGGCTCGGAGAACACCGCCACGTCCTGCCGGCGCTTGTCGATCTCGATCTCGTAGACCCGGCTGCGGGCCGTGGCCGGCGTGGAGAAAACCGCCAGGATGTCGACCTTCTCGACCTTCTCCGGCAGCCGGTCAGCCTCGTGCTCCCACGGCAGGCCGGTGGCCGCCTCGATGGTCGGCACGATGATCCCCAGCACGTTGACGCGCCGCCCGCTCTGCTTGCGATAGCCCGGCAGCCAGGTCTGCTGCAGCCGGCGAAGCGCGACGCCCGCGGCCGTATTGCAGGCCAGGACCACCAGGTCGCAGCCCTCGGCGAACAGCCGCTCGCAGCCGGCCCGGGTGAGATCGACGATCTCCTCCCCGCCGCGCCCGCCGTAGGGGGTGTTGGCCTGGTCGGCCAGGTAGACGAAGTCGGCGGTGGGGAACCGCTCGACCAGCTTGTGGTGCACGGTCAGCCCGCCCACCCCGGAATCGAAGACGCCGATGGCCATGTGAGCGGATGTATCGGGGCTCGGGTGCGCCGTCCATGCGGCGTTGCTTCCCGTTTCTTGACCTTTCCGGGCCTTGAGCGCATAAGCGCGCCCTTCCGGCGCAACCTCGGTCAGCGCCCTCCACCGCCACGACCCCCATGCCTATATGGGACGAGGGCGGCGAGGCCCCCCGTCGACGTGATCGTCCACGGGGGTCGATCGCGTTTGGGCCATAGGAGCGGATTTTGTTCGAAGCGCTTTCGGATCGTCTGACAGGGGTGTTCGACCGGCTCTCCGGGCGCGGCGTCCTGTCGGACAAGGACATCGACGAAGCCATGCGGGAGGTGCGGATCGCCCTCCTGGAAGCCGACGTCGCCCTGCCCGTGGTGCGCGAGTTCATCGCCAAGGCCAAGGAGCGGGCGACCGGCGAGGCGGTGATCCGCTCGGTGCGGCCTGCCGACCAGGTGATCAAGATCACCTACGACGGCCTGGTGGAGATGCTGGGCGGCGACGAGGTGGAAGGGCTCAATCTGGCCCTCAACCCGCCGACTATCATCATGATGGCCGGCCTGCAGGGCTCGGGTAAGACCACCACCGCCGGCAAGCTCGCCCTGCGCCTGGCGAAGGACCGCAAGAAGGTCCTGCTGGCCTCCCTCGACACCCGCCGGCCGGCCGCCATGGAGCAGCTGGCGACGCTGGCCAAACAGGCCGGCGTGGAGTCGCTGCCCATCGTCCAGGGCCAGTCGGCCCCCGACATCGCCCGCCGCGCGATGCAGTCGGCCAGGCTGCAGGGCTACGACGTCCTGATCCTCGACACCGCCGGCCGCACCACCCTGGACGAGGCGATGATGAGCGAGGCGGCCGAGATCGCCCGCATCTCCAGCCCGTCCGAGACCCTGCTGGTCGCCGACGCCCTCACCGGCCAGGACGCGGTGCGCACCGCCAAGGCGTTCCACGAGCGGCTGCCGCTGACGGGCCTGGTGCTGACGCGGGCCGACGGCGACGGCCGCGGCGGCGCGGCGCTATCCATGCGCGCCGTCACCGGGCTGCCGATCAAGTTCCTCGGCGTCTCGGAGAAGATCGACGGGCTCGACGCTTTCGACGCCCGCCGCGTCGCCGGGCGGATCCTCGGCCAGGGCGACGTGGTGGCCCTCGTCGAGAAGGCCGCCCAGGACATCGACATGGCCCAGGCGGAGGTCATGGCGCGCAAGCTCGCCAAGGGCCAGTTCGACCTCGACATGATGGCCGCCCAGCTCTCCCAGATGAAGAAGATGGGCGGCATGGAAGGCGTCATGGGCCTGTTGCCCGGCGTCCAGAAAGTGAAGAAGCAGCTCGCCGAGGCGAACGTCTCCGACAAGATGCTGGACCGTCAGGCGGCGATCATATCGTCCATGACCAAGGCCGAGCGGAAGAAGCCCGACATCCTGCAGGCCTCGCGCAAGCGGCGCATCGCCAAGGGCGCCGGCGTCGACGTGGCCGAGGTCAACCGCCTGCTGAAGCAGCACCGCCAAATGGCCGACGTGATGAAGGCCATGACCAAGAACGGCGGCAAGGGCCTGGCGCAGATGGCCAAGGCGCTCGGCGGCCCGGGCGGCATGGACCAGCTGAAAGCGCTCGGCGGCGGCAAGATGCCCAGCGCCGAAGACATCGAAAAGGCCGCCGGCCAGCTGCCGGGGCTCGGCGGCCCCGGCGGCCTGAAACTTCCCGGCCTGGGCGGCGGCGCGCTGCCCCCCGGCTTCAATCCTTTCAAGAAATAACCATCAAGGACCAACGATGCTGAAGATCCGTCTCTCCCGCGGGGGCGCCAAGAAGCGGCCCTACTACTCGATCGTCATCGCCGACAGCCACTCGCCGCGCGACGGACGCTTCATCGAGAAGGTGGGCAGCTACAATCCGCTCCTGAAGCGCGACGACCCGAACCGGGTGGCGCTGAAGCTCGAGCGGATCCAGGAATGGCTGAAGAAGGGCGCCCAGCCCACCGACCGGGTGGCCCGCTTCCTGGCCAATGAGGGGCTGGTGAAGTGGCAGGCCGGCAATAACCCCAAGAAGGCCGAGCCGGGCGCGAAGTCCAAGGAACGCGCCGAGGAGCGCGCCCAGCGCGAGGCCGATCGCGCCGCCGCCGCCGCTGAAGCCGCCGCCAACCCGCCGGCCGAAGAGCCGGCCGTCGAGGAGGCTCCGGCCGCCGAAGCGGCCCCGGCTGAAGAGGCCCCCGCCGCCGAAGGCCAGCCGGCCCCCGAGGACGCCGCTGAGGCCGAGGCCGGCGAAGCCGCCGAGCAGGCCACCGACCAAGAGGCTCAGTCCTAAGCGCGATGGCGGAGCGCCTGATCCTCGTCGGCCGGGTGGCCGGCGCCTTCGGGGTGAAGGGCGAGCTGCGCATTTCGAGCTACACCGAGGACCCGATGGCGCTCGTCCGCTATCGGGTCCTTTTGCGTGAGGACGGGGCTAAGGCCCTGACCCTGACCGGGGGCCGCCCGGTGAAGGGCGGCGTCATCGTCCGCGCCGACGAGGTCCCCACACGCGAGGCCGCCGAGGCGCTGCGGGGCCTGCGCCTGCACGTGTCCCGAGACGCGCTGCCGCCGCCCGAGGACGAGGACGAGTTCTATCTCGCCGACCTCATCGGGCTTTTGGCCGAGACGGCGGAGGGCGAGGTGCTGGGCCGGGTGAAGTCGATCCACGACTTCGGGGCCGGCGACCTGCTCGAGATCCAGCCGCCTGAGGGCCCCAGCTGGTGGCTGCCATTCACCAGGGAGGCCGTCCCGGAGGTCCGCATCGCCGAAGGCAAGGTCATCGCCGTGCGACCCGAAGAGACCGAGTAGCCGACGGCAGAACGCCCCCGGCCAGGGCCGGGGGCGCTTGAAATCAGTGGACTGTGGAGAGCTTAGTCGGCCTTGCCGGCTTGCTGCTCGACGGCGTCGGCCTTGGCGGCGCCGGCTTCCTCGACCTGGTCGGCCTTCTGCTCCATGGCGTCGGCGGTCGCTTCCTTGCCGGCGTCTTCGGCGGCGTCCGCCTGTTGTTCGATGGCGTCGGTTTTCGCCTCGGTCTGGGTCTCGATGGCGTCGGCCTTGGCCTCGGCGGCCTCCTCCTGCGGGCTGTTGCAGGCGGCGAGCGAAAGGGCGGCGAAGGCCGCGAAGGCGGCGGTGGCGATGCGCATGGTCAGGTCTCCCCTAGATTGACCTATGATAAGCGCACGAAACCGTGAAATGGTTCAGCTTGAACCGCGAAAAAGCTGTCAGCCCTTCGGCGGCCGCTGCCGCATCAGGCCTTCCTGCGCCACCGACGCCACCAAAGTTCCGTCTTTGTCGTATATCGAGCCGCGGACGAAGCCGCGCCCGCCCGACGCCGACGGGCTGTCCTGCGCATAGAGGTGCCAGTCGTTGAAGTTGGACGGCTTGTGGAACCACATGGCGTGGTCGAGGCTGGCCGACTGCAGGCCCGGCGTCTGCCAGCCCACCCGGTGCGGGCGCATGGCGGTGGACAAGAGGTTCATGTCCGAGGCGTAGGCCAGCACCACCTGGTGCATGTGCGGATCCTCGCCGATCGGCTCGCGGGCGCGGATCCAGACGTTGCTGTTGGGCTCGGCGTTCTCCGGCGGGGTCCAGCCGAAGCTGTCGCGGCCGCGCATTTCAATGGGCCGCGGCCGGCTCATCATCTTGCGCATCGCCTCAGGGAGCTTCTCGAACTGCTTCTTCTGGGCGGTAAGCTCGTCGTCCAACTCATCCGGGCCGGGAACTTCCGGCATCGGGAACTGGTGTTCGTAGCCCTGCTCCACGTCCTGGAACGAGGCGGCGAGGTTGAAGATCTGCTGGCCGCGCTGGATCGCCACCACCCGCCGGGTGGTGAAACTGCCGCCGTCGCGCGAGCGATCCACCTCGAACAGGATCGGGATGGTCGGATCGCCCGGCCGGATGAAGTAGCAGTGCAGCGAGTGGCAGACCCGGTTCTCGACGGTCTCGTAGGCCGCCAGCAGGGACTGGGCGATCACCTGGCCGCCGAAGATCCGGCCCGGCCCCTCGCCAGGGCTGGTGCCCCGGAACAGGTTCACCTCGATGCGCTCCAGCGCGAGCGTCTCGACGAGTCTTTCGGGCAGGTCCATGGGCCTAGTCTTTGCTGCACTTGCGAAGGCGCGTGCTCTAGCCTCTGGACGCAAGCTCGGCAAGGCGGCGCCAGGTCTCCACGCCGGCTGCACGCGGGCTGCGCATCCCACGCCTACGCTCTCCGGCATGACCGCCTATCAACGCACGAAACTGATGAAGGGGCTCTCGCGGGAGTGCCTGCGGTGGCTGGGCGGATGGCTCGCGATCGGCGTTCTCGGCAATCTCTTCCGAGCCGAACTCGTCGAGCAGTTCTTCATCCTCCCACTGGCGATCTACTTCCTGCACGGTCTCCTGGGACTGCTGATGGGGCTGATCTGGCTGGGCCGCTCCCTCGACGTCCACCGAGTAAGTCCAGTTCCCGGCGCGCTGATGCTCTCCGCGTGGTTTGGCCTGCTCCTCGCCACGCCGCACTTGAGCCGCGCCGGGGAGTTCATCGGCCTCTGGTCAGGTTTGTCGCCCGCGTTCGCCGGGCCGTAAACGCTAGATCGCTGAAGCCGCTACTCCGCCGCCGCCAGCGCCGAGCCCGCCCCGCGCCACATCTCCATCCGACCCTCAAGGTGCCGGCGCAGGGTGGTGGCCACCGCCGAGGCGAACAGGCCCAGGAAGACGGAGAGCAGGACCTCGGCGAACCCGGGAGCGATCACCGACAGCGGCGGTGTCGGGCGCACGTTGGCTAGCGCCAGGCTCGACATCAGCAGGGTGTAGGCGCCGGCCGCCAGGCCGAACAGGGGCGCAGCCCCCGCCACCGCCTTCAGGAAGGCCTGCCGGGCCGGCGTGTTCTCCAGCCGCCCCTTGCGGATCCGCACCAGCTCCAGCGCCCAGACGACGACGGAGGCGAGGGTCGCCGCGATCAGTCCGGCCATCACCAGCTGCACCTCGAGGGCGGCGTCGGCGAACACGCCGCCGAGCGTCAGCGGCTTGTCGACCACCTGCTGGGCCGCGGCGGGGCCGGCGGCGAGCAGCGCCGGGGCGGCCGCCAGGGCGAGTCTGAAGGGGATCATCGCAGCGCTTCCTCTTATGTCTGTAATCTGAAGTTGAGATTACGCGCGTAACACACAAGGTCAAGCGGCGGTTCCGCAGCTCTTGACGGCGCCCCCGCGCCGCCGTCACTGGCGGCCATGCCGTTCGCCGCCACCGTCCTCACCATGTTCCCCGAGGCCTTCCCCGGCCCGCTCGGGGTGTCGCTCATCGGCACGGCGTGGCGCGAACAGGGGCTTTGGACGCTGGAAACGGTGGACATTCGCGGCTTTTCCAAGGATAAGCGCGGCTTCCTCGACGACACCCCTGCGGGTGGCGGTCCGGGGCAGGTCATGCGGGCGGACGTCATCGCAGCGGCGCTGGACAGCGTGGAGCTGCGCGGGCGGCCGCTTTTGTACATGAGCGCCCGGGGTCGGCCGCTGACACAGGATCGGGTCCGGAACTGGGCGAAGGGGCCGGGCCTCATCGTCCTTTGCGGACGGTTCGAAGGGGTGGACCAGCGGGTGCTCGACGCCCGTGGGTTCGAGGAGGTCGCCGTCGGCGACGCGGTGCTCGCCGGGGGCGAGGCGGCCGCGCTGGTGACGGTCGAGGCGTGCGTAAGGCTCGTGCCCGGCGTTCTTGGGCAGGCGCAGAGTTTGAGCGAGGAGAGTTTCGAGGACGGGCTCCTCGAGCATCCGCAGTACACGAGACCGCGGACGTTCGAAGGGCGCGAAATACCCGAGGTGCTCCTGTCGGGGCATCACGCGGACATCGCCAAGTGGCGGCGGACGCAGCGGGAGATCACCACGCGGGAGCGGCGGCCGGACCTCTGGGCGGCGCATCTCGCCAATCAACAGGCAAAGGGCGAGTAAAGCCCAGTACCCGAAGGAATCTGACGATGAACGTGATCCAGCAACTCGAGAAGGAAGAGGCCGATCGCCTCCTCAAGGGCCGCCGCATCCCCGAGTTCGGGCCCGGCGACACCGTCCGGGTGAACGTCAAGATCAAGGAAGGCGAGCGCGAGCGCGTGCAGGCCTACGAAGGCGTCTGCATCGGCCGCCAGGGCTCCGGGATCAACGAGAGCTTCACCGTGCGCAAGATCAGCTTCGGCGAAGGCGTCGAGCGGGTCTTCCCGGTTCTGTCGCCGATGATCGACAGCATCGAAGTCAAGCGCCGCGGCGTCGTCCGCCGGGCCAAGCTCTACTACCTGCGCGACCGCCGCGGTAAGTCCGCCCGGATCGCCGAGCGCGCCATGACCGCCGCCTCAAAGGACGAACCCAGCGAGACGCCGGAAGCGTAGGGCTTCCCCACAACCGCTCACCCCGGCGAAAGCCGCGGCCTGGGCAGCGGCTCGGCCGCAACGCAGCTTGGATCCCGGCTTTCGCCGGGCGGAGCGGTTTGCCTACGCCCCCACCTGCGCGCGCCACGCCCGCACCACGGGCGTGAAGTCGTCGGGCTGCGTGTCGTAAAGCAGCGTGCCTGCGGGGAAGCTCACCCACGGCTGGGCCGAGCTCATCCAGTAGGCGGCGACGGGCCTCACCCAGCTCGGATCATCCAAGCTCCCCGGGCGCACCGTCACGGTTTGCGGCGCATAGGCCGGCTCGGTCCACAGGCGCACCCCGCACCTGGGGCAGAACCGCTGCGGGATCTGTGCGCCGGAGCCGCCGGTCCTCAGCCAGGTCCCGGCTTCACCGTCTGTCACGCGGAGATGCTCGCGCATCACCGGCATCGCCAGGCTGCAGCCCGAGGCTGTGATCCGCTGGCAGTCGGCGCAGCAGCAGGCGTAGACGGCGATCGGCGGCCCGGTGATCTCGTAACGCAGCTGGCCGCAGGCGCAGCCGCCGGACATCGGCAGCGTCGGAAGGCGGATCATACCGGCGGCCTCTCCTCGTATTGGGGCACGCCGTCGTCCAGCGCGATCCAGGCCCGTTTCGTCCCGACGAAGATGTGGCACTCGGGCGCCAACGCGTCCGGATGGTCCAGGGTGGCCAGCGAGACGCCGATCCGCCCCGGCGGATCGTTGGGAACCGAGAACATCGGGACGCCGCATCGGGCGCACGAGCGGCGCTCGATCCGCTCCGAGGTCGGCCAGCTGGTCGTCTCGCCGATCCAGGAAAAGTCCTCGGCCCGGAACAGCGCGCGGGCGAAGAATGGCCCGCCAGTCGCCCGCTGGCACAGGCTGCAGTGGCAGATGCGCACGTTGATCGGCTCGCCCGCCGCCCGCCAGCGCACCTGCCCGCAGAGGCATCCGCCCTCGTAGCTCACGGCTGGTTCTCGGCCACGAACGCCTTCAGCCGGTCTGCCAGGTGGTCGCTCATCAGCCGCATGCGCCGGCTGGCCTTCAGGCTCTCGTGCATGCAGATCCACACCTCCAGCTGGAACCCGAAGGCGTTCGGCAGGATCGGCACGAGGCCTTCGCGTCGCGCCAGACCATGGGTTGTCGCTCCCACGCCAAGACCAGCGCGCACTGCGGCCAGCTGAGCGAGCTGATTGTCCGTCTTGAAGGTGAAGAGGTCGCGGTTGATCGGCCGGCCGATGTCGATCGTGTCGATGATGGACTTGGGGTCGATGCGGTCGAAGCCGATCAGGGTATGGCCGTCGGCGAGGTCGTCGAGGTCGGCCGGCAGGCCATTGCGCTGCACATAGCCGGGGGTCGCATAGAAGCCGAAGTGGATGGCGCCGATCCGGCGAGCCACCAGCGCTGACTGGGTCGGCCGCGCCATGCGGATCGCGATGTCGGCCTCGCGCCGCATCAGATCCTCGAGCTCGTTGGAGACCACCAGCTCCACCTCGACCTCCGGATGGACCTCCATGAAGTCCTTCAGGATCGGCGGCAGCACCTCGACGGCGAGGACCTCGCTAGCGGTCAACCGCACGCAGCCGGCGGAGCCGTCGGCGGGTCCGGTGGCGTCGCGCAGCGCCGCGCCCACCGTGGCCGCCATTTCGTCAAGGTGCGGGGCCAGCGCCAGCGCAAGCTCTGTCGGTTGCAGGCCCCGCGGCGAACGCAGGAAAAGGGCGCCGCCCAGCTTCTGCTCCAGGGCCTCGATGTGGCGGCCCAGGGTGGGCTGGGTCAGCCCGCGGGCGCGGGCCGCGCCCGAGAAGCTGCCGGCCTGGAGGACAGCGTGCAGACTCTGGAAGAGGTCCCAGTCGGCGGCGGCGTTTGCCATGCGCGGATGAATACCCTCTTCGCAGAACGGTGCAATTCCGTTGCAGGTAAGGGCTCGGCCCTCGAAGCGCCAGTATGGGCGGCGGCGAAACGCCTCCCGCCTTTGACCTTTTCCCCCGCGATCTCTACATGCCGCCCATGGCCGGCAAGACGCTGTATGACAAGATCTGGGACGCCCACCTGGTCGCCGAACAGGACGGGGAGGCGATCCTCTATATCGACCTGCACCTGATCCACGAGGTGACGACCCCGCAGGCCTTCGCCGGCCTTCGGACCAACCACCGCGGTGTGCGCCGGCCGGACCGTACGCTCGCCGTGGCCGACCACAACGTGCCCACCGAAGGCCAGGGCCTGGGCGTCGCGGCCGTCGCTGACGAGGAGGCGCGGCTGCAGCTCCAGACCCTGGAGCGCAACGTGAAGGACTACGGCATCGAGTTCTTCCCGATGGGCGACGTGCGAAACGGCATCGTCCACGTGGTCGGCCCCGAGCAGGGCCGCACCCAGCCGGGCATGACCATCGTCTGCGGCGACAGCCACACCTCCACTCACGGCGCCTTCGGCGCGCTGGCCCAGGGCATCGGCACCTCCGAGGTGGAGCACGTGCTGGCCACCCAGACGCTGCGCCAGAAGAAGTCCAAGAACATGAGGGTGACCATCGAGGGGTCTCCCGCCCCCGGCGTCGGCGCCAAGGACTTCGCCCTGGCGGTGATCGGCGAAATCGGCACCGCCGGCGGCACCGGCTACGTCATCGAATACGCCGGCGACGCGGTCCGCGCCCTGTCGATGGAAGGGCGGATGACGCTCTGCAACCTGACCATCGAGGCCGGGGCCCGGGCGGGCCTGGTCGCGCCCGACGAGACCACCTTCAACTACCTGGCGGGCCGCCCGGCGGCGCCGAAGGGCGGCGCCTGGGAGATGGCCGTCGCCTACTGGAAGACCCTGGTCACCGACCCAGACGCCGTGTTCGACCGCGAGGTCCGCATCGACGCGGCGAAGATCGCTCCCTTGGTCACCTGGGGCACCAGCCCCGAGGACGTGATCAGCGTCGAGCAGGCCGCGCCCTCGCCGGACGCGTTCGCGACCCCCGACAAGCGGGCGGCCGTCGAACGGGCCCTGGACTACATGGGCCTGACCGCCGGCCAGCCGATCACCGAAGCCAAGGTCGACGTGGTCTTCATCGGCTCGTGCACCAACAGCCGCATCGAGGATCTGCGCGCCGCCGCCAAGATCGTCGAAGGCCGCAAGGTCGCCCCGCACGTCCGCGCGCTGGTCGTCCCAGGCTCCGGCCTCGTGAAGGCCCAGGCCGAGGAGGAGGGGCTGGACGAAATCTTCAAAGCCGCCGGCTTCGACTGGCGCGAGCCGGGCTGCTCCATGTGCCTGGGCATGAACCCGGACCGCCTGGCGCCCGGCGAGCGCTGCGCCTCCACCTCGAATCGCAACTTCGAGGGCCGTCAGGGCCGCGGCGGCCGCACCCACCTGATGAGCCCGCCGATGGCCGCCGCCGCGGCCATCGCAGGCCACATCGCCGACGTGCGCGAGTTCATCTAGGCGATGATCCTCGGCCTCGATCACGTCGCCGTTTCCGCGGCCGACCTCGAGGCGGGCGCCCGCGCCTTCGTCGCCCTGCTCGGCCGCGAGCCTGAGCGGCGCGACGGCGAGGCCTGGTTCCAACTGCCCAACATGGCCCTGCGTCTCCGGCCCGGCGAGGCTGACGCGATCGTCGGGCTGGCGTTCCGCTCGGACGATCCCGGCGCGGACCTCACCCTGTTGACCCGCCGCGGCCTGGCCGCCGCCGGCTCCAGCCTGGACGCCGCCGGGATCGCGATCGAGCTGGCGCCGGGCGCCGAACGGTCAGTCTCCGCGCCGACGCAGGACGTCGCCTCCGCCGTCGCCGCCCTGGACCACGTCGTCATCCGAACCCGCAACATCGACCGGGCGGTGGCCAACTTCGGCGGCCGGCTCGGCCTGGACCTGCGGCTCGACCGCGCGAACGAGGCCTGGGGCGCACGACAGCTGTTCTTCCGCTGCGGCGGGGCGGTGATCGAGTTCGGCGCCAGCCTGAAGTCTCCGCCCTCGGACGAGCCGGACAGCTTCGGGGGCCTTGCCTGGCGCGTCAGCGATCCGGACGCCGCCCACGCCCGCATCGCCGCCGCCGGCTTCGACGTCTCCGAGGTCCGCACCGGCCGCAAGCCCGGGACCAAGGTCTTCACCGTCCGCTCCGGCGTGCCGGGCGCGCCGAGCCTGATGATCCAGCAGGGGGCGGAGGATCCGGCTTGAAGCCCTGGATCCTTGCGGCCGCGCTCGGCGCGGCGGCGCCCGCGGCGGCCGAGCCCTTCGCGGCCCCGGTCGACCTGCCGGACGGCGCGACCTGGACGCTGCAGGCGACCCGGTCGCGGACGCACGATCCGGCCTCCTCCCGCCCCTCGAGCGAGGCTGCGACCTCCTACCGGCTGACGCTGCGCCGCCGCGACGGCCGGCCTGACGTTCTGATCGTCCAGCCGTCCGAAGGTGGGTTATGGGGCTACGCGGCCGTGAAGGGGCCGATCGAGGTCGAGGTCGACGAGAGCCTCGCACCCACCGGCCTGCCCGATTGGCCTAGCCTGCGCACTAAGATCGAGGCGGTCATTCGCGAGACCGCCCCTGGGCCCTACATCGATGACGCCGCGGCGGCCGTGACCTCGCCGATGTCGGCGGACGTGGCGAGCCGGGTCTTCTTCCCGGAGCTCGCCCTCGCCTCCATCGGGCAGAACCTGGATATCGAGGCCGGGGCGCCGGTCCCCTACGAAGACCAGCTGCCGAATCCGTTGGGCGGGCCGCCGATCACGAGTCTCGCCGCGTTCGAAGTGACCTCGGTGGATTCGGATCACGCCGTGGTGCGGTGGCGCCAGGCCTTCGACCCCCAGTCCGCAGCCAGAAGCATCACCCAGGCCATGAACCGGCTGGTGAAGGACCTGGCGCCGGACCAGGCCACGAAGTTCGCCGAGGCGAGCAAAGGCATGGGCGTGGAGCGGAACGACGAATGCCTCTCACGGATCGAGCGGAAGACCGGCCTATCGGTCGAGACCCGCTGCTCGACGGTCATCAGGGTCACCGCGGAAGGGAAGAGCCAGACCCGGACCGATGTCTGGACCATCACCCAAAGCTTGCCTAAGACGCCCTGATGCAACCCTTCACCCGCCTGGACGCGCCCGTGGCGCCGCTGCCGCTGGCCAACATCGACACCGACCAGATCATCCCCAAGCAGTTCCTGAAGACCGTGGAGCGCGAGGGGCTGGCCAGGGGCCTGTTCTACGACTTCCGCTTCGATCCCGAGGGGCGGGAGAAGCCCGACTTCGTGCTGAACCGGCCGGAGTACAAGGGCTCCGGCGTGCTGGTGACCGGCGACAACTTCGGCTGCGGCTCGTCCCGCGAGCACGCGCCCTGGGCGCTGATGGACTTCGGCATCCGCTGCGTGGTCTCCACCAGCTTCGCCGACATCTTCTACAACAACTGCTTCCAGAACGGCCTGCTGCCCGTGGTGCTGAAGCCGGACGAGGTCCAGCAGCTGATGGACGAGGCCCGCGGCGGCAACCACATGGTCACGGTGGACCTCGAGGCCCAGACGGTCGTCTCCCCCTCGGGTCAGGTGTTCCACTTCGACATCGACCCGGCCCGCAAGCACAAGATGTTGAACGGCCTCGACGCCATCGGCGAGACCCTGCAGAAGGCGGCCGACATCGACGTCTTCGAAAGCCGCCGGGCGCTGGCCCAGCCCTGGATGGAAGACGCCTGAGGCTTTCCGACCGGCCTCACTTCTTCTAGGAGGTCCCCTCCGCACTTGCTGAGGGGGCTCCCGCCATGACCGACCTGCTTCTCCTGCCCGGCGACGGCATCGGGCCCGAGGTGACCGAGCAGGTGCGCCGCGTGGCCAGCCGCCTCGCGAACGAGCTGAAGATCGAGGAGCGGCTGTTCGGCGGCGCGAGCTTCGACGCCAACGGCACGCCCCTGCGCGACGAGACGCTCGCGGAGGCCAAGGCCGCCAAGGCGGTGCTAATGGGCGCCGTCGGCGGGCCCAAGTGGGCCGACGCGCCGCGCCATCTGCGCCCCGAGGCGGGCCTTCTGAACCTCCGGTCCGGCATGGAGGTGTTCGCCAACCTGCGCCCGGCGCTGTGCTTCGGGCCGCTCGCGGACGCCTCCACCCTGCGCCGGGAGGTGGTCGAGGGCCTGGACATCATGATCGTCCGCGAGCTGACCGGCGGCGTCTACTTCGGCCAGCCGCGGGGCATCGAGACCCTGCCCGACGGCGGCAAGCGCGGCGTCGACACCCAGGTCTACACCACCGCCGAGATCGAGCGGGTCTGCCGTGTCGCCTTCGAGCTGGCCCGCGGCCGCCGCAACAAGGTGACCAGCGCCGAGAAGTCCAACGTCATGGAGACCGGCCTGCTCTGGCGCGAGGTCGTGACCGCCCTGCATGCCCGCGAGTACCCGGACGTCACCCTCGAGCACATGCTGGCCGACAACTGCGCCATGCAGCTGGTCAAGAACCCCCGCCAGTTCGACGTCCTGGTCACCGACAACCTGTTCGGGGACATGCTCTCCGACGAGGCGGCCATGCTGACCGGCAGCCTCGGCATGCTGCCCTCGGCCGCCATCGGCGCGCCCGGCAAGCCCGGCCTCTACGAGCCGATCCACGGTTCGGCCCCGGACATCGCGGGCCAGGGGATCGCCAACCCGCTGGCGGCCATCCTGTCATTCGAGATGGCCCTGCGCTGGTCCCTCGGCCGCGCCGACCTGGCCGACAAGCTGTTCGCGGCGGTGGCCCGCGCCCTCGACGCCGGCGCCCGCACCCGCGACATCGGCGGCGCGCTCACGACGGCCCAGATGGCCGACGCGGTGATCGAGGCGCTCTAAAGGCCCGTCGTCCCGGACGGCGGCCAGGCCGATCTAGACCCAGACCTGCGGCGGAGCGGGCCTGCTGGGCCCCGGCTCTCGCTCCGCTCGACCGGGATGACGTGAGGGAGCTAGCGCTTGGCCTCCCACAACCGCCAGATCAGCAGCGCGATGGCCGCGTAGGTGATGGTCGCCAGGGGCAGGCTGGGCGTGCCCACGGTCGCGAGCACTGCGCCTCCGGTGGCGCCGGCCAGCGCCTGGCCCATGGAGGCGGACGAGCCGTTGAGCGCCAGCGCCAGGGGCGCGGCGTTGGGCGCGCGGGCCATCAGCCGCGTCTGGACCACGGGCATCACTGAGAACAGGGCCGTGGCCATCACCACATAGGCCAGCCCCACCAGGATCCAGGTCGGCCAGCCGGGCGAGAGCCAGTGGTGCAGCACGACCCAGTGCAGGGCCGCCGCGGTGATCAGGCCCGCGTAGGCCAGGGTGATGGAGAGGCCGCCCCAGCCCTTGTCTGCGGCCCGCCCGCCGAGCGAGAGGCCCAGGAAGGAGCCGACCCCGATCAGCAGCTGGAAGGCCGCCACGCCCTGGCCGGTGATGTCGGAGCCGACCCGCAGCACCGGGGCGATGTAGATGTTCATGCTCATGTTGGCCGCGAAGGCCAGGAAGGTGGCCAGAAACAGCGGCGTGGCGTTCCAGGTCAGCCGGCCGCCCATGGCCGGCGGCGGCGGCTTCACGCTCGGCAGGATCAGCGCGATGGCCACAAAGGCGACGGCCGCCAATCCCGCCGCCATCGCGAAGGCCGCCCGCCAGGTGAAGATCGAGCCGATGATGGTCCCCAGCGGGATGCCGAGCACGAAGGCGATGGTCATGCCGCCGCCGACCATGGCCAGCGCCCGCCCGCGCATCTCCGGCGGCACCAGCCCGCTCACCGCGGCCGACGAGGCCGGCCCGGCCAGCGCCGCGCAGGCCCCGATCATCGCCCGGAACACCAGCAGCTGGGCGAAGGAGCTGGTCGCCATGCAGATCAGGTTGAGGACGATGGTCAGGGTAAGCGCGACCAGCAGCACCTTCTTGCGGTCGAACCGGCCGGCCAGGATCGCCAGCGGCGGCCCGGCCAGTGCGGCGGTCAGCACATAAGTGGTCTGGATCTGCCCGGCCGCCCCCGCCGACACGCCCAGGTCGGCGGCCATGAACTCCAGCAGGCCGGAAAATATCAGCGCGCCTGAGCCGAAAGCGAAGCTCGACAGCGTCAACACAAGCACGCGTGGGTTCACGGTCGCACAGCTCCGCAGTTGACGCGTCGCTCGCGCCCGTCCTAGCCCTAGTAAACAACGATAACGGAGGCGCGCGCCAAATGAAGCTCTACAATTCCATCGGCCCCAATCCGCACGTGGTTCGGATGTTCGCGGCCGAGAAGGGCGTGACCCTCGAGCTGACCCAGGTGGACCTGATGCGCGGCGAGAACCGCCAGCCGCCGTACAACGAGGCGATCAACCCCGCCGGCACGCTTCCGACGCTCGAGCTCGATGACGGGCGCAAGGTCTGCGAGATCACCGTCATCTGCGAATACCTGGACGAGACCCAGCCCGGACCGTCCCTGGTCGGCGCCACGCCGGAGGAGCGCGCCGAGACGCGCATGTGGACCCGCCGCATCGACCTCGGCATCGTCGAGCCGATGACCAACGGCTTCCGCGCCGCCGAGGGCCGACGGCTGTTCGAAAGCCGCATGCGCCTGCTCGACGCCGAGGGCGCCGCCGGGCTGAAGGCCATGGCTCGCGACAAGCTGCTGTGGCTAAACGCCCAGATGGGCCAGAACCAGTACGTCTGCGGCGACCGCTTCACCCTCGCCGACATCCTGCTCTACTGCTTCATGGCCTTCGGGGGCACGGTCGGCCAGCCGATCCCGGACGAAGCCGGCTGGGTGAAGTCCTGGTTCGAGCGGGTGAAAGCCAGGCCCAGCGCGGCGGCCTGATCCTTTCCATTTTGTCCGCTCATCCCGGCGAAAGCCGGGGCCCAGACGGCCTCTCCGTGTGCATGATGCTCGGCCTGGGCCCCGGCTTTCGCCGGGGTGAGCGGAAAAGGAGCGAACCATGATCCGGAAAGCCAGAGCGGTGTGGCGCGGGACAGGGCGCGACGGAAACGGCGACCTGACGACGGACTCCGGCGTGCTGTCGGCGACCCCCTACTCCTTCAAGACCCGCTTCGAGAGCGAGCCGGGGACCAACCCCGAGGAGCTGATCGCCGCCGCCCACGCCGGCTGCTTCACCATGGCGCTGGCCTTCCAGCTCCAGACCGCCGGGTTTGCGGCCGACGAGCTGGCCACCGAGGCCGCCGTCACCATCGAGCAGGAGGCCGGCGGCTTCACCATCAAGAGGTCGGCCCTGACCCTGCGCGCAAAGGTCCCCGGCGTCGACCGCGCCAAGTTCGAGGAGCTGGCCCGCACGGCCGAGAAGAACTGCCCGGTGTCGAAGGTGCTCAACGCCGAGATCACCATGGAGTTTGAGCTCTCGTAGCCCGTCATCCCGGCCCGCGCCCACTTCTGGGTCCCGGAGCGGCCTAGGCCGTCCGCGATGATGTCAGGCCGCAATCGTCATCTGCGTCTGGATCACCAGGCACAGCAGCTTGCCATCGGCGTTGGTGATCCGCGTTTGCCAAACGCTTGACCGGCGGCCGACGTGGAGCGGGGTCGTCTCGCCCTCGACGACGTCGCCGAGGCGGGCCGAGCCCAGGAAGTTGGTCTTGCTCTCCAGCGTGGTCGTCCGGGCGCCCTCCGCCAGGTTCAGCGCGCCGGCCAGACCGCCGAGCGCGTCGGCGAAGGCCATGAAGGCGCCGCCGTGCAGGATCGAGCCGGCGGTGCACAGGTCTTCCCGCACCGTCAGCCGGGCGCGGACGCGGGTCTTATCCCGCTCGAGGATCTCCACGCCCATCAGGTTGGCGAACGGCTGGCCGGTCTCAGGCATTGGGATCTCCCTGCGAGGTTGCGCGGGCCCAGCCTAGCCCCCACCTCCGGAGCCGCAAACCGGCGCTCGCCTTGCTATGGGCGTCGCGGGAGGGTAACGGGACGCTCCCTCATTCAGGAGAGACTTCGATGGGCTACCGGGTCGCCGTGGTCGGCGCCACGGGCAACGTGGGCCGTGAGATGCTGAACATCCTCGAGGAAGTGAAATTCCCCGTGGACAAGATTCACGCGATCGCCTCGCGCAAGTCCATCGGCCTCGAGGTCTCGTTCGGGGACCAGATCGTCAAGTGCGAGGACGTGGAGCAGTTCGACTTCTCCAAGGTCGACCTGGTGCTGATGAGCGTCTCCGGCTCGTTCTCGAAGGAATGGGCGCCGAAGATCGGCGCAGCCGGGCCGATTGTGATCGACAACTCCTCCGCCTGGCGGATGGACCCGGACGTGCCGCTGATCGTCCCGGAGGTGAACCCGGACGACGTGGACTGGGCGAACCGCAAGAACATCATCGCCAACCCCAACTGCTCGACCGCCCAGCTGGTGGTGGCGCTGAAGCCGCTGCACGACCGGGCTAAGATCAAGCGGGTGGTGGTCGCGACCTACCAGTCGGTCTCCGGGGCCGGCAAGGAGGGCATGGACGAGCTCTGGGACCAGACCAAGGGCATCTTCGTCCTGGGCCCGTCGGAGCCCAAGAAGTTCCCCAAGCAGATCGCGTTCAACGTCATCCCCTTCATCGGGGAGTTCCGCGACGACGGCTACACCGACGAGGAAGCCAAGATGTGGAACGAGACGCACAAGATGATGGACCCTGAGATCAAGCTCACGGTCACCTGCGTGCGCGTGCCAGTCATGGTCGGCCACTCCGAGGCGGTGAACATCGAGTTCCACGAGCCGCTGGACGAGGACGAGGCGCGTGACCTGCTGCGCGAGAGCCCGGGCCTGATCGTCATCGATAAGCGCGAGGCCACCGGCTACATCACGCCCAAGGAAGCGCAGGGCGAGTTCCCGGTGTTCGTCAGCCGCATCCGCAAGGACCCAACCGTCGAGAACGGCCTGTCGATGTGGGTGGTCGCCGACAACCTGCGCAAAGGCGCCGCCCTTAACGCGGTGCAGATCGCCGAACTGCTCCACGAGCGCGGCCTGATCCGCACCAAGGCCATCGCCTAGTCCGACAGACCGGCCGCCCAGCGGTCGGCCCAGTCGTTCAGCGGCATCAAAGCGTTGAACAGCTCGCGCCCGGCCGGCGTGAGGCGATAGCCCGCGTCGGCGGCCACGATCCCCGACGCGCGCAGCTCCTTGAGCCGAACGTTCAGGGTGGCCGGCGGCAGCTCGCAGGCGGCCGACAGCGCACGGAAGGTCAGCGGATACTCGCCCCGCAGCTCCCACAGCAGCCGCAGGGCGCCGCGGCGCCCCAGTAGATCCAGCGCCGCCATGATGGGCCGCCCGCTCGACGAGCCGCGGACCGGTTGGCCAGGGCGTGGCGCTTCATTTTTCATAGCAACCCGGGCTCCACTTCGCTACAACTTCCATAGCGAACAACAGGAGATCCGTCATGGCCCCACGAATTGCGTCCGCGAAGGCGCCCTACCCCGCCGCTGTTCAGACCCGTCTCGACCGGCTGATGGGCGGGCGGCCGCCGCTGCAGCTGTTTCAGGTGCTGGCGCGCGACGAGCGGCTGTTCACCCGGTTCATGGACGGAGGGCTCCTCGATCCCGGCCATCTGACCCTGCGCCAGCGGGAGCTCGCCATCCTGCGGGTCTGCGCCCTCTGCCGTTCGGAATACGAGTGGGGCGCTCACGTGGCGATCTTCGCCGAGCAGGCGGGCCTCTCGGAAGCGGAGGTCTCGGCGACGCTGCGACCGAGCGGCGAGCATCCCTGGCCCGAGCCGGACCGACTGGTGCTCGCGCTCTGCGAACAGCTTCAGGACAGCTGCGAGGTTCCCGAGGATTCCTGGTCCGAACTCCGCCAATCGTTGGGCGAAATGACCTTGCTCGAACTGCTGCTGCTCATAGGTAAGTATCGTCAGGTCTGCATCCTCACCAATGCGCTGCGGCTGGATCTGGAGCCGCAGGCCGCCCGCTTCCCGCCCCACACAAGGACGCCTCCGTGCCCCGGTCCCCTTCCGCAAACACCAGTGCGCTGACGGCGGGGATCGGCTGTTATCTGATCTGGGGCTTTGTGCCCCTCTACTTCCAGGCGGTGGCCCACGCAGGCGCGGGCTCGTGGGAGATCCTGGCGCACCGCATCGTCTGGAGCGTGCCGGCCGCGGCGGTGTTCGTCTGGATGGCGCGCCAGTGGGGGCAGGTCGCCGGCGTGTTCCGCCAGCCGAGGGTGCTGGGCTGGCTGCTCCTCTCGGCGGTGCTGATCTCGGTCAACTGGGTGGTGTTCATCTGGGCGGTGAACTCCGGTCGGGTGTTGGAGACCAGCCTCGGCTACTACATCAACCCGCTGGTCAACATGGCGGCCGGCGCGCTGATCTTCCGTGAGCGGATCGATCGCGTCGGGCAGGCCGCCATCGCCCTGGCGGTCGTGGGCGTCGCCCTGCAGACGCTGGCCATTGGTCACCTGCCCCTGGTCTCGCTGGCGCTGGCCTTCAGCTTCGGCGGCTACGGCATCGTGCGCAAACGCGTCGCCGCCGACGCCCAGACCGGCCTGTTCCTGGAATGCCTGCTCGTCGGCATCCCGTGCCTGGCCTACATCGCCTGGCTCGAAGCTTCAGGCCTCGGCCACTTCAGCGAGCCCGTCACTGCGGCCTGGCTGATCGTCTCCGGCCCCGTCACCGCCGTGCCGCTGGTGCTGTTCGCCTGGGCCGCCCGCCGGATGCCGCTCTCGGCGATGGGCTTCCTGCAGTTCATGGCCCCAACCATCAGCTTCATGATCGGCGTCGCCCAGGGCGAGGCCTTCGACACCCTGCGCATGGCCTCCTTCGTCTTCATCTGGGGCGCGGCCGCGGTGTTCCTCTGGGGCGCCTGGAAGCGGACGCGGCCCGCGGCGGCGGCGGCGGCGGCGGAGTAGCGCTAGTACGCCGCCTCGATCAGTCGCCGAGCCCGGGCGTCGCCGATCAGGTCGGTGGACTGCTTGTTCATGACGTAGGCGCCGGCCAGCCGCCGCTCGGGGTCGGCGAAGACGCAGGAGCCGCCCCAGCCGGCGTGGCCGAAGGTCTGCTCGCCCTCGCCCCAGATCTTCACCGTCTCGTTGCGCATCACGCCCGCGCCCCAGGACAGGGTGAAGGGCAGCACCAGGTCCTGGCCTCGGATCCGCTCGCGGGAGAGCTCGGCGATCAGGGCCGGCGAGAGGATCATCTCCCCGTCGATCCAGCCGCCGTCGGCCAGGGCGCCCATCAGCCGGGCGAGCGCCAGGGCAGTGGCGTGGCCGTTAGCCGAGGGGATCTCCGCCCGCCGCCAGTCGGAGCCGCTGCGCCCACCGGGCGACGACCAGGGAGTCAGGAAGGCCGCGCGGGTGGGATCGTTCAGCTGCCCAAATTTCGGCAGGCCGGTCGGGCGCTGCAGCTCGGCGGTGCGGGCATGCTCGGCGTCGGGTAGGCCGATCCACAGGTCGAGGCCAAGCGGGCCGGCTAGGTCCTCGCGCAGGGCGGTCCCCATGGTGCGTCCGTCCACCCGGCGGAAGATCTCGCCGGCGATGTAGCCGAAGGTGATGGGGTGGTAGCCACTGGCTGCGCCCGGCGGCCACATGGGCGCCATGGCGGCCAGCTTCGAACAGATCAGGTCCCAGTCGAACCAGGCGGACGGGTCCATCTGGTCGATGAAGCCCGAGAGGCCCGCCTGGTGGGACAGCGCCTGCTCGACGGTGACCTTCTCCTTGCCGGCCTGGCCGAACTGCGGCCAGACGTCGGCGACCGGCTGGTCGTAGGCCAGGCGCCCGGTGTCGACCAGCCGGGCGACCAACACGGCGGCCACCGCCTTGGTGGTGGAAAAGATCGGCGTCAGCGTCGCCTCGTCGAAGGGGCGGGTGCGCTTGCGGTCGGCATGGCCGGCCCAAAGGTCCACCACCACCTCGCCGGCTTCCACAAGGCTGAACCTGGCCCCGATCTCCAGCCCCTCGGCGAAGTTGGCGGCGAAGGCGTCCTTCACCGCCACGTAGGGCGGCTGAGCGAAGCCGGCGATCTCGACCATGGAAGCTCCGGGCGCTTAGGGAAGCGCCTCTATACGCAACGCCCCGCCGATTGGCATCAGCCTCCCGAGCACCGCCCGCGCGGCGGCCGCCGCGGCCTCCGCGGGCGGGCGGCCCTCCGCCAGCTCGGCGCCGAACACGGCCGCGACCAGGTCCCCCGTGCCGTTGGGCGCATGCGGTAGGCGCGGGTGTGCGATCAGGGTCGCCGCGGCCCCTTCGCAGCAAAGCAGGCCGATCTCTCCCTCGCCGAGGGGAACTGAGGTGACCAGCGCCGGCGGCTCCAGCTGCCGCGCGGCATGGCAGGCGCTCGCCGGATCGGTGACGGCCAGGCCGGTCAGGTGCGACAGCTCCCAAGCGTTGGGCGTGATCCAGCTGGCGAGGGGCGGCAGCAGCGCCTCCAGCGCCGTCGCGACCTCCGGCTTCACATAGAGGCCGCGCGGATGATCACCCAGGATCGGATCGACCACCGTCACCCGCGGCGGCTTGCGACGCAGCGCCGCGGCCGCGATCTCCACCTGTTCCGGAAACGAGAAGTGGCCGGTCACGACAAGGTCGCAGCCCAGCCACCCCTCGGCCTCCACGTCCTCCAGCATGGCTGCGAAGTGCTCTGCGTCGGTCGCCCGGCCCCGGCCGCCCTTCGGCGGGCTGCGGCCGAACACCACCGTCGGTACGAGAGCAGCCTCCCAGCCCAGCGCCGCCAGCGCCAGCTGCTGGGCGTTCCCGCCGATCGGATCGCCGGCCACGAAGCTAGAGAGGATCAGCGCCCGCATCAGGCCGGGTATGGCTGGCGGTTCATCGCCTTGCGCCAGCGGGCGCGCAGGATGCCCGGCCGCTCCGGATAGCGCTCGTCCAGGAACCTGGCCTCGACCACCCGGTCGGTGCGGAAGGTGCGGAAGTCGGCGCGCAGCTCGCACCAGGCGACCAGCAGGCGCACGGCGTCCAGGTAGCCGACGGCGAACGGCCAGATGGTCCGCTCGGTCTCACGGCCCTGCTCGTCGGCATAGCGCAGCCAGACCTTCTGGCCGGCGTGGATCGCCGCCCTGGCCCTGGCCATGTCCATCTTGTCCTCGGCCTTGTCCCAACCGCCGTGGCTGCGGACGGCCGGGTCGAGGATCAGCGGCCTGAGGTGCTCGGGCACCGCCGCGCCGATCTTGGCCACCAAGTCCTGGGCGGCCTTGGCGAGCGCCGCATCGCCGCGGGTGGCCACCCACTGAGCGCCCAGCACCGCCACCTCCACCTCGTCGGCGGTCAGCATGAGCGGCGGCAGGTCGAAGCCGCCCTCCAGCACATAGCCGACGCCGGCCTCGCCGCGGATCGGCACCCGCTGGCCGATCAGGTCGGCGATGTCGCGATAGACGGTGCGCTTGGAGGTCTCGAGCTCGGCGGCGATGGCGTCGGCCGTCACCGGCCGGCTGCCCCGCCGCAGGATCTGGATGATCTGGAACAGCCGGTCCGCCCGTCGCATCCGTGGCCCCTCTTGCTGACAGCACGATGGCAGCAGGCGGGGCTTACACCAAGGGGCAAGAGACGAGGAGCCCTGCGATGATCACCCTTTATGGCGCCGCCCCGATGTTCGGCCTGCCGCACTGCAGCCCGTACGTCATGAAGACCGAGGTCCAGCTGATGATCGCCGACGTGCCATACGTGGCCGTGCCGGCGATGCCTGACGAGGGGCCGAAGGGGCAGATCCCGTTCATCGACGACGGCGGGGTGAAGATCGGCGATTCCACCTTCATCCGCCTGCACGTCGAGGAGCGCTACCGCGTCGACCTGGACGCAGGCTTGACCTCCGAGCAGCGGGCCCAGGCCTGGGCCATCGAGCGGATGGTCGAGAACCACTTCGCCTGGACCACCGTGCCCGGCCGCTACTTCATCCCGGAGAACTTCGAGAAAGGGCCCGGCCACTTCTTCGACGCCACGCCGGGCGCCCTGCGCCGTCAGCTGCAGGAGGAGATGCTGGAGGAGGTCCACTTCCGCACCCGCGCCATCCTGGGCCGGCATGGGCCCGACGAGATCGTCGAGCTGGGCGTCATCTCCCTGCGCGCCCTTTCCACCCTGCTGGGCGACAAGCCCTGCCTGTTCGGCGAGCGGCCGGCCGGCGTCGACGCCACCGTCTTCGCCATGCTGGCGGCCCTGACGACGCCGTTCTTCGACACCCCGCTGCGCCGTCGGGCCCAGGCCTTCCCGAACCTGATCGCCTACGTCGACCGGATGATGGCCCAGTTCTACCCGGACCACCCCTGGGCCGGCGCCGGCGCGCCGGCGGAGGAGATGGAGCCTCAAATGCAGGCAGCTTGAGGGAAAACCGCCCAGTCGCTCGACCTGTGCTTGGCTCTGCCATTTCGCCGCGTCCGTCGCCGGGTTAGGGAGTGCGGCATGGCCGAGCCCTCGATCGCAGACACCCGCGCGCACCAGATGTTCCCCACCCTCTCGGCCGTCGACGTCGAGCGGCTGCGCCGGTTCGCCGAGCCCAGGAGCTATGCGGCCGGCGAGGCGCTGGTGCGGGCCGGCGAGGCCGGCCATGGGCTGACCGTCATCCTCTCGGGCCAGGTGGAGATCGTCAGATACGACGAGGCAGGCAGGCCGCAGACGGTGGTCACCCATGACGCCGGCTCCTTCATGGGTGAACTCGCTCAGCTGTCAGGAAAACCGGCCTTGGTGGACGGGTTGGCCCTCAGCCCGGTCGAGGCGCTGATCATCGCGCCCGAGCGGCTTCGCGCGGCCCTGGTGGCTGAGGCCGAACTGGGCGAGCGGATCATGCGCGCCCTGATCCTGCGCCGTGTCGGCCTGCTCGAGACCGGCGGCGGCGGGCCGATCATCCTGGGCGCAGCCGACCATCCCGACGTGCTGCGGCTGGAGAGCTTTCTCGCCCGCAACGGCCATCCCCGCGTGCGTATCGATCCTGACGCCGACGAGGCGGCGGCGCTGACCGAACGCTTCGAGATCGGGCCGGGCGCCTGGCCGATCGTCGTGTGCCCTGGCGGACAGGTGCTCCGCAACCCGACGGAGGGCGAACTGGCCCGGTGCCTGGGCATGGTCGCCCCCATCGATCCGGACAGGATGTACGATGTAGCCGTGGTCGGCGCCGGGCCCGCGGGCCTCGCGACCGCGGTGTACGCCGGCTCGGAGGGGCTCTCGGTCCTGGTGCTCGACTGCCGGGCCTTCGGCGGCCAGGCGGGCGCTTCGGCGCGGATCGAGAACTACCTCGGCTTTCCGACCGGCATCAGCGGCCTGGCCCTGATGGCCCGCGCCTACAACCAGGCTCAGAAGTTCGGGGTGGAGATCGCCATTCCCGATGAGGTCGCCAGCCTCGCCGCCCACCCCGCCGGCGGCTTCGCCCTGGCCCTGGCCAATGCCGAGCAGGTGCGCGCCCGCAGCGTGGTGATCGCCGCCGGCGCGCATTACCGACGGCTGCAGGTGGCGGGCATCGAGGAATTGGAGGCGGCCTCCGTCCACTACTGGGCCTCGCCTGTGGAGGCGCGGCTGTGCGCCGGGCAGGAAGTCGCGCTGGTCGGCGCCGGCAACTCGGCCGGACAGGCGGCGGTCTATCTCGCCTCGCAGGTGGAGAAGGTCTGGATGCTGGTCCGCGGGCCGGGGCTGGAGGCGACCATGTCCCGCTACCTCATCGACCGCATCGCCGGGCTGCCGAATGTCGAGGTGGTCACCCGCGCGGAGATCTGCGGCGTCGACGGCTCCGACGGGTCGATGCAGGGCCTGACGTGGCGCGATCGGCGCACAGGCGAGGAGACGCGCCGCCCCATCCGCCACCTCTTTCTGTTTATCGGCGCGGAGCCGCACACCGACTGGCTGGCGGGCTCGGGCATCCAGCTGGACGACAAGGGCTTCATCCGCACCGGCGCCGACCTGCACCCCGGCCGCCGGCCCATGGAGACCAGCCTGGACGGCGCCTTCGCCATCGGCGACATCCGCGCCGGCTCGACCAAGCGGGTGGCCGCGGCGGTCGGAGAGGGCGCCCAGGTCGTCGCCACCCTCCACGCCCACCTGGCGGGGCTCGACCCGATAATCGCCGCGCCCGCCGCCGCCGACCGAGCGAGCGTCATCCCGGACCCGCAGCCCGCATGAGCGACATCCGCATTCTCGGCTTCGCCGGCAGCCTCCGGCGCGCTTCCTACAACCGCGCCCTGCTGCGCGAGGCGCAGGCGCGCGCGCCGGCGGGGATGACTATCGAGGCCTTCGACCTGCTCGAAGTGCCGCTCTACAACGGGGATGTGGAGGCGCAGGGCGATCCACCGGCGGTCGCAGCGCTGAAGCAGTCGATTCGCGCCGCCGACGGCGTCCTGATGGTGACGCCCGAGTACAACCACGGGGTTCCGGCGGTGACCAAGAACGCCGTCGATTGGGCCAGCCGGCCGCCGAACGATGCGGCGCTCTCCGGCAAACCCGTCGGGATCATCGGCGCGTCGCCGGGCATGACCGGCTCGGCGCGCGGCCAGAGCCAGTTGCGCCAGGCCTTCGAGTTCACCAACAGCTTCTGCATGCCGCAGCCGGAGCTTCTGGTCTTTCGCGCCCACGAGAAGTTCGACGCCAACGGGAAGCTCACCGACGAGGCGACCGGTCGCTACCTCGTCCGCTACCTGGAAGCCTTCGCCGCCTGGGTGCGGCGGTTCAAGGACTGACCGCTGCGGTCCGGCCGAAGGTCGCCCGGTACTCCGAGGGCGACACCGTCAGGCGGCGGCGGAAGTGGCGACGCAGGTTCGCCGCGTCGCCGAAGCCGGACAGCCGCGCGACCTCGTCGATGGGCAGGTCGTGGGTCTCAAGGAGCTCGCGAGCACACTCAACCCTAACCCCGATCAGCCAGCTTGCGGGCGGCTCGCCCACCGTCTCCAGGAAGCGCCGGTGCAGACTGCGCTCGCTCAGCGCCGCCATCTGCGCCATGTCGGCGACGCTGAACGGCTGATCGGGCCGGGCGCGGACGTAGGCGAGCACGTCGGACAGGCGCGCATTCTCGCGCTCGGGCACCGGCCGCGGCATGTACTGCAGCTGGCCGCCGTTGCGGTGAGCCGGCACGACGAGGCGGCGGGCGACCTGGTTGGCGACCTCCGCGCCGAAGTCGCGGCGCACGATGTAGAGCGACAGGTCGATGCCCGCCGCGCTGCCGGCCGAGGTGAAGATCCGCCCTTCGTCCACGTAGAGCACCTCGCCGTCGAACCGCAGCGAGGGGTAGCGGGCGGCCAGCGCCTGCGCATAGCGCCAGTGGGTGGTCACGCGCTTGCCGTCCAGCAGCCCGGTCGCCGCCAGCACGAAGACGCCCGAGCAGATCGACATCAGCCGGGCGCCGCGGCCGTGGGCCGCGCGGAGGGCTTCGAGCAGCGGGGCCGGCGGCTCGATGTCGACGCCCTTCCAGCCCGGCGCGATGATCAGGTCGGCCTCGGAGAGCAGTTCGAGGCCGGCGTCGACCTGCACCGTCAGCCCGCCCATGGCCCGCAACGGCCCCGGCTCGACCGCGCAGCTGGCGAACCGGTACCAGCCGGGACCGAGCTCCGGCCGCGGCAGGCCGAAGACCTCGGCGGCGACGCCGTACTCGAAGGTGCACAGCCTGTCGTAGACGAGCGCGGCGACCACGGGTCCGGAGCGGTTTGGCATGATCTGTACGATCATAGTCAGATCCGCCACTGAGCGACAGTCCCGCTTAGCCTTAGGTTCCGGCCTCACTTGAGCTGGAGACCCGCCATGTCGCTTGTCAGCGAAATACCCGCCGCGCCCCCCGCCGAGGCGCTCGCCCACTTCGAGGCCGAGTTCACCTTCCAGACCGACTGCTGGGACGTGCACAACGCCATCACCACCGGCCAGAAGGACTTCGTCCTGTTGGACGTGCGCAGCCACGAGGCCCACGCCGCCGGCCACGTGCCCACCGCCGTCAGCCTGCCGCACGGCAAGATCATCGCCGGCAAGCTGGCCGAATGGCCGGCGGAAGCCCTGTTCGTCGTCTATTGCGCGGGGCCGCACTGCAACGGGGCGGCGCGGGCGGCGGTGCGGCTCGCCCGCCTGGGCCGGCCGGTGAAGGTCATGCCTGGCGGGATCACCGGCTGGCTCGACGAAGGCTTTGAGCTGGCGCGCGCGCTGGCGCACGCCTGACCCCGATGGCCGCCTTCGTTCGCGCGGCCGAACCGCAGGACCTGGCGCAGATCGTCCGCCTCTGCGCCGAGCACGCGAGGTTCGAGGGGGCCTCGCTCGACGTCGCCGGGCTGGCCGAGCGGCTGGAGGCGGCGCTGTTCGGCTCCGCGCCCCGCCTCTGGGCCTGGGTCGTCGAGGCGGGCGGCGGCCTCGCCGGCTACGCCACCGCCAGCGTCGAGTTCTCGACGTGGGCCGGTCGCGACTACGTGCACATGGACTGCCTTTACCTGCAGGCGCCGATGCGGGGGACCGGGCTCGGCCGGCGGCTTATGGAGGAAGTCTTCGCCGCCGCGCGCCGCGCCAGCTGCGCCGAGGTCCAGTGGCAGACCCCGCCCTGGAACGCCCCGGCGATCGCTTTCTACCGCGCGATGGGGGCGGAAGGCGCCGACAAGGTGCGCTTCCGCACAGCGGTGGGTGGCAGGTAGCGCCCGCGGCGCTCGTCATGGCCGGCTTGATGGCGGCCACTTGTCCTGATGAGCCTGCAACATGCGCAACGGGCTGGGTCGCCGGGACAAGCCCGGCGACGACGGCGGAGGTTAGTACCGATAGTGCTCCGGCTTGAACGGCCCCTGCGGCGAGACGCCGATGTAGGAGGCCTGTTCCGGGCTCATCTGGGTCAGCTTGGCGCCGAGTTTTTCGAGGTGCAGCAGGGCGACCTTCTCATCCAGGCGCTTGGGCAGGGTGTAGACCTGGTTCTTGTAGGCCTGGCCGTTGGTCCACAGTTCGATCTGGGCCAGCGTCTGGTTGGTGAAGGACGCGCTCATCACGAAGCTCGGGTGGCCCGTGGCGTTGCCCAGGTTCACCAGGCGGCCTTCCGACAGGACGATGATCTTCTTGCCGTCCGGGAATTCCACGTGGTGGACCTGATCCTTGATCTTGTCCCACTTGTAGTTCTTCAGGCCGGCGATCTGGATCTCGGAGTCGAAGTGGCCGATGTTGCAGACGATGGCGTTGTTCTTCATCCGCCGCATGTGGTCGACGGTGATGACGTCCTTGTTGCCGGTGGCGGTGACGTAGATGTCGGCCTTGTCGAGGGTGTCTTCGATGGTCAGCACCTCATAGCCTTCCATCGCGGCCTGCAGGGCGCAGATCGGGTCGATCTCGGTGACCACCACGCGGGCGCCGCCGTTGCGCAGTGAGGCCGCCGAGCCCTTGCCCACGTCGCCGTAGCCGCAGACCACCGCCACCTTGCCCGACAGCATGACGTCGGTCGCCCGGCGGATGCCGTCCACCAGGCTCTCGCGGCAGCCATAGAGGTTGTCGAACTTGGACTTGGTGACGCTGTCGTTGACGTTGATCGCCGGGAACGGCAGCTCGCCGCGCTCGGCCATCTGGTAGAGGCGGTGCACGCCCGTAGTGGTCTCTTCGGAGACGCCCTTGATGGCGTCGCGGATCGCCGAATAGAAGCCGGGCTTCTCCTTCAGGTACCGCTTCATCACCTCGTAGAGGGCCTCTTCCTCCTCGTTCGTCGGGTTGTTGAGGATGGAGGGATCCTTCTCGGCCTTGGGGCCGAGCACGCAGAGCAGGGTCGCGTCGCCGCCGTCGTCGAGGATCAGGTTCGGATAGCCGCCGTCGGACCACTCGAAGATCCGGTGGGCGTACTCCCAGTACTCGACGAGGGTCTCGCCCTTGATCGCGAACACCGGCGTACCCTTGGCCGCTACGGCCGCAGCCGCGTGGTCCTGGGTGGAGAAGATGTTGCAGCTGGCCCAGCGCACGTCCGCGCCCAGCGCCTGCAGGGTCTCGATCAGCACCGCGGTCTGGATGGTCATGTGCAGGGAGCCGGCGATCCGGGCGCCCTTCAACGGCTTCTGCTGGCCGAACTCGGCGCGCGTGGCCATCAGGCCCGGCATCTCGGTTTCAGCGATCTCGATTTCCTTGCGGCCCCAATCGGCCAGGGCGATGTCCTTGACGACATAGTCGGTCATGAAAGGGCTCCAACGAGGCGCGCGCCGGGCGTCGCCCCGCGCGCGCCGGTTGGAG
>JAESGR010000471.1_pt1 | contig 29914 bp, 27 predicted proteins | sample 9269771 | NCBI WGS metagenome assembly JAESGR01 (sample SAMN15739572, study PRJNA653492) | algae metagenome | isolation source: Chroococcus sp. CMT-3BRIN-NPC107 and co-occurring heterotrophs from well... | place: USA: Clark Mountains Wilderness, California | collected 2010-04-18 | reverse complement strand
TGCCCTTCTTCATCACCGCTCCTTCGATCGTCACGAAGGAGGGGCAAAAGCCCTTCAGGCAGGAGAAGTCCTTGTTGCAGGCCGACTGGTCGATCCGGCGCTTGCGGCCGAACTCGGTCTCGACCGGCTGGACCGCCACGCAGTTCGACTGGACGCCGCAGTCGCCGCAGCCCTCGCAGACCAGCTCGTTGATCACCACGCGCTTGTCGGGGTCAGGGAACGTACCCTGCTTGCGCCGCCGGCGCTTCTCAGCTGCACAGGTCTGGTCATAGACGACCGCCGTCACGCCCGGAACCTCCCGCAGCTGGCGCTGCAGGGCATCCAGATCGTCGCGGTGGTGGACCTTCACCCCTGCGGCGAGATCATGACCGCCCGGATACTTCTCGGGCTCGTCGGTGACGATGTGGATCTCCCTGACGCCCTCGGCGTGGAGGAGGCGCGTCACCTCGGCCACGTCTAGGTTCTCGGTCTCCATCTTCTGGCCACCGGTCATGGCGACCGCATCGTTGTAGAGGACCTTGAAGGTGATGTTGGCCTTGGCCGACACGGCGGCGCGGATCGCCAGCGATCCTGAATGGTAGAAGGTGCCGTCGCCGATGTTCTGGAAGACGTGGGGCCGGGTCGAGAACGGCCCCTCGCCCACCCAGGATGCGCCTTCGCCGCCCATCTGGGCATAGCGGGCGGTGTCACGGTCCATCCACTGGGCCATGTAGTGGCAGCCGATGCCGGCCCGAGCCTTGCTGCCCGCGGGGACCTTGGTCGAGCTGTTATGGGGACAGCCCGGGCAGAAATACGGAAGGCGCGCCATGGCCGGGTCCTCGGCGACCAGGGCGGCCCTGGCCTCGACCTCGGCCAGCCGCGCCTTCAACTCGGCATCGTCCCTCCGCTCCAGGAGGGCGCGGCCGATCGCCAGCGCCACCTGGTTGGAGTTGATGGCGCCCCAGGACTGGAACAGCGTCCGCCCCATCTGGTCGTGCTTGCCCTCGATCACCGGCGCGTTCGGCTGGCCATACAGGAGCGAGCGGACCTGCTCCTCCACGAGCGGGCGCTTCTCCTCGACCACGATCAGGCGGGACAATCCAAGCGCTGCGCCTTCCAGGCTGCGCGGCTCGACCGGCCAGCTCATGCCGATCTTATAGACGCGCAGGCCCAGTTCCCTCGCCCGTGCCTCGTCGATGCCCAGATCGTCCAGCGCCTGCAGCGTGTCGAGCCAGGCCTTGCCGGTCGTGGCGACGCCAAGCCACGCATCCTCGCCGCCCATCATCACCCGGTCCAGATGGTTGGCACGCGCGAACGCCTTGGCGGCCTCCAGCTTGAAGCGGTGCAGCCGCTCCTCCATGGCGAGCGGCGCGTCCGGCCAGCGGATGTTCAGCCCGCCAGGAGGCATCGGGAAGTCCTCGGGCGTCACGATCGGCAGGTGTGCCGGATCGATCTCCGCCGACACGGTGCTCTCCACCGTATCGTGCACGCATTTCAGTGCCACCAGCGCGCCGGAATAGCGCGACATGGCGATGCCGAGCAGCCCGTAGTCGAGGATCTCCTGCACGCCCGCCGGGTTCAGCACCGGGATCATCTGGTCGATCATCGCCGGCTCGGACTGGTGCGCCGTGGTCGAGCTCTCGCAGGTATGGTCGTCGCCCAGCAGGCAGAGGAACCCACCATGGGCGGCCGTGCCGAACAGGTTGGCATGGCGGAGTGCATCGCCCGAGCGGTCCACGCCGGGGCCCTTGGCGTACCAAATGGCGAACACGCCGTCGTACTTGTTCTCGCCATCGAGCGCCGCCTGCTGGGTGCCCGAGCAGGCGGTAGCGGCCAGGTCCTCGTTGACGCCCGGCTGGAACACCACATGGTGCTCGTCGAGCAGCTTCTTGGCACGGGTCAGCTGCTGGTCGTACTGGCCCAGCGGCGAGCCGCGATAGCCCGAGATGTAACCGGCCGTGTTCAGGCCGTTCGCGACATCGCGGCGGCGCTGCTCGAGGGGCAGCCGGACCAGCGCCTGGATGCCCGTCAGGAACACGCGACCAGACGGCTTGAGATACTTGTCGTCGAGGGCGACCGTCTGAAGGTCCGTCATCCTCGAACTCTCCCTGATCTCGTTTTTCAGGACTTGTCGGCCCCGGCCAGCGAGCGTTCCGCTTCGGCAAGCGCCTTTGGGTTGCTCACCGCCAAGCGGGCCAGCGTCCTCTTGATCAGATGGGTACGCAACTCACCTGCGTCATCCACGTCATGCAGTCCCGCACGGATTTCTGCGCAGAGACCGGACTGATCGCCGTCCTCGCCGGCCGGTGCCGCCAGCATGCGCTGGGCGATACCCAGCGCATTGGCGATCATCAGCCCCGCCAGCCGCTTGTCGTCGGGCAGCACCGGCAGGATCTCGCCTACGAAGGTGCTGCGCGCGATATCGAGGAGATCGACATGGTCGGGCCGCAGGTTGTCCGAGCTCACGGCATCAGCTGTCCGCCGTTCACCTCGATCACCTGGCCGGTGATGTAGGCGGCCAGCTTTTCCGATGCCAGGAACAAGAAGGCGCCGGCGCAATCCTCGCTGACGCCCAGGCGCTGCATGGGGATGCGCTGGCGGACCTGCTCCAGCCGCTCCGGCGTGGAGTAGATGTCGTGGAAATAGGTGTGGATCACGCCTGGCGAGACAGCGTTCACCCGGATGTGGCGTGCGGCGAGTTCCGTCGCGAGCGACTTGGTGTAGGTCGAGACGAAGCCCTTGGCGCTGCCATAAAGGGCGGCACCGGCGGCACCGCCGTTGCGGGCGGCGATCGAGCTCGTGTTGACGATGTTGCCCTTGCTCTCCGCAAGCGCTGCCACCGACACGCGGCAGGCGGTCATCACCGAGCGCGCGTTCAGGTCCATCACGCGGTCATAGGCCTCGTCGTCGCTTTCCTCGATCGGGAAGCGCGCGACCATGTGGCCGGCATTGTTCACGAGCACATCCAGCCCGCCCAGCGTCTGGATGGCTCCCTCCACCACTGCCTTCACATCCGCCGTCTTCGAGAAATCCCCGCCGAAGGTGGGAGCGCCGCCGATCTCGGCCGCGAGCGCTTCCGCCTTTTCCCGGTTCTTGTTGTAGTGGATCGCGACCTTCGCCCCGGCTTCGGCAAACGCCTTGACCGCGGCTGCCCCGATGCCGATCGAGCCGCCCGTGACCAGAACGCGCTTGCCGCCCAGTCCGAACCCGTCGTAACCGCCTGTCACCTGTCGTCCCCAATGTTTTCCTGGAGCCCAGTCCCATGAGCGAGCCCCGCATCCTGGAGGGGCTCGGCAGCATCGCCGAGCAATACGATGCCTTCATTCTGGACCAGTGGGGCGTGCTGCACAACGGCAGGGCACCCTATCCGGGCGTGGTGGACGCGCTGAAGGCGATGCGCGCAGCCGGCAAGAGGATCTGCCTGCTCACCAATAGCGGCCGGCGCGCGCGGATGAACCGTGACCGGCTGGACGAGATGGGCTTCCCGCCCGAGAGCTATGACGGGCTCGTCACCTCGGGCGAAGCGGCCTGGCTCGGCCTGCGGGACCGCAAGGACCCGCGCCTCCACGACCTCGGCGACCGGGCGGTGCTGATCACGCGCGACAGCGACCTGGAGGTGGTGGAAGATCTCGGCCTGACGCTGACGACCGATCCCACCCAGGCCGACTTCGTCTACCTGGCCGGCGTCGACAGCCCGCCCAAGACCCTGGCCGACTACGAGCCGGTGCTGGTGGAGGCGCGGGCCGCCGGCCTGCCGCTGATCTGCTCGAACCCGGACCGGATCGCCGTCAGTGCCGACGGCCTCCTGATCGCGCCCGGCACGATCGCCGCGCGCTACGAGGAGCTGGGCGGGCGGGTCTATTATTTCGGCAAGCCGAACCGGCCGATCTACGAGGCCTGCCTGGACATCCTGCAAGTCCCGACCGAGCGGATCCTGTGCGTCGGTGACAGCCTCGAGCACGACATTGCGGGTGCAGCCGGCATGGGCATGGCGTCATGCTTCGTGATGCAGGGGATCCACGCCGACCATTTTCCCGAAGACTTGCCGCCGGAACGCCTGACCGTGCGCGTGCGGGAACTGGCCGAGCGCTACGAGACCAAGCCTGACTACGCCATCCACCGCACCACCTGGTAAGAACCCCCCATGACAGCGCTCCTGTGCGTCGGCGTGCTCGTGCTCGACGTGATCTTCCTGGTCGACGAGCTGCCGAGCGGCGGCGAGAAGATGCTGGGCCACGGCATGAGCGAGGCCATCGGTGGCCCGGCCGCGATCGGCGGCCTTGCGGCGGTGCGCCTGGGCGGCAAGGCGTCGCTCCTGTCCCGGGTGGGCGACGACCGGGTGGGCAAGGCCATCCTGGACGGGTTCCGCGACGCCGGCCTGGACACGTCGGCCGTCGAGATCCTGCCCGGCGCCACCTCGTCGTTCTCCGCCGTCGCGGTCGACCCGAACGGCGAGCGGCAGATCGTGAACTACACCGACCCAAGGCTGCATGCGGCGGCGCCGCGGGTGATCCCGCCGGTCGAGCCGTTCGACGCCGTGCTGGTGGACACGATCTATCCCATGGCGGCGATCCCTGCCCTCAAGGCAGCCAGGCAGCACGGCCTTCCGGGCATCGTCGACTTCGACGTCAAGCCGCGCAGCGGCAGCAGCGAGATCCTCGAGCTTGCCAGCCACATCGCCTTCAGCCGCCAGGGGCTGCGCAGCCTGACCGGGTTGGACGATGCAGAGGCTGGCCTGCGGGCGGTGGCGAGCCGGAATTCAGGCTGGGTTGGGGTGACCCTTGGCGAGAACGGCATCATGTGGCTGGAGAACGGCGCCATCCGCCAGCTGCCGGCCTTCCAGGTCGACGTGGTCGACACGCTCGGCGCCGGGGACGTGTTCCATGGCGGGCTTGCCTACGGCCTGGCGCAAGGCCGCTCGATCGAGGATGCGCTGCATCTCGGTGCAGCCGCGGCGGCGGTGAAATGCACCCGCAAGGGTGGCGGGCCGGGTGCACCGACGCGGGCCGAGGTCGACAGCTTTCTGCGTGCCCGAGGCGCTGCCTAGCGAAGCTCGTTGGCGTCCCGACGCCGTTCCCGTTCCCACAGGCGCTCGTTCTCCCGCAGGTTCAGCTGCCGCTCCCGCTCAAACGACCTGAAGGCATCGTCAGGACTGCTGGGACCGGTCGTGCCGGGGGTTGGCGCAGGGGGCGGGCGCTGCAGCGCGGGGCTGCCGATGCCGAACACCGACCGGGAGTCGGTAAAGTACCAGGCCCGGACGTCCTCCCGGTCCACCAGATCGGCCAGGGACACGACATCGAGTGCTCGTCCGGCGGCGGCTTCCACCTCCGCAGGATCGGGCGGCGCGACGCGTCGCAGAGGCGCGCCTTCTCGCGGTTTGGCGATGGGAGCCTCCGTGTCGGCCAAGCGGGCCAGCGGGAGGGACAACCATCCCTCGATCGGCCGATCACCGCCGGGCAGGGGCGCCCAGGCGACCTCGTCGCGTGCCGGCCGTGCCCAGGCGACCGGGGCCGGATCGAAGCGGGTGCCGGGGATCCACCACCAGCCATCGTCAAGGCGTCGCCAGCGCCCGCGATGCTCGGTGATCGCGGAGAACGGCAGGCTGCCCTGCCAGACCCAGCCCGCCTCGAAGGTCAGGCGCCAGCGACCGCGCGAGAACGGCCGCCAGGAGTCGGGGACCCTGTCTGGCTGCCAGGCGGGCCCCAGCCCCGGCAGGTCGCGCCACCGGCCGAGCGGCTCCAGGCTCGGCCGGAACTGGTCGGCTATTGTCTCCAGCAGTTCGTCCGCCGCCACTGCCGGTGCGACGAGGAGTCCGAGAAGTAGCGCGCGTCGTCTCATCCCTCTGTATGTTGGCCGCCAAGGCGGGCAAGACCAGTCGAAGCTTGAAGATCAACCGCTCGGGAGGCCCACGATCATGCCCCGGTTCGCCGCCAATCTCAGCATGATGTTCAACGAGTACGCCTTCCTCGACCGCTTCGCGGCGGCTGCGAAGTGCGGGTTCAAGGGCGTAGAGTTCCTGTTCCCCTACGAGTTCCCTGTCGACGAGGTCGCCTCGGCGCTGAAGGGAGCCAACCTCACCCAGGCCCTGTTCAACCTGCCGCCCGGCAACTGGGCCGAAGGCGAGCGGGGCATGGCCTGCCTGCCCGGGCGCGAGGCGGAGCTGATGAGGGGCGTGGAGAAGGCCATGCTCTACGCGGAGGCGCTGGACTGCAAGACCGTCCACCTGATGGCCGGCCTGACGCCCAGGGACGTGTCGGAGGAACGGCTTGAAGCGACCTTCGCCGCCAATCTCAAGGAGGTGGCGAAGGCCCTGGCACCGCTGCGCATCACGGTCGTGATCGAGCCGATCAACCGACGGGACATGCCCGGCTACTTCCTGTCCTGGCAGGAGCAGGCGCGCCGGATCATCCAGCGTTCCGGTGCTCTCAACGCGAAGGTGCAGATGGACTTCTACCACTGCCAGATCATGGAGGGTGACCTCACCCGGCGCCTGGAAGGCCAGATCGGGCAGGTGGGCCATGTCCAGGTCGCGGGCGTGCCCGACCGGCACGAGCCGTCGGAGGGCGAGGTGAACTTCCCGCACCTGTTCACGTCCCTGGACCGGGTCGGCTATACAGGCTGGGTAGGCTGCGAATACCGGCCGCGCGGGCGCACCGAGGATGGCCTCGGCTGGGCGTCCCCCTACGGCATCAAGGGAGCGAGCGCTTGAGCGACGCCGATCTGGACCACGACCACGCCCTCAAGAGGGCCAAGATCAAGACGGCCAAGGACGCGCTCTACGCGTCCAAGACCGAGGAGAAGGGCCTGATCGTCGTCCATACCGGCACGGGCAAGGGCAAGTCGACGGCGGCCTGGGGCATGGTGCTGCGCTGCCTGGGCCACGGCTACAAGGTCGGGATCGTCCAGTTCGTGAAGGGAGCGCGCGAGATCGGCGAGCGCGCCATCTTCGACAAGTTCCCTGGCCAGCTCCGCTTCGTGGCCCATGGCGAGGGCTTCACCTGGGAAACCCAGGACCGGCAGAAGGACATCGCCCTGGCCCGTGCGGCCTTCGACGCCGCCAAGGAGATGATGGCGGACCCGGAGGTGCGGATGGTCGTGCTGGACGAGCTGAACATCGCCCTGCGCTACGACTACCTGCCCATCGACGAAGTGCTGGATGTCCTGCGGACCAAGCGCCCCAATCTCCACGTCGTCATCACCGGCCGCAATGCCAAGCCAGAGCTGATCGAGGCGGCCGACCTGGTCTCCGAGATGCAGCTGGTCAAGCATCCGTTCCGGGCCGGCATCAAGGCGCAGCCGGGCATCGAGTTCTGAGTAGCGCCCGAAGACCGACCGGGGCCCTGATGATCCAGGGGACCTGCTCGAACGCCGGCAAATCCCTGGTGGTGGCGGGGCTCTGCCGTGCGTTCACCCGGCGCGGTCTGTCCGTCCGGCCGTTCAAGCCGCAGAACATGAGCAACAACGCAGCACCGGCTGCCGATGGCGGCGAGATCGGGCGGGCACAGGCCCTGCAGGCACGGGCCTGCCATGTCCCCCCATCGGTGCACATGAATCCGGTCCTGCTGAAGCCCGAGACCGACTGCGGCAGCCAGGTCGTCGTTCAAGGGCGGATGGTCGGGCGGGTGCGGGCGGGTGATTACTACGGGATGAAACCGTCCCTTCTTCCCAGTGTGTTGGAGAGTTTTGCTCGCCTTGGCGACGAGGCGGACTTGGTCCTGGTCGAGGGCGCCGGTAGCCCCGCCGAGGTCAACCTGCGCAGTGGCGATATCGCCAACATGGGGTTCGCGCAGGCAGCGCAGGTGCCGGTGGTGCTGGTCGGCGACATCGAACGGGGCGGCGTGATCGCCCAGCTCGTAGGCACGTGGGAGCTTCTCGATCCCGATGAGCGAGCGCTGGTAAAGGGCTACATCGTCAATAAATTTCGCGGTGACCCGCGCCTGTTCGATACGGCCCTGCCGATCCTGGCGGCGCGCACCGGCCTGCGGAGCTTTGGCACGGTCACCTGGTGCGATGCCGCGGCCGACCTGCCCAAGGAGGACATGCTGGGCCTGGCCGAAATCGCACGGGAGCGGCCGGATGCCAGGATCGTCGTCGCCGTGCCGCGACTGCCGCGCCTGTCCAACCTGGACGACCTGGATCCGCTGGCCCAGGAGCCATCGGTCCGCCTGGTGATCGTCGAGCCAGGAGCACCGATCGGTGCGGATGCCGATCTGGTGCTGCTGCCCGGATCCAAGGCGACGGTCGCGGACCTTGCCTTCCTGCGCGCCCAGGGTTGGCACATCGACATCCAGGCCCATGTCCGGCGCGGCGGGCACGTCCTTGGGTTGTGCGGCGGTTACCAGATGCTCGGCCGCAGCATCGCGGATCCGCTGGGTCTGGAAGGTCCACCCGCCGAGGTCGAGGGGCTGGGCCTGCTCGACGTCGCAACCGAGCTCGACCGGACGAAGACCGTGCGCGAAACCACCGCCATCGACCTGCACGACGGGACTGCGCTGCACGGCTACGAGATCCATCTCGGCCGCACGACCGGTCCTGGCCTCGAGCGGCCGATGATCCGCATCGATGGACATGCCGACGGGGCCGTGTCGCCGGACGGGCGCGTGGCAGGCTGCTACCTGCACGGCCTGCTCGGCAACGACGGATGGCGCGCCCGCTATCTCCGCTCGCTAGATCCGTCGGTGCGCTCGGCGCTCGACGTCCAGCAGCGGACCGAAGCCGCCTTGGACGGTCTTGCTGCCCATCTGGAAGCCTGTCTGGATCTGGACGAGTTGCTAGCGGTCGCAAGGCCGGTCGGCACCAGTTGAGCCCGTACACTCAGACGCGGACGGCCAGCCAAGCCAGACCGATCGCGGCACCGGCCACCGACCAGGCGATCCAAAGCAGGAGGAGTGAGCGGCGGACGTCGTGCGCGGTGACCTCGGCCCGCCCGCCACCGATCCAGGAGCCGACGCTCGGCACGCCGCCATAGGAGCGCGGTCCGGCCAGCCTGATCCCCAGCGCGCCAGCGAACGCGGCTTCAGGCCAACCCGCGTTCGGCGAGCGGTGCTGTTTGGCATCCCGTTGCACGGTCCGCCATGCATTCCCTGGGCTTGCGCCGGGCATAAGGACCGCCGCGACCCAGGCCAGCCCTGCGCTCAACCGGGATGCGGGCAGGTTCACCAGGTCGTCCAGCCGTGCGGCCGCCCAGCCGAACGCCAGGTAGCGCGGGCTCTTGTGCCCGATCATGCTGTCCATGGTATTGATCGCCTTGTATCCCAGGATGCCAGGCAGCCCCAGAAGAAGACCCCAGAAGAGAGGCGCGATCACCCCGTCACTGAAGTTCTCGGCGGTCGATTCGATCGCGGCCCGTCCCACCGCGTGTTCGTCCAGGCTTTCCGGGTCACGTCCGACGATCATCGAGACGGCGCGGCGGGCGGGCCCGATGCCTTCGTCCATCGCCTTGGCCACGGTAATGACATGATCGTAGAGCGAGCGCTGGGCAAGCAGCACGGCCGCCAGCAGCGCCTCGAAGACCCAGCCATGCGCGGTGGTTGCCGCCAGTTGGTGCACCACCCATCCCAGGCCGCCTGACAGGAACAGGACGATTCCGACCAGCATCATGCCACGGCGCCGCTTGCGCGGCATGGAATCCTCGTCGCGCAGCAGTACGCCCTCGATCCCGCTGATGACGCGGCCGATCAGCACGATTGGATGGGGCAGCCTCGACCAGAGCCAGGGCGGGTCGCCGATCAGGGCGTCCAGCAGCATCGCCACGAACAGGATGAGCAGCAGCCGGTCGGGTTGATCGATCAGCAAGGGATGCCGTATCCGCGATAGTCAGGCGGCGCTCGCGTGTGGCGACGCGACGACAGGGCTGCTATCCACCGCCCACATCTGCCAGTGCAAGGATCATCATGAGCGAGAGCGGCACGAACACCATCAGCGTGATGATCTGCGGTCACGGCTCGCGCGACGTGGAGGCCACCCATGAGTTCGCCGCCCTGGTGGCCCATCTCAAGCGGCACTACGCGGACCGGCCGGTGGAGGCCGGCTACCTCGAGTTCGCCCGCCCGGTCATCCGTGACGGCCTGAACCGGCTGAAGGAGCGCGGCGTCACCGAGATCCTCGCCATGCCGGCCATGCTGTTCGCAGCCGGTCATGTGAAGAACGACGTGCCGTCAGTGCTGAACAGCTGGGCCGCCGAGAATCCGGGGGTGACCGTCAGGATGGCGCGCGACCTCGCGATCGACGCGAAGCTCCTGCGCGCGTCCGCCGACCGTATCGAGGCGGCACTGGCCATGGCGAGCGACGACGTGCCGCGCGCGGAGACCCTCCTGCTCGTGGTCGGCCGCGGCACCTCCGACAGCGACGCCAACGGCAACATCGCCAAGGTGACCCGGATGCTCTGGGAAGGCATGGGATTCGGCCATGCGGAGACCGGCTATTCGGGTGTCGCCCACCCCCGCACCGACGAGGCGCTCCGTCGCGCCCTGCGGCTGGGATACAGGCGGGTCGTCGTGTTCCCCTACTTCCTGTTCACCGGCGTGCTGGTCCAGCGGATCTACGAGCAGGCCCGGGCGGTGGCGGCCGAGCATCCGGAGGTGGAAGTGATCGAGGCCGGCTACCTCAACGACCACCCGCAGGTGATCCAGACCTTCGTCGAGCGGATCGACGGGATCGCGCTGGGTGACGTCGCGATGAACTGCCAGCTTTGCAAGTACCGGACCCAGGTGCTGGGCTTTGAGGAGGCCCAGGGGGCACCCCAGGAAAGCCACCACCATCACGTGGAAGGCATCGGCACGGATGCCGACCATCACCACCACCATCATCATGGACATGGTCACGGCCATCATCATCACCACCACGCCCATGGTCACCACCACCATCATGACGACCACGCGCATGAGGGGTCCGGCAACGTCATCCCCCTGCCCAAGGACGGCGGCACGCGCCGGACCGGATGAGTGACTGGTTGAGGGATCCGGAGGAGATCTACCGCCGCTCCTTCGCGACGATCCGGGCGGAGGCGGATCTGGCCGCGGTGGCGGAGCCGCTGCGGCCGCTGGTCGTCCGGATGATCCACGCCTGCGGGATGGTGGACCTGGCCCATGACGTGCGCGGCGAGGGTGACGTCGTGCGGACCGTGCGCGACGCGCTGGCGGATGGAGCGCCGGTGCTGGTGGACGCGCGGATGGTGGCGGCCGGCTTCCTGGTCGACCACTTGCCCAAGCCCGCCCGGGTCATCTGCGACATTGGCGAGCCCGGCGTCGCGGCGCATGCGCGCGCTGCCGGGACCACCCGCTCGGCAGCGCTCGTGTCGCACTGGCAGGACAGGCTGCAAGGAGCGGTGGTCGTGATCGGCAACGCGCCGACCTGCCTGTTCCAACTGCTCGACCAACTCGCGGGCGGTGGGCCCCGACCCTCGGCGATCATTGCGACGCCCGTGGGCTTCATCGGTGCCGCCGAAAGCAAGCAGGCCCTGGTCGATGCCGCACTCGGCATTCCCTACGTCACCGTTCTGGGCCGCCGCGGCGGCAGCGCCCTGGCGGCCGCCGCCTTCAATGCCTGCCTGGTCGGTGCGGCATGAGCAGGGCCTGGCTGTCGGTTATCGGCATTGGCGAGGCTGGCCTTGCCGCCCTGTCTCCCGACGCGGCCGCGCTGGTGGCCGACGCGGAACTGTTCGTCGGTGGTGCGCGCCACTTGGCCATGCTGGGCGATGATCCTCGCCCTCGGATGCCATGGGAAATCCCGCTCGATCGCTCGATCGGCGAGTTCGACCGTCTGCGCCACCTGCGGATCGTGGTCCTGGCCTCGGGCGATCCCTTGTGGTTCGGCGTGGCACGGAAGCTGGTGGGCCATTTCGGCCCGGATGCCGTCGAGGTGGTCCCGAGCGTCGCCTCCATGCAGCTGGCCTGCGCCCGCCTACGCTGGTCGCTTGCCGAGACAGAGGTCGTCACGATCCATGGCCGCCCGCTGACAAGGCTGGTGCGCTGGCTGCAGCCAGGCCGAAAGCTGATCATCCTGTGTGCCGACCGGCATTCCCCACACCAGATCGCCGACCTGCTCCAGCGCTCCGGCTTCGGATCGGCCCGTCTTCATGTGCTGGAGCATTTGGGCGGACCCGAGGAGCAGGTTCGCAACCTGAGAGCTGCCGAGGTGGCGGAGCACATGTTCCGGGACCTGGTGATCGTCGGGATCGAGGTCCCCGCGGGTGAGCAGGCGGTGCGGCCCCTGGTGCCGGGGCTTCCCGATGATGCCTTCCTGCATGACGGGCAGTTGACCAAGCGCGAGGTCCGCGCGGCGACCTTGGCGCGGCTGGGTCCGCTGCCAGGGCAGCGCCTGTGGGATATCGGCGCCGGCGCTGGTTCGGTCAGCATCGAATGGCTGCGAGCACAGCCCGGCACCCGGGCCATCGCCATTGAGCGCGTACCGGAACGTGCCGAGCGGATCCGTGCCAATGCGGTCCGCCTCGGTACGCCCGAACTGGTGGTGGTCGAAGGCGACGCTCCCGGCGCATTGCATGGCCTTCCGCGCCCCGACGCGATCTTCCTGGGCGGGGCCGTTGCTGCCGATGGGCTGATCGCCATGCTGCAGGACCAGCTTGAGTCCGGTGGAAGACTGTTGGCCAATGCGGTGACGGTCGACGGCGAAGCCGCCCTGCTGGCGGCGTACGGGGCCCATGGCGGTGAACTCGCCAGAATTGCCGTGGCGCGGGCCGAGCCACTCGGCGGTGTGACGGCCTGGCGAGCGGCCGCACCGGTGACCCAGTGGGCCTGGACGAAGCCTTGAGCGGGCTGGTCGGCATCGGCGTCGGGCCTGGCGATCCGGAACTGGTGACGCTGAAGGCGGCCCGCCTGATCGGCGAGCTGCCAGTGCTGGCGCATATCGGCGCCGATGGCCGTGCCAGCCGGGCGCGGCGGATCGTGGCCGACCTGATCCCACCGGGCATCGTGGAACTCACGGCCGACATGCCCATGCGCTGTGCGCCGCAAGCTGCCCACCCGGTCTATGACAACCTGGCCGACCGCATCGCTGCCGAGATCGGCAAGGGCCGGGCGGTCGGCTTCCTGTGCGAGGGCGATCCACTGCTCTACGGCTCCTTCGTCGCCATCCTCGACCGGCTCGGCAGCCATGTTCCGGTCACGGTGGTGCCGGGGATCACCTCGGTCGCGGCCGCCGCGGCCAGAACCCGACACGTCCTGTCGTCGCGCGACGAGGTCGTGACCATCCTTCCGGCGACGGCGGGGACCGATCGCCTGGAAGCGGCGCTCGCCGCGGCGGACAGCGTCGCGCTGTTGAAGGTCGGCCGGCATCTGCCCCGGATCAGGGCGCTCCTGGAGAAGGCGGGCCTGGCCGCGCAGGCGCAGGTCGTGACGGAACTCGGTAGCCCATCCGAATCCATCCAGCCGCTCGCAAAGCTCGAGGACGAGCGCCTTCCCTATTTTGCGCTGATCCTGGCCCGGCGTCCGAGGGTGTCGCGGTGACCGCCATCGTGATCCTGGGCGAGCGCAGCCTGCCCCTGGCGCAAAAGGTCATGGCCTGCCTGGCAGACGCCGATATCCACGGCCCGATCGGATGCAGCAGCCCGGTGGACGTACGGTTCGGCAAGGTTTTGGACCATCTGGGCGGCCTCTACCGAGACGGGGTGCCGACGGTGTTCATCGGTGCGGCCGGCATCGCGATCAGGGCGACGGCCGCCATGCTCGGCGACAAGCACGCCGAGCCGCCGCTGCTGGCCATGGCCGAGGACGGCTCGGTGGTGGTCCCGCTGCTGGGCGGCCATCGCGGCGCGAACGAACTGGCAAGACTGATCGCTGCCTCGACCGGCGGCGTGGCCGCCATCACGACTGCTGGCGACGTCCGCCTGGGCGTGGCCCTGGACGAGCCGCCGACGGGCTTCGTCTGCACCGACCCGGCGCCGGCCAAGGCCCTGGCCGTGCATTTGATGGAGGGTGGCGGCGTCCGGCTGGAGGACCCGCTGGACCTGGCGGCTGCTGCGGGTGTCGCCCACCTGCGGCAGGATCCGCACAGCCCTTGGACGATGAGCATCGACGACCGGCGACAGCAGCCGGACCCTCGCCACTTGGTCTGGTATCCTAGAACGCTGGCGCTTGGTGTCGGCTGCGAGCGGAACGTCCCGCCCGAGCTTTTGATCCAGCATGCATTGGCAACGCTGGCGGAGGCGGATCTGGCGCCAGAAGCGATCGCTGCGGTCGTGTCGATCGATTTGAAGTCGGACGAACCGGCTGTCCTCGCCCTGGCGGATCGGTTGCGGGTCCCGGCAAGGTTCTTTTCGGCCGATGCTCTTCTTGGGCAGACCGAGCGTCTGTCGAGCCGATCCGACGCGGTGTTCCGCGAAGTCGGCTGCTATGGCGTAGCCGAGGGCGCAGCGCTGGCTGCTGCCGGGCCCGAGGCTCATCTGCTGGTGCCGAAGGTCCGCGGCGAGCGCGTCACTTGTGCCGTCGCGGCCAGTCCGGTTCCACTCGACGCGATGCAGTTCGGGCGGGCACGCGGCCGGCTGTTCGTGGTTGGGGTGGGCCCCGGTCAGCGGGCTTGGCGGACGCGGGAAGTCGAGGAATTGCTGGCGGAAGCCAGCGATGTGGTCGGCTACAGCCTCTATTTGGACCTTGTGAGCGACCGGATCGGCAAGGCAGACCGGCACGACTTTGCGCTGGGCGAGGAGGAAGCGCGCTGCCGCCATGCCCTGGCGCTCGCGGCGCAGGGGAAGAACGTCGCGCTGGTATGCTCGGGCGATGCCGGGATCTTCGCGATGGCCTCGCCCCTGGTGGAGCTGCTGGAGCGTCCTGACGATCCGACCTGGCTGCGGGTCGACCTCGTCGTGGCACCCGGGATCAGCGCCATGCAGGCGGCAGCGGCTCGGCTGGGCGCGCCGCTTGGCCATGATTTCTGCGCCATCTCGCTCTCCGACCTGCTGACGCCGCGCCCTGACATCGAGCGCCGCCTCGAGGCCGCCGCCTTTGGCGACTTCGTGATCGCGTTCTACAATCCCGTCAGCCGCCGTCGGCGTGACCTCCTGCCCCTGGCGCGGGAGATCCTGCTCCGGCACCGCCCCGCATCGACGCCCGTGGCGATCGCGCGGAGCCTCGGCCGCCCCGAGGAGAGCATCGACGTCACGACCCTTGCCGACCTTCATGTCGAGCAGGTCGACATGCTGTCCCTGGTGATGGTCGGCTCGTCGAACAGCCGCCAGCTCACCCTTCCCTCCGGGCGCAACCTGATCCTGACGCCCCGCGGCTACGACCGGAAGTCCCGCCCATGACCGTCCACTTCATCGGCGCAGGCCCAGGCGCCCCCGATCTCATCACCGTGCGTGGCCTGGAGCTGATCAAGCGCTGCCCGGTCTGCCTGTTCGCGGGCTCGCTGGTCCCAAGGGCGGTGGTGGACGCGGCGCCGGGTGATGCCCAGGTGGTGGACACGGCACCGCTGCACCTGGACCAGATCATCGAGCTGATGGAGGACGCGCACCGGCGCGGGCTGGACGTGGCGCGCGTCCACTCGGGCGACCCGTCCATCTATGGCGCCATTGCCGAGCAGATCCGTCGCCTCCAGGCGCTGGGCATCCCGTTCACGATCACGCCGGGCGTGCCGGCCTTCGCCGCAGCGGCGGCGGAGCTGGCGACCGAGCTGACCCTGCCGGGGATCGCCCAGTCCGTGATCCTCACCCGCACGGCGATGCGGGCCTCGGCCATGCCGCCGGGCGAGGAACTGGAAGCCTTCGCGCGCACAGGCTCGACGCTCGCAATCCACCTGTCGATTAACAACCTCGCCAACGTGGTGCGCCAGCTGACCCCGGTGCTGGGGGCGGACATGCCGGTAGTGGTGGTCTATCGGGCGACATGGCCGGATCAGCAGATCGTTCGCGGCACGTTGGGCGATATCCGTTCCAGGGTGAAGGGGCTGGGCCTGACCCGGACCGCCCTGATCATGGTCGGGCGCGTGCTCGACCCCGGCAACTTCGCGGAAAGCCGGCTCTATGCCGCCGATCACACCCATGTGCTACGCCCGGAACTCTGCCAGCCAGTCGAGCGCTCCCTGGACGTCGTGGACGAGCAGACCGTCGGGTGACGGCGGGCGACGCAGCATCACGACCGGCAGGCCGAGCTGGCGGGCTGCCTCGATCTTGGCCTCGGTAGCAGATCCCCCCGACGCCTTGGTCACCAGGACGTCGACCCCGTAGCGGCGGAGCAACTTCAGTTCGTCGTCCAGCCCAAAGGGTGGCCGCGCCTCGAGAGCGACGATGCCGGGCGGCAGGTCGGCCGGCTTCTCGATCGTGCGCAGCACCAGCCGCATCCGGTCTGCAAGCGTCAGGAAGCGCTCCAGCTCCTGGCTGCCGGTCGACAGGAAGGCGGTCTTGCCGAAGCCCGGCAGCACCCGCACGGCCTGCGCGGCATCCTCGACCTCCAGCCAGCGGTCCTCCGGCTGCCGTGGCCACATGGGCCGGGCCAGGCGCAGCCGCGACAGGTCCAGCCGTTTGCAGGCAGCCGCGGCATGGTGGGGCATCTGGCGGGCGAATGGATGGGTGGCATCGATCACGGCGGCCGGACGGTGATGCTCCAGCCAGGCGACCAGCCCGTCGATCCCGCCAAAGCCGCCTACGCGAACCTCGCCCGGAAGCCCGCGGCGGGCGGTGGTGCGGCCGGCCAGCGACGTCAGCGGGTGCCACGCCGATCCTGCCACCAGCGCTTCCGCCAAAGCCGCAGCTTCCGCCGTGCCGCCCAGGATCAGGACCAGCCGCGCGCCCATCCGATCTCCTTGCCGCTGCGATCGTAGACCCGTACCTCGACCGCGACATCCTCACCCACGCTCTCCTGGGCCACCGCCCGTGCCCGCGCAGCCACATGCCCCGCCAGGGGAAACTGGCAGCGGTCGGCCTCCTGGAGCAGTTCCAGTGCCGTGTTGGCGGTGCCCGCCTTGGCTACCAGTTCCTCGGGCGCGGCCAGTTCCGAGAGAAGGTTGCCCAGGGCGTCCGGCCGCATCGGGTTGCGGGACGAATGAAGGTCCATGGCTCCTTGCGCCAGCTTGGTCAGCTTGGCGAACCCGCCGGCAAGGGTGAGCCGCGGCACAGGATGGGCCCTCAGATATTTGAGCGTCCCGCCAACGAAGTCGCCCATGTCGAGCAGGGCGAAGTCCGGGAGGCGGTAATGCGCCTGGACAGCCGCCTCCGACGTGGAGCCGGTGGAGGCGGCGACATGGGTGAGGCCCGCCGCACGGGCCACGTCGATGCCGCGATGGATGGAGTGGATCCAGGCCGAGCAGGAGAACGGCACCACGATCCCGGTGGTACCCAGGATCGACAAGCCGCCCACGATGCCGAGCCGCGGGTTCCAGGTCTTGGCCGCGATGGCCTCACCGCCGGGAATGGAGATCGTGACGACCAGGTCGGCCGGCTCGCCACTGGCCGCGGCGACTTCCTCCAGGGCGTTCAGCATCATGCGGCGCGGGCCCGGGTTGACGGCCGGCTCGCCCGGCGGGATCGGCAGCCCCGGCCTGGTCACCATGCCCACGCCCTCGCCTGCCCTGAACTCGACGCCGCTGCCGGCCGGTCCGCGCTGCACCAGGGCCTCGATCCGGCAGCCATGGGTGACATCGGGATCGTCGCCCGCATCCTTGATGACGGCCGCCATGGCCGATCTGTCCAGCAGCCGGGCGTCGGCCAGCGTCAGGCTGGCCGTGCCGCCGCGAGGCAGTGCCACGGTCACCGGGTCCGGAAAGCCCATGCCACAAAGAGCGCTGAACGCGGCCTTGGTCGCCGCCGTGGCACAGGTGCCGGTCGTCCAGCCTCGACGAAGCTCCCTTCCTTCGGAGATAATCGGTTCCGTCGCCACCAGCACCTATCCTCGTCCCGGCAAAGGCCGGCGCCCCGCGGAGAGATCCATCAGTTCGGCTCCCACCATCATCTTGGCAGCGCCGTCATCCGGATCGGGCAAGACCGCGGTCACGGCCGCGATCCTGCGCGCCTTGGTACGCCGGGGCCAGTCGGTCGGCGCCTTCAAGGTAGGCCCGGACTATATCGATCCCGCCTTCCATCAGGCCGCCAGCTTCCGTCCCTGCGTAAACGTGGATCCCTGGGCGATGCGGGTGGCCACCCAGACCTCCATTCTGGAGCAGGCCGGCCTGGAGGTCGATCTCCTGGTGGGCGAGGGTGTGATGGGCCTCTTCGACGGGGCCACCGACGGCACCGGCTCCACGGCCGATCTTGCCGGCACGCTCAGCATCCCCGTCGTCCTGGTCGTCAGCGCGAAAGGCATGGGTGCCTCGGTGGCAGCACTCATCGAGGGCTTCCGCAACCATCGCAGCGACGTGGCCGTGGCTGGCGTCCTGTTCAACCATGTGCGCACCGAGAACCATGCGCGCCTCCTGCGCGAGGCATGCGAGGCGCGCTTCGCGCTGCCCATCCTTGGCTATCTGCCGCCGGACGAGGCGATGATCATCCCGGAGCGCCATCTGGGCCTGGTGCAGGCGCGGGAGCTGGTCGACCTGGACGGCCGGCTGGACCGGGCGGCAGCGCTCGTGGAGCGGCATGTCGACCTTGCCCGGCTGGCCAGGCTCGCGCGATTTCCGGTGGTCACTTCGATCAGCCACCATGTGGTCCCGCTCAACCCGCTGGGCCAGCGCATCGCGATCGCCGAGGACGACGCCTTCGCCTTCGCCTATCCCTCCACCCTGATGGGCTGGCGGATGCGCGGTGCCGAATTGATCCCGTTCTCGCCGCTGGCCGATCAGCCGCCCGATCCGTTCGCCGACGCTGTCTACCTGCCCGGCGGCTATCCTGAGCTGCATGCGGGACCGCTTGCAGCCTGTGACAGGTTCCGGCAGGGCCTGCGGGCGGCGGTGGGACGGGATGCGACCGTCTACGGCGAGTGTGGTGGCTACATGGCGCTGGGCGAAACGCTGATCGACCGGAGCGGCACATCGCATGCCATGGCCGGGCTCCTGCCGGTCGTGACCAGCTTCGCTGAACCGCGCCTCCATCTGGGATATCGGCGCGTGACCGCACACGGTCCGACGCCCCTGGGCCTGCCGCGGTCCAGCTGGCGGGCGCACGAGTTCCACCATGCGCGCGAGCTGGAGGCGCGGGGGCCACGCCTGTTCGCGCTGAGGGATGCCCGCGGCGCCACGCTGGACGATGCCGGCTGCATGGCAGGCCGGGTATGCGGCAGCTTCATCCACCTGATCGACCGCGCCGACTGACCTTGCTCAGAGCTTTCCAGCCACGCCGGCCTCGGCGAAGGTTGCCATGCCGAGATGGCACGCCATGGCCGCCCGGATGACGCTGATTGCGAGGGCAGCACCGGATGCCTCGCCCAGGCGCATGTCCAAGTCGAGGATCGGAACGAGGCCCATCCTCGCGAGGAGCCCCCGATGCGCGTGCTCCGCGGACACGTGGCCGGCAAGGCAATGGGCGATCGCGTCCGGGGCGAGCCGGAACAGGACGGCCGCCGCGGCGCCGACCACGAACCCGTCCAGCACGACCGGGACCCGGCGCCGACGTGCCTCCAGAATGCAGCCCGCCATGGCCGCGAGCTCGAACCCGCCCAGGATTCGCAGGATCTCGACCGGGTCCCGCAGGCGGCCTTTGTGCCGCGCCAGCGCCCGCTCGATCACCTTCGCCTTGTGGCGCACGCCATCGGGCGACAGGCCGGTGCCAGCACCGCTCCACTCCAGCCCGCCGCCACCAAACAGGGCGGCGCAGAGGGCAGCCGCGGTGGTGGTGTTGCCGATGCCCATCTCGCCGATCGCGATCAGGTCCACCCCGTCCCCGACCGCTGCACGGCCGGCATCGACGGCGGCACGGAAGGATGCCGGGTCCATCGCCTCCTCCTCCGTCCAGTCGCGGGTCGCGTGGCCCACGAACGGGTCGTGCACGGTGAGCCCTGCCCCTGCCGCGGCGGCCAGCTGGTTGATGGCGGCGCCGCCCTGCTGGAAGTTCACGACCATCTGATCGGTGACGCTTGCGGGAAAGGCCGAGATGTTCTGGGCGGTCACGCCATGCCGGCCCGCGAACACGTGGATCTCGACCTTGTCCATTATCGGCGGGTGGCGGCCTTGCCAGGCACACAGATGAGCCGTCAGTTCCTCCAGCCGGCCCAGCGCGCGCAGGGGCTTGGTGAGCACGGCCTCGCGCGCCTGCGCGGCACGACCTGCCGCGTCGTCCGGCTTTGGCAGGCCCGCCACGTCCAGGATCGCATCCACCACCCAGCCCTCCTAACGTCGTTTACCGGCCCAGCGTGCGGAGGCAGGCTGCCGCCGACGGATGGGCCGGCACGGACACAGGACTTGGTCGAGGACGTCAAGATCGCACTGCAATTTCTCACCCGCCTTCCCATCCACGTCGATCAGCATGGGGGCATGGCCGCGCTTGCCCGCGCGGCCTGGGCATTCCCGATAGCCGGCCTCGTCGTGGGCCTGGCCGGTGCCGGCGCCTACGGCTCGGCGATCCTGCTGGGCCTGCCCACGGTCATGGCCGCCATCGTCGCGATCACCGCCACCGCGCTGGTGACCGGGGCGCTGCATGAGGACGGCCTTGCCGACACGTTCGATGCGCTGGGGGGCCACGCCGACCGTGAACGGGCGCTGACAATCATGCACGACAGCAGGATCGGCACCTATGGCGCGCTAGCATTGATGATCGGGGTAACGATGAGGATCGCGGCGCTTGCAGCGATCGCCCAGCCCGCTGCCGTGATGGCCGCCCTGGTTGCTGCCGGCTGCCTGTCGAGGGCGCAGGTCGCGGTGACGATGGCGCGGCTGTCACCGGCGCGGCGCGATGGGCTCGGAGCTGCCGCCGGGTCGGCGAGCCGCCGCGTGGCGGCAGGCGGCTGTGTGCTCGCCCTTGTTGTGACGGCGACCCTGTCGTCCTGGTCCCTGGTGCCCGCGGTAATTCTCGTCGCGGTCGCCGTCCAGCTCATCATGGACCGATGGACCGGGAGCCGCCTTGGCGGGTTTACTGGCGATACCTTAGGCGCCACCCAGCAGCTGGCGGAGATGGCCTGCCTCGCGACCTTCGCCGCCTTCTGGCACTAGGTCATCGCCTCAGACGAACCCGCTCCTGGGAAGACGCCACCCGAGCGTACGGTGTCGCTCCAGCGGTGGTAGCGTCCGCGCCCGGACCGCTTGGCGTGGTACATGGCCTCGTCGGCCCGACGTACCAGCAGGCTGACCTCCGTTCCGTCGGCGGGTGCGCAGACGGCGCCGATCGACACACCGATGTCGATCCTCTTGCCGTCGACGATGAAGGGCTCCGCCAGCCCGTCGATCAGGCGGACGCAGATCTGGTGGATGGTGGCGGCGTTGCAGTCGCCGGGCTGGAAGACGATGAACTCGTCGCCACCGATCCTGGCCACCGTGTCCATGTCCCGGACGAGCGAGCGCAGCCGATCGGCGGCCTGGCGCAGCAAGTCGTCGCCCGCGGCATGGCCCAGCGTGTCGTTGACCCGCTTGAACCCGTCCAGGTCCAGGTAGAGCAGAGTGATCCGCTCCTGGTTGCGGCGCATGGTGAGCAGGGCATGCTGCAGGCGGTCCTCCAGCAGGAATCGGTTCGGCAGACCCGTGAGCGGGTCGGACAAGGCGCGCAACTCGCTGGCACGAATAAGGGACGCGGCATGCCGCGCCAGCCAGATGACCGCTGCGCTCGCCGCACCCAGAATGCCGAAGATCGCGAGGATCGGGTTCAGCACATCGTCGAGCAGCGCGGTGCCCGGGCGGGACGGCTGCCAGACGAGCGAAGCCAACTGGCGACCGGACAGGTCGGTGATCGGCAAGGAAGCCTGATCGCTGGCAGGAGCGCCCAGATAGAGGCCGGACAAGCCCAGCAATCGGGCGATCCTCGACAGGAGCGCCGCGTCCATCTGTTCGACATAGATTAGGACCGGCCTGAGATGGGGAGCGACCGGTGCCGCCGGCGGGGGCGCGTCGGGTGGAACCGTTGCCACCATCAGCGCCGGTACGCCTTCCCACAGCACGTTGCCTGTGATCGTGGAGACGCCCCTTGCCAGCACGAGGATGTCCGAGGAATCCGTTCCGAGCGCGTGCCTGGCGCCCGCGGGATCAAGGAAGGTACCCTCTCGACTGATCGCCGCGACGACGGCGCCGTCCGGGTCCAGCACGGCCGCACCGTCGAACCCCATCGTGGTCTGGTCGCTGCGCAGGAGGGCATCCAGCTCATCGGGGCTCATCGGCCACGCACCCGTCAGCGCCCGTGGCGCCTCGGCCTGGCCGCGCACCATGGTCTCCAACAAGCGCGAACGCGTCGCGAGGATGGCCGTGATCGACCGCACCTCCCGCGCCTGCGCGCGCTCGTCCTGATGCGATGCCGCAAACTTGAGGAGCAGGACAGACGCGAACAGCCCGAGGAACATCACCGATGCGAGCGGCAAGGCGATCCTGACCACCAGTCCACGACGCGCGGCACGGTGACCCGACAGCCATTCGACCGGCCGGGGGATCAGCCGCGCCCAAGGTGGCAGCCTACGCCCCACGACCGGTCCGCCAGGAGCCACAGTCATCCGGGGACGCTTGCCCAATACAGGATGATGCCGGCAAAATCGCTCCCGGGGGGTGCCGGATGACGCGCATCGGCTTGTTTGCTATCCTATGTACCATTTTGCCGCTGGCCTATGCGCCCGCACAAGAGGCGAAGCCGGCAGCGGAGCAGAATCCGCAATCTGTCGAGGACGTTCAGGCCCTTGTCGACAAGATCAAGCGTCAGCTGGAGGAGATGGATGCAGCCACGCGCAAGCGGGACGAGGGGCTGCAATTCCTCCAGGACCAGATCGACCAGGCGACCGGGCGGCTGGAGGGCAGCGACGCCACTAACGAGGCGCTGCGCGCCAAGGTCGGCGAACTCGGCACCACGGTGGAGGACCTGACCGAGCAGCAGAGATCCCTCGATCAGAACCTGCAGGAGGCCACGAAGGAGAAGGAGACGCTGGAGCAGCAGCTGGCGCGCAAGATCGCGGAACTGGAGGCCATGCTTACGGCGGAGCGCACGACCAGTGCTGCCGCCCTGGCTCAGGAGCGCCAGGTCAGCCAGCAGAGCGCCGTGCGCGCGGCCATGCTCGAGCGGGACCTCGAGGCGGAGAGGGCGCGTGCCGATACTGCGCTTGCGGAGAAAGAAGCCAGCGTCACGGAGACGAGCGCCGCCCTTCAGGCGGCCCAGGCGCGGATCCGCGAGCTGGAAGGTCTTCTCGACACGGCACGCGGCTCGTTGCTGGCGATGCAGAGCACGCTGAATCAGACCCAGACCAGGGTCGGCCAGCAGCAGGCGACGATCGAGGATCTGGGGCAGCGGCTGAACGAGGCCCTCGCGCGCAAGGTCGAGGAGCTGTCTCGCTACCGCTCGGAGTTCTTCGGCACGCTCAGCGCATCACTCGGTGAACGACCGGACATCAGGGTGGTGGGCGACCGGTTCGTGCTACAGTCCGAACTCCTGTTCGACCCCGGCTCGGCGGAGATCGGGCCGGAAGGGCGCGCCGAACTCGCCAAGGTGGCGCAGACTCTGCAGCAGATCGCCCAGACCATCCCGCCGAACATCCCGTGGGTGCTGCGCGTGGATGGCCATACCGATCGGCAACCGATCCGCAGCGGCAGGTTCGCATCGAACTGGGACCTGTCGACCGCACGCGCGGTGGCGGTGGTGCAGTACCTGATCTCCCGCGGCCTGCCGCCGGACCGGCTGGCCGCTGCCGGCTTCGGCGAGTACAAGCCGCTCGATCCGCGCGACGACGAGATCGCCTATCGGCGCAACCGGCGGATCGAGTTCAAGCTGACGGAGAGCTGAGATGGCACGCCATTCGATCATCCTGGACTGCGATCCCGGCCAGGACGATGCGATCGCGATCCTGCTGGCGCTGGCATCGCCCGAGGAGATCGAGATCCTCGGCATCACGGCAGTGGCCGGAAACGTCCCGCTCGGCCTGACCCGGGTCAACGTTCGAAAGATGCTGGAGGTCGCCGGCCGCACGGACGTGAAGGTCTGGGCCGGATGCGATCGCCCGCTCGTACGCAAGCTGGAAACCGCCGAATATGTTCACGGCGAGACCGGCCTGAACGGCGCCGTCCTGCCTGAGCCGACCATGCCTCTCCAGGACGGCCATGCCGTGGACGCCATCATCGACCTGGTGATGTCGCGTCCCGCCCGCACCGTCACGATCTGCGCGCTGGGCCCGCTGACCAACCTGGCGATGGCGATCCGCAAGGAGCCACACCTGACGCAGCGCGTGAAGGAGATCGTGCTGATGGGGGGTGCCATCGAGCTCGGCAACGTCACGCCGGCCGCCGAGTTCAACATCTATGTGGACCCACATGCCGCCGACATCGTGTTCCGGTCCGGCATCCCGATCATCATGTTTGGTCTGGACGTCACGCACCAGGTACTGGTCACGCGGGTGCGGCTGGAACGGATCGGCGGGATCGGCACAAAGGTCGCCGAGGCCGCCCGAGGGCTCCTGGACTTTTTCAACCGATTCGACATGGAGCGCTACGACGCGCCCGGCGCTCCGCTGCATGACCCCTGCGTGATCGCCTATCTGATCGATCCCGAGATCTTCCAGGGCAAGGCCTGTCCGGTCGAGATCGAGCTGGAAGGCCGCTCGGTCGGGCGGACCCTCGTCGACTGGTGGAACAGCGACCGCCACGTGCCCAACGCCACCGTCATGCGCGAGGTCGACGCCGAGCGGTTCTTCATGCTCCTGACCGAGCGCCTGGCCAGGCTCTGAACCGGGCAGCGCCGTCAGAAGTGACCGGGCGCCTTGCCGAACAGGCGGATCTTCACCGCTTCGGCGTGGCGCGGCAGGTCTGGCCAGGCCAGCGCGCCGATGTCCACGCTGGCGCGGATGCTGTTCCAGTTCACGATCCACCACCGCACGAGCGCCACGCGGCAGGCGCTGCGCTCGGCTGGCGTCAGCTTCTCCTTGCTCACCAGGTCTAGATACTCGCGATAAAGGCGCCAGGTCGGCAGGCTGTTCCGCTTGGCCTTCGTCGCATCATGCCAGATCGCCCGCGCGTTCGGCGCGTGCTGCGAGCGCGTGTAGCGCTGCTCGTGCTCGCGCATCTCGACCAGCGGGGTCTTGACCTGAAGGAGCCGGCCCCTGAGCGCCATCTGGGCCAGGAAGGCACGGTCCGCCCCGTGGAACGGGCCGTGCAGCATCGAATCCACCAAGGCGTCGCGCCGGCAGACCCCGAAGAAATCCACGCAGGAGTGAGACATCAGGATCATCGTCGCGAAACGATGTGACGGCCTGGGATGGTCGGCCGCCGACAACCCACTGTCATACAGGCCGATATGCTGGCCCTGGCTGCCGATATAGTCGACGACCGTGTTGCAGAGCACCGCATCCGGTGCCGCGTCCAGCGCCGCGACGGTGGCCGCCAGATAGCCGGGCTTGATGCGGTCGTCGTGGGCCAGCCACTTGAAGTAGGTGCCCCGGCTCTTGGCGAAGGCGATGTTGTAGTTGGCACCGGCCCCGAGATTTCGCTCGTTGCGGAAGTAGCGGATCCTCGGATCGGCGGCTGCCAGGTCCTGGCAGATCATGCCGGTGCGGTCGGTGGATGCATTGTCCGAGATTACCAGTTCCAGGTCCGTCATGGTCTGCGCCTGGACCGACTGGATCGCCTCTTGGACGTAGTTCTCGCCGTTGAATACCGGCAGGCCGATGCTGACCCGCGGCATGTCTGGAGGACTGGCCGTCATCGCACGTCCACCGATCGCTGCGGTCGCTTCGTCGACGCATGATAGCAGAAGTTCGGCGTCACGTTCACCTGCACCTTTTTGACGCTGCTGGCCTCAATAGTGCCAGCGAAGTTGAGCACGCTGCACGCATTACGAGCACCTGACCACAACGAGTGTTAGCCTGATACGTTGCCTGCTTATGAACGACTCTACGTCAGCAACACCCGGGTCCGATGCACCCGGACCCTTGAAATGCCGGCCAAGCCGAAAAGTCATGGGGGTATGCCCTACCGGACCCGACATCCCATCCGATCCAGGACACCGCACGCCAGTACCGCTTCCTGCTGCCAGCGAACAGGTGCCGGCCGCAGAAGCCGGCTCCCGATCTCGCTGGTTATGGAGCGATGGAGGCATGGTTGCATCAGCGGGCCCTGATAGGCACGGTCCCGTGAACGGCTCCAGCCGTGATGTCCCTCCTGCTGGTCTTGGTGCCGGTGTCGGCCGGATCGCCGAAGGTTCCCCGGGCCGTTGCTGGCGTCGTGCATATCCCGGCCCCAGGCGGCTGAAAATGCACAGGATCGCACCAACGTACTTTCGTACAGCCGCGGACCCGGAGAAGGTCGAGGCAGTCAGGCCGCGTCTTGCGCCGGAAGCCGTGCATAGACTTCTGCCAGCCGCGCGGCAGCGCACTGCCAGGTCAAGGATGCCATGGCCTGGACGCGACCGGCCTGCCCGAGGCTGTGGGTGCGGGCGGGGTCGTCGAGCAGCCGCGCGATCGCGCGCGCCAGGGCCTCAGGATCGCCCGGCGGAACCAGCAGGCCGGTGGTGCCGTCGTCGACCAGGTCCAGCAGTCCGCCATGTCCGCTGGCCACTACCGGCAGGCCCGATGCCATCGCCTCCGCCACCGGCAGGCCGTAGCCCTCCCGGCACACGGAAGGCTGGATCAGCAGGTCGGCGTCCTGGTAGATGGCGGCCAGCCTGTCATGCGGCTGGGGCCCGGTCAGGCTCACGCGCTGGCGCAGTTGCGGGGGGACCAGCGCCAGCAGCCGCTGCACGAGCGTCGGGCCCGGGCGCCAGAACTGCGACACCATCGCCGCGGCACCCCTGCCGTAGAACCGCCGCACCGTCTCGGCCATCGAGGGCGTGTTCTCCGCCATCAGCCTGGCGTGGCCGAGCGGCAGCAGGCCGACGGGGCCGACCAGCTCCAGCGTCAGATCCGGATAGGCTGGCGCCAGCCGGGCGAACGCCTCCAGGAGCACGTGCGGCCCCTTCTCCGGCGACACCCGCCCGACCATGATCAGCTTGCGGATCGGGCGCGGCCGACGCTCCTCCTGGTTCTGGCTGAACAGCTCCGGATCGATGCCGTTGCCGATCGGCCAGATGCGGTCGGCATGGGATGGCAGGCGGGCCTTGAGTGTCTCGCTCAGCCAGCGGCTGCAGGTGACGACCGCGGCGAACGGCTCGACCTGCCGGGCCGCGAGCGCCGGATCGATCCGCGTCAGCATATCGTCGTGAAGATGCAGGACCAGAGGCACGCCCGGGAGCGCCCGGCGGAAGACCGGACCTGCGGCCGCGGAAGTCATCAGGTGGACGATGTCCGGCCGGAGCGGAACGAGTGCCGCCGCGGCACGTTCGAAATAGCCGCGATAGTAGGCCGGCGACATCAGCCGCGGCAGCGGCCGCGGATCCAGCAGTTCCAGCAGTTTCTCCAGGTTCCGGCTGCCCGCCTCGACCCGGTGGATTGGATAGCCCCGGTCGGCGTGCTCGATCGACGCCTGCCCGGGCTTGATCGGTCCGACGGCCGTCGCCCGGACGCGCTCCCCCAGCGCCTTGACCAGTTCGGCCAGGACGATGGCGACCGAGCCCGACTGGCGGCCGGACGCCTGGAGCCCGTCTCTGGGCTGGCTGACGAAGGCAACATGCCGTGGCGCCACAAGGTCGGCTTCGGGCGCCATCATGGGGTGCGTCTCGTCGGCGGTACGTGTTGCGATGCGCATATCGGGCGCGCTAGTTGAATCTATGAGCACGTCGCGTACCGTCACGGTTTGGAGCGGCCGAACCGCCCGACAGCCCGACGGACGAGTGCAGCGATGGCTCGGAAAAGGTCGACGCCCGTAATCGGGCGTCGGTTCACGACAACGGGAACGAGCCATCACAAAAGTTGCGCTGACCCCGGATGGCGCCCGCAGCGCGTTCGGGCTGAACGTCCGCGATGCCATCGCCCGGATAGCAGCTTCCGTCGAGCTGGTTGAGTTGGACAGGCCCGGTGAACTGCCTGATCTCGATCTTGTGATCGATCTTGAAGGCAACGCCAGCGTCCATGCCCTTCCTCCAAGCCGCCTCGGCGTCTGGCGCTTCCTATGGGACGGCGCGGCCTCGCGCACAATGGCCGGTGCAGGCGCGCTTCGGGTCGGCCGGCGCGACAGCGTGGTCGAACTGGTAGGCCCGCAGGGCGTGCTGGAACGCTCGCGGATCAAGACGATCCCACACAGCCTGCCTCGTACCCAGGAGCGGCTGCTGGCCGCGGCAGCCATCATGCCGGCCCGGACGCTCGTTCAGTTGGCGGCAGGCGTGCATGCGCCACCTGCTGGTCCCGGCTGCCAACATCCCCCTGAGGTCGACAAGGTTTCCCGCGCTGCGCAGCTGCGCAATCTCTGCCATCGGGTCGCCCGTGAGGCATGGGAAGAACAGTGGCGGGTCGGCATTCTCGACCAGACGCCGGACGAGATCCTGGACGGGATCGACGCCCGGCGCCTTCGCTGGCTGCCGCCGCGGGCCAACGGCTACCATGCCGACCCGTTCGGCATCGCCGCGACCGACGCCGGGCACGAGCTGATCCTGGCCGAGGCCTACGATTTCGCCGAGCGGATCGGCTACCTGGTGGCCGTCGAACCGGACGGAAGCGAACGGACCGTCCTGCGCGAGCCCTTCCACCTGTCCTTTCCGCAGATCGTCGACCACGAAGGACGCCGCTGGCTGCTGCCCGAGGCCAAGGCCGCGGGTTGCGTGCGGCTCTACGAAGCGCAACCCTGGCCCTCCGCCTTCAAGCGCGGCCCGGTCCTGATCGAGGGCCTTTCAGCTGCCGACCCAACCCTGTTCCGCGACGAGCACGGCTTCTGGCTGTTCGCGGGCGATGGTGCTGCCCAGGACGAGACGACGCTCCTGCTCTTCCACGCACCCGACCTGCTGGGCCCGTGGCGGCCGCACCCGATGAACCCGATCAAGGTCGACCTGGGCTCCGCGCGGCCGGCCGGGCCGCTGTTCCGGGCCCGCGGCCGCCTGTGGCGTCCTGCACAGGACTGCAGCTCGACCTATGGCGGTGCCATCGTGCTGAACGAGGTGCTGGCCCTCACGCCGGACGTCTATGCCGAGCGTCCGTCCGTCCGGCTGGCACCCGACCCGGCCGGCCCCTGCCCGCACGGCCTGCATACGCTCACCCCGTTCGGCCGCGGCTTCCTGATCGACGGCAAGCGCGAGTTCCGCTCCCTGCGGCGCTGGATGGCGGGACTGCGCGGGCTGGCCGGGGCTTGAGGCCATCTTGAAGTTGATTCAATCGGCCCGCTATTCAGGTTTTGGCGAAGGAATGGCGACTGGCGCAGGAGCGACCTCGGTTGGCAGATGAATCCGTGGAGCCCTCGTCGCCGGTCGCCGGCGGGATGACGGCGCCAGCCGCAGCCCCCGACCACCGCAAGACGATGCGCGCGCTGACCTTCAACATGGCCGCCATCGTCGCCGGCAAGGTCATCGCCGTCGTGGTGGGCCTGGTGAGCATCGCCCTCATCACGCGGGCGCTGGGCCCGGAGGGCTATGGCGAATACCGCACCATCCTCACCTTCGTCTCCTTCGTCAGCATCGGCTCGGATCTTGGCCTGCAGCTGGTCGTGCTGCGCGAGCTCGGCCGTCCCGGCCGGGACCATCGGCGCCTGATGAGCGCAGCCATGCTCCTGCGCCTGCTCATCTCCACCGGCGTCCTGACCACCGGCGCCCTGATCGGCATGCTGATGCCCTACGAGGGCAACGTGGCGAAGGGCATCCTGGTCGCAGCGCCCTACTACATCACCTTCCAGTCCGCGATGATGCTGCAGTCGATCTTCCAGCGGCATCTCCGGCAGGGCCTGCAGGCGGTCTCGGAGACAGTGGGCGGCCTCGTCATGCTGGGCCTGGTCTGGCTGGCGCTGCAGGCGGATGCAGGCGTCGTGCCGATGGTGGCGGCGATGCTGGGCGGCGGTCTCGTGCAGCTCGCGATCGCCTGGCCGCTGGCGAAGC
>JAESGR010000430.1_pt1 | contig 29969 bp, 26 predicted proteins | sample 9269771 | NCBI WGS metagenome assembly JAESGR01 (sample SAMN15739572, study PRJNA653492) | algae metagenome | isolation source: Chroococcus sp. CMT-3BRIN-NPC107 and co-occurring heterotrophs from well... | place: USA: Clark Mountains Wilderness, California | collected 2010-04-18 | reverse complement strand
GAACCATGGCCTTAGCGTGTACTCGATAGGTGACTAGATGAGGCTGACTGATTGACATCGGACGGAAACGCTCATTCCGAACTCGACCGGATCGCACGGCAGATCATCGAGAGTGCGACGGACTTTGCGATCATCACCACGGACCTGCAGGGCCGGGTCACCAGCTGGAACCCCGGCGCTGAGGCCATCTTCGGCTGGACGGCGGCCGACATTGTGGGCGAGCTCGTCACGCTGATCCACACTCCTGAAGATCAGGCCGCAGGGACGGGGCTCCTCGAATTCGAGGTCGCCCAGCGAAGTGGGCGCTGCCAGCACGAGCGTTGGCGAGTTCGCAAGGATGGCCAGCGCGTCTTCTCGTCGGGCGTGACGACGCCGCTCAAGGATCCCGCATCTGGCCAGCATCTGGGTTTCCTAAAGGTCCTGCGCGATCGCACTTCCGAAGAGCTTGCCTCGACGAGCGCCTATGAAGCAGAGCAGCGGGGGCGCTTCCTTCTCAACCTCACCGACCTTCTGCGCCGTGACAGCGACACTTCCGAGGTGCTCCAGGCGATTTGCGCATTCCTGGGCGAGTGGTTCGGCGTCAACCGGGTCGGCTTCGGCCACGTGGAAGAGGCCGAGGACCTCGTCACTTACGAAGTCTGCTGGACCGACGGTTTGGTCCCGCCGCTGCTGGGCGAATACCCTGCGAGCGCGTTCGGCGCGAAGGTGATGGACCGCCTCAGGGCCGGCCTGACTGTCGCGATGGATGATGTCCGATCTCACCCTCTGACGGCGGATCCTTCGTCACAGAAGACCTCCGAAGAGGTCGACACTCGGGCCGTGCTGGTGACGCCGCTTTTCAAGGCGGGCCGGCTTCGCACCATCGTCTATCTCAACCAGCAAGCGCCTCGTCGGTGGACCTCGGCGGAAATCGTCCTGATGGAGGAGGTTGCGGAGCGAAGCCGCGAACTCATCGAGCGCGCACGCGCTGAGGAGGCGCTGCGCACCCAACAGGCGCGGCTGGACCTGGCGACTCGGGCCGCCAAGTTGGGGATTTGGGATTGGCGGCTGGATAGCGGGGAGATCGAATTCTCGCCCCGCGCCCGGGAGATCTGGGGGTTTCCGCAAGAGGGGGCAGTCACCCAGGCGATGCTCAGCACCGCTATGCACCCAGAGGACAGCGGCGAAGTGCAAGCTCAGTTCGCCAGAGCGACCGACCCGGACGTAAGGGACGTGTCCGCCTATGAGTATCGGGTGATCACGCCCGAAGGGGCACGCTGGGTCCGCGCTCACGGCGAGGCGGTGTTCGAGCCTCGCGGCGGTCAGCTGACTGCAGTCCGCTACGTCGGGACGATGGAGGACGTGACCGAAGCGCGCGAAACGCAAGCGGCCCTCCGCGCCTCAGAGGCCCGGCTCAAGCTCGCGGTCGAGGCGGGGCGGATGGCGGTGTGGGAAATCACGCCCGAGGGCGAGGTGACGCACGCGCCGCAGCTCAACAGGGTGCTCGGGTTGCCGGAAGAGGCTCGGCCGACGCTGCCGGAGATCCACGCCCGCTACTACCCAGGAGAGCTGGAGCGGCTCCAAGGATTGGCGGAGGCCGCCCAGCTCTCCGGTGAGCGGTATCTCGAGTTCGAGTACCGCCATCTGTGGCCCAACGATGAGGTGCGCTGGCTTGCGGCCCGCGCGGAATTCCTGGTGAGCCCGGATGGGAAGCCGGCGGGCGTCATCGGGGTCGTGTTGGACATCACTGACCGCAAGCAGGCGGAACTCGCCCTGACAGCCCTGAACCAGAGCTTGGAAGCAGAGGTGGCGGCGCGCACGGCCGAGCGGGACCGGATGTGGCGCATCTCGACCGAGCTGATGTTGGTCGCAGACTTCGAAGCGGCCATCCAGGCCGTGAACCCTGCTTGGACACGACACCTCGGCTACCAGCCGGAAGAACTGCACGGCCGGAAGTTCCTCGACCTGGTACATCCTGACGACGTGCAGTCTACGCTCAACGAAGTGGGGAAACTCGCGGATGGCGTCACCACGTTCCGGTTCGAGAACCGATACCGGCATAAGGACGGTACCTATCGGTGGCTGAGCTGGACGGCTGTCCCGGAAGCGGGATCGATCCACGCCGTCGCCCGTGACGTCACAGAAGAGAAGGCGGCGGCCGAAGCGCTGCAACGAACCGAGCAAGCCCTGCGTCAAGCGCAGAAGATGGAGGCGGTCGGCCAACTGACCGGCGGCATCGCCCACGACTTCAACAATATGCTGGCGATCGTCATAGGTAGCCTGGACTTGGCTCGGCGACGCCTCGATCGCGGGGAGGCCGGCGTCGAGCGATATCTGGACAGCGCCCGCGAGGGGGCGAGCCGCGCGGCCACCCTGACGCAGCGGCTGCTCGCGTTCTCTCGCCAACAGCCGCTCTCCCCCCGTGTGCTCAACGTCAACCGCCTTGTCGGCGACATGTCCGAGATGCTTCGTCGGACGCTCGGCGAGACGATCAGGCTGGAGACGGTTCTCGCCGGGGGCCTGTGGCCGGTGAACGCCGATCCTCACCAGCTGGAGAGCGCCATCTTGAACCTGGCGGTTAACGCGCGTGACGCCATGCCAGAAGGCGGCGAACTCACGATCGAGACCGCGAACACGCACCTCGATGAAGCCTATGCGAGAAACTATCTGGGTCTGGAGCCGGGCCAGTACGTCATGGTCGCCGTGACGGACAAGGGAATGGGCATGCCACCGGATGTCGTGGAGCGTGTCTTTGATCCGTTCTTCACGACCAAGCCCGTCGGCAAGGGCACTGGCCTCGGCCTTTCAATGGTCTACGGCTTCGTCAAGCAGTCCGGTGGGCACGTCTCGATCTACTCCGAGGTCGGCGTGGGCACCTCCATGAAGATCTACCTGCCGCGCAATGGCGGCCTCGTCGAGGATCAGTCAGCCGTCAGCGGCAGCGCCCGCTCGCCTGAGGCGGGAGGGACCGAGGTGGTGCTGGTCGTCGAAGACGAAGAACGTGTCCGACAGGTGAGCGTCGATGCTCTTAAGGAACTTGGCTACGTGGTCTACGAAGCCTCGGGGCCGGACGAGGCTCTTCGGGTTGTCGAATCCTTGGCGCGCATCGACCTTCTATTCACCGACGTGGTCATGCCTGGAATGAGCGGGCGCCAGCTGGCCGAGCGTTTGCAGGCGCGGGCTCCCAGGCTCGGCATGAAGGTGCTGTACACCACAGGCTATACTCGCAATGCGGTTGTTCATAACGGGGTTCTGGAGCCAGGGGTCGAGTTTCTACCAAAGCCGTTCAGCATCGCGGATCTCGCCGCCAAGGTGAGAGCCGTACTGGACAGGCAGCCCGTCGACTCGGGTGATGACATCGGCTAGACGTCTCGCCGTCAGCCACGGCCGGCATCTCCACATTTTCGCCGGTGCACCGGCGATCCTGCGAGGGCCGGTACGACACCGCGCCTTGGTGGGGCTTCTCGGTCTCGTATCTTTGATGCTGGCTCATCCTCAGGTTCAGCCGCAGCCAGCCCCAATCAACAGCATCTGGATCGCGTCAGCAGCGGATGATGGGTCGCTCCCTGAAGCAGATGTATCGGGGAAGAGCCGGCGCCAAGCCCCCTCACCTGCCGCGCTGAGCGGCAGCTAAAGGTTGCGCGCGGTCCTTACCTCGCGCGCCAAATTCCGACTCCAGGCAGCCTGCGCGAGTTCGATGCGTTCGGGCCGGATTTCGGCGAACAGCCGCCCGTGGGCGCCAGATCCGGCGGAACCTCTGACCCGCCCTACCGCTCAAGCTCCTTGACGAGCGAACGGACCAGCGTCGGCCGCGTATGGAAATCTCGAGCGCTTCTCTTGATGATCTTCTGAGCGCCGTCGCGGCTGATCGTCCTGCACCGGGCGCGGGGGCGGCTGCGGCCGTTGCCGTGGCTTTAGGAGCCGCGTGCGCGTCCAAGGCGCTGCGTATCTCGGGGCGGCGCTCTAAGGATGTCCAGCTGACATCTATCGCCGACGCCGCCGAGAACCTGGCGCTCCAGGCGGCCGCCGGAGCACAGGAGCATTGTGAAGACTTTCCGGACCTTCTGGCCGCGCCGCACGACCCGCGCGCGCAGCGCCGGGTACGCGCCGACGGCGAGGCGACGCTCGACCTGTGCCAACGGCTGCGCGCTATACTGGACGAGTACGGTGATCGAGTGGTCGCTGACCTCGCGGGCGATGTCGCTGCGGCGGCGCACCTGATTGACGCGGCCGAAAGCATCGTCACTCGCAATCTTGCTGAGCTTGGATCGCCGGGGCCGCTCTAGCCGCAGAGATCGTGCGCGCGTGGCCGACGAGCACGGCGACTCTCACGCGCGGCGCTCGCGTAGGTAGCCCGCTCGTTTCACGAGCCAGGACAGCGAGATTCAGGTCGCTGTCGCGGAGCTCCAAGGACGCCCCGACCCGCGAACGGGTCGAGGCGCTCTGACGGCGGTCGACTTCGGGACGGGAACGGCCGCCGCGGATGTGAACAGCGCGCTCCCAAAAGAGTTGCAGTCGATGATTCGTCCCCTGGGGCTCAGAACCGCGCGAGGATCGACGCTCCAAACGTGCGAGGCTCCAGCAGGCGGACGTTGCGATAGCTGCCGATCAGTGCGTCTTCGATGATGGAGGAGACGATGTTGTCCTCGTCCGTCACGTTCTTGACGTAGGCCTGCAGCTCCAGCCGCTTGTCAGGCCGGACGAGCCTCAACTGCAGGTCGGCGAGCGCCCAGCCGTCGATGCGATCGTTCGGCGTGTTGAATTCCCGTGCATAGAAGCCGTCTTGCCATGTCACGTCGGCGCGGAGAGTGGCCGTCCAGCCAGCGACCGGCAGGCTGTACTGGCCGCCGACCTTCACCTTGTAGCCCGGCGCGTAGGGGAGCTCGTTGCCGGCCAGGTTCACCGGCACGGCCGGCGCCCTGGTGGTGAGGCTCTGGGCCGGGTTCGCCGCGTCGATCGTCAGGAACTGCCCGATCTCCGTCGAGAGGTAGGAGAGGTTCGCGTCGAATAGCCAGCTGTCGGAGGGCGCCCAAAGGAACTCGCCCTCAAGCCCCCAGATTTCTGCGTCCGCGTTGGCGGTGACCGCGTTCCCGCCGATCCGCTGCCCAAGCTGGAGGCCCTTGTAGTCGTAGTAGAAGGCCGCGAGGTTCGCCTGCAGGGCGCGGCCCAGCAGCTGGTTCTTCGCGCCGACCTCGTAGGCCGTCACCGTCTCGGGCTCGAAGTCGGGATCGACGGCGTTGCCGGGGTTCAGGCCGCCGCCCTTGTAGCCGCGGGCGACCGAGCCATAGAGCAGGGTCTGGTCGGTGAACCCCAGCTCCATCTCGTGGTCGAGGGCGACCTTGCCCGTCCACTCCTGCCAGTCCCGCTCGCCAACGATGTAGGGCGTCGGCGCGACCAGCACGATGCTGCGGGTGCGGATCGCCTTCTCCTCGTCCGTGTAGCGCACGCCGACGGTGAGCTTGGTCGTGTCGGTGAACTGCAGGTAGCCCTCGCCGAACAGCGCCCAGGCCTTGGTGCGCGAGTAGGGCGTGTCATTGTCCACCCGCTGCGAGGCGGCGGGCAGGCCGACGCCCCGGGTGAAGAGCTCGATCGTCGGGTGCCAAATCTCGAAGCGCGAGCGGCCCTTGCTGTCGAACAGGAAGGCGCCGGCCGTGAAGTTGAACATGCCTTCGTTGTCGGAGCTCACGCGCAGCTCCTGTGACCAGGTCCGGCTGCGGGCGGTGAACAGGTCTACGGTGAGCAGTCGGTCGGTGGTCACCTGGCGGTTCGGGCCAAGCTGGTAGGTGATCGGCCGCAGGAAGCGGAACGGCAGGTCGGCGTTGTCCCAGTCGGTGCTCGCCCGGCTCTTGCCCTCCGAGTAGCTGGTGAGGGAGGTGAACGACAGGGTCCCGATATCCTTCGTCAGCTCTAGCGTGCCGATGAAGTTCTCGCCGGTGGTCTGCGGATCGTAGTCCGCCGCCACTTGGCGCAGGTTCCTCGGGTTCGGCGCGCCGGCGTAGATGTCTGCGCCGGGCGGGTAGATGCCGGCGAAGATCGGCGTGCGCAGCAGCGACTGCAGGATCACCGGCGAGGTGTTCGGCGAATCGAAGCCGAGCTCGTTGGGCGAACAGCCCAGCACCGGGTCGGCCTTGCACAGGCGCTTGGTCTCCCGCGCGCGGCTGGAGTCCTCCTCGAAGTACTGCAGCGTCAGCGCGCCGGTGACCTGCCACGGCAGGTCGGCCTCCGTCGTCGACCTCACGCCGAACTGGCGCCGCCCGTCGATGCGGTTCCCGGTGGCCAGGTTCTCGGTATAGCCGTCGCGCTCGAACCAGTAGCCGGCGAACCGCTGGCGCAGCCTGTCCCCGAGCGGCAGATTGATCGCGCCCTGCAGCTTCAAGCTCTCGAAGTTGCCGGCTTGGGCGAAGATGTAGCCCTCGAACCCGCTTGTCGGCCGCCGGGTGATGATGTTCACGGCGCCGCCGGTGGTGTTGCGGCCATAGAGCGTCCCTTGCGGCCCGCGCAGCACCTCGATGCGCTCGACATCGTAAAATTCGTCCTGCGGCGTCAGCCCTACCGTCGCGCCGTTGAAGAAGGTCTGGGTGCCGTTGTCCGCGGTTGAGGAGATGGCGTTGTTGCCGATGCCGCGAAGGGTGAACCGGTCATTGCCGACTAGCACCGCGTTGGGGATCGAGAACTGGATGTCCTGAGGGTTCTCGATCTGCGCCCGCTCCAGCGCCTCCCCGGAAAAGGCGCTCACCGCGATGGCGACGTCCTGCAGGCTCTCCTCGCGCTTCTGCGCGGTGACCACCACCTCCTCGAGTTCGGTAGTCGCCTGGGCTTGCGCCACAGAACCCCAGTTGAGCGCGAGACACGAGGTCGCCGCGAATGCGGCAAGGCGGCTCTTCATGTGCTTTTTCCCCGAGGCCTGGCGGGCGACAAAGCCCTTTCCCGACCGATCTGTTTATTATACGAACCGTCAATAGCTAGAGCGAAGCCCTGCCGGGCGTCAAGTGCAATTGCACTGACCGTCAATAGTGGAGACCCTCATGGACCGCGCCGCAGCGCTCGCCGAACAGGGAATGGTCAGCGCCCTCTGGGCCGAGCAGAGGCCCGACAAGATGGCGTTGCACTTCTCCGGGGGGGATCGGACCTTCGGCGAGCTGCATGAGCGGGCTAACCGGCTAGCGGACGTGTTCCGCAAGTGCGGTCTGCAGCCGGGTGACGGGGTGGCGATCATCTGCGGCAACGGCCCCGTGTTCGTCGAAAGCTACCTGGCCGCCATGCGGAGCGGTCTTCGGCTGACGCCGGTGAACTGGCGGCTCGCCCCGGCCGAGGCGGCCTACATCGTCGAGAACTGCGATGCCCGCGCCCTGATCGCGAAGGGCAAGTCCAAGGACTCCGCGCTGGCGTGTGCGCCTGCGCCGCTGGTCCTGCGGCTGATGGCCGGCGGATCTGCGGAGGGTTTCGCAGATTATGAGACGGCGCTCTCCGCCGCCTCTGCGGCCGATCCTGCGGCCCCGGAGCATGGCACGCTGATGCTCTACACGTCCGGCACCACCGGGCGGCCCAAGGGCGTGTACAAGCGTGCGCCGGAGCCGGTCCTGCCGCAGGGCCCGGGCACCTACGCCGCCTACGATCCCGAGCACGACGTCGCGCTGTGCTGCGGCCCCGCCTACCATGCTGCGCCGCTGCTGATGGACGTCCGCTGGCCCCTCGCGTCCGGTGTTCCCGTCGTGATGATGGAGAAGTTCGATCCGGAAGACGCGCTACGGTTGATCGCCCAGCACCGGGTCACCCACACCCACATGGTGCCCACCATGTTCCAGCGGCTCCTGCAGCTGCCGCAGGCGGTGCGCGACCGCTACGACGTCTCCTCGCTGAAGATGGTCATCCACGGCGCAGCGCCCTGCCCGGTGGAGACCAAGCGCGCCATGATCGAGTGGCTAGGTCCCGTGCTGACGGAATACTACGCCGCGACCGAAGGCAGCGGCGGCTTCGTCATCACCTCCGACGAGTGGCTGCGCAAGCCGGGCAGCGTCGGCCGCCTGGATCCGAGCTTCGGCGCGCGGGTCCTGGACGAGAGCGGAACGCCCTGCCCGCCCGGCGCCGTCGGCAAGGTCTATCTGCGCGCTGAGCCCGGCGCGCGCTTCAGCTACTACAAGGACCCGCAGAAGACCGACGGCCTGTTCGAAGGCGACCACTTCACCCTCGGCGACATGGGCTACCTCGACGAGGACGGCTACCTGTTCCTGACGGGCCGCACGGCCGAGCTGATCATCTCCGGCGGCGTGAACATCTATCCGCAGGAGATCGACAATGTCGTCGGGCTGCACCCCGCCGTGGCGGACGTATGCACCATCGGCGCGCCCAACGACGAATGGGGCGAGGAGGTCCGCTCGGTGGTCGAGCTGCGCGCGGGCGTCAGTCCCTCCCCCGAACTTGCCGAGGAGATCCTGGCCTTCGTCCGCGAGCGCCTGTCCGGCTACAAGCGCCCCCGGGCGATCGACTTCGCCGCAGAGCTTCCGCGCCTGGCCAGCGGCAAGATCCAGCGGGCCGCGGTTCGTGCGCCTTATTGGCAGGGTCGCAGGATCAGCATCTGAAGGTGCGCTGGGGAAGCATTCAGCGGACCGCGCTTCGCGCCAGCTTCTCCAGCGCTCCGGTGATGAGCTCGACGCACATCTCCGTGGCGGCGTCGACGCCGAGCTCACCCCTGGCGACGAGCTTGCCGGCCTGGTCGGTGACCGCCATCAGCATGTCGACCGCCGCGATCGCGCGATCGAGCGGCAGGTCGTACTCGCGCCGGCTAGCGCGGACGAAGTAGCGGAAGGTGCGATCTCGGTCCGCCCGGCTCTCCTCTTCCATCAGCCGGCCGACCGACGGATCAGACAGTAGGGCTGCGATGAGGGCCCCGCGGTCGCGGGTCTGCTCCAGATACAGGCGCGTGGTCTGCCGGATCAGCTCGGCGAAGCTTCGCGCCTGCAGTGCGCTTGCCATGCCGCGGTCGCGCAACTCGGTCTGCTCGCGAAGCAGCAGGGCGGCCAGCAGCGCGTCCCGGTCAGAGAAGTAGTTGTAGACCAGGCCCTTGCTGATTCCGACTTCCCGCGCCAGCCGCTCCATGCTGACCGCCGTCAGCCCTTCTTCTAGGATGACCCGGGCCGCCTCGTCGAGGATCTGCTCGCGCCTGGCCTCCGGCGGCAGCCGCGTGCGCCTCTTCGGCAAGGAGGTGCTCATGCCTTCTACTCCACCCACGCTGCGACGCCGGCCGCTCCGAGTTCCGGACCGCCCAACAGGAACCGCGCGCCCCTCGGCGCGGGGGTGCGACGCGGCTCCGGCGCATAGTTCACGGCGAACCGTACGCCATCACGGCTGCGTGTGCGCACACCTTCCTCCAGCGGCGCCACGGTCAGGCCTGCGTCTGCGAGAACCCGCGACACCACCCGGTCGAGCAGGTCCGCTTCCGGCCAGGTCGCCAGATAGTGCCAGCCCTGGTGCGCCAGCCAGGCGGGAGCGCCGTCGTCGAAGCGCGCCAGGGGCTGCAGGGCCGTCTCTATCCGCTCCTGCCACAGGCGGCCGGCAAGCCGCTCCTCGCCCAGGACGACCGCAGGTCCGGCTCCGGGCCTCAGGCTTTCGATCCTGGTCACCTTGAACGGCATCTTGGCCTGCAGCGGTCCGGGCGCGAGATTGGCGGGGATATGACCCTCAGGGGTTCGCGAACCGCTCCGCGGCCCCAAGAGGACCATCGCGCCGGAGGCGGACAGCGCCGCCACGACCTCTTCCGACAGCGTCGGCAGCGACGGCGCGACGACGAGGCTGTAGCCGGCGAAGTCCGCATCTGGCGGCACGATGTCAATGTCAACGCCCTGCCGGCGCAGCGCCGAGTAGACCTCGAAGGCCAGGCGCAGCCAACGGAAGCCCTGGGCGTGCGGCTGGATCCCGAACTGCCAGTCGGCTTCGTAGCTGAAGACCAGCGCGACGGACGCACGGCGGCAGGGGCCGAGATCGCCGAGCCGCCCGAGTTCTTGCGCGACCTGAGCGGCTTCGACCCCGCCCTGATCGAGCACCCGGTCGGGACGGTTGAGCCCGGCGTGCATCTGCTCCTGCGCGAAAGGCGCCTGGCGCCAGCGGAAGTAGGAGACCACCTCCGCGCCGTGCGCGAAGGCCTCCCAAGTCCAGGCCCGCACCATCCCGGGCAAGGGCGCCGGATTGTACCGCGCCCAGTTCACCGGCCCCGGTTGCTGCTCCATCACCCACCACCGGCCCTCGCCGACCCCGCGATAGAGGTCGTGGTGGAAGGCGGCGATGTCCGGATGCCCCTGGCGCAGGTACCGCTGCTTCTCAGCCTCGGAGAACCAGAACTGCTCCAGGAAGCCTAGCGGATAGGAGTCCCAGCTGGCCAGGTCGAGGTCGCGGCCGACCGCGAAGTGGTCGAACTCGGTGTAGAAGCCCATGAAGTTGTGGGTCACGTCGCGCCCCGGCGCGAAACGCCGGATGATGTCGACCTGCAGCCGGTTGAAGCTGGCCACCTCCTCCGAGGCGAACCGGTTGTAGTCGAGCCGGTGGCTGGGGTTGGCCTCCGTGACCGTCAGGTTTGGAGGCTCAACCTCATCGAAGGCGCCATACTCCTGCGACCAGAATACGGCACCCCATGCGCGGTTCAGCGCTTCGGGCGACTGGTACTTCCGGCCGAGCCAGGCCCGGAAGCGCTGCGCGGCGCCCGCCGAGTAGCTGATCGTGGTGTCGTGGCAGCCGAACTCGTTGTCCGTCTGCCAGGCCTGCACGGCCGGGTGGCGCCCATAGCGGCGGGCGACCGCCTCCGTGATCCGCGCGCACTCGGCGCGGTAGGCCTCGCTGGAGAAGCAATAGTGCCGCCGCGAGCCGAAGCCGCGCGGCCGCCCCTCGGCGTCGACCGCCAGCATGTCGGGATGCCGGTCCACCAGCCACTTGGGCGGCGTGGCCGTCGGCGTGCACATGACGATCCTGAGACCCGCCGCCGCCAGCGTGTCGACGGCGCGGTCCATCCAGTCCCAGTCGAAGCGGCCCGGCTCCGGTTCGATGCGGCTCCAGGCGAACTCGGCGATGCGTACCCAGGAGATGCCCAGCTCGACCATGCGCGCGGCGTCCTCGGGCCAAGCCGCCTCGGGCCAGTGTTCAGGGTAGTAGCAGACGCCCAGCTTCATGCCGCCAGCGCCCGCAGGTGGTAGACGGCGATCTCCCCGGCCCGCAGGACCGGGGTGGGCAGCCCGGCCTGGGCCATCAGCCGGCCGGTCGCGGTGATCGGCTCTCCCCGAGCCACGGCGGGGACGACTTTCATGGATGTCTGGGGACGGCCGGGCGGGTTGAGCAATCTGACCTCGTACATGACATCGGGCGCCAGCCCCTGGACGCGCAGCGGCGCGGCGCCGGCCGCTTCGGGGGTCCCCACCTGCGCCAGGCTGACGAGCGCCTCGGCCTCACCGACAACGGCGAAGGCGATCGCGGCGTCCGGCGCCTCCTGCCGCACGAGCCGCCCGGCGTGCAGCAAGGGCCGCAGCGACTTGTGGAGCGCGATCGCTTCCCGCAGCGCCTCGAGCTCATCAGGGGCGAACCGGCGCACGTCGGCCTCCACGCCCATGTGCCCGAAAAGCGCCGTGAAGCACCGCAGGTCGATGTGCGCACGCCGCGCCGTCGTGTGGCTGTCCGCCGGGCCGACGTGGGCCCCCATCACCTCGGGCGGGAAGAAGATGGAGAACGCCCGCTGGATGGACTGCCGCTCCAGCGGATCGTTGCAGTCCGAGGTCCAGATCCGGTCGGTACGCCTCAGGATCTCATAGTCGGCGCGCGCTCCGCCCGACGCGCATGACTCGATCTCCACGGCGGGATGGGCCGCCCGCACCCGGTCGATCAGCCGGTAGGCAGCGAGGACCTGATTGCGGCTCGCCGGGCGGCCGCCGCTCGCCGGATGGGTCAGTTCGCGGTTCATGTCCCACTTGAGATAGCTGATGGCGTGGTCTCGAAGCAGCCGGTCCAGCTGCCGGAAGATCGCCTCGCTCACCTCGGGACGCGTCAGGTCGAGCACGTATTGGCCGCGCCCCAGCGGCTGCAACCGGCCGGGCTCGCCGAGCACCCAGTCCGGACGCTCGCGCAGCAGATCGGATGCGGCGTTCGCCATCTCCGGCTCCACCCACAACCCGAACTCCATCCCGAGATCGCGGACATGGCGGACCAGCGGCTCCAGACCGTTGGGATACTTCCGCGGGTCGGGTGTCCAATCCCCCAGCGAGGTGGTGTCGTCGTCGCGACCCTTGAACCAGCCGTCGTCGAGGACGAAGCGCTCCGCGCCGACCGCCGCGGCGGTGTCAGCTAGGGCCATCAGCTCCGCAAATTCGTGGCGGAAGTACACCGCCTCCCAGGTGTTGAAGTGCACCGGGCGTGGACGCTGCTGCAGCCGGCCACCGAGGATCGTCCGGCGCACGAACGGGTGCAGGCGCTCGCTCAGCCCGTTCAGCCCCTCGTCCGAGCGCGCGGCATAGACCAGGGGGGAACAGTACTCACCGTCCGGCGGCAGCGTCACCTCACCCGGCCAGAAGAGCTCGCCAGCCTGCAGTTGAAGTCGCCCATCCCGGAGGCGCTCGGCGACCAGCCGGTGATCGCCGCTCCAGGCCAGGTGGAGGCCCAGCACCTCGCCGCGATATTCGGCGAACCCCGACTCCCCGACGACAAGGAACGGCGGGGCGTGGTGGGAGGTGCGGCCCGTGCGTCCTTCGCTCGCCCACAGCCCCGGACCGAGTCGCAGACGGTGCGCAGCCAATTCCCTGGTCCAGCGGCCGCCGAACACCAGCAGCTCGTCGTGCAGCGTCGGGAGCGCGACCGGGCTCGCCCAGTCGATGCGCAGATCGTCCTGGCCGGTGTTCCGGATCTTCAGCCGGAAGCTGGCGACGCCCGTGGGCTCGTCGAGAGAGATCGCCGTCCTGAACTCGACCCCGGCGAGCCGATCCGAAAGAGTCATCTCGCAGCTGGAGGCGCTGGCTTCGATGCCGACGATGCGGGCCTGAGTTATGAACCGCCCGTCGGCGCGGCTGAGCGCCACCGCCGGGGTTTCGGCGAACCCGTGGCCGGACTCGGGCAGCAGATCGGCGGCGTCGCCCAGGTCGAGCATCCCGTGCGGAACGGCGCGTTCGAAAAGTCGCACGTCGAGCCGGCTTTCTGCGCCGGCCGGAAGCGCAGCGCCCCAGTAGTCGAGGTGCGGGCGTCCCGCGCGGACGCCGAGTAGGAGCGTCTGTCCCCCGCCGTCCAGCCTCACCACCTGATCCATCCGCTCCCCCCTTTGGAGCAACCTATGGGTATGCCGGCGACCTGGGCGACGCGGGCCTCAGCCCCATAGCGGCGAGGAGGCCTTCAGAAGACGGCTCATCATCAGCAGGCGCGCGATCGGCCGCCCGCCGTCGGCCTCCCGCAGCACGCTCTCGTACCAGGCGATCTCAGTCTTCGGAGACTCCGACAGACCGACGACCCGGCCGTCAGCGAGGTAGTCGCGGTCGAGGAAGACCGGCCCGGCCAGGAACTGCAGCTCGATGGCTCCGAACAATCCAACGAACTCTCCCTGGGAGCGGAACAGGGGCGCTTCCACGGCGCGCAGCGCGTCGATCGCCACTGCCGGCGCCGCCACCTTATCGGCCCGGTACTCCGGCAGCGGCTCGGTGACGCCGTCCAGCCGTACGAGCGCAGGCCCGCTGTCAAGCCGGCTCGGTACGTCACGCACCTCGTCTCCGACCTGCGCGCTCGCGAGAATCCGCAATTCGGCTGCCGGGCGCGCCGCGGCGAGCTTCAGCCTCAAGGCCGAATTCGGGTCGTCGCCGCCCAACCATGCGGTGCCCTCGCAGACCCGCACTCCCTCCGGCGTCTCCATCCAGGCCTCCGCGCGCGGAACAGCCCCGGACTCGGGCCGGCCCACGAAGGCCTGCACGGGCTCGCCGTCGGTGGTGGCGTGGAGGAAGTGCAGCGACAGCCCGCCGGTCCGCCACCACGCGCTCCCGAACCTGGCCACCATCAGCGGCGGGAACTGCTCCATGTGGATATTGCCCGCCACCGTCCCGCCGCGAAAGCCGAGCGCCTGGGCGGTCCCGTCGTCGTGGATCGAACCTTCCGCCGCACGGGAGACGTTCACGGGCCGGCGCACCGGCCCGGACAAGATCCCGTCCCGCTCCTCGGCGACGAATGTATCGGCGGCGTCCATCGACGGCTTCCTCCTTGACCCAGACGCGCAAGCGCCTATTGACGTTTTGTACAATAGAACAACGGCGCCTGTCCATGGATCTCACCCTCTCCTCTGAAGAGCTCGCCTTCCGCGACGGGGTCCGCGCCCTCATCCGGCGGACCTTCCCCAGCGGTGAGGCGTACCGGGCCGCGGAGCACGAAGGCCGCTGGCATGCCGCGCTGCTCGACCGCGGCTGGGCCGCCAACAAGTGGCCTGTGGCGTTCGGCGGGCCCGGCTGGACCGCGACCCAGCACTTCATCTGGGAGCGCGAGACCACCGCGGCGGGCCTGCCGGCCCAGGTCGGCGGCATGGGCATGGGGATGCTGGCGCCTATCCTGTTCGCCTACGGCTCGCCCGAGCAGCAGAAGCGTTTCCTGCCCGACATCCTCCACAACCGGGTGCGCTGGTGTCAGGGCTATTCGGAGCCCGGGGCCGGATCGGACCTGGCCTCGCTGCGCACCCGCGCTGTGCTCGAGGACGACCACTACGTGGTGACCGGCGAGAAGATCTGGACGAGCAACGCCCACGAGGCGGACTGGATGTTCTGCCTTACCCGCACCGCCGACGAGCCGAAGCGCCAGGCGGGCATCACCTTCCTCCTGCTGGATATGCGTACGCCCGGTGTGGAGGTGCACCCGCTCGTCTCCATCGACGGGCGCCACATGTTCAACCGAGTGACGTTTGATGCGGTGCGGACCCCGGTCGAGAACCGCATCGGCCGCGAAGGCGAGGGCTGGACGGTCGCCAAGGGCCTGCTGACGCACGAGCGCACGGGCCAGGCCTTCGTCTCCCTCTCCCAGAGCCTTCTGCGCCGGATTCGTGAGGCGGCCGACGCGCTTCCGGGAACGAGAGGCGGCAGCCTGCTGCAGGACCCTGGCTTCGCAAGCCGGCTGAACTGGGCCGAGATAGAACTCGAAGCGCTGGCGATCACGGAGCTCCGCACGCTGTCGGAGGTGGCTGCCGGAGGGGCGCCGGGGAACCAGTCCTCGCTCCTGAAGCTCAAGGGCACGGACATCGTCCAACGCATGACAGAGTTCTTTGTGGAATGCGCCGGCCCCTACACCGCGCCGTGGTTCCCCGAAGTAGCCGGCCTCGCCGGATCGGTCGGACCAGACTGGGCTCAGCCAGAGATGGTCCGCTACCTGGAAGGGCGCGCGGCCAGCATCGCAGGCGGGACCGATGAGGTGCAGCGCAACATCATCGCAAAGCACGTGCTGCGGCTCTGACCCGACCGGTGGCGCCCGCGATGTCACTTGCCGCCCAAACTATTACACGTATCGTCAATAGCGAGCGCGATGCGCGCACGGGTCGAGCCCACGGCGTTGACCGACATCAGAGGGAGCGGCGCCGTGCACGGATCTGAGACCGAGATTCTGCCTCAAAGTCCCGCCGGCGCGGCGTTGGCGCGCCGGGGCGGCCCCACCGTAGGCCACAAGATCTTCTACAGCCTTGGCCAGGCGGCTCAGTCGGGCGGCTTCGACACGGCCGTCGGCTTCGTGTTCTTCTACTACTCCGTAGTGCTCGGCCTGCCCGGCTCCCTGGTGGGGATTGCGCTCTCCGTGGGCCTGGCTTTCGACGCGCTCGTCGATCCGATGATCGGATCGTGGTCGGACAACATCAAGTCGAGGTTGGGCCGCCGGCTGCCCCTGATGCTGGCCGCCATCCCGCTGACCGCCGCCAGCGTGGGCCTGCTTTTCTCCCCGCCTGCCGGCCTCAGCCAAACCGTACTGTTCGCGTGGCTCGCGGTCCTTTCGGTCGCCAGCCGAAGCGCGATCTCGCTGTTCCACGTGCCCTATATGGCGCTCGGGGCGGAGCTCGCCTCGGACTACGCCGAACGAACCAGCGTGGTGGTCTACCGCTCGGTGGCCGGGATCCTCGCGGGGCTCGCGATCACTGCGCTCGGCTTCTCCGTCTTCTTCGCCGACGGCGGGCTGCAGCGGTCCGAGGGCTATCCCGGGTTTGGATGGACCGCTGCGGCGGTCCTCTTCACGTGCATGTCGGCGTGCTGCCTGGGCCTGCGCCGGTACGCGCCGTCCTTGCCGCAACCCGAGCAGATCCCCCAGCGGATGGCCCGGCGCCTTCCCGCCGAGGTGGCGGAGATATTCGCCAACCGCTCGTTCCGCCTGCTCTTCGTATCCGCCGTGATCACCTACGTAGCCCAGGGTGTGAACGCCACTCTGAACAGCCACGCCTTCGTCTTCGTGTGGCGGATAGAGAGCGAAAGCATCCAGTTCATCACCTACGCCTTCGTGGTGGGACTTCTGATCGGCGTGGGGCTCGCCCCCAGGGCCCAGGGCCGCTTGGAGAAGAAGAGCGTGGTGCTGATCGGCCTTTCGCTGCTGATCGCCAACTGGCTGGTGATGCAGGGGTCCTGGCTGCTGGGGATCTACACGCCAGCCGGCCCGGCCGCCCTGGGGCCGATGCAGTTCAACTCGTTCGTTGCCGGGATTGGGCTGGGCTTCGTGAGCGTCGCCTATCCCTCGATGATGGCTGACGCGGCCGACGAACACGAGCACCTGTTCGACCGCCGCCGGGAGGGGCTCTACTTCGCCGGGCTCGGCTTCGCCAACAAGGCGGCGGTGGGGGTCGGCGTCCTGATCGCCGGCGTCGCCCTCGATCTCATTCGCTTCCCGGAGGACATCGGACAGAGGGTGGGCGCCGTGCTGCCGCACGAGGTGAAGGTGGGTCTGGTGCTGATCTGGGGTCCGGCGCCGGCCATAGTCGCGGTCATCTCGATGCTGATATTCTCCTCCTACGCGATCACCCGCTCGCGTCACGCGGATATCGCCGAGGCCCTTCGCCTGAGGCGTGCGGCGCATGGGCGGAACACCTGACCCGCCTCGCTGCGGAGAAGCATTGCCGCCCTTGCTATTGACGGTTATTACAATAACGTAAGATCGCAGACCGAGGGTGAGATGATGGACAGGGCTGAAGCCGTGGCGACCGAGACGCACGATCCCGACCTCGAGCGGCTGCGGGCCTATCTGGAGGCGAACAACGGCATCCGCGGGCTCGAGATCCTGGAGCGGCGGGATGCCCGCCACGCCGTTGAGATCTTCAACCGGGACGGTTTCGTCGTCGTCGCCGACGTGCTGGACAGCGGCCAGGTCGAGTTCCTGGCCAACGGGTGTGCTGAAGTGGCCGGCCAGATCCTCGCCCTCGACGAGGGGCGCAGGGGCAACCGCGGCTCGCACCGCTACTCCTTCGGGGGCTCGAGCCTGACCCGCAGCCAGCTGCACCGGCCGGAATGGCAGATGCTGCTGGATATCCCGGTGGTCACCGAAGTGGTCAGCGGCATCTTCGGGTCGCCGAACTACGTGCTGCGCGCAGCCAGCGGCGATTTCTGCCTACCCGGCGCGGTGGAATACCAGCCTCTGCACTCGGATGTCCGAGATTGGCGCGACGACGCCACGACGCCGTTCAGCGCCTTCCACGACCCGCGCGGGCAGCTGACCATCCGCGACCTCCCCTGCCCCTATGTCTGCGTCAACTTCTTGCCCCAGGACGTCACCCGCCTGAACGGCCCGACCAGGCAGATCCCGGGCACCCAGCACGCCCGAACGCCGATCCCCACCCTCGCGGAAGAGCCGGAATGGATGCGCCTCAGCACCGTCTGTCCCGCCCCGGCCGGGGCGATCATGGTCCGCGACGTCCGCGCTTGGCACGGGGGGACGCCCAATGTCTCCGACGCCATCCGCTCCATCCCGAACCTTGAGTTCTACGCCCCGTGGTTCCGCGAGCCGATCGTTCCGGGCATCAGCTACGACGACTACCGCAAGCTGTCCGAGCACGCTCAGCGCTTGGTTCGTCACTGCGTGGCCGATTCCAGCCAGCCGCTCGTCACCGGCGCGACGCTGCGGGCCCCATGAGCTCGGAACCGGAGAGACCGTTGTGAAGTACCGGCAGCTCGGCCGTTCGGCGCTGAAGGTGAGCGAGCTCTGCCTCGGGACGATGAACTTCGGACCCCAGACCTCCGAACCGGACAGCTTCGCGATCCTCGACGCGGCCGTAGACGCCGGGATCAACTTCATAGACACCGCGAACCAGTACGGCGGCCGGCTGGGCGTCGGGGCGACGGAGACGCTCCTGGGGCGGTGGCTGGCGAAGGATCCGGCGCGGCGGGACCGCCTGGTGCTCGCCACCAAGGTCCACGAGCCTATGTCGGATGACGTCAACGACCGCGGGCTCTCGGCGCGGCACATCCAGGCCGCCTGCGAGGCGAGCCTGCGGCGCCTGGGCGTGGACCACATCGACCTCTACCAGATGCACCACATCGACCGGACCGCCCCGATCGAGGAGATCTGGCAGGCCATGGACCGGCTGATCGCGCAGGGAAAGATCACCTACGTCGGGTCCAGCAACTTCCCGGGATGGGCGATCGCCCGCGCCAACGAGAAGGCCGGCGCCGCGCAGCGCCTGGGCCTAGTCTCGGAACAGAGCCTCTACAACCTGATCGAACGCCGCGCGGAATTGGAGGTGATCCCCGCCTGCCAAGCCTATGGCGTCGGCGTCATCACCTGGAGCCCGCTGGCCGGCGGCCTGCTTGCGGGCCCCGCGAGCGAAGGCGCCGGGCGACGTGCGTCGGAGGACGCGCTGACGTCCGCCGCCGCGCGCGAGGCGCAGCTTGCCCGCTTCCACGCGCTCTGCGACCAGCTGGGGCAATCCCCCAGCGCGGTGGCGCTCGCCTGGCTGCTTCATCAGCCGGGCATCACCGCGACGATCATCGGTCCCCGCAGTCTGCATCAGCTCAGCTCGGTGCTGCACGTCCCCGCCCTCGCACTACTCAAAGAGACCCTGGCGCGCATCGAGGACATCTTCCCGGGCTGCGGGCCGGCGCCGGAGGCCTACGCTTGGTAGCCTTCGCGGCGCGGCGTCGCCGGACGTGACCGCCTGGCGGGCCGGGACGGTCCCGGTGACCGGCGGGTTCCTGGCCTATCACCGCACCGGGGGCGACCTGCCCCCTCTGGTGCTGTCGCACGGGCTCACCGACAACGGGTTGTGCTGGGCGCGCATGGCCTGCGCGCTGGAGGCCGAATTCGACGTGGTGATGCTCGACGCGCGCGGACACGGAGACAGCGCCCGGCCCTCCTCCACGGAGCCGCACGATCCTGTCCGCGACATCACCGAGGCCGTCGAGGCTCTCGGTCTGGTGTCGCCTGTGATGATGGGCCACTCGGTCGGCGCGCGGGCCACCGCCGCCTACGCCAACGCCTGCTCCGCGCGCATCGCCAAGGTGATCCTCGAAGACCCGCCTTTTCTGCCGCTGGCCGATGCCGCAACTTCAGCCGCGCGCGGGCAGAAGTTTCGCGAGGAGGTGGGCCGCCTGCAGGCGATGTCTGAGGCGGAGATCGTGGCGCTGGGCAGATCGAGGCATCCCAACTGGAGCCCCGCAGATTTGCCTGCCTGGGCGGCGGCGAAGCTCCAGGTCGACCCGGAGGCGATGCCCACCTACACCACGGTGTGGCAGGCGGAGATCGACCGGATTTCTGTGCCGACGCTCCTGATCCACGGAGACCCGGAGTTCGGAAGCTTGATCAGCCCGGCGATCGCCGCCGAGGCGATGTCCCTGAACCCCCGCATCGTCGCAGCGCGAGTCGCAGGCGCAGGGCACAACGTGAGGCGCGAGAACTTCGCCCAGTACCTGGCGGCTGTTCAGGAGTTCCTTCGGTCGCCGCAGCATCATGGGTAGCGCCGGCAGCGTTTGCTCTCTTCAGCGCCGGTCGACGCCCTTCACGCCCCTTCCGCATCGCCCCCGCGACCCGAGCGCGACGAGCGCAGCCATGCAGGCTTTCGCCATTCGCCAGAAGTGAACATCGGCTTAGACCCGGGAGCCGAACAAGAGAATAGAAATTGCCGGACGCAACGGCGCCCCTGTACGCCTGTGAGCCAGCGTGAGGCAGGGAAACGCAATGAGAACGAAGATCACCGAACTGTTCGGCATCGAGCACCCGATCATCCAGGGCGGCATGCACATGGTCGGCTATGCCGAAATGGCGGCGGCGGTTTCCAACGCCGGCGGACTCGGCATCATCACCGGGCTCACCCAGGGTACGCCGGAGAACCTCGCCAAGGAGATCGCCCGCTGTCGGGAGATGACCAACAAGCCGTTCGGCGTGAACCTGACCTTCCTGCCGGCTGTGACGCCCCCAGACTATCCCGGCTTCGTCGAGGCGATCATCAGGGGCGGGGTCAAGTTCGTCGAAACCGCCGGCAACAATCCGCAGAAGTGGCTGCCGGCGTTGAAGGAGAACGGGATTAAGGTGATCCACAAGTGCACCTCGGTGCGGCACTCCCTGAAGGCGGAGGCGATCGGCTGCGACGCCGTCAGCGTGGATGGCTTCGAGTGCGGCGGCCACCCCGGCGAGGACGACGTCGGCAACTGGGTGCTGCTGCCCCGCGCGGCTGAGGAGCTGAAGATCCCCTTCGTGGCGTCCGGCGGCTGCGCGACAGGCAGCCAGCTGGTGGCAGCGCTGGCGATGGGCGCCGAAGGCATGAACATGGGCACCCGCTTCATCGCCACGAAGGAGGCGCCCGTCCATGAGAACGTGAAGCAGGCGATCCTCGCCGCGAACGAACTCGACACCCGGCTGATCATGCGCCCGCTGCGAAACACCGAGCGCGTGCTGACCAACGCCGGGGTGGAGCGCCTCCTCGAGAAGGAACGCAATCTCGGCGAGAAGATCACCTTCGCCGACATCGCCCCTGAGGTCGCCGGCGTCTACCCGGCGATCATGAAGGAGGGGAAGATGGATGCCGGCGGCTGGAGCTGCGGGATGGTCGTGGGGCTAATCCACGACGTCCCCACGGTGGCGGAACTGATCGACCGCATTATGAGCGAGGCGAACGCGATAATCCGTGGACGCCTGGACCGATTTGCCAACGCCGACGGGGCGCCTGCTCGGACGACTGCAGGGGTCTAGCCGGCAGTCGTCACGTCAGCATCGCGCCACAAGCGGACATCGGCATCCCGCCGGAATGCAGACATCGACGCGCGATCTGGCAGGACTCAAACGGTGAAGATGTTGGCTGCGCCTTCCCGGCAATGGGACACCGACGGCGGGACCTTTAGACGAGACCGTTGGAAGGCCAGTGAGGGGCCAAGGCCCTTCAGGTGGTGCGGAGGCAGTCCGGAGAGGCGGGGGATCATGGCGGAGAGGACTTGGCGACATAGTCCACTCGATCGTGAGCTAGTCGACCCGATTTTTCCGTGACCGTTTCGTTTCCGGCGAAGCTCACGTAACACCTCAACGACCTGCGGCGCGAGCGGCACCAAGTGAGGGCGGCGCATCTTCATCCGCTCGGCCGGTATGCGCCACAGAGGCTCGCGGCCCTCGAGATTCTCGAACTCGGACCAGCGAGCGAAGCGGATCTCGGCGGTGCGGACGAAGGTGTAGAGGACGAGCATGAGAGCCAGCTTGGTCGTCACCTCGCCATCGTACGCTTCAAGGCCGCGCAGGAATTCGGGGAGATCATCGCGTCGGATGGCGGCGCGATGCTTCGGCGGCGGAGCAGGCTTGAGGGCCCCGCGGAGATCGGCGGTCGGATCCCGCGCGCAGCGGGAGGTCGCAACGCCGTAGCGAAGGATGGCGCTCGCCATCTGCATGATGCGGCGGGCCAACTGGATGGCGTCCCGCCGCTCGCCGGCGGATGACGTCGAGCACCTCGATCGGCTCGATCGAGGCGATCGGACGATCCCCAAGGTACGGCAGCAGGTCCTCATCTAGCCGGGCGCGGAACCTATCGGCATAGGACTTCACCCACCTTCCCTTCTGGGTCTCAAACCACTCCTCGGCGACGGCTCGAAGGTGTGGCCGGCGGCGATCCGCGCCTTGCGCTTCTCGGCGTTTCGCGCCTCGGCCGGGTCGACGCCGTTCTCCAGCAGCTCGCGCGCAGCGTCTCTTGTGCGGCGGGCCGCGCCCAGCAGCACGTCGGGATAGGCGCCGAGCGCCAGCACCTTCTGCCTGCCTTGGAAGCGATAGGCCAGCCGCCAAAGCTTCGACCCGCCGGGCGTCACGAGCACGTGCAGACCGGCCGAGTCGCTGATTTTGCACGGCTTCTCCGCCGGCCTTAGGGCTCGCAGCTGACGTCGGAGAGAGGCACTTGTTGGTAAACTAAGCTCTGTTGGTACGACCCTCGAATTCGTACCAACAGAATGCGTGATGTCGACGGCGTGCGGCGGCGCTTGCTGGACGGAAAGCGGCTTCACTAGGGCGATCACACCTGCAACCGTGGACCTCAGCGGACACCCCTGGAGCTGCGCTGGTGGGCCCGGCAGGACTCGAACCTGCAACCAGACCGTTATGAGCGGCCGGCTCTAACCATTGAGCTACAGGCCCGTAGCTGCGGTGCGGGTGCGGTAGCACGAAGGGCGGCGGGCTTGGAAGGCGGCTGAACGGGAGCTGCCCTGTGGCCGACAGGCTCTGTTCAGGTCAAGCTTGGCAAGGTGCGGCGCATGTTCGCCCGCCCCTCGAAGGACCCGACCCCCATGAAAACTCTCGCCCGCGCCGGCGTTCTCGGCCTGGCCATGCTGACGACATCCGCCTTGGCCGCGCCCGCAGCCTTCGCCCAGGCTCCGCCCCCGGCGGCGGAATCGATGTTTCGGGCCACCACCTTGAACCTCTCGGCCCACGGCGAGACCAAGATCGCCCCGGACATGGCCACCATCTCGCTGGGCGTGATGACCGAGGCGCCGACGGCCCAGGCCGCGATGCAGGCCAACGCCAACCAGATGAGCCGGGTGATCACGGCGCTCAAGCGCGCCGGCCTCGACGACCGCGACATCCAAACCTCACAGCTGAACCTGTCGCCCCAGTACCGCTACGAGCAGAACCGGCCGCCGCAGCTGACGGGCTACCAGGCCTCGAACCAGGTCACCGTCACGGTGCGCGAGCTGAACCGGCTGGGCCAGGTGGTCGATGCGACGGTGAACTCCGGCGCCAATCAGGTGCACGGCGTCAGCTTCGGCCTGAACGATCCCACCGAGGCCGAGAACGCCGCCCGCCGCGCGGCCGTGAAGGCGCTGGAGCAGAAGGCGGCGCTCTACGCCGACGCCACCGGCCACCGGATCGTGCGGCTGGTGTCGCTCAGCGAGGGCGGCGGCTACGCCATGCCCCCGCCGATGCCGATGCTGCAGATGGCTCGGGCCGAGTCGATGGACGCTTCCACCAAGATCGCGCCGGGCGAGCTGAAGGTGCGGATCGACGTCAGCGGTCTCTACGAGGTCGCCCGCTAGACAGGTGCGCCGCGGCCCCGGGGGCCGCGGCCCATGCGGGCATTTAGTTGCAAATTATTCGCAAGAGCACTTGCGGCTTGCGATATATCTGAATACATCGGGCAAGTAGATGACGGAGCCCCCGATGCCCGACGCGAGCCTAGCGCAGGCGGACCTGCCGCCCCCCTTCCCGCATATGGATCCCGAGCTGTTCCGGCGCCGGTTCGGCCGGGCCTGGAGCTTCGAGGTGGTGGAGGCCTTCGATGTCGGCGCGCGCCTGCGCCGGGTGGTCTACACGGCCCCGGATCTCGATCAGTTCGACCACAAGCCGGGGCAGGAGGTCATCCTGATGATCCCCGCCAGGGACGGCCACGATCGGCGCCACTACACCATCCGCAGCCTGGACAAGGCCGCCCGGCGGATCGCCATCGACTACGTGCTGCATGGCGATGCGCCCGGCGCGCGCCACTGCCGCTCGGCCAAGGCGGGCGAGCGGCTGACGGTGCTGGGGCCGCGCGGGCGGCACGTGCTGAAGGACTGCGCCGACTGGCGGCTGTTCGTCGGCGACGAGACCGCCCAGCCGGCGATCTTCGCCATGCTGGAGGCCCTGCCGGCCGGGGCCCGGGCTGACGTCTTCCTGGAGGTTGTGACCGACGCCGACCGCCAGCCGCTGGAGAGCCAGGGCGAGGTCAATCTCGTCTGGCTTCCGCGCGATGCGCCGGCCGGCCAGAGCCAGGTTTTGCTTCGCGCGGTCGAGGGCTACGAGCTCTCCGCCGGCGAGGGCCACGTCTACACCCTGGGCGAGACGTCGATCATCCGCAGGGTTCGCCAGCACCTGATCGGCCGCGGCGTGCCGAAAGCCAACGTGCATGCGGAGGGCTATTGGCGTCCGGGCCGCATCGGCGGCCACGAGCACGTGGACGACTAGCCCGGAGGCGAGGCCGCGGGCGCGTCCGGCGCGCCGACCCCGGCTTTCCGGAAGGCCGCCTGCAGCTTGTCGTCGATGACAATCCCCGGCGGCGTATTCGGCCCTTCCATGACCGCCGCATAGGCGTAGGGCGCGCCCTGGATCGGGCCCCAGGCCCAGGCCACCCGGCGGCCGGGGCTCGCCGAGGCGCAGCTGGCGGTCTCGGCCTTGTCGGCCCGCGCCGCGGCGTCGAGCAGGTCGCCGGCCGTTCGCACCGCCCCGGCGGCGCAGTCCGGCAGCTTGCGCCCGCACACCGCGTGGGTCCCGAAGCGGTAGACCTGGCCGCCGCCCGCCTCGGCGATCAGCACGCAGGTGCCGGGATCGCCGACCGCCTGGCTGACCGCGGTGTCGAGCATGGCCTTGTCGACGCCTTCCGGCGCCTTCGGCCCGCAGCCCGCCAGCGCGAGGAGAATGAGAAGGAGTAGGGAAAGCCGCGCGGTCACGCGGCCTTCTTCACCTCGTTGCCGTCGTCGAGCAAGACAACAGTCGGTGCGTAGTTGCGCGCCTCTTCGGAGGGCATCTGGCAGTAGGTGACCACGATCACCTTGTCGCCCTTCTGCACCAGCCGGGCGGCCGCGCCGTTGACGCCGATCACCTTGGAGCCGCGCGGCGCCTCGATGGCGTAGGTGGTGAACCTGGCGCCGGTGGTGATGTTGAGCACATCCACCTGCTCGTGCGGGAAGATCCCGGCCTGGTCGAGCAGGTCCTTGTCGATGGCGATCGAGCCTTCGTAATCCAGGTCGGCCTGGGTCACGGTTGCGCGGTGCAACTTGGCTTTCATCATGGTCACCAGCATGGGCGTATAATCTTCCTCACAAGACGCTCATGGAGGTGGAGCCGACACACACGCACGCCCACCCGACAAAAGGGACCGCGCATATAAGCGCGAAACAGCCTCGGTTCAATTGCCGCGACGCAGCAACGCCTTACGCTAGGTAAGCACGCAGCGGCGCTGTGACAAGCTCGCAGGCGCCATGGCCGCCGGCGTCGCAACATTGGCGGGGGTCTTCCTGTTGTCAGGCGACAAGGAAGGAGCCAGCCATGACTGAGCACTCGGGCGAAGCCCTCACCATCATGAAAGTCGATCCCAGGCTCGATACTGGAGTGACGGTCTACTCCCCGGCGCAGGGGGTGGACGGGCGCCTGGCCGACCGCCACTCGGCCTACCACGACAACATCTCCCCGCCGCTGACTTGGACCAACGTGCCGGACGTCGCCGCCTGGGCGGTGATCGTCGAGGATCCCGACGCCCCGCGCGATCTGCCCTTCGTCCACTGGATGATCTGGAACATCCCCGGCGAGGCCCCCGGCCTGCCCGAGGGGCTTCCAAACAACGCCGAGCTGATCTCGCCGCAGAACGCCGTCCAGGGGAAGAACGACATGGGCGGCTACGGCTGGTTCGGCCCCAGGCCCCCGGCCGGCCATGGCGTGCACCGCTACTACTTCCAGGTCTTCGCCCTCGACGACCAGATCCCGATGGGACCGGACACCCCGCTCAACGAGCTGCTCAACGTGCTGAAGGGCCACACCATCGCCAAGGGCGAACTGGTGGCGACCTACGAGGCGCCGACGCAGCAGTGATTATCACCTCTCAGCCCGGCGAAAGCCGGGACCCAACCTGACTCTCCGCCAGGCGGCTGACTCGGATTGGGCCCCGGCGTGCGCCGAGTGAGCGGTTATGAAGTCAGACCGCCACCGCCTCGAAGGTCAGCCCACGGTCGGAGCTGCGGGGCGGGCGGGCGCGATTGTAGTTTCCGAACACCTGGACCTGGCCGAAGCCGCAGCGCTCCAGGGCCATGGCGAACTCCTCGCGGCCCCAGAAGCGTCCTTTCATGACCTCCAGTTCGGACTCCACCAGCCTCCCCTCCCGCCAGCGCTCATAACGCATGTGCGATAGGCTGGTCTGGGCCAGGTGGTCGGTCGCCACCAGCTGGTTCTCGAACCGGAGCAGGTCGCCATTGGCCGCCGTCCAGGTGCGGATCGAGTGAGCGTCGGTCCACATGGCGCCGAGCACGGGGAGGTCGATCATCAGGAGCCCCCCCGGCTCCAGGTGTTCCCGGAAGCGGCGGAGCACGGCCAGCGCCTCGTCGAAATCCGAGACGAAGGTGAAGGTCCCCACCGAACAGATGACGGCGGCGAACCGCCGGTCGTAGGCGAAGTCCTGCAACCGCGCCTTGCGGACCGGGGCGGGGAGGCCGCGGGCGGCGCAGTTGCGCCGGCAGTTCTCCAGCATATGGTCGGAGGCGTCGAAACCCTCGACCTCGCAGCCCGCCTCCAGCAGCGGGATCAGCATCCGCCCGGAACCGACCGCCGGCTCGAGGATCGGGCCGCCGATCCCCTTCAGGCGCGCCAGGTAGAAGGGCACGTCGTTCAGAGAGCCGGCAGGCTTGTCGATGTCGTAGATTTCCGCACAGAGGCTGCCGTACGGATTGAGCGTCTCTTGAGTAGGCATGGAGTCTCGCAGGTTTCGCCGGCCCCCGCGGGCGCGGCGAGGCAAAGGTCGGCCGGTGCGACCGGCCGGGCGGACTGCGGATCGGCCCGGAGCCTGTGTTAGGCGAGGAGCGCCAAGATGGAGGCCTGGGCTGCGATCTGCGGACGTTGCTGAGCCTTCACGCGCGCCTCCCTCTGCTTTGCGACCCATGGAGCATGAGCTTGGCCCGAGCCGGCGTCAATCACAGGCGGGTTGACGCTAGGGCGCCGTAGTCGAACCCAGCGCCCGCCGCTATCGGTTGGGAAAGTCTAAAGAAGGAGACACGGCATGGACGGCGACGCGCACCTCGGCAAGCTGAACCGGCAGGCGCTGGAGCAGATCCCGCCCGCCCTGCAGGCCATCGTCGACGCGGGCGACGTCTCCGGCTTTGTGACGCTGGTCTGGCGCAAGGGCAAGGTGGTGCAGGTCAACGCGATCGGCCAGCGTGACATCGCCGCGGGCAAGCCGATGACCCGGGACACGATGTTCCGGATCGCCTCCATGACCAAGCCGATCACCTCGGTCGCGGCCCTGATGCTGATGGAGGAAGGCAAGCTCCGGCTCGAGGATCCCATCACCACGTGGGCGCCCGAGTTCGCCGACATGAAGGTGCTGAAGAGCCCGACGGGCCCGGTGGAGGACACCGTTCCTGCGCCGCGCGACATCACCATCGAAGACCTGATGACCCACCGCTCGGGGCTGGCCTACAACTTCACCTCGGTCGGCCCGATCGCCCACGCCTACCAGGCCGCGCTCGGCTCGCCGCTGCTGGGCCCGTACGGCGCGGACGAGTGGATGCGCCGGCTCGGGGAGCTGCCGCTGACCTATGCGCCCGGCGAGCGGTTCCACTACGGCCACTCCACCGACGTGCTCGGCTTCATCGTCGGCCGCATCGAAGGCAAGAGCTTCGGCCAGGTGCTGGAGGAGCGGATCTTCGGCCCGCTCGACATGACCGACACCGGCTTCTGGGCCAATCCTGAGAAGGCCGACCGGCTGGCCCGGCTCTACAAGGCGCCGGCCGACGGCGGGCCCCTGCAGGACGTCTCCTATCCGCCCGAGCCGCAGCGGCCGGTGTTCGAGGCCGGCGGCGGCGGCCTGATCTCCACCGCCGACGACTACCTGAAGTTCGCCCGCATGCTGCTGAACCGCGGCGAGCTCGACGGCGTACGGCTGCTGAAGCCGGAGACCGTCGAGCTGATGACCACCAACCGGCTGACGGACGCGCAGCGCCAGATCCCCTTCATGGGCATCCCCTTCTGGCTAGGCCAGGGCTTCGGCCTGGGGCTGTCGGTGGTCACCGACCCGGAGAAGCAGGCCTGGATGGGCGCCGGCTCAAAGGGCGCGTTCGGCTGGCCGGGCGCCTTCGGCACCTGGTGGCAGGCTGACCCGGCCCAGGACATGGTGTTGATCTACCTGATCCAGAACGCCATGGACCTCGGCCCCGAGGCCGCCTCGCAGCTGGCCACCGGCCAGCGGATGGGCGCGCGCGCCGCCCTGCCCGTGTTCCAGAAGCGGGTCTACGGGGCGATCGAGGCCTGACCTAGCGGCCGCGGCGGATGTCCACGCACATCCGCTGGCCCTGCCACATGTCGCCCATCAGGGTGCCGTCGCGGCCTGCGTCGCGGCGGGCGTTCTCGAATACGCGGGACTCGGCCGGCGGCCGCTCGCCCGGGGCGCAGACCGGCGCGTCCACCCGGATGCCGCCGTTCGAGCAGAGGCAGATATCCTCGCGCTGATCGACGCGCGAGGCCGGCCGATGACAGACGGGCGGGATGATCGAGCCGTTGACTTCGAGACACAGCGTCGTCTGGGTCGGCGGGTTCTGGTTCATCGGGGATTGGGCCTGGGCGGCGCCGGCGATCAGGGCCAGAGCGGCCACGAGGGGGAGGTGTTTCATTGAGGCGCTCCTTTTGCCTGAGCATACCACGTTCCAGCCTCCATACGCGCTGGACAGGTCTTCGGATGCGTTTCTTTTCATTCGGCTTTCACCACGTTCTGCGGACGATGGCTTAACCCTCGCCGCCGCAGGCTTCGCCCGGGGATGGAAGGGGCGAAACATGGATCCGATCGTAACGGCCCACTACGGGATGATGGCGGCCACGCACCGCTTCGACGATGCGGCGCGCCGCGCGGTTGGCTCCGCGGGCGGGGAGTTCGGCGACTTGGCGCAAGCCAGCGCCGACATGTCCGAGGCCAAGGCGGAGCTCGAAGCCAACGTCTTGGTGGTGCGCACCGCCGAAGAGATGCTCGGCTCCCTACTGAACATCCGCGCCTAGACTTCCGCGCGCCGGGGGCTTAGCGCCCCCCCATGGCGCTGAAGTCCCTGTTCGTCACCCGCGTATACGAAGCGACCCTCGCGGAAGAGCGCGGCTTTGCGGCATTCAATCGCGAGCTGGAAGACGCCTGCCGGATGCTGGCGGTTGAGGACGTGGCCGGCCGCGCCTGGTGCCGCGAGCATGGCTATGCCGGCTACACCTCCTACGCCTCCCTCGACGACCTGCCCCAGCGGGCCAGCGTCTTCGCCCAGCTGAAGACCCGCCTCGACCGCCACGCCCGCGCCTACGCCGAGGCGCTGCAGCTGGACCTCGGCGCAGGCCGGCTTCGACTCGACAGCCTGTGGGTGAATGTCCTGAAGGCCGGCGGCGCCCACTCCGGCCACATCCATCCGCACAGCGTCCTTTCCGGCACGGTCTATGTGGCCGTCCCACCGGGAGCCAGCGCCCTGAAGCTGGAGGACCCGCGCCTTCCGCTAATGATGGCCGCCCCGCCGCGGAGAGCCGACGCCGACGAGGGCCAGAAGGCGTTCGTCTATCTGGCGCCTCAGCCCGGCACGGTGCTGATGTGGGAGAGCTGGCTACGGCACGAGGTGCCCGCCAACCGCGCCAAGGCTGAGCGGATCAGCATCAGCTTCAACTACGCGTGGCGCTGAGGCGTTGTCCGGCAAGGAGACCGCCATGACCGACAAGACCGTGCTCGGCGTCCACGCCGCCCACCGCGACGACATCGGCGACCTGGTCACCCGCAGGCCGCTGCCGGGACCTGGCCTGGACCAGGTCGACCCGTTCCTGTTCCTCAACCATCACGGCCCGCAGGTCTATCCGCCGGGCAACCGTGGCCTGCCGTTCGGGCC
>JAESGR010000470.1_pt1 | contig 30017 bp, 30 predicted proteins | sample 9269771 | NCBI WGS metagenome assembly JAESGR01 (sample SAMN15739572, study PRJNA653492) | algae metagenome | isolation source: Chroococcus sp. CMT-3BRIN-NPC107 and co-occurring heterotrophs from well... | place: USA: Clark Mountains Wilderness, California | collected 2010-04-18 | reverse complement strand
GAGTACATCGTGATCGAGCTCGAGGACATCATCGTGACGAACATGTCGACCGGCGGCGCCGGCTCGGAGGACCGCCTCACCGAGAACGTCACCCTCAACTTCCGCAAGTTCAAGCACGTCTACACCATGCAGGAGAAGACCGGCGCCGCGGGCGCGCAGGTGGAGTTCGGCTGGGACATCGCCAAGAACACCAAGGCCTGACGGGACGCCGGGTCCCGGCGAACCGCAACGGGCGCCAGGGGGCTGGCCGCCCGGTCCAGGGGCCCGACCGATCGGGGCGCGGCATCGGCCGCGTTCGCCCCCGGCCCCCGGCGGCGCCTGCGGGAGGCGCCTGACCGGGCTCGCCGCAACGCTCCGGGCCGAGGCTGGGGGCGCCGGGAGCGGGCTAGGCTATCTGGACCAATGGAGCCCGGCCAGGCTTGGCGCTAATCTCGGATCACCATCTCGAACGTAATCCTTGACCCCGCCGCACGTCCGGCGGGGCTCTCTTTTTGGAGGGGAGCGGCCGGCGCCCGTTTCACGGCGTTCCGGCGGTGCCGAACTTATCCACAAGCCGGCCCCGTCGTTTGTGTCGCAGTGCCTGACGTTGCGTCAGCAGGCCTACAGCACAACTCCTTCGAGCCGTACGTCGCTCGGACAGGAGGGTGTCATGTCTCCGGAACTCGTGATCGCTCTCGTGATCTTCGCCACCGGCTTCGGGGCCGGCTATCTCGTCCGCCATCAGGTCTCCGCCCGCAGACGGCGGGAGGCGGAGCGGCGGCACGGCTTGGTCTGAGGGCGCCGGTCGCCACGGCGCCGCCGGCCTTCCGCTCGGCCGGCACCCACGCGTGCAGGTGACCAAGCGGGGCGCCCGGCCGGCACCCACGCGAGAGAGCCCCGCCGCGAAGGCTATCGCGAACCCAAAGAACGGCCGGTCCTGATCGTCCCGCGGGCCGGCCCCGGATCCTTGACGCCTCGCCGCGGTAGCGCCGGAAGGGGACCCTCGAGGGCTCACCCGTCACAGCCAGCCGCGGACGCAGGGCCCGAGGGCTCACCCCGGCGCAGGCCGTCCCGGGCGCGAAGGCCCGAGGGCTCACCACAGGCCGAGCCAGGCGCCGGCAACCGCAGCGAATGCGAGGACCCCGATCAGATCGAGCGCTTGGCCTTTATGCTGGCTCATGTGGCCTCCCGGACACGGAAACGGGGCCAGGCGGGATTGAAACCGCCGGCCCCGTCACCGGTACGCAACTGGATCGAAGCGCCGTGCCTATGCCCCCATCGGCCGGCGCCGTTCTGATCTGGGGAGGCCTCTAGCAGGCACTTTCCCGCCACGCTGATTAGACCTTCGGACCCCGCCGCCGGGCGGCGTGGAAGCGGCGACAGGAAGCCCGTTTGCGACCAATGGTTTCAATTGCATAAGGTTGATGTATATCTATGATTTAACACGAGCATTGCACGCTTTTCGGAGGATCCTTTCAGTGAAGCAGCCGAACAGGTTCGCGTCTCGAAGGCCGTCGTTTCGCGTCGGAACCGAGCCCTCGGAGGCGCACCAGCCTCCGGCAGGCGCCGCCTCTTCCATTCCAAGCCGGCTCAAGGAGCACTTCCTCGGCATCGCCATCAAGACGAGGACCCTGGTCGAGATCGGGTTCGACCCGATCGGCGCGAAGTCCCTCTTTGCGGCGCATGCGATCTTCCGCTCGCCCGACGGCCAGTCGAAGGTGGCCGGCTTCAAGGGCGGCGACGATGGCGAAAGGCAGCGATCGGAAGCGCTCGTGCTCGACCTGGCGCAGATCTGCACCCTGCGCAACACGGCCGTGAGGTTCGCTCCTTCCGTGACGTTCGACCCGCTGATGCGCCCGCCGGGGTGCAAGGTCGTGCAGTCCGTCGTGCCGTGACACCCGGCCCCTCGTCCGCCTCCTCGCAGGCGCGGGCATCGGCGCTCCCTCCACCGAGCCCCTGGCCGCTTCGGCCCTCCCATGCCGGATCGGCCCGGGTCGGCAGAGCCGTTCGCGGGCCCGGGACCGCGCCCATGCAGGGAGCGGCGGCAGCCGTATGCGCGGGCATCGTCGGCGAGCGGCGCATGCCGGCCCGGGCCGGCATGCGGCGATCCCCCGGCACCGGGCCTGGGGCCGGGCGCGTCACGGCATCCCATGGCGGGACGCCTCCAACTCCCCGCCCGCGCTGGGCGGTCGGGCGTCAGGGGATGCCGGAGACGGCGTCTTGTCATGGAACGCCGGCGCCCAACTTCTCCCCTCGAGCCCCATGGGAGGAGCCCCGATGCCACGAATCGTCACGATGCTGGCGGCCCTGGCCGGCCTTGCCTTCACGGCGCCCGCACAGGCCGCGACGGTCGCGATCGCCTGCGGAACGCTCGGCGCCGAGTTCGAGCGCTGCCGCGAGGGGGTCGAGGCCTGGGCCAAGAAGACCGGCCACGAGGCCCGTCTCGTCCAGACGCCGGCCTCCGCGACCGAGCGCCTCGCCGTCTACCAGCAGCTCCTCGCCGCGAAATCCGCCGACGTGGACGTGTTCCAGATCGACATCGTGTGGCCCGGAATCCTGGGAAGCCACTTCGTCGACCTGGCCCAGGCGGTCGGGCCGGAGACGATCAGGCAGCACTTCCCCTCGATCGTCGCCGCCAACACGATCAACGGCGCCCTCGTCGGCGTGCCGTGGTTCACGGATGCGGGCATCCTCTACTACCGCAAGGACCTCTTGGAGAAGCACGGCCGCCCCGTGCCCCAGACCTGGGCCGACCTGACCGAGACCGCGCGGGTCGTCCAGGAGGGGGAGCGGGCCGGCAACGCGAACTTCTGGGGCCTCGTCTTCCAGGCCAAGGCCTACGAGGGCCTGACCTGCAACGCCCTCGAATGGGTCGACAGCTTCGGCGGCGGCACGGTGGTGGCCCCGGACGGCAAGATCACGGTCAACAACCCGAAGGCCGCCGAGGCCCTGACGCTCGCGGCCTCGTGGATCGGCAAGATCGCGCCGCAGGGGGTGATGAACTACACCGAGGAGGAGGCCCGCGGCGCCTTCCAGTCGGGCAGCGCGCTCTTCATGCGCAACTGGCCCTATGCCTGGCCGCTCGTGAACGCGGCCGACAGCCCGGTGAAGGACAAGGTCGGCATCGCGGCGCTGCCGAAGGGCGGCCCGGACGGCAAGCATTCCGGCACGCTCGGGGGCTGGCAGCTCGCGGTCTCCAGGTACTCCAAGAACCAGGAGGCCGCGATCGACCTCGTGCGGTTCCTGACGAGCGCGGAGGAGCAGAAGCGCCGGGCGGTCGCGGGCGGGTTCACGCCGACGCTGCAGGCGCTCTATGGGGACGCGGACGTCCTCAAGGCGAACCCGCACTTCAAGGACCTGCATGCGACCTTCACCAATGCGGTGGCGCGCCCCTCGGCGCCCACGGGCGACCGCTACAACCAGGTCTCGTCCGAGTTCTACGGGTCCGTCCACCGCGTGCTCGCCGGGCAGGAGAAAGCCGAAGCGGCCCTTGCCGCGCTCCAGCGCAATCTCGACCGGCTGAGCCGCGGCGGGCGCTGGTAGCGGCCGAAGGTCCCATGCCGGGCGGGACGGCCGACCCAGCACCCACCCGGGTGCCGCCGCCCGACGGGGGCCTGAGCGCCGCGCGGACGCGGACGGCCTGGCTGTTCCTCCTGCCAACGATCGTCGCCCTCGCCCTCGTGGCGGGCTGGCCGCTCCTGCGCACGGTCCTGTTCTCGTTCACCGATGCGCGGCTCTCGACGCTCGAGACGTACGGGACGGTGGGCTTCGACAACTACCTCTACCTCCTCCAGGACCCGGACTGGTGGCGGGCCGTGCGCAACACGCTCGTCTTCGCCGGCGCCTCGGTCGCGATCGAGACGGTGCTCGGGGTCGTGATCGCGCTCGCCCTCAATGTACATTTCGCCGGGCGCGGCCTGCTGCGGGCCGCCGTGCTGATCCCGTGGGCGATCCCCACGGTGGTCTCGGCGAAGATGTGGGGCTGGATGTACCACGACCTCTACGGCGTCGTGAACGCGGTGCTCCTCGGGCTCGGCGCCATCGACCGGGCCCAGGCCTGGACGGCGGATCCGCAGCTCGCCATGGCGGCCCTCGTCGCCGTCGACGTCTGGAAGACGACGCCCTTCATGGCGCTCCTGACGCTGGCGGCGCTCCAGATCATCCCGAACGAGATCTACGAGGCGGCCCGCATCGACGGCGCCGGACCCGTGCGCGCCTTCTTCGCCCTCACCCTGCCGCTGATCTGGCCCGCGCTCCTGGTCGCGATCGTGTTCCGCACGCTCGACGCCCTGCGGGTGTTCGACCTGCCCTTCGTGCTCACCGGCACCAACCCCGGCACGGCGACGATGTCGATCTATGCGCGCCAGCAACTTGTCGACTTCCAGGACGTCGGCTTCGGATCGGCGGCCTCGACGCTGCTGTTCCTCGTCATCGCGCTCGTGACGGTGCTGATCCTGGTGTCGGGCCGGGTCAGCCTGCCGGCGGCCGGACGTTGAGGGGCGGCATGACGATCGCGACGGGCCTGCGCCGCCTCGGCTTCGCGATCCTCCTCGCCGGCATCGTCCTCTACACGGTGTTCCCGTTCTACTGGGCGATCGTGTCGTCGCTGAAGCAGGGCAGCGCCCTGTTCCGGGTCGAGTTCTGGCCGGCCGAGCTCCATCCCTCGAACTACGTCAACGTGTTCCGGGAGCAGCCCTTCGGCCGCAACATCCTCAACTCCGTCTTGGTCTCGACCGGCGTGGTCGCGCTCGCGCTCGCGATCGGCGCATCCGCGGCCTTTGCGCTCGGGCGCTTCGAATTCCGCGGGCGCAAGCTGCTGCTCTTCGCGGTGCTGGCGGTGTCGATGTTTCCGCAGGTGGCGGTGCTCTCCGGCATGTTCGAGCTGATCCGCTGGCTCGGCCTCTTCAACAGCCTGTGGAGCCTCGTGTTCTCCTACCTCGTGTTCACGCTGCCCTTCACGGTGTGGGTGCTTACCGCGTTCATGCGGGAGCTTCCGGTGGAGCTCGAGGAGGCCGCCATCATGGACGGCGCCTCGCCCTGGATCATCCTGACGCGGGTGTTCCTGCCCCTGCTCGCGCCCGCCATGGTGACGGCGGGCCTGCTCGCCTTCATCGCGGCCTGGAACGAGTTCCTGTTCGCGCTCACCTTCACCCTGTCGAGCGAGCAGCGCACGGTGCCGGTGGCGATCGCCTCGATCTCGGGCGGCAGCCAGCACGAACTGCCCTGGGGCAACGTCATGGCGGCGTCGGTGATCGTCACGGTGCCCCTGATCGTGCTCGTGCTCGTGTTGCAGCGGCGGATCGTTGCGGGTCTGACCGCGGGAGCCGTGAAGGGGTAGTGCGCGCGTCGCCGGTCCGGTCCGTGGACCGGATCGGTCCGTTTTGGTCCGGAATGGACCGCCCGGTCCACGCCCGAATCGAGGCTCCTGACGCCGTCCCTCAGCTCTCCCGGCCGGGCAGGGGCGTGCCCGTCACCCCCGCATAGAGGCGCGCCACCGAGGCGTCGTCGTCGCGGCCCATGCCGGCTGCCGAAGTCATGAGGAACATCTGCAGCGCGGCGGCCGCGATCGGCACCGGGAATTTCGCGCTGCGCGCCATGTCCTGGACGATGCCGAGATCCTTGACGAAGATGTCGACGGCGCTGCGGGGGGCGTAATCGTCGTCGAGAACGTGGGGAATACGGTTCTCGAACATCCAGGAATTGCCCGCCGACGCGGTGATGACCTCGTAGACCTTCGCGACGTCGAGTCCCTGCCGCGCCGCAAACGCAATCGCCTCGCAGGCCGCGGCGATGTGCACGCCCGCGAGCAGCTGGTTGATCATCTTGAACGCCGCCCCCGTGCCGGGAGCGTCGCCGAGCTCGTAGAGATTCGCGGCCAGCGCCTCCAGCACCGGTCGCGCCGCTGCGAACGCCTCCCGGCTCCCGGACGCCAGGATCGTCAGGGCTCCCTCCGCGGCACGCTGCGCGCCGCCGCTGATCGGCGCGTCGAGGTAACGGCGCCCAGTCGCCTCGAGCCGGCCCGCGAGCGCGCGCGCCACGTCGGGATCCATGGTCGCGCAGGACACGAACACCGCGCCCGCCGGCATCGCCTCCGCGACGCCGCCCGGCCCGAACAGGATCGCCTCGGTCTGGGCCGCGTTCAGGACGACGGACACGACCGCATCCGCGCCCGCAGCCGCCGCGGCCGGGGAGGGCGCTGCGATGCCGCCCGATGCCGCCAGCCGCTCGACCGCCGCCGGCGCGACGTCGTACCCCGCGACCGCGAAACCGGCCCGCACCAGGGAGGCGGCCATGCCGGATCCCATCGAACCGAGCCCCACGACCGCGACGCGCCGCCCGGCCGCGTCCGATCCCTGCGGGTGCCTCCGATCAACCTCGCCCATACCGCCCCCTCCAACCTGTGCTGCGACGACGCCCGGCGCCTCGATCAAGTACCGCCCGGCAGCCCGCATTCAATCCGCGCGATCGGTTCTCCACCGGGATGCCATCGGAAACCCCTGTGGCCCGCTCAAGGGTCGGGGAAACGTGTCTGTATACAGACAAGCCTCATGCTTGGCGGCTCGCTGCGGTGCAGCACGGAATTTTGGCGCCGCATCGTTGCAAACGGGCGTCCGTTGTATACAGTCCGCCGCCCACGGAGGAGCGACGGGATGGACGCCAAGCCGTTTCCGCTGAACGCCTGGTACGCCGCGGCCTGGAGCCACGAGATCAAGCACGAGCTCGCGGCCCGCACGATCTGCGACAAGGACGTGGTGCTCTACCGGCGCTCGGACGGTGGGGTCGCCGCCCTGGAAGACGCCTGCTGGCACCGGCTGCTGCCGCTCTCCATGGGGCGGCTCGAAGGCGACCAGGTGGTGTGCGGCTATCACGGCCTCGTCTTCAACGCCGCCGGCCGCTGCACCTACATGCCGGCCCAGAAGACCATCAACCCGTCGGCCTGCGTGCGCGCCTATCCGGTCGCCGAGAAGCACCGCCTCGTCTGGCTCTGGCCGGGCGATCCGGCGCTGGCGGATCCCGCAAAGATTCCGGATTTCCATTGGAACGACGGTACGGACTGGGTCGGCGAGGGCGGCACCTTCTACAAGCTCGGATGCGATTACCGGCTCGTGATCGACAACCTCATGGACCTCACCCACGAGACCTATGTCCATGCCGGCAGCATCGGCGACGAGGCGATCACGAGCACGCCGTTCGACGTCACCCACACGGACCACACCGCGACGGTGACCCGCTGGATGATCGACATCGAGCCGCCGCCGTTCTGGGCGAAGCAGCTCGGGCGGCCGGGGCATGTGGACCGCTGGCAGATCATCTATTTCCAGGCGCCCTCCACGGTGGTGGGCGACGTCGGCGTGGCGCTCACCGGCACGGGCGCGCCGCAGGGAGACCGCTCGCAGGGCGTCAACGGCGCGTTCCTGGCTGCGATCACGCCCGAGACCGAGAAGACCTGCCACTATTTCTGGAACTTCGTGCGCACGTTCCGCAAGGACGACGAGCAGCTCACGCGCGACATCCAGCGCGCCCACGTCAACGAGGGCAAGGGCGTCTACGATCAGGACCACGTGGTGCTGGAGGCGCAGCAGAAGGCGATCGACCGCAATCCGCGTCTGCCATTCTACAACCTCAACATCGATGCCGGAGCCCTGTGGGCGCGGCGGATGATCGACCGCATGCTGGCGGCCGAGCACGGCCGGCCGGTGCCGGTGCCGAGCCAGGCCGCCGAGTAGGCCTGCGCCCGATGCAGAAGTCGATCGAATGGCGGAGCGCGGAGCTTCGCACGACGCGGGACCTGACGCCCGACATCCGCCTGTTCGAGATCGCGCCGTCCGGCGAGTTCGTGGCGCCGACCCCGGGCAGCCACATCAACGTCGCGGTCCAGATCGGAGAGCGCCCCGACGTGCGCTCCTACTCGATCGTCGGCCCCTGCGAGGACGGCCTCTACCGCATCGCCGTGAAGCTCCTGCCCGATTCCCGCGGCGGTTCGCAATGCATGTGGAGCCTGAAGCCCGGTGCGCGGCTCACGATCTCGACGCCGGGCAACCACTTCGAGCTCGCCCGCGGCCGTCCGGATTACCTCCTGCTCGCCGGCGGCATCGGGATCACGCCGATCTACACGATGGCGCTCGCGCTCGCGAAAGGAGGCGCCCGCTTCCGCCTCCTCTATGCCTGCCGCACCCGCGGGGATCTCGCGCTCGCCGACGACCTCGCCGGACGCATCGGGAGCCGCCTTCAGGTCTTCGTCGACGAGGAAGGCGCGAAGGTCGATCTCGCGGCCGAGATCGCCGGGCTCGCGCCGGGCGGCGAGCTCTATGTCTGCGGACCAATCGGGTTGCTGGAAGCCGCCAAGCGCACCTGGCAGCAGAGCGGCCGGCCGGTGGACCAGCTCCGGTTCGAGACCTTCGGCAACAGCGGCCGCTTCGCCACGATGCCCTTCACGGTGCGGATCCCGCGCCTCGGCAGGACCATCGAGGTGCCGCAGAACCGGAGCCTGCTGGAGGCCCTGGAGGAGGCGGGCGTCGACATGATCTTCGACTGCCGGCGCGGCGAGTGCGGGCTCTGCGCGCTGCCGATCGTCGAGGTGGAGGGGATCGTCGATCACCGCGACGTGTTCTTCAGCGACGAAGAGAAGGCCGCGAACGGCAAGCTCTGCACCTGCGTATCGCGGGTCGCCGGCGGCAGCATCACCATCGACACGGCGGACAGGGCGGCGTGATGCCAGGAACGACGCCGGCACCCGCGAAACGCGACGCCGCTCCCGAGAAGGGCGACCGCGCGGTGTCGCAGACCGTGAAGGCGCAGCTCGAACTGCGCGAACTGGTGCTGCGCGGCGAGCTTCGGCCCGGCGAACGCGTTTCGGAACTCCAGATGGTCGAGCGCCTCGGCGTCTCGCGAACGCCGGTGCGGCTAGCCCTCGTCCGGCTCCAGGAGGAGGGGCTCCTCGAGTCGATCCCCTCCGGCGGCTTCGCCGTGAAGGCGTTCTCGGAGCGGGAGGTGTTCGAGGCGATCGAGATCCGCGGCACGCTGGAAGGACTCGCAGCCCGCCTCGCCGCCGAGCGCGGCGTCCCGCGCGCGGATATCGAGCGCGCCGCTGCGTGCCTCGACGCCATCGATACGGTGCTGCACCGGGACGGCGAGATCGACATCTCGCGCTATGTCGAGCTGAACGCGGGCTTTCACGCCCTTGTCATCGATCTCGCCGGCAGCCCGGCATTGACCCGGCAGATCGAGCGGGCGAGCGCGCTGCCGTTCGCGTCGCCGAGCGCGCTGGTGCCCGCCCAGTCGCGCTCGCCGGAATCGCATCACACCCTGACCGTGGCGCAGGACCAGCACCGCTGCGTCCTCCTCGCGATCGAGCGGCGGGAGGGGAGCCGGGCCGAGTCCATCATGCGGGAGCACGCACGCATCGCCCATCGCAACCTCGAACGTGCCTTCTCGAACCAGCGCATCCTGGACCTCGTGCCGGGATCCGCACTCATCAAGCGGCGCATCCGCGCCTGAACCGGACGACCACGACGCTCAAGGGAGGAGACCCACCATGCTACGCCGGACATTCCTCGCGCTGACAGGCGCCACCGCAGTGACTCTCGGGATGGGGGCCGCCGCGTCCGCTCAAGAACCGTTCAAGATCGGCCTCATCCTGCCGATGACGGGGCCCTTCGCCTCGACGGGGCGGCAGATCGAGGCGGCCGCCAAGCTCTACATGCAGCAGAACGGCGACAGCGTCGCCGGCAAGAAGATCCAGCTCATTCTCAAGGACGACACCGGCGTCGCCGACGTCACCAAGCGCCTCGCCCAGGAACTCATCGTCAACGACAAGGTCGGCGTGATCGCGGGCTTCGGCCTCACCCCGCTCGCACTCGCCCCGGCGCCGCTCGCCACGCAGGCCAAGGTCCCGCAGGTCGTCATGGCGGCCGCGACCGCCACGATCACGGAGGCCTCGCCCTTCATCGTGCGCACGAGCTTCACCCTGCCGCAGGCGACCGAGCCGATGGCGGAATGGGCGTCCCAGAACGGCATGAAGAAGGTGGTGACGCTGGTCTCCGATTACGGGCCCGGCATCGACGCCGAGAAGGCCTTCACGGGCCGCTTCACCAAGGCGGGCGGGCAGGTCGAGAACCTGCGGGTGCCGCTCGCCAATCCGGACTTCTCGCCGTTCCTCCAGAAGGTCGCGGATGCCAAGCCCGATGCGCTCTTCGTCTTCGTTCCGTCGGGCGTGGGCGCGCAGTTCATGAAGCAGTTCGTGGAGCGCGGCCTCGACAAGAGCGGCGTGAAGCTCATCGGTCCCGGCGACGTGACGGACGACGACATCCTCAATGGCATGGGCGATGTCGCGATGGGCGCGATCACCTCGCAGCATTATTCGGCGGCGCACGACAGCCCCGAGAACAAGGCATTCGTCGAGGCGTTCAAGAAGGCCAACCCGACCATGCGGCCGAACTTCATGGCGGTGGGCGGCTACGACGGCATGCACCTGATCTACGAGGGCCTGAAGAAGACGAACGGCCAGGGTGGGCAGGCGCTGGTGGACGCCATGAAGGGCATGAGCTGGACGAGCCCGCGCGGGCCTGTGTCCATCGACCCGCAGACGCGCGACATCGTCCAGAACATCTATATCCGCAAGGTCGAGCGGAAGGACGGGGAGCTCTACAACGTCGAGTTCGCCACCATCCCGAACGTCAAGGATCCCGTGAAGGCCGCCAAGGCCAACTGATCCGACATCCTGCGGCGGCGCTCGACGGGCGCCGCCTCTCTTCTCCTGGAGGGCGCCGGTGCTGACCATCCTGTTCGACGGGATCGCCTACGGCATGCTGCTGTTCGTGCTGGCCTGCGGGCTTGCGGTCACGCTCGGCCTCATGAACTTCGTCAACCTCGCTCACGGCGCCTTCGCGATGGCGGGCGGCTACGTCACGGCGGTGCTGATGAACCGCGTGGGCGTTCCGTTCCTCGCGACGCTGCCGCTCGCCTTCCTGATTCCCGCCGCGATCGGCCTCGTTCTCGAGCGCACGCTCTACGTCCGTCTCTACAACCGCAACCACCTCGATCAGGTGCTGTTCTCGATCGGCATCGTCTTCATGGCGGTCGCGGCGGTGGACTACGCCATGGGATCGCAGCAGCAGCTCATCCAACTCCCCACGTGGTTGCGCGGGCGGGTCGAGATCCTCGGGATTCAGGTCGGGCTCTACCGCAGCTTCATCATCGCGGTCTGCGGCGTCCTCGTGGTGGCGCTGCAGCTCATCCTGACGCAGACCCGCTTCGGCAGCCGGCTCCGCGCCGCGGTCGACGATCCCCGCGTCGCGCGGGGGCTGGGCATCAACGTGAACCTCATCTTCGCGGTCACCTTCGCGGTCGGCTCGGGGCTCGCGGGCTTAGGGGGCGCGCTCGGGGCCGAGATCCTCGGCCTCGATCCGACCTTCCCGCTGAAGTTCATGATCTACTTCCTGATCGTGGTGACGGTCGGCGGCACCACGAGCATCACGGGGCCGTTCCTGGCCTCCCTCATCCTCGGCGTCGCCGACGTCGCGGGCAAGTACTACGTGCCGAGCCTCGGCGCCTTCGTGATCTACACCCTGATGATCGTCGTCCTCGTCCTGCGCCCGCAAGGGCTGTTCGCCCGGGCCCGCTGACATGAGCGCCGCTTCCCTCCCAGCCCGCGACGCCGTCGGCCGCTCCCTCACCCGGCGCGGCCGGTGGAACGTCCTCGAGATCCTGTTCTGGCTCGCCGCCGCCGCGACCCTGTTCCTGATGCCCGAGCGCCATCTCATCCTCAACGAGATCGCGATCATCGGCCTCTTCGCGGTCTCCCTCGACCTGATCCTCGGCTATGCCGGCATCGTCTCCCTCGGGCACGCCGCCTTCTTCGGGTTGGGCGCATACGTGGCCGGCCTGCTCGCCAAGAACGGCCTCGGCGATCCGCTGCTCGGGCTCGCGGTCTCGGCCATCGCGGCTGCGTTCCTCGGCTTCGTGACGAGCTTCCTCGTCCTGCGCGGGGCGGATCTCACGAAGCTCATGGTGACGCTCGGCGTCGCGCTCGTGCTCGGCGAGGTCGCCAACCAGGCCTCCTGGCTCACCGGCGGCGCCGACGGTCTCCAGGGCATCGTGATGGGCCCGGTGCTCGGCCTGTTCGAGTTCGACATCTTCGGCACCACGGCCTACGCCTACAGCCTTGCGGTCACCTTCGTGCTCTTCGTGATCGCGCGCCGGATCGTGGTGTCGCCCTTCGGCCTGTCGCTGCGCTCGATCCGCGACAATCCCCTGCGGGCGAGGGCCATCGGGATCCCGGTGAACCGGCGCCTCGTCGCGATCTACACGGTCTCCGCGGCCTATGCGGGCATCGCAGGCGCGCTCCTCGCGCAGACCACGCAGTTCGTGTCCCTCGACGTGCTCGCCTTCCACCGCTCGGCCGACGTGCTCCTCGTGCTCGTGATCGGCGGCGTTGGCTATCTCTACGGCGGTCTCATCGGCGCCGTGGTCTTCAAGGTGCTCCAGGACGTGCTCGCCGGCATCACGCCGCAATACTGGCAGTTCTGGATCGGCCTGATCCTCGTCGTGCTGGTGCTCGCCGGCCGCGAGCGGGTCACCGAGCGGATCGCCACCCTGTGGCGGACCACCCTCGGGCGACGCATCGCGGTCCGGCGGGCGCGCCGCGGCACCGCGGCCGGGGAGGTGCAGGGATGACGGTCGCTCTCGAAACCAGGGGGCTCGTCCGCCGCTTCGGCGGCCTGACCGCCACCGACAACGTGTCGCTGAAGCTGGAGCAGGGCGCGCGGCACGCCCTCATCGGTCCGAACGGCGCCGGCAAGACCACCTTCATCAATCTCCTCACCGGCGTGCTGCCGCCGACCTCGGGCCGGATCTTCCTGGAAGGCGCGGAGATCACCGCGTTGAGTGCCGAGCAGCGGGTGAAGCGCGGGCTCGCGCGCACGTTCCAGATCAACCAGCTCTTCCCTGCCATGACCCCGCTCGAGACGCTCGGACTTGTGGTGTCGGAGCGTCTCGGCGGCGGCCGCGACTGGTGGCGCGTGATCGGCTCCCGCCGGGACATCCTCGACGACATCGTGGACATCGCGCAGCGCTTCCGGCTTGCGGATGCCCTCGACGAGCGCACTGCGAACCTGCCTTACGGCAAGCAGCGCCTCCTCGAGATCGCGGTCGCGTTTGCGTGCCGCCCCCGCGTGCTGCTCCTCGACGAGCCCGCGGCCGGTGTCCCGGAAGCCGAGCGGCACGAGCTGCTGGCCACCATCGCGGCCCTACCGCGGGACGTCTCGGTGCTGCTGATCGAGCACGACATGGACCTCGTCTTCAGCTTCGCGGACCGGATCTCGGTGCTGGTCAACGGCGCGCTCTTCACGGAGGGAACCGTGCAGGAGGTCTCGACCGATCCGCGCGTGCGGGCTGTCTATCTCGGGGAGGCCGTGGATGAGTGAACTCCTGAGATTGAAAGGGGTCTCGGCCGGCTACGGCGAGGCGATCGTGATCTCCGGCATCGACCTCGCGCTGAACCAGGGCGAGGCGCTGGCGGTGCTCGGCCGCAACGGCACCGGCAAGACGACCCTCCTCAACACGATCATCGGCGTGACCCGCCACCGCGGCGGAACCATCGCGTTCGCGGGCCGGGACATCACCCGGGTGTCTCCGGACCGGCGCGCCGTCGCCGGGATCGGCTGGGTGCCGCAGGAGCGCAACATCTTCCGGTCGCTCACGGTCGAGGAGAACATGACCGCGGTGGCGCGGCCGGGCCCCTGGAATCTGGAGCGCGCCTACGGGATGTTCCCGCGCCTCAAGGAGCGACGCTCCAATCTCGGCAACCAGCTCTCGGGCGGCGAGCAGCAGATGCTTGCCGTCGCCCGCGCCCTCGTGCTCAACCCGACGCTGATGCTCCTCGACGAGCCCACCGAGGGTCTGGCGCCCATCATCGTCGAGGAACTGCTCGCGGCGCTGAAACGCATCATCCGCGACGAAGGGATGTCGGCCATCGTGGTCGAGCAGCACGCCCAGAAGATTCTCGGCGTCACCGACCACGCGGTGATCCTCGACCGCGGCGCAGTCGTGCATGCGAGTTCGAGCCGCTCCCTCATCCAGGACCCGGCGCCGCTGGAGCAGCATCTCGGCGTCACCGACAAGAAGCGCGGGCGCGAGCGGGCGCCCGCCTCAGCGACCTGAATCCGACCGGGCAGGCCTGCGCGACCGGCCTGCTTCCCACCGATCCTCAGCGGAAAGCCTGACGATGACCGAGTCGACCGTTCCGACCACCGAATTCTTCCAGCGCGATCATCGCATTCATCCGCCGGCCCATACGCCGACCTACAAGACCACGGGCCTGCGCTCGCCGCGCATCCCGCTATGGTCCCTGCAGAACTCGCTGTCCGAAGTCACGGGGCCGACCTTCCGGCCCGAGGAGATCGGCCCGCTCGACAACGACCTCCTGCGCAACTACGCCCAGGACGGCGAGCCGATCGGCGAGCGCACCATCGTGCACGGCCATGTGCTCGACGAGAACGGCCGCGGCATCCCCAACACGCTCGTGGAGTTCTGGCAGGCCAACGCCGCCGGCCGCTACCGCCACGTGAACGACCGCTATCTTGGCCCCATCGACCCGAACTTCGGCGGCTGCGGACGCACGCTGACCGACGAGAAAGGCTACTACTACTTCCGCACCGTGAAGCCCGGTGCATACCCGTTCCGCAACTACGTGAACTCCTGGCGCCCGGCGCATATCCACTTCTCGGTCTTCGGCACCGGCTTCGCCCAGCGCCTCATCACCCAGATGTACTTCGAGGGCGACCCGCTGCTGAAGCACGACGTGATCGCGAACACGATTCCCGACCCGGACGCGATCCAGCGCCTCGTGGCGCTCCTCGACCTCAACGCTGCGGTGCCGCTCGACAGCCTTGCCTACCGCTTCGACATCGTGCTGCGCGGCCGGCGCCAGACCATGTTCGAGAACAAGCTCCAGGGGAGCTGAGCGACAGCACTCTCCGCCACGGCATTTCCGCGACAGCATTCCAGGACGACGCCATGATCCCCACGCTGCCCTATCTGAAGGAAACCGCGTCCCAGACCGCAGGTCCTTACGTCCATATCGGCCTCATCCCGCATCAGGCCGGGTTCGACATCTTCCAGAACACCTTTTCCAATGTCCTCGTGAGCCCCGAAACCAAGGGCGAGCGCATCCGCATCGAGGGGCGCATCTTCGACGGCAAGGGCTCGCCCACCAAGGACATCCTGGTGGAGATCTGGCAGGCCAATGCCGCCGGGCGCTACGACCATCCGGCCGACCGTCAGGAGGACAAGGCGATCGACCCCGCCTTCCGGGGCTGGGGCCGCACCGGCACGGATTTCCACACGGGAATCTACACCTTCGAGACGATCAAGCCCGGGCGCGTGCCGGGCCGGCACGGCCACAAGCTCCAGGCGCCGCATGTCAGCTTCTGGCTGGCGGCCCGGGGCATCAATATCGGGCTTGCCACGCGGATGTACTTCTCCGACGAGGCGGAGGCGAACGCGGCCGATCCGGTGCTCAACATCGTCGATCCGCCGTCCCGCCGCGAGACCCTGATCGCGCGGCGCGAGGAGCGGGGAGGGGAGGTCGTCTACGTGTTCGACATCCACCTCCAGGGCGAGCGGGAAACCGTCTTCTTCGACGTCTGAGTTTGCATAGGACACACCACCATGAACCCCGTCGTCATCGCGGTCGCCATCACGGGCTCGGTCCCGCGCAAGAAGGACAACCCGGCCGTCCCGGTCACGCCGGCCGAGCAGGTCGAGTCGACGCACGAGGCTTATGAGGCGGGCGCGACGCTCGTGCATATCCACGTGCGCAACGACGACGAGAGCCCGTCGTCCGATCCGGAGCGCTTTCGGCAGGTGCAGGAGGGCGTGGTGAAGCACTGCCCCGGCATGATCGTGCAGTTCTCCACCGGCGGTCGCGGGCGCGATCCGTCGGCGCGGGGCTCGTCGCTGTCGCTGAAGCCCGACATGGCCTCGCTGTCCACGGGCTCGGTGAACTTCCCGACCATCATCTACGAGAACCACACCACCCTCGTGACCGATCTCGCCACGAAGATGAAGGAGAACGGCGTCCTGCCCGAGATCGAGATCTTCGACCTGTCGCACATCCACGGCGCCCGGCGCCTCATGGAGCAGGGTCTCCTCAACGACCGTCCGCACGTGCAGTTCGTGATGGGCGTGCAGAACGCCATGCCGGCGGAGGAGCACCTCGTCGACCTCCTCCTCGGCGAGCTGCGCCGCGTGCTCCCCAACGCCACCTGGACGGCGGCCGGCATCGGCCGCAACCAGGCGCCCGTGATGGAATGGGCGCTCGCGCGGGGGGCGGACGCGGTGCGCACGGGGCTCGAGGATAACATCCGGGCCGCGAAGGACCGGCTCGCGACCTCCAACGCGGAGCTCGTCCGCATGGCGGCCGAGACCGTGGCGCGGCATGGCCGGAAGGTCGCGACGCCGGCCGAAGCCCGCGCCCTGCTCGGGCTGCGTCCTGTCGCCTGAACGTCCTGAACCTCCTGCAAGCCGGTGGGTGATCCATGCCGCAGATCGACGTGAACGGTGTCGCGCTCCATTACGAGCTCTCGGGCCCTGCCGGTGCGCCCGTGGTGGCGTTCTCGAACTCGCTGGGCACCTCGCTCGAGATGTGGGACGCGCTCGTGCCGGCGTTGCGCGGCCGCTACCGGGTGCTGCGCTACGATACGCGGGGCCACGGGCGCTCCGCGACCCGGGACGAACGCGCAGAGATCTGGGACCTCGCGACCGACCTCGTCGGGCTCCTCGACGCGCTCGGCATCGGGCGCGCCCATGTCGTCGGGCTGTCGCTCGGCGGCATGACGGGGCAGGCGCTGGCGAGCCGCTATCCCGACCGCGTCGTCAGCCTCACCCTCATGGCAACCTCGTCCTACATGCCGAGCGAAGCCACCTGGAACGAGCGCGCCGCGCTGGTGCGCGCGGAAGGCACCGCCGCCATCGTCGATGCCACCATGGGGCGCTGGTTCACGGCAGGATATGCCGAGCGGGCGCCCGATCAGGTGGCTCCTGTCCGCGAGCGCTTCGTGGCCTGCGACCGGGCAGGCTACGCGGTGTGCTGCGGCGCCATCGGGCGCATGGACCTGCGCCCGCATATCGGCACGATCGCGGCACCGACGCTCGTGATCGCGGGCCGCGACGATCCCGCGACGCCGGTCGCCATGGCGGAGGAGATCCGCTCGCTCATCCCGGATGCCGAACTCCTGGTGCTGCCGCGTGCCGCGCATCTCCTCGCGATCGAGCGGGCGGACGCGGTGGGGCCCCATCTCCTCGCCTTCCTCGACCGCAATGCCGAGCGGCCGTCGGGCGCGCCCGGCGCGGTGCCGTTCGATTTCGGGCTCCAGAACCGCAAGCAGGTGCTGGGCGCGGAGCATGTGGAACGCTCGCTCGCCAAGGCCGGCGGCTTTGCCATGCCGTGGCAGGACTTCATCACCCGCACGGCCTGGGGCGAGGTCTGGGGCGACCCGCGCCTGCCGTGGAAGACGCGCTCCCTCGTGACGCTCGCCATGATGGTGGCGCTGCACCGGGAGGAGGAGTTCAAGCTCCATGTGCGCCCGGCCCTGCGCAACGGCGTCTCGGTCGAGGAGCTGCAATCGCTCCTGCTCCAGAGCGCGATCTATGCCGGCGTGCCGGCTGCCAATGCGGCCTTCCGCTGGACCAAGGACGTGCTCGGGGAGGAGATCGCCTGATCACTTGAAATCCCGCGTCCTGATCCTGATCCCTTCTCCGGACTTGATATCCGGAACATAGATGTCCCGCGTCTTGCGCCCGAGCGCATCGCGCGGGTCCGGCGCGCCGCCATGCTTGGCCTCGTCGCCGCGCCCGTGGGGCAGGGGGAACGCCTCCTCTCGCTCGCTCAGAGAACGCAAGAGTCCCGTGAGGTCCGTGAGGTGCTCGGCCACGAGGTGGATCACGTCGCCCTCGCGCTGCACGCGTCCCCGCGCCGCGACGAGGTTCGCGGAGAGCACCACGCGGCGCTGGCGCTCGAACAGAGCGGGCCAGATCACGAGATTGGCGACCTCGGTCTCGTCTTCGAGCGTCACGAACAGCACCCCGCTCGCCGAGCCCGGCCGCTGGCGCACGAGCACGAGTCCCGCGACCGTGATCCGCCCCCCGTCGCGGGCCGTCCGCAGGGCCGCGCAGGGGCGGATGCGGCGCTCGTCGAGGTCGCCGCGCAGGAAGGCGAGGGGGTGCGGGCGCAGGGAGAGGCCCTTGGAGCGGTAATCCTCCACGACCTCGCGGCCCAAGCTCATCGGGGTCAGCGACACGGCGGGTTCGGCGACCTCGGGGGTCAGCGTGTTCTCCCGCGCGTCGGCGGCGGCAAGGAGCGGCAGCGGCGTGTCGCTCAGGCCCTTGATGGCCCAGAGCGCGCCGCGCCGGTCGAGCGCGAGCGAGCCGAAGGCATCGGCGTGGCTCAAAACCTCGAGCACCGCGACGGGAACGCCGCTGCGGCGCCAGAGCGCTTCGATCGAGGCGAAGGGCTCCTCGCCGCGCGCCGAGAGAATCCGTGCAGCGGCGTCGTTCGAAAGCCCCTTCGCCATGCGCAGGCCAAGGCGCACGGCGCGGTATCGCCCGTCGGTGCGTTCGAGCGTGCAGTCCCAGCGCGAGTGGTTGACGTCGACGGGCCGCACCTCGACGCCGTGGGCTTGCGCGTCGCGCACGAGCTGCGCGGGGGCGTAGAAGCCCATGGGCTGGCTGTTGAGGATCGCGCAGCAGAACACGTCCGGGTGATGGCATTTCATCCAGGACGAGGCGTAGACGATGCGGGCGAAGGAGGCTGCGTGGCTCTCCGGGAAGCCGTAGGAGCCGAAGCCCTCGAGCTGCTTGAAGGTGCGCTCCGCGAAATCGCGCTCGTAGCCGTTCGCGACCATGCCCTCGATCAGCTTGTCCCGGAACGCGCCCACATGGCCGTTGCCCTTGAAGGTCCCCATGGAGCGGCGCAGCTGGTCGGCCTGCGAGGGCGTGAAGCCCGCCGCCACGATCGCGATCTTCATGGCCTGCTCCTGGAACAGGGGCACGCCGAGGGTCTTCTTCAGCACCGCCTCGAACTCGGGCTTCGGGTAGGTGGCTTTCTCGCGCCCCTCACGGCGTCTGAGGTAAGGGTGCACCATGTCGCCTTGGATCGGCCCCGGCCGCACGATCGCGACCTCGATGACGAGGTCGTAGAAGCTCCGCGGCTTCATCCGCGGCAGCATCGCCATCTGGGCGCGCGACTCGATCTGGAACACGCCGATCGTGTCGGCGCGCCGGATCATTTCGAAAGTCTCCTCATCGCCCGCGGGGATCGAAGCGAGGTCGTGCCTCTCGCCCCCATGCTCCGCCAGGAGATCGAAGGCGCGGCGCATGCAGCCGAGCATGCCGAGGCCCAGCACGTCGACCTTCATGAACTTGAGCGCCTCGATATCGTCCTTGTCCCATTCGATCACCTGCCGGTCCTTCATGGCGGCGGGCTCGATCGGCACGAGGTCGTCGAGGCGGTCTTGCGTCAGCACGAAGCCGCCGGGATGCTGCGAGAGGTGGCGCGGCGTGCCGATGAGCTCGCGCGCGAGCCGGAGCGTGAGCTGCAGGCGCCGGTCGCCGAGGTTGAGGTTGAGCTCGCCCGCTTCCTTCTCGGTCACGCCCTGCTCGCTCCAGCCCCAGACCATGCCGGAGAGCGCCGCGGTCACGTCGTCGGGCAGGCCCATCACCTTGCCGACTTCGCGGAGCGCGCCGCGGGTGCGGTAGCGGATCAAGGTGGCGCAGAGCGCGGCGCGATGGCGGCCGTAGGTTTGGTAGATCCACTGGATCACCTCCTCGCGGCGCTCGTGCTCGAAATCCACATCGATGTCGGGTGGCTCGCGGCGCTCCTCCGAGACGAAGCGCTCGAACAGGAGGTTTCCCTCGGCCGGGTTCACGGCCGTGATGCCGAGCACGTAGCAGATCGCGGAATTCGCCGCCGAGCCGCGGCCCTGGCAGAGAATCTCCTGCGAGCGCGCGTAGCGGACGATGGCGTTCACGGTGAGGAAGTATGGCGCGTATTCCAGCCGCGCCACGAGCGCGAGCTCGTTTCGCAACTGCTCCCGCACCGCATCCGGCACGCCGTCGGGATAGCGATCCTGCGCGCCCTCCCAGGTCAGCCGCTCCAGCGTCGCTTGCGCCGAGAGGCCCGGCTCGACCACCTCCTCGGGGTACTGGTATCTGAGCTCGTCGAGGGCGAAGCGGCAGCGTTCCGCGATCTCGATCGTGCGCTCGATCGCGGCCGGATGACGCTCGAACAGGCGCGCCATCTCCTCGGGTCCTTTGAGGAAGCGGTCGGCGAAACGTTCGCGTGTAAAACCCGACGTCTCGATGGTACAGCCCTCGCGGATGCAGGTCACCACGTCCTGGAGCATGCGCCGCTCGGGGGCATGATAGAGCACGTCGTTCGTGGCGACGGTCGGCACCCGCGCCGCGCGGGCGACCTCGTCGAGGGCGTGGAGGCGCAAAGCCTCGCGCGGACGGAAGCGGCGGGCGAGGGCGAGATACGCGCACGACCCGAACGTGGTCTTCAGGCGCCGTACCTGGCCCTGCAATCGCGCATCGATCCGGCCCGGCACGAGAATCGCGACGAGACCCTCGGCCCTTTCCTCCACGTCGCTCCAGGCGAGGCGGCAGGCGCCCTTTCCCGCTCGCGCCTTGCCGATCGTGAGAAGCCGCGTCAGACGCCCGTAAGCCGCGCGGTCCTGCGGGTAGACGAGGAGCGCGGTGCCGTCCTCGAGGTCGAGCCGGCAGCCGACCACGAGGCGCACGCCCGTGGCCTTCGCGGCCTCGTGGGCGCGCACGATCCCGGCGAGCGAGTTGCGGTCCGCGATTCCGAGCGTGGGAATCCCGAGCGACGCCGCCGTGGCGAAGAGCTCGTCCGGGCTCGATGCGCCGCGCAGGAACGAGAAATGGGTCGTGACCTGGAGCTCGGCGTAGCTCATGACGGGCCGGGCGCGGGAAGGCTCATCCGAAGAACCCGTGCTGCGGCATGCTCCACCGGGCTCAGGCCGTGGCCCATCTCATAACCCACCTCTCGGCCCACCTCGTGGTTCACCCGAAGAACCCGTGCAGCCACCAGCGCCCGCCCCGGCCCGCCGGGCCGTCGCGGAAGAGCCAGAAGCGGCGGCCGTCCTGGTTCTCGACCTGGTAATAGTCGCGGACCGCCGAGGCCTCGTCGGAAGAGGCCCACCATTCGCCGTGCACCCGCTCGGGCCCGTCGGCGCGGCGCACGCGGTGGCGCACTTTCCGCCATTCGAACGCGGACGGCGCGTGATCGGGCGCCACGGCCAGCGCGGTCACGGGCTCGGGCGGATCGATCAGGATGCTGGGGCGGGCGAGGCCCTTCGGCCAGGACAGCCCCTGCGGCGGCGTCAGCGGCGGCACGCGGGCGAGCGAGCGCTCGGGGATGTCGCTCTCCACCGGCACCACCCGGAAGACCCGGTCGCGCCCGAGGCGGGCGGTGAGGCGGTCGACGAGCGCGTCGAGCTCCCGCTCCTCGTCCTCGCCCTGGAGCGCGCGGGCCTGCATCTGCTGCTCGCTCAAGGGCTCGACGCGGGTCGCGACCATCACGGCCTCCTCGATCCCAAAACCGGGATCGAGGGTATCCAGGTCGTCGGCGAGAAGCCGGCCGATATGCGCGGGCTCCCGCGTCGCGCGCGCCATCTGCGCGGTGAGGGCCTGCGTGGTGCGGTCGACGCGGTGGAAGAGCAGGTCGACGCGCCTCGCGCCGAGGCCGGCTTGGCGCAGGTCCGGGCAGAGCTCGGCGGCCAGATGCGCGATCACCCGGCGCAGGTCGTCCGCGTCGCCGATCGGCTCGGCGAAGACGGCGCGGCGCGTGATCACCTCCGGCGGGATGAGGGGGACGAGGGGCTCAGGCATCTCGCCCAGCGCCTGGTCGAGACGGCGGGCGAGCTCCGCGCCGAAGCGCTTGACGAGGCTGGCCCGCGGCAGGGCCACGGCCTCGCCGATGGTGCGGATTCCGAGACGGTCGAGGGTCGCGGCGGTCTCGTCGGCGATGCGCAGGGCAGAGACCGGCAGGCGCGCGATCGCCGCCGCCGTGCCGCCCGGAGGCGCGATCTCTCCGCTGCCGTTGCGGGCCATCGCCCAGGCGGCGCCCGGCGTGTCCGCGATTGCGGCCCGGACTGCGATGCTCCGGTCGTCGAGCCGCGACACGAGATCGTTCAGGAGAGCCGCCTCGCCGCCGAACAGATGCGCCGAGCCCGCGATCTCGACGAAGAGACCGTCCGGCGCGTCCAGCGCCACGATCGGGCTGTAGCCGGTGCACCAGACCGCGAGATTCTTCAGGGCCGTCTCGTCGGCCTCGATGTCGGCCTCGATCACGGTGAGATCCGGCACGAGGGCCTGCGCATGGGCGATCGTCTGGCCGACGCGCAGCTCGAGCCTGCGCGCCGCGTCGTCAGCGCAGGCGATCACCCGGCGCGAGCCGATGCGGGCGGCCGTCACGAGGGGCTTGTCGCGCGGCAGGGCCGCGGCGGACCGGTCCCGCTCCCACCGCCTGCGGATGCGGTCGGTCGGCCAGGTCGGGAGGTAGAGAGAGACGACCCTGCGCATCACAGGCATCCAGCAACCAAGAGCGGGGTTCGGCTCCCCTGCAGCGCAGGAGCTCCACGTGCCAGCGCGCCCGGCCCACGCCCGGAGCGGGCAGGGGGCTCGAGGGGGCCGGCGTCACGCGCCAGCGCGTGGAGGCGGCGGTCGGCTCCGCCTCCGGAACGACGGCCCGCCAGCGCCGGAGCACCAGCGCCGTGACGCCCGAGCGCTCGGCGGCGAGCTGCAGGCGCCGGGACGGGGTGAGCCCGAAGCGGGCCACCTCGCCGACGACGGCCGCGAGCCCGCCCTGGCGCAGGCCCTCCTCGAGCACGGGGAGGACGTCCGCCTCGTGCCAGGTCTCGACGAACAGGATGCGGTCGGGATGAAGCCCGACCGCCGAGAGGCCGGGCGCGAAGAGATCCCGCCGGCGCAGGCACCACAGCACGGGTCCCGAAAGACGGGTCGCGAGACCGGCCGCGAAGAGAACCGCCGAAGCCCTCTGCTCGCCCGAAGGCCCAGCCTCCAGGACCTCGTGGACCGCGCCGCGGGCGAGACCCTGCCCCGGAAGGTGTCCGTCGAGGGCGGCGATCCCGAAGGGCAGCGGCTCCCGCGGCTGCGCCGGCGACCGCTCCAGCCGTGCGATCCGCGTCCGTAAGTCAGAAAGCAGACGGTCTCGCCCGGCATCGTGCATGCCCTGCCCAAGGTTGTTGCAACGGGATCAGATGTTGCTATTTTGTTCCCATTCGTCGCAGAGTCAAGATGACGCGGGCGACTCGGTGGTCTTTACGCCTTCCGATGGTTCTCCGCCGTCCTCCCCGCAATCGCGGCGCGCCGCCCGGGACCTCCCGGCCTGCGGCCGGTTCGGCCGCAGGGGCTTTCGCGTCATGGGCGCCAGGGCTCCCCGGCCGCTTCCGCGGCAGTCCGGCGTCGCGACGACGTCGGCGGGACGCTCAGGACGAGCCGTCGTTCGGCTGGCTCAAGGGATCGAGATAGCGCTCGGCAAATTCGCCCGTCGCGTATTCCTGGCCCTCCTCGTCACGGATGGCGACATAGGACAGACCCTCGCCCAAGAGGCGGACGGCATGCTCGTAAGCGGCCATTGCCGACTCGTGCGAGGACGTCCCCTCGCCCTTGCCCCCGCGTGCGATCACTTCAAATGCCATGGTGCCCTCCTGCTTGCCGCCGAGCAGATAGGGCCCGAGGCCCGCCTGCGACAGGCTGCCGGTCCCGGTTCGTCTCCAAACCGGACCATGGCGCCATGTCCCTCCTCGAAAGGTTGCGCCCGGGTGACGGCAGCGGAGCGCCGGGATGCTGTCGATGGTTGAATTCGCGATCCAGCCCAGCAACAGGCGCGTCACCGCGGGGTGCGGTCGGAGCGGGAGCCGCTCAACTCGCCTTCTTCATCCGGCCGCGGGTCTGCCGCGGCTGTTCGGCCGCGGGCTCGCTCGCGGACAACTGCGCGATCCCTTCGGCGAGATCGGCGAGCCGGCGCCGGACGATCGGGTCCGTGATGCGGGCAAAGCTGTTGATCAGCCGCACGCCCTCGCTCGAGCTGCTGACTTCGGCCAGGAGGGCGGATTGCCGGTCCAGGGCGCTCGATCCGCCCGGCACCTGTCCCGCGCCCTCGTAGAAGAAGCCCACCTCGACGCCGAGCAGCGTCGCGATCTGCTGCAGGCGGCTCGCGCTGACGCGGTTGGTGCCCTTCTCGTACTTCTGGACCTGCTGGAAGGTCAGGTGCAGCGAGTCGGCGAGGCGCTGCTGCGTCATCCCGAGAAGCGCTCGTCGCATGCGGATGCGGCTGCCCACGTGCTTGTCGATCGGGTGCGGCGATTTCTGGCTCGTCTGGGGCAACGGGGGTCGACTCCTGACCGTGCGATACGCACACTATGCCGTGTTCCGGGTCCTGCCGCTAGCCTTCGGCACGACGTAAGTCATATTGAGCTGTACGATCCGAACCAGGCAAATGGATCAGTGCCCCGTAGAAAAGGATGGAGCCCATGAGGTCCGGTGAAAGCGAACTCGGGTACGTCCGCGACGCCTTCGACCTCATGGACGAGATCGACCGCCTCGACGACGAGACGGCGATCCGGGATCGGCTGTCGGTCCTGCTGTCGGCCTGCGGCTTCGAGCACTTCGTGGTCGCCCGCCTGCCGCAGCCGCGGGAGAACATCGGCCCCGCGATGCTCCTGAAGCGCTGGCCGCAGGTCTGGCAGAGCCGCTACGACCGCTACGGCTACTACCAGTACGACCCGGCGAGCCGGCACTGCTTCGAGACGATCGAGCCCTTCCTGTGGTCGGATCTGCGCACGGATCCGCGTTCCGATCCGATGGGCCACCGGGTCATGCAGGAGGCGGCCGATCATGGGCTCAAGGAGGGGCTCTGCATTCCGATCAACGACGCCAAGGGCTTCCAGGCGGTGGTCTCCATGGCGGGCGAAGCGATCGATCTGCCCCCGAAGGCGAAGCGCGCGATCCACCTCCTCAGCATCTATGCCTACGGCGCCGCCGATCGCCTGTCGCAGGGGCGCAAGCCGTCCGTGACGCGCCTGAGCGCCCGCGAGCGCGATGTCCTGTCCTACATGGCGAACGGGATGACGGCGGCCCAGGTCGGGAACGCGCTCACGATCTCGGAGACGACCGTGATGACGCATCTCCGCAAGGCCAAGGAGAAGCTCGGCACCCGCACCCTGACCCATACGGTCGTCGAGGCCATGCGCCAGAGCCAGATCAGGCTCTGAGCCTTCGGCCAGGGAGGCTGCTGCGGCTTGCTCCCGCCGCGTCGACGGAGCCGAGCACGGGATCCGGGGCGGACCCGGGAGGCTCCCGCGGGTCACGCGGGGCCTCCGCTCGCGGGGGCTTACTTGCCGCCGGAACGCGGCCAGAGCGATCCCGACCGCCAATAGGCTTTGAGGCGCTGAAGGAGCCCCATGGGCCTCTTGCGCGCACCTCCCGCGGAGCGGCCCTCCTTGCCGCGGCCGGCCGCCTTCGCGATTCCGTCCTGCGCCGCGCGCGGCTTCCGGTCGCCCGCCTTCCCCTGACGCTGCATCACCCGCTCGACCTTGGACCGCTTCTTGGGATGCAGAAGCTTCCCCGGCGTCCGGCCGCGGTCGCTCGGCTGATCGGCCCCGGCGACGGCGCGGCGGGCGAGATCCGCATCGTCGAAAAGCGCCATCATCCGCTCGAACAGCATATCGCGGTCGAGCGGCGGCTGCGGCGGGACCTCGGCCGGAGGGGCGAGCAGCACGGCGGCGTGCTCGGGGGACAGGTAGCGCTGCGCCAGGCGCGCGTGGTCCGCCCGGACCCGCTCCTGCAGGCGTAGCGCCCGGTCGGTATCCAGCCGCTGGCGGGCGCCGGTGTCGAGGGTGCCCAGCCGCTGCAGCATCCGCTTCACGTCGTGCCGGCCGAGAAGGTCCGGCGCCTCGACCTGACACAGGTGCAGGAAGCGCAGAATCTCCGTGTTCATCCGGTCCAGGCTCTCCTTGACGTGCCCCTGCGCCTCTTCGGAGAGCCCCTCGCGCTCCAGGCCGAGCCATTGCACGAAGTCGTCGACCGGGCTTCCCTGCAGGGTCTTGCGGTGGAAGACGCGCGCCTCCACGACGCCTTCTCCGAAGATTTCGGCCCAGCGGTCGAGCCAATGGGCATAGCCGTAGTACTGACTGTTCAGCTGGTGGTCGAAGAACTGGTCGAAGGTGCCGACGTAGCCCCCTCTGACCTTCTGCTGGTACTGGCTGACGATGTGCTCGTCCGGCCGGCGGACGTAGCACAGCACGCGCCAGGAGGTCGCATACGGCGCAAAGGTCTCCTTCAGCCGCCCCGGGATCGCCCCCCGCTTGCTGGTGATCAGATTCTCGTTCGAGATGATCGCCTTGGCGAAATCGCCCGCGAATTCCCGGGTCAGATTGGCGCGGATGGTTGCGCTCGTATCGGCGAGCCGCGGCGCGTCTGTCACGAAATCCGAGATCAGGGTGGCCTTCGTTTCCCCGAACGCCCTCGGATAGAGGACCTTGCGGGCCGCGAGTTCCGTCCTGTTGTGCGCCAGGAAGGTCTGGATGGTCGAACTGGCGGTCTTCTGCTGCCCGATGTGGAAAACAATCTGCATCGTATCGTGTCGAGGCTCCCTGGCGCCCGGGTGTTCTCCCCCGATCCGGCGCGCAGCACAAGGGCCGCCGGGCCGAGGGTCCGTCCGCTCCATGATGTCTGCCGGATCGGCCCGGATGCCGCTCCGCCGGCGGGTCGGTGGGACCTGCCCGGCCGAGCGGTTGCCGCAACGGCATCGTCGGATCCGAGGATACCGCACCCTCACGGTCTCGTCCAAAGGTTGTGATCGCGAAGGGGACCTACCCATGTACGAAGTGCACGCGATCCGATCCGACAACCGCCACCTCTACGAGGAGGCGCTCGACCAGCATTTCCGCATCCGCAACGACATCTTCATCCGCGAACGCCGCTGGCGCGCGCTGACGAGCTACGACGGCCGCGAGATCGACCAGTTCGACCACGAGGACACGATCTATCTCCTCGGCATCGACTCCGACCTCGGGGTCGTCGCGGGCTCGCGGCTCCTGCCGACGACCCGGCCGACCCTCCTGAGCGGGGTCTTCCCGCAACTGGCCGAGATCCGCGGCATCCCCGAGGGGACGGACGTCTACGAGTGGACCCGCCTCTTCGTCGTCCGCGCCAAGCGCCAGGACGGGCGGCTCTGCCGCTGGGCCGGGGCGGTGAAGTGCGGCATGCTGGAATACTGCCTCCAGGAGGGCATCCACACCTTCAGCGGCGTCGCCGAGACCTACTGGATGCCGCGCATCATCGCGATGGGATGGCGGCCCCGGGCGCTCGGGCTCACCCTCGACCACGACGGGCTGAGCCTGTGCTCCTTCAGCGTCGAGGTCAGCGAGGAGGTTCTTGCGTCCACGCGGGCCTTCTACGGAATCGAGGGGCCGTCGCTCGTCATCCGCGGCATCGAGCTGCCCCAGGGCGAGGAGGCTCCGCATGTCCGTCATTGAGGCGCTGAACGACAATGACAGCTCCGTTCCCCGGGAGGTCGTGGACGCTTTCGTGCAGGATCTCGCGAATCTCGCCTCGCGCCTGTCTCCCGAGGCCCAGGCCCGCCTCATGGGCTTCGTGCACCTGGTGGACGACCCCGCCGCGGTCGAGGCCGAGCTCAAGGTCGGGTCGTCGGGCGAGATCACCCTCGTGCTGAGGCATCCGCCGCCCCGTTAGAGCATGATCCCGAAAAGGCGCAGACTTTTCGGGATCGTGCGGCACGACAATGACTGAGAGGGCACAACCGCTTCGAAGGGAGGCGATCGTGCCCCGGAACCGGTGCTGTTGCACGGGATCCCGACAGGGCCGGAGGACACCGGTCGCCCCGGAGCCCGCGTCGGATCCCCCTTCCCGGCGCCGGCGGGACAGCGTGTACACTTCGAATTCATTCGCGAAGGCTGTAATCACCCGATGATCCGTCGCGGCGTCTCGCGGCGGGACGGGAGGGTGGACGCCCCTTGAAGCCGGCGGGTGCGCGACGAGTCCGGGCCTTATGCGCCGCATGGCTCCTGATCCTCTCCGGTCGCCCCGGCGCGGCCGGCGGATCGGAACTCCTGTCTGCCCTGCACGGCCGCTGGCACGGCGAGGGCGTCCAGATCCTGATCGACACCGAGCGCATGCAGGGCAACCTCGATCCCACCAAACCCTTCACCCGCAATCCCTTCGTCATCCGCGACGTGACGCCGCCCTGGGTGGTGTTCACGATCGGCAACAGCAGCATCGTGGCGCGGGTCGAGGGCGAGACCATGATGGTCACGCAGCCCGGCTGGCCGACCCCGCGGATGCTGACCCGCCTGCCGGACTCCCGCCCTCCGCCCCCGGCGCCGGAGAGGCCCTGAAGGGCCGCCGGCCCGGCTTCCGGAGGCCCCGCTGCCGGCGGGCCCTGGAGGCTGTCGCCCCTGCCGGAGCGACTCCTCTGCCGTTCGGATGGGTTGCCCGCCGCCGCGAAACCGCGCACATGAGGCGTGCGAGCCAGAGGACCCGAGCGCTTCGAGGCTGCCGCGTGCCCCTGGGCCCGGACAGAGGCGGGCGCAGGGATGTCGCGAAACCCGCCGCCCTGCGGGGCGATTCCGGAGACGAGATTCAAAGACGATGCGATCCGAGGCCAATCCGACCAAGCAGGACATCCTCCAGGCCTCCCCGAGGATGTTCGAGAACCCGATCCTCGACCGCCTGTCCCGCGTGCACCCGTCCGTGCCGGTCGTGGTCTACGGGCCGCTGATCCTGGTGCTCCTGGTGCTCAGCGGGCCGGCGGGCGTCGGGGCCATGCTGGGCTGGTTTCTGTTCGGCTACCTGTGCTGGACCCTGGTGGAGTACTGGGGCCACCGGATCCTGTTCCACTACGAGCCGCAAGGCGGATGGGGCGCCCGCCTCCATTGGATGATCCACGGCGTCCATCACGATCACCCGAACGATCCGCTCCGGCTGGTGATGCCGCCGCTGATGAGCCTGCCCATCATGCTGATCGCCTACGGGGTCGGCCGCCTCATCGTCGAACCGCCGGCCACCTACGCCGCGCTCGCAGGGTTCATGGCGGGCTACCTTGCCTACGACATGGTCCACTACGCGGTGCACCACGTCTCGCCCCGCTCGGGCCTCGGCCGGAAGCTGCGGCGCCTGCACATGCTGCACCACTTCCAGGACCATACCCGCAGCTTCGGGGTCAGCGCGCCGTGGTGGGACGTCGTCTTCGGGACGGCGCCGCAGAAGCCCGCCGGCCCGGCACAATAGGAATTCGCGGGGCGAGAGCGCCCGACCCAGCCGGCACGGGAGGCGTCGCGTCGGACGCATTCGTTCCACGTGCAGGACGTCCGATCGTTTCGACGAGACCCGACGCCGGCCGAGGGAAACGGCCGGCCGGAGGAACGGAGTTCTAGCGGCCGGATCGCTTGGCCGTGGCGCCACGCTCGGCGGACGGCCGGGCATGGGCGCCCGGCGGACAGCCCTGCGTCGTCTCGGCGATGTCGGACTCGCCCTCGGCCAGGACGGGATCGCAGGTCAGGCCGCACCAGTTGCATTCCTCGTCCTGGGCGACCCAGAGAAGGCCCTTTTCGCAGGGGCAGTAATGCGCCCAGAAGGAGTGATGCATAGCGGCGACCCCGGCTTGAATTCCCTTGCGGGGAGAACGCTTTGGGTTGCCGATGGTTGCAGCGGCGCCCCGGATTCGCCCGGCTCCGGTTCTGTTGCCGATTGGTCACTATGCCGGAAAAGCGACGGATCCGACCCGCCGTCAGGCTTCCGGTGGCGCCGACCGAACCATTAGGGTGGCGCAGCATCATGGAGGGCTGGGCCTTTGAATCAGCTAGTGGCTCATCTGACGGGATCGGCGGTTCTGGGGCCGGTGCGGTATGCGGTGGGGGAGCGGGACGTGCGCCCCTGGGGCACCTGGGAGGTTCTCGCCACGGGCGTGGGCTACA
>JAESGR010000469.1_pt1 | contig 30083 bp, 27 predicted proteins | sample 9269771 | NCBI WGS metagenome assembly JAESGR01 (sample SAMN15739572, study PRJNA653492) | algae metagenome | isolation source: Chroococcus sp. CMT-3BRIN-NPC107 and co-occurring heterotrophs from well... | place: USA: Clark Mountains Wilderness, California | collected 2010-04-18 | reverse complement strand
CCAGGAACGGCGCCAGCCAGTCCTCCAGATCCCCCCGCCAGTCCACCCCGCCATCCCCTCCGTCCCAACAGAAGCCTGCGACCCAGCAACGGACCAAGCACCGGAAGGTCTGCCAAGGTAGGGCTAGGTCCCATACATGCGTCGGCGGTGCTCCTCGCGTCGCGACGAAATCGCTGCGTTCCACAATGCTGAGGCCGCCTTCTGCACGACCACCTGCTTTCCATCCACGTCCCGTCGGTCACGATTGGAAGTCAGCTTTCGTTCGCCTCCAGCGCCTGTGCCAACAGACGGTCTCGACCGTAGATGTCATCGACGAACTGCAGATCACTGCCGTCGATGAAGGCAGTGAGATAGACCAAATGGATCGGCACGGGTTTCCTCAGAACGATGCGCTGTTCAGGCTTACCGCCAGCCACGACCTGCTCGAGGCGTGACAAGGGCCAGCCTTGCTCGCGCAGCAGGACATCAGCCAGGACGAGAGGATCCTGCACGCGGATGCAGCCATGGCTGAAGGCACGCACCGAACGGTCAAATAATTTCTTGGACGGTGTGTCATGCAGATAGATGGCATCCGCATTGGGGAACATGAACTTGATCACGCCCAGCGAGTTGTCTGGTCCTGCATCCTGGCGGATACGGTATCGCCAACTGGAGGGTGTGACCTTCGACCAATCCACGGTGTAAGGGTTCACCTCTTTGGCATCCCGCCCGGAACCCAAGAAGATTCGGAGCCTCTCCTTGAATACCCAGCTGGGATCCTTCTGCAGATTGGGAAGTATCTCGCGGATCATGATGGACCTGGGCACGTACCAATACGGGTTCAGCACCACGTAACCAATTTCGTGGGACATGGTCGGCGTAGCTGTGTATGGAGCCCCCACCACAACCCGACTGACGTGGATAGGCCTGCCGTGCTCGACGACGCGCAGCGTGAAGTCGGCCAGATTGACGAGGACGTGACGTTCCCCCAGTTGGGGTGCCAGCCATCGGATGCGTTCCATGTTGGCACGCAACTGTTCCACACGCTGCTGCACGGTTGTATTAAGGGCACGGAACGTCCGATCACCGACAATCCCGTCTGGATGCAAGCCGTACAGCCGCTGAAAGCGTCGCACGGCAGCTTCAAGACGATCGTCGTAGATTACCGGAACACTTGTCTCCGCATCCGGTCCCGGCAGGAGCCCTTCTTCCACAAGCCGCTGGCGCAAGGCCACGATCGTTTCACCCGCGGTCCCCGGGATCAGCTTTTTGCTTGTTGGCACCTGCGTCCAATGGATCCGCCCAAGCTTCGCTCGCCATTCGGCCAGCCTCACACGCAACCCCGAATACTGCGGATGAGCGGGAGGAAGCGATGCCAGCCAGCCCGGCAGGTCCGTGGCCGTCGCCGCCGAGGCGAGGAGCAGTGCGATCGGATGACGTTCTACGGAGCGTATTCCGCCATCCTGTTCGTGCTCCGGCCCAGCCCGGCCGGACGAGACATCCTGGGCGTAGCGGACGAGCGAACGCGAGAGGCGGAACTCGAACTCTGCCTGTAAGGTCACGGAAGGTTTGCCGGCGGCAACAAGCCCAGCATGCAGAGCCGCTAGGCGCTCGACCTCGTAAGCGCGCACGCTCAACCCTTCATCCTCGGCTCGGCCAAGCACTTCCACGACCTGACCTGCACGCGCCAAACGCTCTGGGTTGCCAGTCCAGATCGGCGAGAAACCGCGGCTCGCGTAGAAAGGCAGCAGGTTGATCAGGGTGCCATCACCTTTGCCTGCCAGGGCCGCATCGAGCGTTGATCTCATGAGTCCGGCCAGAGGCTCTGCCGACCGGGGCACCACGATCGGCGCTGACACGAGTGGTGGCTGCAGCTCGGGCGCGGCTCCGGCGGCGGCCGACATGTTCGGACGCGGGAGAGCCCGAAGCATGTCGGCTGAATTAGCAGGTCCGATCCCGACCAGCCATCCGAGCATGAAAACCGCGTAGAGCAGCACGAAGAAGCGCCAGTTCGCATCATCGGTACCCGACGAATGCACCTGCAGGATCCCTGCTGGCGTGGCTAGACGACTGTCTCCGCTACATCGTCTTAGCACGTGACGAGGGTGTCGAGCTCGTGGCGCATCGCTGCTGCCACACCAGATCGTGAACTGGCTGTGCCGCGCCTGTTCCTGAAGCGGCGACTGAACCCGACGTCTAATCACTCTTATCGGCCACGAAGGGTGCGACACGCAACTTAGTACGTTGCTTGAGATCGGGCCGCTGGCCGTCAGGCATCCGTCCTCGGAAGTACGATTTCTGCCATTTGTCCGTACGGGCCGCAGAACCTTCCTCCTGCAGGGCCTGATTGAAGCCGTGACGAGAGGCCGACCATTGCCGGAAGGCCTGTTCGGTGGCTGGATCCGACGCGATGGGCGCAAAGACAGGCCGAGTCGTCTCGATCAGATCTATCCGGATCGGAAAGAAGAAGCAGAACGGCTCGTTCCTTTCGAACTGAACCGTGCAGGGTCGGGAAAATCGCCAGTTCATCGTGAATGTGTATGGCGCCCAGTCCGTTTCGATCAGTCCGGTCAGCGCCTGAATTCCGTCTTTGACCCGGTTCGGAGATCCGGTGACCCACAGTTGCACCCCGGCCTCTGTCCGGAGCAGGCCATGAACATGAAAGGTGAGGATGCCGCTGCCAAAATGGCTGATGGGAAGGAGGTGGGATGGGGCATCGGAGGCGATCTTGATCCCGTCGGGAGCGGGATCTCCGTTCCAGCTGACCTGGAAAGCGGCCGGACAGAGAATTTCCCAACCGTGGACATTCGCTATGTCGAGCGGCAAGCATCGGTACGCGAAGCCTTCCGGGGAACGGTCCATCCAGTCGCGTTCCACCGGTGCCGGACGGATCGTCGGCTCTTGATCATGAAGGGTGTGGCAGATCAGGCGCAAGCTCGTCCCCCGGCCGGTCTTCGTCGACGACAGATGTTCGCCGACTTAGATACACTGCAATGTTGAACAAGAGCCTAATGCAGGGGAATTCCGTGCCGTCGCACGCGATGCCAGTCTACCACGAGCGAGAGGATGGCGAACAGGCGGTCCGGGGACCGGAACTGCAGGGCGAGATGAAGGCGGATATCGCCGTGGTGGGCGGTGGTTTGGCCGGGCTGTCTGTCGCCCTCTCGCTGATAGAACGGGGACACACTCCTGTCGTGTTGGAGGCAAGCGAGGTCGCCAGCGGAGCGTCGGCACGTAGTGGCGGCTTCGTGCAGACCGGCTGGGCAAAGGACGACGACGAGCTTGTTGGTGAAGTTGGCGAGCGCGACGCAGGTGTTCTCTTCGAGCAGGCAAGGAAGGCGGTGGCGCTCGTCCGTCGCCGGGTCGGCCGCTACGGAATACGGACAGCTGTGGGTGAGGGCGTGCTGGAGGCATTCTTTCATCGCGATGAGACACAGCTCAAGCAACAAGCCGCAATCGCACGAGTTCGACATGAAGTCCCGTTCCAGGTCCTTTCAGGCAGCGAGATAGCACAATTCTTTCCCGGCACTCCGTACCGTGCCGGCATTCTCGATCCGGTTTCCATCCATCTGGATCCGCTAGCCTTGGCCCGAGGCTATGGCAGGGCCGTGTTGGCTGGAGGCGGGCAATTGTTCGAGCACAGCCCGGCGCGGGCTTTGGTCCCGGAAAGGGAGGGCTTCAGGATCGAGGCCGGACAAGGTCGCGTACGGGCAAGGCAGGTGGTACTTGCGACCTCGGTCTATGGCCACGACCCTGATGGCCGGGCAAGGCGTGCGCTGCTGCCGGTAATGAGCTACATCGTCGTCACTGAGCCGCTGGGGCAGCGCCTCAACGACGTCGTCAGAGCATCGTGGGCAGTGTTCGACGACCGGTTTGCGACGGGCTATTGGCGGCCGCTTCCGGACGGCCGCTTGCTATGGGGGGGCAAGGTAGGTCTTTCCGAGACGCCCCGGGGCCTAGAAGCGAAGATGCGTGCCGACCTCGCATTCATATTTCCGGCGCTCGCCGATGTCCGCTTCGCCCATGTTTGGTCAGGACGAATGGGGTTCACACGTCATCGCATGCCACTAGCCGGCGCGATTGGACCTGGGCTCTGGCTCTCGACTGGTTTTTGCGGCCATGGGCTCGGGACAACCGCAGCGGTCGGAGAAATGCTTGCCGATGCCATCACCAGTGGTGACCGCAAGATCGAGCTTATCTCGAGATTTGGTCGCCCTTGGATGGGCGGTCCGCTTGGTCCTCTGGCAGCCCAGTTGTTCTATGGTTGGCTGGATTGGCGTGATCGGCTCAGGCTGCTCAAGTCGAGCAGGAACGCTCCAGCGACATAGTCGGTATCATTAACGATTTCTTCATCGGAAGGCCATCAATGTTCAGCGGGCATTCAGCACGCTGGACCGGATTATTGATGACGTTCGGGCGAAGGCAGCAGTTTCTACGTTGGCTGGCCATCAGCGTGGCGCTGCTGTGCATTGGTCGACCGGGCACGGCAGAGACAGTCGCGCATTTGCGCCAGCAAGCCGTACATGCCGAGCTGCCTGGGCTGACGGTGCTCCTTCCGGGTGGTGGGGAACGGCACCTGACCATTCTAGAGCTGGAGACGCTGGGTACATGGCAGATCCGTACGACGGGGCCCGGATTCGATGGCGAGATTTTGCTGGAGGGTCCCCTGTTGCGTGATGTATTGGCGCATGTCGGCCTCGTTGACGCCGAGCGGATTATCGTTCGATCTGCAGACACTTATGCGCCAGAGCTTCCGCGGTCCGATTGGCGTGATTTCCCGGTAGTTCTGGCGACGCGAATGCATGGAACGCTGTTAGGCCGCCGCTACATGGGGCCGACACGTATCGTTTACCCAAACGTGGATTATCCAGAGCTAGCGTCGCCGGACCATCAAGCCCGTAGCGTCTGGCTAATCACCTCGATCGAGGTCCCCGGCCGCTAGATCTCCGGGTCCTTCATCTGGTGGTACGTCTCGATTCTTCATCCTCCCTCGCCTCGTTCAGCACCTTTGGCACTTGGCTGAAGGCGGGACGTAACCTGATGGCGAGGATGAGGCGGGAGCTGGTGCCTTAAGTCCGAACGAGAGGTGGTTGCGCTATCTGGGAGCAACGGACAGATGCGAGTTGCAGCCGGATTTTTGCATTGGGCAAGCGAAGCAGTGCGACTTGCTGTCTGGTAGCGAGACGCCGTTGGTGCTTTCGATGACCAGCATGGCCTTGAGCAGGATGCGCGGATCAGACGGCGGTCGGTAGGCGGGTTTGGCGAAGCCCCGGCCTTGCGCTGGGTGCTGGCACACGACCTCCTCGGGCGAGCGTCCGTCCAGTACACGGTGACAGCGGGCATTGCAGGCTCAAGTGGAAGTCACGGAGCAATTGGTCTTTGGTCCTGTGGCCCCAGAGGGTGATGCCGGGCACCTCGCTCTGGACATGCCCGTCGGCGTGCTCGACCATCGAACGTCATAAGACGCCCGATCCGCTTTCCGAAGGGACGGCATACACAAGCCTGCCGGGGGCCATCTGTACGTGGCGTGTAAGGCGGGTCTTGCGGTGCTCCATACCAGGGTGCGGCAGCCTGCCCGAAGCACTCGGCCGTGAAGCGGGAGCCGCGACCGGCCAACACGTGCGTGATCCGGAACGGACATGCAGCCATCACCGCCTGCAGCAATGCGGAGGTGTTGGTTCGGGTCTCGGCCATGATCGCGAGGTGCACGAAGCGGGAGCGGCGGCCGCCCCCGGCCCTGCAGGAATCAGCCGTCAGCTGGTGACAACGAACAGGTAGCGCTTGCGCAGCTTGCCGTTCCTCGTCCGCAGGCGCTTCACGTCCAGGCGGACGAAGCCGTGCTGGTACTCCTTGAACTTATCCGCAGGCTTCTCGGGTGCGGCCTGGACCGGCCGGCGGTTGAGGCCCTCCGCCCTAAGAATGCGGTACACGGCATCCCGGTTCAGGTGCGGCAGGATGTGGGTGACGATGAAGGTGAGGTCGTCGAGTGGGATGCCGCTCGCCTGGCGGAGGGCACATCACGGTACACTCCTCGTTCGCCTTCCAAGGCAGCCGGTGCGGTCGGCTGGAGCGGTCCCGGCCGTCGTCGGTGCCCCGTTTGCGCCACTTGCAAATGGTCTCGGTGCTAACTCCGTAAAGCTTGCCCAAGCGGCCGGCGGGCTCAGCAGAGCGGGTGTCGGGATGGATCGGAAGCATCAGGTCGCCCCTCCCATGTCAGATGGGCGCCCGAGGCCGCCAAAGTGCGAAGCGTACGCCTCCATAGCCCACTGCACCGGATCCCAACGACGTTCCGCTACCAGACAGCTAGCTGCACGTTCCCGAGATGAGGTAGTGCGGGTTGATCTTGTAAATTGAGGATCGACCTTCCAGGCGTCGCAGATCGCCTGGACCGGTGTCCGCCATCACAGTGTCTGCAGATGCCTGGCGACGCTGCAGGCAGCGACGAAGGCCAGGACGTGTGCTTGGCGTGCTTGAGAGTCGGGATGGTGATGGCCTTGATGGTGGTCTCCTTGACGACATGGATCATTCTGTCGGCCTGGCCATCGATCCGCTTTTTTGAAGGATCGTAGGGAGAAGCCCGTGGAGGGGTGGCAGGGCTTGGTCAGGCGATGCCTGATGTCATCGCTGTTCGATCCCCGCAGGGAGCAGCGGCACAGCCGCAGCAAGACCGGTCGCACGCCCGCTCGAAGATGTGGCCACCGAAGAAGGCCTCGATCTTCTGGGCAATGGCCACGGTTCACGGGTCTGGTCGGCAAAGGCCATGCCACCTCCTGATGGCGGTCCTTCCAGCAAGCGGATTGATCGCCGGCAGGCCATCGACGGACGGTATGGATCCGGTAGGGGAAGACCTCGACCACCTCGCTCAGGAAGGCGGCGCCGCTCGCTTTGGTGTTGGCGCGCAGGAAGGCGACGTGAGCAAAGCCCGGTCGCCTCCCGGGCCTGCTGGCCCGGTCCCTTGCAGGAGACGGATCAGCCGTCTGCTGACGGCTGGTCGCCAGGAACATGAAGAGCCCTCCCTTAGCCTTGGACCGCCTTGCTCAGTTGAAAGTCATGTGAGGCCAAGTCCTGATGCCCATCTGCGGGCGGCACGGACAATGAACTTCTACGTCTTGCATGCGCATCAATGGCCGTTGCACGAGGTGGTGTGTCTCGACGACGAACCAGATAGGTCCACCCGACCTGTCCATCCTCCGGTCCCTTCGCGGCGCTGCTCCCGCGGGAGCGGTTGCGGCTGACCTATCTGGGCCTGGAGGACCTGCCCGGGCTTTTGGACGCGCCCGCGCCGGCTCCTGCCGGTCTCGGGGGGCGCCCGCCACCGTTTGTCACCTGAACAGATCGAAGCGATGCTCCGGGAAACGGTTCGGCTGGCAAGTCGACAGGCCAGGCCAACGCGCCGCCAGATCACCCTCGCCTCCACCGGCTTGTAGCCTTCACACCTCGCGGTACGTCGCATGGGTGCACGGCATCATCGCCGTCAGTGCGGCTGGCTGAAGTGGGCGCCGACGCTTTGGATCGAGCCACGGATGCTCCTGGCCCAGCGGGCCGCGCCGGGGCCGGCCGGTGACATCGAGCGATCTTGTGCCCTTGCGTCCCGGGCGGCTGCCCCCTCCGGGAGGTACCATGTGTCGACAGCCTGATCCGTGGCCAGGAAGCGCCGCTGTGCCACCGTGGTCGCCACCAGGCCGTACCGGCAGGAGATGGTCAGGCGGCTGGGCAAGTCAGGTGACCTGCCGGACCGTGCCGCTCATCGCCAGCGCTGGAAGGCGCTCACGGCGCGTCTGGATCCCACCCAGCAGGCACAGGCGCTGCCCGGGGGCGTCGCCTGGAACGTCCACTGCTCGTCATCCCGGGGGGCCATGGCCACGATGGCCCGGTGTTGGCCCAGGCACGGCACCAGGGATCTGGAACCCTCGCGGACAGGGCTTCCAGCGTTCACCCCCAAGCTGCGGCATGCGGCACCAAGGGTTCATCTGTTGCCTGATCGACGCCATCCTCGACGACAATGCAGCCTGGCTCATGTCGTCACGATGGATGCAGGTCGTCCGTCCGCCAAGATGATGGCTGAACAAGGTCAAGGACGTCCCGGCCTGGGCCACGTGCGCCTCAAGTGCGCCAGCCTGCTCCGGCGGTCGATCTTCAGGCCGCGACCAGCCACTGCCAAGCGCTCTGGTCGCTGCCGTCGGGCTGGTACACCGCGTTCCACATCAGCTGGCCCAAGGGCGGGAGGAAGAAGCCTCAGCTTCCTGCGCGGATGGCGTCGAACCGCTGCTTCACTTGCGCTGCGACCTGTTTGGCGACCGCCATGGCCGTCTCCTCCGTGCCCAGGGTAGCCTGCAGGTCAAAGGCGCCGGGGCTGACCCGACGCTGCGAGGCGACCAGCAGCTTGCCGGTCTGTGAGTCGAAGGCTTCCAGCAGGATGGTGAGGGACCCGGTGAGCGAGCCTCCCTCGCCGGCGGCGGCCTTGCCGAGGTTGAGGACGGCCCCGATCGGGATGATACGCGTGGCCTTCGCGGCATAGGGCACGGTGCGTTCCACCGCGACCAGGGTGAAGCGCAGCCGGATGACATCCGGACCTGGCTTGCTGACAATTGGATAGCTGCCCTGCAGGGCCTTCCTGGTCTCGTCCGGTAGCATCTGAGCGAACCTCTCGACCTCGGCCGGGCTGAAGTCGTCGAAGTCGGCCTCGGCTCCGTGATAGACCTGGGCTGGGTCGATCAGCACCCGGCTGTAGCTGCGGGGGTTCATGCTCGGGTTGCGATAGGTCCAGGCCTGGGCGATCCCGGCTTCGGGCTGCATCTGGGCAGCCTCGGCGACGCCGGATACCGGGCCGTCCGGCCCACGCCCGGCACATCCCGCAAGGGCCATGATCAATCCACCTGCCACCAAGGCCATCGCACGCATTCGGTCGTTCCCGCTCTCGACCCGGCAGCACCGATCGGCCACCGGCTCCGCTCCTCGCACGGTGGCTTCTAGCATTTCACACCTGAACGCGCGATTCGTATCACGCGCTAGGGTAGAAGGCCCTCGAGGCTGTCGTAGATCTGCGAAGGTCCGGCCACGATGATGTTGCCGTTGCGCAGGCCGTCACCTGCCAGGAAGTCGTTGGTCCGGCCACCTGCCCCGCGCACGATCGCGATCGCGGCAAGCGCGTCCCAGCTGTTCATATGGCCCTCGACATAGCCCAGCAGGCGTCCGCAGGCGACGTAGCAGATCGACAGCGTGCCGGAGCCGCTGCGGTGGAACATGCCCCCAGCATGCAGGAGCTTGTCCATGACATGCAGCACGGTGGCCGCAGGTACCCTGTTGGAATAGCCGACACTGGTGATCCCGGCGGTGAAGTCCTTCCCCGGATGCGGCTTGATCGGGCGGCCATTCAGCGTGGCCTGCCCGCCGCGCCTGGCCGCGAATAGCTCGTCGGCGCAAGGGTCATACACCAGGCCGAACTCGATCTCGTCGCCGCGCACATAGGCGATCGAGATGCACCAGGTGCGAATGCCCGACACGAACGGCTGGGTTCCGTCAATCGGGTCGACCACCCACACACCCGTGGCACCCTCGATGGCTCCGGGTCCAGTCTCTTCGCCGAAGAACGCATCGGACGGAAAGGCCTTGGCCAGGCTGTCCTTGATCAGCAACTCGGTGTTCAGGTCGGCCTCGCTGGCCATGTCCTGGAGGCCCTTGCTCTTGATCGTGAGCTGGTCGAGCTTTTGGAAATAGCCCAGCGCCAGGGCGCCGGCAGCCCGGATCACGTCCGTGGCGACTGCCAGGCGCTGTCCGATCTCGTCCATGCCGTCGTCCCCGTTCAATGCCGTTCCTTCCAAAGCCAGGCCGCCCCGCGCACGCCGGAGGAATCGCCGTGTTTCGCCCTGACGACAGGTGTGTAGAAGACTGGTGAGAAGGTATGGTCGCCGATCTTTTCCGGCAGGTGGTGGTAGAGTTCGTCCACGTTGGACATGCCGCCGCCCAGGACGAAGATGTCGGGATCGAGCGTGTTGGCGACGACCGACAGGCCGCGCGCCAAACGATCGAGGTAGCGCTGGTAGATCAGGCGCGCCATCCGGTCGCCCGACCTGTACAGCTCCATGATGTCGGCCGCCCTGACATGCCGGCCGCTATGGCGCGCAAAATCGTTCTGGAAGCCGGTGCCGGACGTCCAGGTCTCCTGGCAGCCATGCTTGCCGCAATAGCAGGGAGGTCCCGGGATCTCTGTCAGGTCCGGGTAGGGCAACGGACTGTGGCCCCACTCGCCGGCACTGTTGTTCGGTCCGTGATGCGGCCGCCCGTCGATGGCGATCCCGGCACCGTTGCCCGTGCCCAGGATGACCGCGAACACGACCCGCTTGCCGGCACCGGCTCCGTCGATCGCCTCGGAAGAAGCCAGGCAGTCGGCATCGTTCTCCATCCGGACCGGCCGGCCGCCAAGCGCCGCCACCACGTCCTGCTCCACGTGATGGCCCAGCAGCCAGGTGGAATTGCAGCCCTTGGCGACGCCGGTGCGAGGATCGAGCGAGCCCGGGATCCCGATCCCGATCATGCCGGGCTCGCCCGCCCTTGCTTCCACGGCCAGGGCCAGCTCGGCCACCATCTTCACGCAGGCCTCGTAGTCGCCGGCCGGCGTGTTCTCCCGGATCCGGACGATCTCCGTTCCGTCCGCCCGCATCGCCAGGGCCTCGATCTTGGTCCCGCCCCAGTCGACGCCGATCAGCATTGTCATCTTGAATGTCCGGTCCATCTGCAGGAATGGTTCAAATGCTCACCGCGGGCTGCCGGGCCCGCTCCTTGAAGGCCGGGTCCGGCTCGCGCGCGGCGCCGGCCAGCAATGGCAGGCTCGCTGCACCGATCGCGCGCGCGTTCGGCCCGATCGAGCCTTCCAGGATCTTCAACTCGGTCAGTCCCTGCCGGTCCTGCCGCTCGAACCGGGCGCGGACCTGTTCGAGCAGGCGGGTGCGGACTGAATCAGGAAATGCCCCGTCGATCACGACAGCCTGGAAGTCGATGATCGAGATGCCGGCCACGCAGGCCAACGCCAGAGCCTCGGCGGCCTGCTCGATCCAGTTGTCCAGGGCTGGGCCCAGGCCCGACCAGTCGTCGGAGCGCCAAAGCAGCCGCGGGTCCTGGCCGCGCTCTGCCAGCATGCGCTCCAGCACGTAGAGCGACGCGCTCCGGATCAGCCGGTGGCCAGGCGCTGGGACCGGCAGGGAGCCCAGCGCCCCGGCATTGCCGCTCCGCCCGGTGTAGAGGCTCCCGTTCAGAACGATCCCGCCCCCAAGGAACGAGCCGATGAAGATGTAGAGGAAGTCCTGCAGTTGCGCGTTCTCCCCGAACGCCAGCTCCGCGGCGCAGGCGGCCGACGCATCGTTGCAGAACTGGACCGGCCATGGGCTCTGTCGCTGGATCTCGGCGGCGATGTCGAAGCCCCGCCACGAGGCGGCGACATCGGCGGGTGCACCGACCTCGGGTTCCCACGACCAGAGATCGAATGGGGCACCCACACCCAGCCCGCGCACCCGGCGGGCCTGACCGGCGGTGAGCCTCATCAGCAGCGACCGGCAACCGCGATCGAGAAACGACTGGAGCCGCGAAGGCGTCGGGTAGGGATAGGTCTCGCGCAGGCTGGCCCGGATCGTTCCGCAGAAATCCATCAGGATCAGGTCGCTGGAGCGCCGCCCCAGCTTCATCCCGAACGAGAAGGCACCCTCCGGATCCAGCGAGATTGGCACGGAGGGCTGGCCGACCCGGCCTCGTTGCGGGCTCTGTCGACGCAAAAGCCCTTCCGCCTCGAGCTGGTTGATGATGACCGATACGGTCTGCGCGGAAAGGCCGGTCAGTCGCGCGATCTCGGCCTTGGGCAGGCTCCTGCGCTGGCGGATCAGGGACAGGATCGTGCGCTCGTTGTAGAGCCTGCCCGCACTCTGGTTGATGCTTCCGCCGAGATCGGTCAGGGCCACGCGACCGCCGGGCCCGACCGCAGCATACGCGTTCATCTTGCCTCCCGTCCCCGCAGGGGCCGTCCGCGGCCAGGGGCGCATTCGTGGTATCGGACCATGACCCGATGGTGTGCGCGTTGGCGCCGGTACGCGGCGGCCGGATGCTGCGCCGGCCCAAAGCGGCACGTCAATAGATAAATCCAACTGATTTATCTATTGACGGTCGCCGCCTTGTGGTGGTTTGCATCCAGCTACGGCAGGCCTGCGGCAAGCAGTGATCGGCCAGACCAAACGAACGCTCCGTTGGCCCGTCGACCGGGACCAGAACGGGTCGATCAGGGATCAACGTCCAAACAACCGATCAGGAGGGGGAGCATGATTCGTCGCCCCATGATTCTGTCGACCGCCGCTGCGATACTGGCGCTTTCCGCGTTCGCGGCACCCGCATCCGCGGAAACGATCGTCGGCCTCATCACCAAGACCAACAACAACCCGTTCTTCGCGAAGATGAAGGAGGGTGCGGAAGCCAAGGCCAATGAGCTGGGCGTCACCCTGTCCAGCTTCGCCGGCAAGTATGACGGCGACAACGACAGCCAGGTCGCGGCTATCGAGAGCCTGATCTCGGCTGGTGCCAAGGGCATCCTGATCACGCCATCCGACACCAAGGCGATCGTGCCGACTATCCAGAAGGCGCGTGACGCAGGCATCCTGGTGATCGCCCTCGACACCCCGCTGGAGCCGATCGACGCGGCCGACGCCACCTTCGCGACCGACAACTACAAGGCGGGCGTGCTGATCGGAACCTGGGCGGCCAAGACCCTCGGGCCGGATGGGACGGCGAACGCCAAGATCGCCTTCCTCGACGCGCTGGAGAACCAGCCGTCGGTCGACGCCATGCGCGACCAGGGCTTTATGGAAGGCTTCGGCATCGATGTGAAGGACAAGAGCCGCTACGGCGACGAGGACGATCCGCGGATCGTGGGCCACCAGTGGGGCAAGGGTGCCGAGGAAGGCGGCCGGACCGGCATGGAAAACCTGCTCCAGAAGGATCCGGACACCAACGTCGTCTACACCATCAACGAGCCGACCGCGGCCGGCGCTTATGAGGCGCTCAAGGCGTTCGGCAAGGAAGCGGACGTGCTGATGACCTCGGTCGACGGCGGATGCCCGGGCGTGCGCAACGTCCAGGCCGGCGTGATCGGCGCCACCTCGATGCAGTTCCCGCTGAAGATGGCGTCCATGGGTGTGGAGGCGGTCGCCGAGTTCGCCAAGAGCGGCAAGAAGCCGGAGCCGACGCCCGGCAAGACGTTCTTCGATACCGGCGTCGAGCTGGTGACGGACAAGCCGGTCGAGGGCCTGCCTTCCATCACCTCCGAGGAAGGCCTGAAGCTCTGCTGGGGCTGAGCTGAACGCATCGCTGGCGCCGACCGTCCGGTTCCTTCGGGAGCCGGGCGCGGTCGGCGCCTTGCTGTTCTCCTGGCAGGACGTTCCACCGTCCGTCCGGACCCGACGTGACGCTTCTGGGTGAGGACCAACCATGACCGATGCTGCGAAGGCCCCCCCCAACGGGCGGGCTGTTCACGAGCAGGCGGTGCCGGCGGCGACGGACCAGTCGCATGTGAGTTTCGACGTCGACAACAAGTCGCCGCTCAAGCGCATGCAGCACTTCCTCCACGCCAACCCGACCGCGATCCCGTTCATCGTTCTGGCCCTGGCATTGGTGCTGTTCAGCTCGATCGTCGGCGCGAGGTTCTTCCACCCGTTCAACCTGTCGCTGATCCTCCAGCAGGTCACGATCATCGCGATCCTGGGCTGCGCGCAGACCCTGATCATCCTGACGGCAGGCATCGACCTGTCGGTCGGTGCCATGATGGTGCTCTCGTCGGTCGTGATGGGGCGCCTCGCCGTGATGTCGGGCGTGCCGGTGCCGATCGCCTTCATCCTCGGCCTGATGGTCGGCGTGCTCGGCGGCTTCATCAACGGCATGCTGGTGGCACGCCTCAAGCTGCCGCCATTCATCGTGACGCTCGGCACCTGGAGCATCTTCGGCGCGCTGAACCTGTGGTATTCGCGCTCGGAGACGATCCGGCAGCAGGACGTCGAGGCCGTCGCCTCCTTCCTGCAGTTCACCGGGACGGCCTTCAACTTCATGGGAGCCCGCATCACGCTGGGTTCCATCCTGATGCTGATCCTCGCCGGGATCATCTGGTACGTCCTGAACCGAACCGCGTTCGGCCGGCACGTCCATGCCACCGGTGACGATCCCGAGGCTGCGCAGCTCGCCGGCATCAACGTCAGGGGCGTGCTGATCGCGGTCTACACCCTGGCCGGCCTGATCTGCTCGATCGCGGGCTGGGCGCTGATCGGCCGGATCGGCGCCATCAGCTCGATCTCGGGTGCCACCGGCAACCTCGATTCGATCACCGCGGTCGTGATCGGCGGCACCAGCCTGTTCGGCGGCCGCGGATCGATCGTCGGCACGCTGGTCGGAGCCCTGATCGTGGGCGTGTTCCGCAACGGCCTGGCCCTGGCTGGCGCCGATGCGCTCTGGCAGGAATTCTCGATCGGCCTGCTCATCATCGTCGCGGTGGCTCTCGACCAGTGGATCCGAAAGGTGTCCGGATGAACCAGTCAGCGCAGAACACCCATGCACCCGCGGGCGTGGCGCCGATCCTCCAGGCACGAGACCTGGTCAAGCGCTATGGCCATGTGGTCGCGATCGACCATGCCGAGTTCGAGCTCTATCCGGGCGAGATCTTGGCGGTGATCGGCGACAACGGTGCCGGCAAGTCGTCGCTCATCAAGGCGCTCACCGGCGCGCTGCACCCCGACGGCGGCGAGATCCTGTTGGAAGGCAAGCCGGTCGCGTTCCGCTCGCCGCTGGAAGCCCGCGCGGCCGGCATCGAGACGGTCTACCAGAACCTGGCACTCTCGCCCGCGCTGAGCATCGCCGACAACATCTTCCTGGGCCGCGAGCGGCTGTCGCAGGGCTTCCTCGGCAAGTACTTCCGCAAGCTCGACCGCGATTCGATGCGCAGCGACGCCCGCAAGCACCTGAACGCGCTGGGCCTCCTCACGATCCAGAACATCGACCAGCCCGTCGAGACCCTCTCGGGCGGCCAGCGCCAGGGCGTGGCGATCGCACGGGCGGTCGCGTTCGGCAGCAGGGTCGTGATCATGGACGAGCCGACCGCGGCGCTGGGGGTGAAGGAATCCCGCAAGGTCCTCGACCTGATCTTGGACGTGAAGCGGCGCGGCCTGCCGATCGTGCTGATCAGCCACAACATGCCGCACGTGTTCGAGATCGCCGACCGGATCCACATTCACCGACTGGGCCGGCGCGCCTGTGTGATCCGGCCGCAGGACTACTCGATGTCGGATGCGGTCGCGATCATGACGGGAGCGAAGGAAGCCCCTGTTCACTGAGGAGCCGGCAGGGGCGGCTGGCCACGGCCTTGTCACCCCTGCCCTTCTTTGCCACATGGCGCTGCAGCAAGCCTGCCGCAGAGAGCCCTACCGTCCTGTTGCCGCCACCCGACCATGATCTGCCCGGCGATCCGCTGGCCCACGCCAGACGCCTGTGCGTTGCGCCGATGATCGACTGGACGGACCGGCACTGCCGCCGGTTCCATCGGTTGCTGGCGCCCGATGCGCTGCTCTATTCCGAGATGATCACGACCGGGGCACTGCTGCATGGCGATGTCGAGCGGCACCTGCGCTTCGATCCGGCCGAGCACCCGGTTGCCCTGCAGCTGGGCGGCAGCGACCCGGACGCCCTTGCCGCCAGTGCCAGGCTCGGGGAGGCCTGGGGCTATGACGAGATCAACCTGAACTGCGGCTGTCCCTCGCCGCGCGTGCAGAAAGGGGCCTTCGGCGCCTGCCTCATGCGCGAGCCCGAGCTGGTGGCCGACTGCGTGCGTGCCATGCGGGCGGCCGTGTCCATTCCGGTGACGGTCAAGCACCGGATCGGGGTGGATGACGACGAGGAATGGCCGACCCTGCTGCGCTTCGTGACGACGGTCGCCTCGGCCGGCTGCGGGGTGTTCGTCGTGCATGCGCGGAAAGCCTGGCTCTCGGGCCTGAGCCCCAAGCAGAACCGGGACGTGCCGCCCCTGCGCTACGAACTGGTGGCGCGGCTGAAACAGGAGCGGCCGGACCTGTCGATCGTGCTGAACGGCGGTCTGCGAAGCCCCGAGGCCGTGGCTGATGCGCTGGGATGCTTCGACGGGGTGATGATCGGCCGCGAGGCCTACGAGAACCCCTGGAGCCTGACCGGCTTTGCAGCCATGGCCGGACAATCGGTCCCGGCCGGCCTTACCAGGACCGGTGCGGCGGCAGCCATGGCCAGCTATGCCCGGCAGCGCGGGCAGGAAGGCACGCCGTTCAAGGCGATCGGGCGGCACATGCTGGGCTTGTGCAACGGCCTGCCCGGTGCCAGGCGCTACCGCCAGATCCTGTCCGAGGGGATGATCGGGAGCGGGGGCGGGCCCGACCTGCTCGACACCGCCCTGCAGGCGGTCGGCATTGGCGACGAACGGCGAAAGGAAGCTGCGTGAGCGCGGAGACCACGGCCCTGATCAGGGCCTATTACGATGCCTTCAACCGCCGGGACTGGGAGGCGTTCTTCGCCCTGCTCAGCGACGATGTCGCGCATGACCTGAACCAGGGAGGGCGCGAGACGGGCAAGGCCGCGTTCCGCAGCTTCATGGAGCGCATGAACCGCTGCTACCGGGAGGAGCTCACCGACATCGTCGTGCTGGCCGAACCCAGCGGGAATCGTGCCGCCGCCGAGTTCGTCGTCCACGGCACCTACCTGGCGACGGACGAGGGCCTGCCAGCGGCGAACGGGCAGACCTACCAGCTGCCGGGCGGTGCCTTCTTCGCCGTGGCGGACGCCCGGATCGTGCGCGTGACCAACTACTACAACCTGCAGGATTGGTTTCGGCAGGTCGGCGCCTGAGGCGGTGCCAGGCCGAAGCCAGCGTCGGTGGACGGTGCGATGGCGGATGGACCGATGGCCGGGCTACGTTTCGAAGAGCTGAGCAATGCTCGCCTCCAGGAGGTGCTCCCCGAACTGGCCCGTCTGCGGATCGAGGTATTCCGGGCCTTCCCCTATCTCTACGAGGGCTCCGAAGCCTACGAGCGTGCCTATCTGCAGACCTATGCGCAGGATCCCGAGGCGGTGGTCATCGCCTGCATCGCCGATGGCCGCCTGGTCGGCGCCGCCACGGCCCTCCCGTTGCGCGGCGAGCCGGATACCGTCACCCGGCCGTTGCGCGAGGCGGGCTACGATATCGACCGGATCTTCTATTTCGGCGAATCGGTCCTGGAGCCGGCCTATCGAGGCCGGGGAATCGGCGTCCGCTTCTTCCAGGAGCGCTTGGCAGCCGCCAGGCGATCGGGCCGCTACGATACCGCCCTGTTCTGCGCAGTGATCCGGCCGGACGACCACCCGGCGAGGCCGGCCGATCATGTCCCGCTCGACGCCTTTTGGACCAAGCGCGGCTTCCACCGCATCGAGGGCCTGACCTGCCGGTTCGCCTGGAAGGATGTCGGCGAACCGCGCGAGACGGCCAAGCCCATGGCCTACTGGATCAAGTCGCTCTAGCAACCGTCCGCGCCGTCTGGCCCGACCGGCACCGGCTCACCCGATGCGGCGCCCAGTCAAGTCGGCCGCCAGCCTCGGTTCCGACACCTGGACAGCACCGGTCAGCAGCACGGACGACGATCGATCCAAGGCTATCGAGCAGGCCCCTGGCGCAGCCGGTCGGCCCCTGCGGCCCGCTCCGACTGCAGGCGGTCAGTTGGCTGACGGCTGTCCTTCCATGTCCAGGGCCAGCTCGGCTGCGCAAAGATGGCGTTCGATTTCATGACTGAGGTTGCGCAGGACAGTGGTGGCGTCGGACGTGCCGCGGGCCAGGTGCTTGACCTCCAGCGCTACCACCGCAAAGCCCCGACCGGCCTCGCCCGCGCGCGCAGCCTCGATGGCGGCGTTCATGGCGAGCATGGCAGTCTTGCTGGCGATTTTCTCGATGGTGGCGACGGCATCCTCGATGCGCGAGGTCAGCTGGTGCAGGTCGCCGATGGCCTGCCCAGCGCGCGCGATCGCATCAGCCGGCGGGGTCGACTTCGTCACGTCAGCGGCTGGTGAGTTCAACAATGCCGTCATTCCCTACAGTGGGCGCGCGTTCGTCGCGCACCGCTTGATGAGGGAAACCTAGCGCAGACTCATTAACGACCCGTTGACATCGTGGCCTCTTTTGCCTCCGCGGACCCGACTTGTCCGGCCGGATGCCCTGCGGCATGGAGGTACAGGCGGTACTGGTCGGGGGAGCGACGGCATGATGGCGTTCATCAAGGCGCGTCTCGCAGCCGTCGTGCTGCTCGGACTCCTGACGATCGCCGTCATGTACCAGGTCGTCACCACCTTCGTCGCCTATACCTGGGATGCCTATGTCACGAGCGACATCGTGCGGCTGTCGCCCCTGGTGCCGGGGCAGCTCGGCGAGGTGGCGGTCCGCGACAACCAGCAGGTGAAGGCTGGCGACCTGCTGTTCGCGGTCGATCCGCGGCCCTACCAGATCGCCGTCGCAAAGGCACAGGCTTCGCTGGCCTTGGCCCAGGCCGATGTCGCGGCGGCCCAGGAGAGCGTCGTCATGGCGCAGGCGAACGTCGATGAGGCCCAGGCCAGACAGACCGACGCAGCGGCACGGCAGGATCGCGAGGCGTCGCTTCTCCGCACCGGCTCCACACCGCGACAGGCTGCCGACGATGCCGATCGCGACTTGGCGGTCGCCGATGCCGAGCTGGTAGCCGCGCAGACGGCGCTGGTGAATGCCCGTCGCCAGGTGGCGGTGCGGGAGGCGGCCGTTGCGGTGAACGCAGCGGAGCTCGACCGAGCCAGGTTCGACCTGCAGATGACCCGGGTGTCGTCGCCGACCGATGGCACGGTCGCCCCGTTCACGGCGCGGCCCGGCGATTTCGTCAAAGCCGGCGACCAGGTGCTGGCGGTGGTGAGCGACGCGGACTGGCGGGTCGTGGCCAACCTCGAGGAACAATACGTCCATGCGCTGACACCGGGTCAGCCTGTCTATCTGCGCTTGGCGGCCGACCCCTGGACGCTCCATCGGGGCTCGGTCCGGACGGTTGCCCGCGCCGTGGCTCGGGCGGCTGAGTTGCCCGGCGTCGTCCCGTTCGTGCCTTATGCGACGGAGTGGATCCGGCTCCAGCGCCGCTTCCCCGTCGAGATCGACCTAGGCGACCTGCCCAAGCGGCGTCGGCTCTTCGCGGGTGCCGATGTCAGCGTCCTGATCTTCGTCGAGGAGGGCGGCCAGCCATGACGGCCGCCGGATCCAGCGTCGCGCTGACCCGCCAGGCCATCATCACGGCGTCGACCGTGTGGCTCGCGATCATGCTGGCCTGCATCGTGCACATGCCCGATCCCTGGTGGGCCGGGATCTCGGCGCTGGTGGTCTCGAACCCGGATCACCGCGCGGTCGTGAGCAAGGCGGCGATGCGCTTTCTCGGAACGGTCGCTGGCTGCGTGGCCGGCTATCTGTTCGCGGCGGCCTGCGAGGGCGACCCGGTGGTCTCCGCACTGGGCCTGGCCGCCGCCGTCGGGGTCAGCACGCACTGGCGGCTCCGCGTCGCCTATTCCTATGCGGTGCTCCTCGGCAGCATGACCTTCATGATGGCCGTCGGCGTCAGCTTCGAGAGCCCGGCCACGCTCCTGCCGTTCGTGACGTTTCGCGGCATCGAGGTCAGCCTCGGCATTCTCGCCTACCTCGTCGTGGCGCTGGTGTTGCGGGAGGATCCTGCCTTCCAGCCGGCGCCAGACCGGCCGCCCGTGGTACCGCAACGGGCGGCCGAGCGCCTCGAGATCACCCAGGCGGCGTCCATCGCAGGCATCCTGCCGCCGATCGTGCTGTTCCTCTGGATCTGGTTCGACCTGCCGAGCCTCACCCAGATGCTGATCTCCTCGGTGGTGCTGGTGGACAGGGACGTCGGGTCGATGCGGACGAAGGGCGCCCAGCGCCTGATGGGCTGTGCGATCGGTGGCGGCATCGGCCTCGCCGTCACCATCCTGGTCGATCCGCAGGGGCTGGTGCTCTGGTCGATCCTGCTGTTCGGCGGGATCTTCCTCCTGGCCCATGTTCATCACGGCGACCCTGGGACCGCCTATATCGGTACCCAGGGCGGGCTCGCCTACCTGATGGCGCTGGTCACCGGGCCGGGTCCAGCCACGACGATCCTGCCGGTCCTGGATCGGCTGTCCGGCATGCTGATCGGCGTACTGGTCCTGATCACGACGGTAACCCTGCTGCGGCCGCTCCTGGTCCGCCAGCGGAGCACGAGGCGGTCGTCCGTGGCGGCCGAGCAGGCCTGACCGTCAGCGAAAGGCCGGCTCGTCGAAGGAGCGCAGCTTGCGGGAATGGAGGCGTTCCGGCCCCTGCTCGCGCAGGAGGCGGATGGCCTCCAGGCCCACCAGCAGGTGCTGCTCGACCCGCTGGCGGTAGAAGCTGTCGGCCGAGGCGCGCAGCTTGATCTCGCCGTGCAGCGGCTTGTCGGACACGCAGAGCAGCGTCCCGTAGGGCACCCGAAAGCGGAAGCCGTTCGTCGCGATCGTGGCGCTTTCCATATCGACCGCGATCGTGCGCGACTGCGAGAGCTTCTCGAAGAACTCGTCGTAGCGCAGTTCCCAGTTGCGGTTGTCGGTGCTGGCGACGGTGCCGGTGCGCATGCGGGTCTTCTGGTCGAGCCCGTCCAGCCCGGTCACGTTGCTGACCGCCTGCTGCAGCGCCACCTGCACCTCAGCGATCGGCGGGATCGGCACGAAGGGAGGCACTTCCCGGTCGAGCACATGGTCGTCGCGAACATAGCCATGCGCCAGCACATAGTCGCCCAGCTGCTGGGAGCGGCGCAGGCCGGCACAGTGGCCCAGCATCAGCCAGCAATGCGGGCGCAGCACGGCCAGATGGTCGGTGATGGTCCGCGCGTTGCTGGGGCCTACGCCGATATTCACCAGCGTGATCCCCCGGCCATCCGGGCGGGTCAGGTGGTAGGCCGGCATCTGCGGCAGATGCGAGGGCGCCAGGCCGCTGGGCGCCGCCTCCGTCATCCGCTCGTTGGGCGTGGTGACGTTGCCGGGCTCGACCAGGAAGTCGTACTCGTTGCCTTCCTCGATCTGCCGGCGGCCCCAGCTCACGAAGTGGTCGACATAGCGCTGGTAGTTGGTGAGCAGGATGAAGCGCTGTACCCAGCCTGGCGACGTGCCGGTATAGTGGAAGAAGCGGGCCAGGCTGTAGTCGACGCGCTCGGCCGTGAAGAGGGCAAGGGCGCCTGGGCGGTCGGCGCCGCGATCCGAGGTGCCATTCGCGATGGCGTCGTCGGTCCGGGACAGGTCAGGCATGGGAAAGAGGTGCTGCAGGCGGCGGGCTTCCTCCTCGCTCAGCCCTTCCGGCATCTCGTCGACGCCGAAGGGAAGCGGGATCGGCCGGTCGCTGATGCCGACCACGACCGGCTGGCCGTGGTTGCCCATGAGCATGGCGAGCTGGCCGCGATAATAGTCGCGGAAGATGTCGGGCCTGGTCACGGTGGTGCCGTAGACGCCGGGCTCGTGGAGCACGCCGTAGGCGATCCGGCCGTCGAGGGCCAGGTCGCGCGCCTGCACCATCATGCCCACGAAGGGGTAGAACGAATCCGGCCGCCCCGGATCCTCGCCCGCCGCGAACCGCCGCAGAGCGGCGCGCAGCCGCGTCACCGCGTCCCGGTAGATCTCCTCGATCCGGACCACTGCCTGGTCGGCGTCGGTGAAGGCTTCGGCATTGCGGACGCCATACCCGCCGAACAGCTCCACCAGATCGATCGCCATGCCATGCCCACTACGCTTGTCTACCGTCGGCCCCTGACATAGCACGGGCCGGCCGTCATGAACTCCCCGCCTGTTCCGCACGTTCCGGACGCCTGCCAGAGATCCGCCCAGACCATGACTCCCCCTCTCCTGGCCCTGCGCTCCGCCTCCCTAGGGCTCGGCCGCAAGCGCTTGTTCGACGAACTGGACGTCTCGCTGGCCAAGGGCGAGCGCGTCTGCCTGATCGGCCGCAACGGTGCTGGCAAGAGCACGCTGATGAAGGTGCTGGCCGGACTGGCCGAGCTGGATTCCGGCGAGCGCTTCCAGCAGCCGCGCACGGTCGTCTCCTACCTGCCCCAGGAGCCGGACTTCGGTGGGCATGCCACGGCCGGCGAGTTCGTGGCCGCCGCCTTGCCGGGCAATGTCGAGCAGGCCCTGCGGCACGTGATGGCCGAGTCCGTCCTCGGACGGCTGGGCATGGAGCCGTCCCGCCCGACCTCGCCCCTCTCGGGCGGCGAGGCACGCAAGATCGCGCTGGCGGCAGCCCTGGTGGTCGAGCCGGACGTGCTGCTCCTGGACGAGCCGACCAACCATCTGGACATCGCGTCGATCGAGTGGCTGGAAGCGGAGCTGGCCGGCTTCATGGGCGCGCTGGTCATCATCAGCCATGACCGGCGCCTGCTCACCACCCTGTCGGCGGTGACCTGGTGGCTGGATCGCGGCCGGATCCGGGTGCACGACAAGGGCTTCGGCGACTTCGAGAACTGGTCGGAACAGGTGCTGGCCGAGGAAGAGGCCAACCTCTACCGGCTACAGAAGCGGATCGACGCGGAGGAGCACTGGCTGCATCGCGGCGTAACGGCCAGGCGCAAGCGGAACATGGGCCGGCTGCGTCGCCTGCAGGACCTGCGCATGCAAAAGCGCACCTGGGTAGGCCGGACCGGCAGCGTCGACCTGCGGATGGATGCCGGTCAGTCCTCGGGCACGCTGGTGATCGAGGCCAAGCATGTCGCCAAGCGCTTCGGCGAGCGGACGATCGTGGCCGACTTCTCGACCCGGATCATGAAGGGCGACCGGATCGGCCTGATCGGGCCGAACGGGGCGGGCAAGACGACGCTCCTGAAGATGCTGACCGGCGAGCTGGAACCCGACAGCGGCACGGTGGGGCTTGGCACCAACCTGACGCTGGCGAGGTTCGACCAGAACCGCGACCAGCTCGACCCGAACGCCACGCCATGGACCACGCTCTGCCCTGAAGGCGGCGACCAGGTGAACGTGCTCGGCCGCTGGCAGCACGTGGTAGGGTATCTGCGGGCCTTCCTGTTCGAGGAGGAGCAGGCGCGCACGCCGATCCGGGTGCTGTCGGGCGGCGAGCGCAACCGGCTCCTGCTCGCCAAGATCATGGCGGTACCGTCCAATCTGTTGGTGCTGGACGAACCGACCAACGACCTGGACATGGACACGCTGGACCTCCTGCAGGAAACCCTGGACGGCTACGAGGGTACCGTGCTGGTCGTCAGCCATGATCGCGATTTCCTGGACCGGATCGCCACCAGCACGATCGTGTTCGAGGGCGACGGCAAGGTCGGGGAGTATGCGGGCGGCTACTCGGACTGGCTGGTGCAGCGGGCACCGCCGGTCGAGCCGGCCAAGCCGAAGGCCGAACCCGAAAAGAAGGCCGAGCGGATCAAGCGGCCGATGGAGACGCGGCTCCTGCGCGAATTGGAGCGGCTACCGGGCAAGATCGATGCGACCGGCAGCGAGATCACGGCGCTGGAGGCCAAGCTCGGGGCGGCAGATTTCTACCGGCGGGACCCGGATGGCTTCGCCAGGACGAACGCGGCGCTGGAAGCAAAGCGGGCCGAACTTGCCGCCATGGAAGAGCGCTGGCTGGAGCTGGAAGCGATGAAGGAGGCCGCCGGGCTCTGACCCGCATTGGCGATCCCCCTGAACATTGTGGACCGGCTGCGCTAGATTGCAGCGCGGCAAGGGCGTGGGAGATCATGATGGCACTGGCAATGGCCAAGGGCGGCGAGGCCTCTGCGAGGCTCGGCCGCTTTCAGTGGGAGGACCCACTCCTCCTGGAAGAGGAACTGACCGACGAGGAGCGGATGATCCGCGATGCGGCCAGGGACTATTGCCAGAGCGCGCTGATGGGGCGGATCCTCGAGGCCAACCGGCACGAGGTGTTCCATCGCGAGATCCTGACGGAGATGGGCGAACTCGGCCTGCTCGGGGCCACGATTCCAGAAGAGTATGGCTGCGCCGGCGCTTCCTATGTTGCCTACGGCTTGGTGGCGCGCGAGGTGGAGCGGGTCGATTCCGGCTACCGCTCCGCGATGAGCGTGCAGTCCTCGCTCGTGATGCACCCGATCTTCGCCTATGGCGACGAGGAGCAGCGCCGGCGCTGGCTGCCCGGGCTGGCCAAGGGCGAGCTGGTCGGCTGCTTCGGGTTGACGGAGCCGGATTTCGGTTCCGATCCGGGCGGCATGCGGACGCGGGCGCGCAAGGTCGATGGCGGCTGGCTGCTGTCCGGCTCGAAGAACTGGATCACCAACTCGCCGATTGCCGACCTGGCGGTGGTCTGGGCAAAGGACGATGCCGGCGAGATCCGCGGCTTTGTGGTCGAGCGCGGCACCAAGGGCTTCGAGACGCCCAAGATCGAGGGCAAGTTCTCGCTGCGTGCATCGGTCACGGGCATGATCATGCTGGAGGAGGCGTTCGTGCCGGAGGCCAACCTCCTGCCGAACGTGAAGGGGCTCAAAGGGCCGTTCGGCTGCCTGAACCGTGCGCGCTACGGCATCGCGTGGGGCACCATGGGTGCGGCGGAATTCTGCTGGCACCAGGCCCGGCAGTACACGCTGGACCGCATCCAGTTCGGCCGGCCGCTGGCCGCGAACCAGCTGATCCAGAAGAAGCTGGCGGACATGATGACCGAGATCACGCTGGGCCTGGGCGCAGCGCTTCGGGTCGGCCGGCTGATGGACGAGGGCAAGGCAGCGCCGGAAGCTATCTCGCTGATCAAGCGCAACAATTGCGGCAAGGCGCTCGACGTGGCCCGGATGTCCCGGGACATGCATGGCGGCAACGGCATCTCGGACGAGTACCACGTCATCCGCCACGTGATGAACCTCGAGGCGGTGAACACGTATGAGGGCACCCACGACATCCATGCGCTGATCCTGGGCCGCGCCCAGACCGGCATCCAGGCCTTCATGGCATGAGCGGGCAGTCCCGGCCCAAGTCGATGACGCTGACCGACGGCGTGGCGGCGGGCGACAGCACGCTGACGGGGCTGCAGGTGATCCAGGGCCTGGTGGGTGGCCAGCTGGATGCCTCGACGATGGCGACCACCATGGCCTTCCGCCTGGTGGAAGCCTCGGTGGGCCACGCGGTGATCCGGGCCATCCCGAACGAGGGCTACCTGAACCTGCACGGCACGGTGCACGGCGGCTGGGCGGCCACCCTCCTCGATTCGGCACTTGGCTGCGCCGTCGTCACGACACTCGATGCCGGTCAGGGGGCGGCGACGGTGGAGCTCTCGACCCGGTTCATGCGGCCGATCCTGCCGTCGACGGGGCCGGTGCGGGTGACCGGCAGGGTGCTCAACCGCGGCCGCCGGCTCGTGGTTGCCGAGGGCACGATCAGCAGCGAGGCGGATGGCAAGCTACTCGGCCAGGCGACCGGCACCTGGATGGTGCTGGAGCGCGAATGAGTGCATTCCATACAAAACGACCGCGCCGGATGATCCTCCGGGCGGTCGCATCGGTGTAGAACCTGTTCTCGATCGGTGGCGCCGTCGGCGTCACCCCCGGCGTCGCACGTAACGGTTCAGACCGGCCGCTTGTCGGCGGTGTTGTCCGGGGCCGGTGTGGTCCGGAGTTCTTCGTCCTTGGTGACGACAGGCTCGTCCGCCATGCCCTTCTTGAACGTCTTGATGCCGGAGGCAAGGTCACCCATGACCTTGGGCAGGCGGCCTGCGCCAAAGACGATCAGGACGATGACCAGAACGACGATCCAGTGCCAAGCGCTGAAGGAACCCATCGAAACTCTCCCTAGTGCGACGGTCCCGGAACCTAGCCGCTGAGCCGGCCGGTGCCAAGGGCGGTCGCCGTCCATCGGTACGTCCGCTGCCTGCCGGAACAATTCCGCAAAATGAGAGATGAATTCGATAAATCGCACATATCTGTGAAAAATCTCACATCCGGAACTCGCTCCCAGTGACATATCGGGGGGGCTGAGGGCTCTGTATCAACCGGGTGGGCAAAGGCCGAACACGGCTCCACCCGGTTTTTTTTGTCCAACGCGCGCTTGCACCTGCGCCTTGCCTCGCCTGGATCGCGTGGTCATGATCCGCCGCCGTTTCGAGGAAGGGGAAGAGATGCGGATCGCCGCCTGCATGCACCGCTTGGGCACGGAAAGCGCATTCGAGGTGCTGGCCCGGGCGGTCAGGCTCCAGGCGCAGGGCAAGTCGATCGTCAATCTGGGCATCGGTCAGCCGGACTTCCCGACCCCGCCGCATATCGTCGAGGCCGCGATCAAGGCGCTGCGGGACGGCCATCATGGCTACACGCCCGCCAACGGCATCCTCAAGCTGCGCGAGGCCGTCGCAGCCGACATGCACCGGCACCGCAACGTCATTGTCGACCCCGACCAGATCCTGGTCGTCCCGGGCGGCAAGGTGACGATGTTCTTCGCCATCCAGATGTTCGGCGAGGCGGGTGCCGAGATCATGTACCCGGACCCGGGCTTCCCGATCTATCGCTCCGCCATCGAGTTCACTGGCGCCAAGGCCGTGCCGATCCCCTTGCTCGAGGAGAAGGGATTCTCCTTTTCCGCCGAGGACGTGCTGGGCCGCATCACGCCTGCGACCCGGCTGATCATCGTCAACAGTCCCGCAAATCCCACAGGCGGCGTGGTGCCGAAGGAGGAACTGGACCGGCTGGTCGAGGGCCTGCGGGCCCACCCGGAGGTGGCGATCATGTCGGACGAGATCTATGCCAGGATGGTCTATGACGGCCAGCCGCATGCCTCGCTCACCGCCTATCCCGAGATCCAGGACCGGTTGATCCTGCTGGACGGCTGGTCGAAGACTTATGCGATGACAGGCTGGCGGATGGGCTGGGGCGTGTGGCCCAAGCCGCTGATCGACCTTGCGACCAGGCTCGCCATCAACGTCCATTCCTGCGTGAACGCGTCGGCCCAGTATGCCGGCATCGCCGCCCTGGAAGGCCCGCAGGATTCGGTCGACATGATGATGGCGGCGTTTGCCGAGCGGCGGAAGGTCATCGTCGAGCGGCTGAACCAGTTGCCGGGCTTCTCCTGCGTCAACCCAGGCGGCGCCTTCTACGCCTTCCCCAACATCACCGGCACCGGCAAATCATCCCGCGTGCTGCAGGACGAGATCCTGAACGAGGCCGGGGTGGCGCTGATCTCGGGTACCAGCTTCGGGATCCACGGCGAGGGCTATCTGCGGTTCTCCTATGCCGCGTCGGTGGAAGCGATCGAGGAAGCATGCGCACGGATCCAGCGCTATCTCGACCGCTGAGCGGCACCGGGTCGGTCGAGCTCGACCTGCTGCTGGGCGAGATCCGGTCGTGCCGGCGCTGTGCCGGCCGGCTTCCCCATGAGCCGCGGCCCGTGGTCTGGCCCAAGCCCGGGGCGCGCCTCCTGATCATCGGGCAGGCGCCCAGCACCAGGGTGCACGCCACCGGGCTGCCCTGGAACGACGCCTCGGGTGACCGGCTGCGGGGCTGGCTGCAGATCGACCGGGACCGGTTCTATGGTGACCCCTCGATCGCGGTCATGCCGATGGGGTTCTGCTATCCCGGCAAGGGCAACTCGGGCGACCTCCCGCCTCGCCGGGAATGCGCTCCCGCCTGGCACCAGCGCCTTTGGGCGCTCATGCCTGACCTCCGCCTGGTGCTTCTGGTCGGCAGCTTCGCCCAGCGGCACTATCTGCGAACGAGCCAGCGCCTGACGGACAACATGTGCGCGTGGCGAGCCGCGCCGGCGCCGTTCTTCCCCCTTCCCCATCCGAGTCCGCGCAACATCGGCTGGTTCCTGGCCAATCCCTGGTTCGACGCGGAGGTGGTGCCAGCACTGCGCGCCCGGGTGGACGCAGCCTTGCCGGCGCTGGCGGACGCATGACAGGCCGGCTCCGCACTCTCCTCGAAGCGCAAGGCCTCCACCTGCTGGGCGGCTTTCATCCCACGCCGGACGATGCCGTCCCGGTCGCAGCCGGCACGGTGCTGGTCGTCGGCAATGTCGGCAGCGCCTTCTATGGGCAGTTGCAGGCCAGTCCCGAAGCCAAGGCAGGGGACCCGGCGGACCGCTGGACCCGCCGCATCGTCGAAGAGATCGCGTGCGAGGCCGGCGCGGCAGAGGTGCTGTTCCCGTTCGACGGACCGCCGTTCCATCCGTTCCAGCGCTGGGCCAGCCGAGCCGACCCGCGCCTGTGGCCATCACCCTTGGGCCTGCTGATCCACGAGGAGCACGGGCTCTGGCATGCGCTGCGGGCGGCCATCCTGTTCACCGAGAAGATCGAGCTCGGCACGATCGCGGTGCCGACCGGCAGCCCCTGCGCCAGCTGCACGGCCAAGCCATGCCTTTCCACCTGCCCCGTCGGCGCGTTCCGGCAAGACGGCTACGACGTGAACAGCTGCCGCGGGCATCTCAGCACGCTGAGCGGGCAGGCCTGCATGCTGCTGGGTTGCGCCGCCCGTCGGGCCTGCCCGGTCGGCCGCGCCCATGCCTATACCCCGTCGCACGCGGCGTTCCACATGCGGGCCTTCAGGGCTGCCCGCCGCTAGCGGTCATTCCGCCGCGACGAGCACCGGCTCCGTTGCGGCCCTGTATCGGGCCAGCAGCTCCGCCTCGCGCTTCTTCGCCTCCGCGAGATGGCGCTCCTTGACGTGCCCATAGCCGCGGATCTTGCCGGGTACGTCGGCCAGTTCCACCGCGAGGGCATGGTTCTGCGGGGTCAGGCGCTCCAGCAGTTCGTCGACGAGCTGCTCGTACTCGCCGATCAGCTGCCGCTCCATCCTTCGCTCCTCCGTCCGTCCGAATGGATCCAGCGCGGTGCCACGCAGACCCTTGAAGCGCTTGAGCACCTGGAACGCCTGGCGCATCCAGGGGCCGAACGTCGTCTTCTTCAGGTGCCCCGTGACTGGATCACGCCGCCCCAGGATCGGCGGGGCCAGATGGAAGGTCAGCCGGCCGGTCTTGCTGAACTCGCGCTCGAGTTGCGCTTCGAAGGACGGATGGGTCCAAAGGCGTGCAACCTCGTACTCGTCCTTGATGGCCATCAGCTTGAACAGGGTATGCGCGACGGCGTCGGCCAGCTGGTCCGAACCGAGCTTGGCATGCTCGACCATCCGGACCCGCTTGACCACGCGCAGGTAGCGCTCGGCGTATCGCCGGTTCTGGTAGTCGGTGAGGAACGCCACCCGCCGCTCGATCGCTTCGTCGATTGACCGTGCGACCGGCTTGGCCTGTGCTGGCGCCATCTCTGCGGTGACGGCCGCCAGGTCCAGCGCGGCGCGGCGGCCGAGCGTGAAGGCCGCCTGGTTCATTCCAACGCTCACGCCGTTCAGCTCGATGGCACGCATGAGCGCCTCCCGGCTCAAGGGAAGGAGGCCGCGCTGCCAGGCGAAGCCCACCATGAACAGGTTCGTGGCGATGCTGTCGCCGATCAGGGCCGTGGCGATCCTGGTGGCGTCGACGAAGGTCGCCCGACCCTCGCCGGTCGCCTTCACGATCGAGCGCTTGAGCCGCTCGGCCGGGAACGAGAAGTCGGCGTTGCGGGTGAAGTCGCCGGTGAACGTTTCCTCGAGGTTGACGACCGCCTGCGTGAACCCGGCTCGAACGGTGGAGAGCGCCTGCTTGCTGGCGGCCACTACCTGGTCGCAGCCGAGCAGAAGCCGAGCACCGCCCGCGGCCACGCGTGGCGAGCCGACCTCGCTCGGCCGATTGGCGAGCTTGAGGTGGGACAGGACGGCACCACCCTTCTGGGCCATGCCGATCATGTCGATGGCGGCGATGCCCTTGCCTTCGAGATGCGCGGCCATGCCCAGCAGCGCCGCGATCGTCACGACACCGGTGCCGCCGATCCCGGTCACGACGATCCCGTAGGTGCCATCGATCGCGGGCAGGACAGGCTCGGGCAGCTCCGCGCTGACTTCAGCGGCTACCCGCTGCTGGCCCTTCTTCATCACCGCTCCTTCGATCGTCACGAAGGAGGGGCAAAAGCCCTTCAGGCAGGAGAAGTCCTTGTTGCAGGCCGACTGGTCGATCCGGCGCTTGCGGCCGAACTCGGTCTCGACCGG
>JAESGR010000468.1_pt1 | contig 30244 bp, 30 predicted proteins | sample 9269771 | NCBI WGS metagenome assembly JAESGR01 (sample SAMN15739572, study PRJNA653492) | algae metagenome | isolation source: Chroococcus sp. CMT-3BRIN-NPC107 and co-occurring heterotrophs from well... | place: USA: Clark Mountains Wilderness, California | collected 2010-04-18 | reverse complement strand
TCCTACAATGTGCTGTACTCAATCGCATGATTCAGCTTTGCAAGCCAGATAGTTACAAAGTAGAAGGCTAATCACTGCATCATTAAGGTGAGGCATGAACTTTCTCTTATTCATGCAACAAAGTCATTGGAAACTATATAATCTGCTTCTTTCCACTGTGCTGGACGTGCATTGATATATAGATAAATCGGGATTTGATCGCTTGGATCGGGAACCATTTCCCCCGTTACCGAATGCTTCATCATCCGCCCACCCCAACGAGTTCTTACTTTACCCGTTTTCGGATCGATATCTTCCTCCTTCCCGTCATACGCCAACACCGCATCTCGACATTCGATGTTTTTGTACTCCCGCAACACAGGTTCCACAGGTGGAATATTGCCAAATCGTTTGAAATGCCACTGCAAATAACCAATCCAGATCACCAGATCCGCGATCGCTGCCGCACGAGGATTAATCTCAATCCCCAAAAACTGCCCAGGATTCACCTGAGTAATATCTAGCCGCAACTGTACCTTACCTGTAATATCTTCCAGTCGGCGCAACACCTCCGACTCTAACTGCTTGATCAAATCCATCGTCACATACAAAAAGTTTCCCGACCCACACGCCGGATCGAGAATGTGCTGACTTTGCAATTTTGCCAAAAACTCCTCTAAAGCTGCGATCGCCTTCCTTTCTTGAGCCGCAGTAGGTTCTGTTTCTACATCTCCTAGCAATTGCTTCACTTCCCCTTGCACCAAATCCCACTGCGATCGCAACGGCTCCATTACCACTGGACGCACCAGCCTTTCCACATAGGATCTAGGAGTATAGTGCGCCCCTAACTTGCTCCGTTCTTTTGAGTCTAGCGCCCGTTCCAACAACGTCCCAAAAATAGCAGGCTCTACATTTTGCCAATCTCGCTTTGCCGCCTTCAGCAACCCTTCAAGCTGATCTTGAGTCAAATCAAAAGCGATCGCCTCGGCAAACAAACCCCCATTAAACTGTAATAATCTGCCATAAAACCCAAAGGTTGTACCGTCATTCATTGCCTGCCAAAGCGCTGCAACTTCTGGCTTAAAAGTTTTTGGATTTTGCAACCACCGCGTTTCTAGCGCCTCTGTAAACAACCGCTCTTTCAGCAATCCCACATCTTCCGCAAACATTGTAAAAATGCAGCGCATCAGAAAATGAGCAACTTCTTGGGGTTCGTGCAAACCTTCTAACTTTTTCGATAATTCGGCTAGATCCGAAGCCACCTCTCGCGTTACCTTGGCGGCAATCTTTTCAGGATTTCGCTTTTGTGGAGCGGTGAAAATATCTACAAACAAATCAAAAATCTCTGGCTTCCGCAACTCCGTCAGCAAAATATCTCAACGCGCCCCATAGCCGCCATAATCACCATTAAACCCTGTCCACAACTCAAAATGATCTCCAATATCGCAAGTCAAAACAAAGGGCGGCTTGCTGGCAAGATTGCGCGTATAGGCGATCGCTTGTACAAATGCCGCCTCCATCGCCTTCAAGTAAGAATTAGTGCCTCGCTTTGCCGTCCCTTTCCCCGTCTTATCGCTACCTTGCTTTGCTTCAATCAAAAAATGCTCGGCTTTATAAAAATCAATATAGCCCGATGTCACTTTGCCGCTTGGATGATAAATTTTGAGGTCTTTATCAAAGCAGTAGGGATCGTTCAAAATGCTACCTTTCGCATCGGGACGGGCTACCCCCAAGGCATCGCATAGTTCCGCAAAGAACATTTGATAGTTAGCGCGTTCGTTACCGCCAGAGGTTTGCCAACGGGTGATGAATAGTTCAATTCGTTCTGCGTCCGTTGGAATCATAGTTTGGTTCAAAGTGCTAGAGAGGCAGGAATATTTGTAATGCAGAGTTAGTAATTCACCAAATGAACGGAATCAAACGGCGGCTAGATTGCTGATAATCTGCATAGTCTGCGTACTTTTCTCCCATAGTCTGCTCTTTTTGAGAAATGCGTTGCAGATAAAGCAAAGCGATCGCACTTGGCACTATATAAGCCCAAATTGAACCCGCTACCACACTAAAACTGAGATAACGCATCAAGTCACCAAAATAGTTAATATTGCGGGAAAAGCGCCAAATACCATCGCTAACGAGGGTTGCTCCTTCTTGTTTGGCGGTCATTTTTTGCACATCTGCGCTGGTATTGATTAAGCTGCCAAAAATCTATAGTGGTAATGCGATCGCCGTAGCGGTAAATGATAGCGGTACGGGATTAATAAACGCTAAATAACCTGGTAAAGCGTACAAAAGTCCCACAAACACTAAACTAAAAACAAACCCCAAAACCCCTATAGGCTCGTTAAATAGCTGCTTTCGAGCGGGATACAACCATTGTTCTAATAGCCACCAAGCGCAATAGCTAATATGCAGACATAGATAAATTACCTGTCGCAGGTCTTGGACTCCAAATACTACAGAAAAACCAATTAAGCAAACAATTGTCAATATTTTTGCTGTATTAATTGCCGTTAGTTGAGTTATTTTATTTTGCATTTTTTAGTTAAGTTTGGCGATTAAATAACATTGAACCCGCTTGATCTGTAGGCATTAGCAATACTTCGCTAAGGTTGACATGGGGCGGACGAGTGGCGCAAAAAAGTATTACTTCTGCAACATCCATTGGTGTTAGGGGTGTAAGTCCTTGATAGACTGTTTTAGCGCGATCGCTATTTCCACGAAAACGTACTTGACTAAATTCTGTTTCCACTAACCCCGGATCTACGCTGCTTACTCTTATCGGAGTTCCTAAAAGGTCTTGTTTCAAGCCTTCAGAAATCACTCTAACTGCCGCTTTGGTTGCACAATAAACATTACCATTAGGGTAAGTTTGGTGTCCCGCCGTTGAGCCAAGAAACACTACATGACCTCTACCCCGGTTAATCATTCCCGGTACTATCAAGCGCGTTAGGTAAAGTACGCCTTTAATATTGGTGTCGATCATTTCTTCCCAGTCTTGAAACTCCCCTTCTTGGAGTTTATTTAAGCCGCGACTTAAACCAGCATTATTAATCAAAATATCAACGGCTGATACTGTAGAAAGAGCAGCTTCAACAGCAGCGCGATCGCATACATCGAGAACTAAAGAATGCACCGAAGTATTACTAAGTTCTTTGGCTAACTCCTCTAAACGCTCTTGTCGTCTGGCTACAAGGATCAATTTTGCTCCAGCTTCAGCAAACACTCTAGCGCAAGCTTCGCCAATTCCACTACTTGCGCCAGTAATTAAAACAGTTTGGTTTTGAAGTGACATCATAGTTTATTTAAAAAAATACAAGGGAGAAAGGTCTATTAAATCTCCCTGTTTTTTTATCTAATGTTCAATCTCCTACCACTAGGTTGAGGATTATTCCCTCCTAGTACATTGAGGCGTTGAGTTACTTGAGTTAAACCGTCTCCCCGAACTACTACCGCCGATAACCAGCGATCGCTTCCCCCGGCTGGAACTCTACCAATTTTAAACAAACCACCCGCCGAGAGCAAGTCTAGCTTTACTTGGGTAGGGTTAAAATACTGCGTTGTTTGTACAGGTTCCTCAATAGCGGCTCCTAATAAGTAATCATCTTTTAATGGCTCAACTACAACAGCATCAAAGTTATATTGTTGACCGGGTTTGACGCTTTGAGGTAGTTTAATATCGAGAGTTGGCGGTTTCGTTCCGGTACTTAATTGGCTGCGCTCAGATAAAACTTCTTGTTTGACAATTTTTTGATTTTCGTAGCGCTGACGGGTTCTAATGGTTGCTTTGAGAGCTAAATTACGACTATCTTGGGTTTGAGTGCCAGTAATATTTGTAACAGTTTCAGCGACAATTCCATCGCCTTCAGCTTGCCAAGATTGCAACTGAGTTTGGTATTTTAATTGTGGGTATTGCTTCCACAATTGAGTTAAAGCTTTTTCTAAGTTTTGGTAAGTTAATCCGTCAGTATGGGTAAAGTTTGGGCTATAAAATTGCATTACTGCTTTAATATTTTTTTGATTCGCCGCCGCGTCGATTTGAACAAGCATATTTTGCAGTTGTGGCGGTGCGGTGGCTCCTGGTGCGGCTATAGTGCGATCGCTTGTTACCACTAGAGTAGTTAGCAATCCTAAGCTCAGAGCAAATAATCGGTTTTTGTAAGAAAAATTCAGAACGGTTCGCATAAATGATAGCTTGGTTAGTTGTTCGATTTTAAAGCAATTAGGGTAAAAATTAGATGGTAACACCGATACGATTACTAATTGCTGCAAGCGGTACCGGAGGACATTTGTTTCCGGCGCTTTCTGTAGCAGAACAATTGAGCGATTATCAAATTGAGTGGTTGGGTGTTCCCAATCGGCTAGAAACTAAATTAGTTCCATCTCAATATCCTTTAAATACCGTTGCTATAGAGGGTTTTCAGCAAAAGTTAGGTTATCGCACGGTTAAGATCGTAACTCGTTTGGTTGGGTCAATTTTTGAAGTGCGAAAGCTGTTAAAACAAGGAAATTTTCAAGGTGTATTTACCACAGGCGGTTATATTTCCGCTCCGGCGGTTATCGCGGCGCGACTTCTTGGTTTACCGGTAATTTTCCATGAATCTAATGTATTACCTGGCAAAGTTACTCGTACTTTCAGCCGTTTTTGTACTGTAGTTGCGATCGGGTTTGAAGCGAGTGCGAAGTATTTACCAGGAGTGAAAACTATCTATACAGGTACTCCAGTGCGATCGCAATTTCATTCCCAGCAACTACCAATAGATTTACAAGTACCCAAAGATGTGCAGCTAATTGTTGTTTTTGGGGGTTCTCAAGGCGCGGTAGCAGTAAACAAGTTAGTACGAGAGTGTATTCCCGCATGGTGCGCTACGGGTGCTTGGGTAGTACATCTAACAGGCAATAACGATCCCGATGCTGGGAGTTTGACTCATCCCCAATATTTAACTTTGCCTTTTTATGACAATATGGCGGCGTTACTCACTAGAGCAAATTTAGCTATTAGTCGCGCTGGTGCGGCGAGTTTAACGGAATTAGCAGTAAAAGGAACTCCAGCAATTCTAATTCCCTATCCTTACGCGGCGGAAAATCATCAAGCTTACAACGCTGAAGTGTTTGCAAAAGCTGGTGCGGCGTTGGTTTTCAATCAATCAGAACTAACCCAACCGTTGCTAGAGCGTCAAGTTTTGAGCTTGCTAAATTCTCCGCAACAGTTGCAAGCGATGGCAGAAAAATCAAAAAGTATTGCCATAGTTGATAGCGCCCAAAGGCTGGCAACTTTAGTAAAAGAGATAATAGTAAAAAAATAGTGCGCGATCGCATTCACTAAATTTATGCAAGTAGTAACAAAGCAATCCTACACTCCTGCCGAATACTTAGAGCTAGAGGAAAAAGCCGAGTACAAAAGCGAATACATTAACGGACAAATCTTTCCTATGGCTGGCGGCTCAACAAATCACAACACGATTGCCCTAAATCTGAGCTCCGAGCTAAACTTTGCTTTTAAGCAGCAAGATTACAAAGTTTTCATAGGAGATGTGCGTCTGTGGATACCTGACAAGCAAATCTATACCTATCCAGATGTAATGGTCATAGAGGGCAATCCCACATACTACAATAACCGCACTGATACAATTACTAATCCCTTAATTATTGCCGAAGTATTATCAAAGTCTACCCAAGGATACGATCGCCAAGCCAAGTTTGCAGACTATCGCACCATCCCTAGTTTTCAGGAATACTTGCTAATTGACCAAACTCGCATTTATGCAGAACATTTTGCCAAAACTGGAGAAAAACGCTGGGAATTGCAGGTATATAACGCTGAAGATGAAGTAATTTCTCTAAGCTCGGTTTCCTGGCAGATTTCTTTAAAAGACTTATATAACAAGGTAAATTTTAAATTAGTAGAAGATAAAAAGGATTAAAATGCGATCGCCTTTACTGGAACGGAACTATAGAAGTGCGATCGCTATTTTCTACTTAATTAGTCAAACCAGCCAATATCTTTATTGGCAAGAGTGGTATTTGGACGTTCTGATGGATCGGAATAATTAGGCAACTTTTCAGTTCGAGTAGACTTTGCTTTAGCAAGCTGTGTTTCTTGTTTAGCTGGACTAGCTTTTGCTGTTGGCTTAGAGCTAACCTCAGCTAGTTTTAATATAGTTTTTTTTGCTTCTTCTAGTTCGGTTTTAAGTTGTTTTTCTTGCGAAGCTTGAGCTTGCAACTCTTTAACTAATTTCTTTTGTTCTTGAAGTTGGGACTTCAATTCAGTAATTTGTGTTTGTAAAGAGGTTTCTGTTTTCTGAGCGGCTTGCAATAGTTTTTTTAACTCATCGACGGTGTTTTCTAATTCTGTGGAAATTTTGCTTGTAGTTTCTGGTGGCAATTTTTCCTCAACTTCCTCATTTTGATTTGTTTGAGCATTATTTGCTTCGGTCACTGGTGCCTCTTCTCTGGCTGCGGGCTGCTGGGCCTCTTCCCGTAGTAAATCTCCAATCCGTTTTCTAACCATTACTTTCTCCAATCTCGCTGTATTTCATTGACTACCCGACGATAATCCGCCTCTGCTTCTCGTCCATTTCTCCCCCGCCACTGAGTAATTGTCATCCCCTCTAGTGCGGCTCGTTCGTGAGCCTTGTAAGCTCTTACAAACGCCGTACAGACAGGAATTCCGAGTTCCTTGAGGGTTTTTTGTGCCTCCTGTGCTTCTCCCAAACTGCGCGTGTCTACTTTCGTTAACAGTACACGATGAGCGACTTTAGCTGGCGCAATCGCGCGTTTAACGGTTTCTACTAAAACCGCTAAATCCATTGGTGCTGGCGGTGTTGGTAAAACCAAATAATCCGCCGCCGGAATTACGGCTGCTAAGGTTTCGGAACTTAAGGCTGGTGGGGTATCTACTATTATTAGATCGTAGCCTACAACGTTTCTTAAATTTTCTAATAATCGCGGATCGGTTTCTTGAGCAAGATCGAAACCTATACCTTTTTTACTTTGTTGTACCCACCATGTAAAACTACCTTGACTATCAGCATCAACGGCTAAGAGTTTGTATTTTTCCGCCAAAATACTCGCTAATGCCATAGTTGTTGTAGTTTTGCCTACGCCGCCTTTACCATTACTGACAACAATTATCTTTGGGGGCGATGACATCTAAAAATTCCTATTAATCAATTTTTGAGTTGTTAAACTGCTTATATGCCTAAACTTCTAGAATACGACAACTAGCTGCGTTTAATTTCTTTAGTTATGACTCAAAAACCTTTTAGCATTTGGGATTATAAACCTTGGTGGTGTCAGCCTTGGTCAATAATTTTGACAAGTATCTTGTTAATTAGCGGTAGTTGGCTGCTGCTAAGTAAACTTTGGGTGACAATTCTTGTCTCCATCCCTGTACTAACGTGGATGATTTATTTTGTACTGATTTTTCCAAAACTTGCGATCGCAAGCAGTGAAAGAGATCGGCTTAATTAACTACTTGACTACTATGTAAACGCGGATCGTCGGAATTTGCCGTTGGGGTAACGGGGGCGACAAACTTAGAAACACCGATGCTATTTTGCACGTAAGGTAGAGGTGTTTCGGCAATTAAAGCCTCTAAATTGCTGCTCATAATATCGTAGGGTTGCTTGCCTATGGTTTGAGCGATTTCTTTTCCATTTTTAGCGCTAAATACAAAATGAGGAATTCCATCTACCCGGTATTGCAATATTTCCGGCAACCACTTGGTATTATCTACATTCAGCATCACAAAATTTACTGATTTGCTGTATTCTTTCTCCAATTGAGCAATGTCTGGAGCCATTGCCTGACAGCTACCGCACCAGTCAGCATAAAATTCCATTAAAGTCGGTTTTCCGTTACTCATCGCCACTTCTAACGGCGTAGAGGTTGCCGCTAAAGCCGTCAAAGTGACTGCATTTTTATCTGTCCGCAAGCCTAGAAATAAAGCTACACTCAGAACAACGGCAACCAAAACAATTAATAAGTTTCTAAATTTTGTCTCTATGGTAGTTTCTGACGATTGTTTTATATTTGCAGCCATAAAATATTTTATTACAACTTATTACGTATCCTTTTCATTTTACCTTAGTAACTTCCCGTGAAAAAACGAGTAACTCTAACCTTTCCCAAACGTACTATTCAAATGCCTGTCACCTATAGGCTTGCAAAAGATTACAACGTTGCTGCTAATATTATCCGCGCTCAAGTTGCGCCAAATCAAATCGGTAAACTGGTATTAGAATTATCTGGAGATATCGATCAGCTAGATGCGGCAATTGACTGGATGCGATCGCAAAATATTGGCGTTTCTCAAACCTTAGCCGAAATTGTTATCGATAGAGATATTTGTGTAGATTGCGGTTTGTGTACGGGGGTTTGTCCGACAGAAGCGTTAACTATTAATCCCGAAACTTTTCAATTGGCTTTTGGGCGATCGCGTTGTATAGTCTGCGAACAGTGTATACCTACTTGCCCCGTTCAAGCAATTTCTACCAATCTCTAGAGCTTAAATACATCAGCCATTACATCACTTTCTCCTACTAATCTTTCCGAAGCGGGGGAATCATAAACGACTAATATTGAAGGCGTTTCCGTATTTGTAATTAACGTCATTCCTTCGGCGTGTTCGTTACCATTTCCGTAAGGAATCTCTAATATTTGGGTTGGTTTATGCAATACATTTTCTTGTAACTCGGCGATAGCTTCTAAGCGATAAACTCTTACAGGCCCATCTAAATCCATTGTTGGCCCGGCTAGTATTAGCAAGTTTTCCCCGTCCAAACACAAGTCTCTAATTCCTAGCCCGTTTAAGTTGATAAAATACTTTTTATATTGCCCTTTTTTCAACTTTAATAAATCTGTACCCTTAGCTTCAATCTCAATTTCTAGCATTACCGCCCAACCGCGCAATACTGGGCCGCGCAAACCTAGAAATATGCGCTCGCCATATACTGCTAATCCTTCAATATCAAAACCGTTTTCTTTACCGGGAATAGTAGCTTGGACAAATACACCTAAATGAGCGTCATTTACCAAAGCATCCATTAGTAAATTGCCGCGCTTAGTTACTTCCAATTTTGCTGCCGTTAGCTGTATTTCTGGCTTTTCTGGGTGGGTTGCAGCTTTGACTAATTCACCATTAATTAAGGGAATACGCCCAATTAAATAACGATTTGGCTCGGATTCTAGTTTAGTTAATCTTTTGATATTTTTTTCATCAGTTTTATCAGATTTTGGCTGTTTGCGCTTCCAACTATGAGAACCAACAAACCATAAATAATAATCGCTGTAAGCTAACCCTTCAATATCAATTTCTTCATCGGCGGGAGCAGGCAAGTTAATAAAATCTGCTACATTAAAATGCCGATGGTTTGCATAAGTTCCATCGTCAACGAAAGACAACCTTTCAATTGTTGAAGTTTCATCCGAACCCAACCATAAATGATTATCTAGTGTTAGTCTAATAGCCGAAATGTCTTGACGATGTTCTTGAAATTTATCGGTAAACTTTAGAGTTACTTTGTTTGATATAGGTGCGTAGTCCATAGTTGTTCTTAACTTGTTTTTAATCAAAATAGCATAACGCTATCAATACAAGTTAATGTAAGCTCTAAAAAAAGCAAGTAATTTAAGGAGTTCTGTGATGGATGAAGCTAATTTATTTATTTCATCGGAGATAATGAACGCACCAGAATATCCTCTAGCAGAAAGCTTAGAAGTATCAAAAGTAAAAATTGCCGAGCAAAAAGGCGATAGTGCAAGCGCGTACGCAGGGCTTCGCATTCCTGGTATAGTTAAACGCATTATTCCTATAGATAATGCTACTTTTTGGGAATACTGGTGGTGCGTTCCGGGTCGGTTGCTACTGCCCGAAGATGTAGCACTATTGCAAAGCGACTACACTCGCGTTGAAAGTATTTTAACTAAAATTGTCCAGTTATGGGGCGGACGCTGTATGAGTGCTGATAGTAGCAGCGAAGTTAATCAATGGCAACAAGTATTAGAATTTGTCCGCGAACATAAGTTAAATCCTGATGTTATGGATGTTGATTTTTTGCCTTTAACAGTGAAAGCTAACGATGTTCAAGGCAACGTTGCAGTAGAACCTGCTCATTGGCATATAGAGTTTTTTCAATTAGAGGCGACTGGTGGCGGCTACAAGCTGCAAGAGCCAAAAATAGCTTGTGGCTGTCAAATTTGGACGGGTAAACCCTTTATCAAGCAGCTAGATACTGGAGAAGCAACAATTCGTTACGATTTAGGCATTTCTCAGCCTTTAGATATGACAACTCCACCTTGGCAAGCAATTGTTGGTATAAATTAGTTAAGGTTTATAACTATTACCTAAGATATAAGCTAAAAGTAGGTTGATACTTTGCACTCTTAGTAACAATATAAAAGGCTCTAGTTAAGTTGCCGAGGCTAAATAGCATGATATTAACTGATAATAATACTCAATCAAAAACTTTAGGCGATTGGGCATCTATTGCTATAAATAAGCATTTACAAAAAGTTGTTAAGCACGAAAAAGATGTCCTCAAAGATAAAAATCCAGAAGACTTACACCAAATGCGTGTAGGCATGAGACGATTAAGAAGTGCGATCGTTGGATTTGCCCCAGCTTTAAAATTGCCCAAGCCGGCCACAGAAAAGAGAATTGGGAAAATTGCCCGAATTTTAGGTTCGTTGCGCGATTTAGATGTACTAGACGCGGCTTTAGAAAATGACTATAAGCCTAGTTTACCTGCTAAAGAACAGAAGTATTTAGAAACAGTTTTAGACGATATAAAAAAACAGCGTCGTTACGCTCTAAAAGAAGTTAAAGAAACCATAGAAAGTAAGCAATACAGGGTATTAAAAGAGTCATTAAATGAGTGGTTAAAGCAGCCTGAGTACCACAAAATTGCCAAAATGCCGATAGATGAAGTGCTGCCAGATTTGCTATTGCCAGAAATAAGTAGATTGCTGCTACATCCAGGTTGGTTAGTAGGCAATGAAGATAAAATCGTAGAACTAAAAGCTGTAGAAAAAATCCTAGCAGAACAAGGACAATTATTGCATAGTTTGCGAAAAGAAACTAAGCGCGTTCGCTATCAAATGGAAGTATTTAGTGAGTTTTATAGTGAAAATTATGCCAATTACTTGGAAGATATCAAAGCTATTCAAGAAATTCTCGGAAAAATTCAAGATAGCCATGTTTTAACCGAATTTCTTGAAGCATCGGCAGGTAATATTGAGCGCGTACCTACTTTAAATTCTGAACTAGCAAAAGCAAACTACGATGCTTGGCAGCAGTGGCAAAATTTACAAACAAAATACTTGAGTGTCGATAAGAGAAAAGGCTTTCATGTCGCCATACTCGAACCCAAGTTCAATACTGCCAGTTGATATTTGGACTTTTGAGCAAGAAACGCCTTGTTATCTAACGAAAGCAAGCTAAAAATTAGTTTTGTAAATTTCAGCGCAACCTATCTATAATTTTTCTAATTAGCACTCAACGCGAGAGAGTGCTAAATTGGCTAATGAAAGCGCGTGGATAATAAACTATGGCAAAAATTATTGCATTTAACGAAGAATCTCGGCGAGCGCTAGAGCGGGGCGTAAATGCCTTAGCTGATGCAGTTCGCATTACTTTAGGACCAAAAGGGCGAAACGTGCTGCTAGAAAAGAAATTTGGCACGCCGCAAATTGTAAATGATGGGATTACCGTTGCTAAAGAAATTGAATTAGAAGATCCCCTAGAAAATACGGGCGCACGGCTAATTCAAGAAGTTGCTTCAAAAACTAAAGATGTGGCTGGAGACGGCACAACAACCGCTACAGTCCTCGCTCAAGCGATGATTAAAGAAGGCTTAAAGAACGTCGCGGCGGGTGCAAATCCTGTTAGTTTGCGTCGCGGGATTGAAAAAACTATCGATAAGTTGGTAGAAACGATCGCCCAAATTGCTAAACCAGTCCAAGGAAGTGCGATCGCGCAAGTTGCGACAGTTTCGGCAGGTAACGATGAAGAAGTCGGTCAAATGATTGCCGAAGCTATGGAAAAAGTGACTACCGACGGTGTAATCACGGTAGAAGAATCTAAGTCTTTGACTACAGATTTGGAAGTAGTAGAAGGAATGCAAATCGATCGCGGTTATATTTCTCCTTACTTTATTACCGACAACGAGCGGATGGTTGTAGAGTACGAAAATGCGCGGATTTTGATTGCCGATCAAAAAATTAGCAGCATTCAAGACTTAGTTCCGGTACTCGAAAAAGTTGCTCGTTCTGGGCAACCATTGCTAATTATTGCCGAAGATGTAGACGGGGAAGCTTTGGCAACTTTGGTAGTCAATAAAGCGCGAGGCGTTTTGAGTGCTTGCGCGATTAAATCTCCAGGATTTGGCGATCGCCGCAAAGCTTTGTTACAAGATATTGCGGTGCTAACAGGCGGGCAAATGATTTCTGAAGAAGTCGGTTTAAGCTTGGATGCCGTAACTTTAGAAATGATGGGAGTTGCTCGTAAACTCACTATTGATAAAGAATCAACTACCATCGTGGCTACGGGCGAGTATACTGCCGAAGTTGAAAAACGCATCGGTCAAATTCGCCGCCAGCTAGAAGATACTGATTCCGAATATGACAGCGAAAAACTCCAAGAGCGGATCGCCAAACTTGCAGGCGGTGTAGCGGTAATTAAAGTTGGTGCAGCTACAGAAACTGAGCTTAAAGATCGCAAACTGCGGATTGAAGATGCCTTAAATGCTACCAAAGCGGCGGTAGAAGAAGGTATTGTTCCCGGTGGTGGTGCAACGTTGATTTATTTAAGCAAGCAAATCAGCGAAATTAAAAATAGCTTGACTGAAGAAGAAAAAATTGGCGCAGATATCGTCGGGCGCTCTCTTGAAGCTCCTTTGCGTCAGATGGCAGATAATGCGGGTGTAGAAGGCTCGGTAATTGTGGAGAAAGTCCGCGAAACTGACTTAAACATTGGCTACAACGCTGCTACGGGCGTATTTGAAGACTTAATTGCTGCCGGAATTATCGATCCGGCTAAAGTCGTGAGATCGGCTCTGCAAAATGCTGGCTCTATTGCTGGGATGGTCATAACTACTGAAGCTTTGGTAGTTGAGAAGCCCGAAAAGAATGCTCCTGCGCCTGATATGGGTGGTATGGGCGGCATGGGCGGCATGGGCGGCATGGGCGGTATGGGCGGTATGGGTGGCATGGGTGGCATGGGGATGATGTAATAATCCTGTGCTACATAGTTATAGGACTTATCCACTGAGTACCCCAATATCTCGATCTCCCTAACCTCTCTGAAAAAGGGAGGATAATAAAAGACTTGTTTTTAGAGCAGTTTGCCTTGTAGGGTAAACTGCTTTTTCTGTAAAAGATTTAATCTACGGTTTTCCGGTCGGAATTAAGTTGTATTTGTAAAAAAGTTCTGTTAGAATCTGCCTAAGTAGAAAACAACCAGGGCGATATGAGCGTTCAGACTGGACAAAATAAAGACACTTTAGCAGCTTATAATTGGGCAAATACTAATGTAAGAATGCAAAAACAGCAGCAGAAAGAACCTATGTTCTACTACTTTGCTTATGGTTCTTGTATGTGTCCGGTGGATTTAAAGCGAAGTCTCGGCGAAAAAACTCATATCTACGTTGTCGGCGCGGCTACCCTCAAGGGCTACAGACTGGGTTTTTATTGCTATTCAGCTTTTCGTAACTGTGGCGTGTTAGATATCATTAAAGATTCAACAAGTTCTGTTGAAGGCGTACTGTATCAACTCCCCCAACGATTGGGTTACGCTTTAGACGATCGCGAAGGTGTTCATCAAAATTGGTACAGACACGAACAAGTAGATGTTGCTTGCAACGCTAAGTTGTACAAAAATGCGCGGACTTATGTAGTGGTAGACAAATTAACCGACGAACTTGCGCCCAATGATTGGTACTTTAATGTTGTGCTGCGCGGTGCGGTAACTTGTGGCTTACCAGAACAGTATTGCTGGAATTTGTTTAATCATATGCACCAGTTGCAGCAGCAACACGGACTAAAATCAGCCTAAAGGCGCGATCGCACTTTGGTAGGATTTTAGAGCTTAGGATAAATAAAGTAATATTTTAAGGTTCAAAAATTGGCGATCGCTCTAATTATTTATAGAGAGCTATTATGATAACTAATTGCACTCACGTTGAGCAAATTCAAGCCGTTGCACCCAGCGCTGATGGTTGTGAAGACTGTTTAAAAATAGGCGATCGCACTGTACATCTGCGAAAATGCCTAACTTGCGGTCATGTTGGCTGTGGCGATGCTTCTAAAAATAAACACGCAACCAAATACTTTCATACAACCAATCATCCCATCGTCCAGTCTATAGAGCCGGGTGAGGGTTGGAAATGGTGTTACATCGACCAAATCCTCCTCTAAACATTAAATAATGACAACCATAATCAAGTCGCCCTGCGATGAAGGCATTATTCTTGCTGGGAAAAGCGCCGCTCCTTGTAGTCGAAATGTGGGACGGTGGGTGCTGGCGGCAACAATTCTCGGCTCTAGCATAGCTTTAATTGATGGCACAGTAGTTAATGTGGCGCTTCCGGTGCTACAAGAGGCGCTCAATGCTACGGTGACGGACGTGCAGTGGATTGTGGAATCCTATGCCTTATTTTTAGCGGCGTTAATTTTAGTTGGGGGATCTTTAGGCGATCGCCTTGGGAGGCGAAGGATTTTTGCTTATGGCGTTACTTTATTTGCTTTAGCCTCAATTTGGTGCGGTTTATCGCCTAACGTTAATCAATTGATTATGGCTAGAGCATTGCAAGGAATTGGCGGGGCATTACTCGTACCAGGAAGCTTGGCAATTATTAGCGCCTCTTTTAGCGGTGATGAGCGCGGGAAAGCGATCGGTACTTGGTCGGGGTTTACAGCAATTACTTCGGCGTTTGGGCCTGTTTTGGGCGGCTGGTTGGTGGAAAATACTTCTTGGCGCTGGATATTTTTTATTAACGTGCCATTAGCTGCGATTGTATTATTTATTTTATTTTGGCGCGTACCCGAAAGCCGCGACCAGGAGGCGAGAAACTTAGATTGGTGGGGCGCAATTTTAGTAACTTTGGGCTTAGGTGTAATTGTATTTGGACTAATTGAAGCTTCTACTTTGGGTTTAACTGCTCCCTTGGTGCTGGGATGTTTAGCTGTAGGCTTAGTTATTTTGGCGGCTTTTATATTTGTAGAGCGCAACAGCCGCGCTCCCATGATGCCTTTATCGCTGTTTAAGTCTCGCACCTTTAGCGGTGCAAATTTGCTCACATTACTGCTTTACTTTGCCTTGAGTGGGGTGTTTTTCTTTTTTCCTTTTAATTTAATCCAAGTGCAAGGTTACTCGGCTACGGCGGCGGGGGCTGCCTTTTTACCGTTTATTTTGCTGATATTTATATTGTCCCGTTGGTCTGGCTCTTTAGTTAGTCGCTACGGTGCAAAAAAACCATTGATAATTGGGCCTGCGATCGCATCAGTTGGATTTATTTTATTTGCATTGCCAGAAATTATTACTAGCTACTGGACGAGTTTTTTTCCGGCGATCCTCGTTTTAGGTTTTGGGATGGCAATTAGCGTCGCACCGCTTACAACTACAGTTATGAATGCTGTAACAGTTCAGCAAGCGGGGGTGGCTTCAGGAATTAACAACGCCGTTTCCCGCACGGCTGGATTGCTGGCTATCGCTATCAGTAGCATTTTTGTCTCCAACGCCTTTAACCGCAGCTTAGATCGACGTTTGGAAGTTATAGATTTACCTCTACAGGCGCAACAATTTCTCGCTAAAGAACGAATCAAACTTGCAGGTGCAGCAATTCCCCCCGGACTAAGTGCAGAAGTGAGTTCTCAAGTAAAAAGTGCGATCGCCTTATCGTTTATTGATGGTTTTCGGCTGGTAATGTGGATTGCGGTAGGACTCGCCCTATTAAGTGCGATCGTCAGCTTATTAACAATTAAAGATCGCTCAAAAACTTAGTCTCATTGCAAGCTAAATTACAAATAAAATTATCGATTGGAATTTCAAAGATGAGTAGTTGGTTAAAGCCGCCGCGCTTGCGGATTGGGGTAGAAGGCGAACAAGAACATCGTCATGCTACTTGGTTAGAACTATTTTATGACTTGGTTTTTGTTGTTGCTGTATCTCAAGTTGCCCATAATTTAGCTGAAGATGTCTCAATAATGGGGTTTTTGAGATTTGGGTTTTTATTCATCCCTATTTGGTGGGCGTGGATTGGGACGACATTCTACGCCAATCGTTTTGATAGCGACGATATCGGACATCGATTATTAATTGGTGTACAAATGCTGGCGATCGCGGCGCTGGCTGTAAACGTGCATCATGGCTTAGGGAAGACCTCTATTGGATTTGCCCTTGCTTACGCCGCCGGGAGAGCGGTACTGGTGCTTGAATACTTCCGCGCTGCTAAACATATTCCTCAAGCGCGGGGGTTAGCAACTCGCTACGGTACGGGTTTTGCGATCGCTGCTAGTTTATGGATAGTATCAGTATTTGTTCCCATTCCCTGGCGTTTTATTGTGTGGGGTTTGGGTTTACTTGTAGATTTTGCTACGCCCCTAACAACGCCTAAAAGCCTGCATATAGGAATGTTACCGCACCCGGAACACTTGCCGGAACGTTTTGGACTATTTACGATTATTGTGTTGGGTGAGGCAATTATTGCGGTAGTTGATGGCATCGCCGAGCAAGAATGGAATATAACAAGTGCAACTTGTGCCGCACTTGGCTTTAGTATTGCTTTTAGCTTGTGGTGGATCTATTTTGAAAATGTTAGCGGTTCGGCGTTGCGTTCTGCGGGTGCTGTGGGTCGAATTGAGATTTATCAAGTTTGGCTTTACGGACACTTACCTCTAGTTATTGGTTTATCTGCAACTGGTGTAGGGGTAGAACATATTATTGCAAGTGAAGCGGGTACAGCTTTAAGTACGCCCAATCGCTGGTTGTTGTGCGGTGGAGTGGCGCTGTGTATGCTGTCTCTGGGTTTGTTGCACCGCACTGGAGTTATTTTTAGGTGCAAAGTTAGAAGTAAGTATCGCTTTGGTACGGCTGCATTGTTGATTATTCTTGCTATTGTGGGAATTGGGTTATCGCCGCTTGCTATTGTAGGAATTGTGGCTTTAATTTGCGCTATTCAAGTTGTGCAAGATTTGTATCAAAGCGGTCAATTAACTTTTCAATGACAATGTTAGAAGTTCATCAAGTATTACGCGATCGCTACCAATTACAAAAACTGTTAAGTCTTAATCCATTACGACAAACTTGGCTGGCGGTAGATTTAGCTAACCAAGAACAAGTTGTAGTTAAGTTGTTGATGTTTGGGGCGGCGATGGATTGGACAAATGTTAAGCTGTTTGAGCGAGAAGCGGAAATTCTCAAGCAGCTTAATTATCCCCAAATTCCCCAATATCGAGACTCTTTTAGGATTAACGAGCAAGATATTAAGTTTGTCCTGGTAGAAAGTTATATTTGCGGTGCTTCCTTCAAGGAATTATTAGCGCAGGGTAGAAAGTTTAGTGAGTTAGAAATAGAAAATATTGCCAAAGATATTTTACAGATTCTCATTTATTTACACGAACAAAAACCCCCAATACTTCATCGAGATATCAAGCCTAGCAATCTAATTTTGGGTGAAGATGGGCAGGTATATTTAGTTGATTTTGGCGCAGTGCAAAACCGTGTAGCTACTGTAGGATCGACGTTTACAGTGGTGGGAACTTATGGCTATGCGCCTATAGAACAATTTGGCGATCGCGCAATTCCGGCAACAGATTTATACGGTTTGGGTGCAACTTTGATTCATTTAATTACAGGTACAAGTCCGGCGGATTTGCCTCAAAAAGATTTGCGGATTCAATTTGAAAATTTTGTTAGTCTTAGTCCATTTTTTACGCAATGGTTAGAACACCTCACCGAACCCGCGCCCGAACGCAGACCTAGCACTGCTCGTCAAGCTTTAAAACTGCTAGAAATTAAAGCTTTTAGTATTAGTAAAAGTATTCAACCTAAAACTACTCGCGTTAATTTGAAGAAGTCTTTTGATGAATTAAATATATCTATACCGCCAATAGATGCAAATATTGGTAGCTTACCTTTTTTCTTAATATCTACAGTTTTTATTACGCCCTTTTTAGCTGTTGCATCCATGCTAACAGTAGGTTTTTTGCTCAAGCCTGGAATTACTTATATTATTCCATCTGTAATTATTTGCTCTATATTGATTCCTTTTGTATTTATGTGGTTTCGCACCTTAGAAAGCTCTTGCGGACGAACGGAAATTAACTTAGATAGAGAGAATTTTTTAGTTAAATTAAAGTTATTTGGTTTTACTTATAGTCGAAAGCAAGGACGCAACTTAGAAATCACAAACATTTTCCCCACAACGCTAGAAAGAAATATTGAATACTCTAGGTTGGCATTAGTTATAGAAACCATCGGCAAAAAATATTCATTCTCTCCGCCTTTAACTGATGTGGAGCGTAACTGGTTAATTCAGGAAATTAAAGACTGGTTAAAAATTAGTTGAGTGTCGTGTTAGCAGTTTAATTTTCTTACTTGGCAAAAACATTTTAAGTTTATTTTCTTAATTCTTTGCATTCTATTCGTTAAGTAAGTTAATTTGATTACAGGTAGATATCACAAAGATAAGCGCGTACAACCAAGCAAAGGCTAAGTATATTTGCTGATGGTAATTGTCACTTGATGAAATAACTTTGATATATAAACGGAAAAAAACAAGAACATGACTCATGAAGGACAATAAAGTAATTAAATGGGGAGTAGCAATCGCTTTAGCAGTTGGGGTATTTCAACCAATCGCTACTTTCAGCAACGGTATATCAGCCGTCGGTTGTGCGCAAGCTACTCGTATCATCAATAATCCTCGTGAAATGGTTGATGCTTGTGCAAAATATGGTATCTATTTACAATTAGCTGATGGCGAAGTTAATTACAATGAGGATCGCGCTAACTCCATGACCAGCACAGGTTGCAAAGAAATTGCTAGTAATCAAAGTCCGGCAATGGGCTTTAAACCAGGAGATTTAACTTTTGTTGATTCACCCCAGATAGTATTCGATTGTTATGAGTTTGGAGTCAGTCTAAACAATGGCAATGAGTTTGGAGAGGTTAATCATTAACGTAATACTGGGATGGGGAATATTAACCTTATGGAAGAAGAATTAAATCATTGGCAATCTAACTAATAAATATTATTAGCAATTAACTAATTTCCATAGCCTCCACCTCCAGGAGTTTCAATTACAAAAACGTCATCTTCTCTCATTTCTACCGTAGCGGTATTACTCAAATTTTCTACATTTCCATTCTTCCGTTCAACATAGTTTTTTCCTAACTTCCCAGGTTCTCCACCTTGCAAACCAAATGGAGGAATAACCCGACGATTTGATAAAATTCCCGCCGTCATTTCTTCCCGAAAACGCAAACGACGGATAACACCATTTCCACCTTTATGATGTCCTTTCCCACCACTACCAAGACGAATTTTAAAACTTTCTAATACTACAGGAAAACGCCATTCTAAAACTTCAGGATCGGTAAGACGAGAATTTGTCATATGAGTTTGAACTGCGTCTGTGCCATCAAAATTTGCTCCTGCACCCGAACCCCCGCAAATAGTTTCGTAATATTGATAATTGGCATTACCAAAAGTAAAATTATTCATGGTACTTTGAGAAGCCGCCATAATTCCTAAAGCGCCATATAAAGCATCAGTAATTGCTTGAGAAGTTTCTACATTTCCTGCAACAACCGCCGCCGGATAACGAGGATTCAACATACAACCATTAGGAATAATAATCTCTAAAGGCTTGAGACAACCAGCATTTAGAGGAATAGAATCATTTACTAAAGTCCGAAACACATATAAAACTGCTGCTTTGCATACCGCCGAAGGTGCATTAAAATTACTTTCTAATTGAGGAGAAGTACCAGTAAAATCTATTTTGGCACTGCGGTTAGATTTATTAATAGTAATTGCTACCTTAATAACGCTACCATTATCAAGTTCGTAGCTAAAGCAACCATCATTTAAAACCTCAATTACGCGACGTACAGATTCTTCAGCATTATCTTGAACATAACCCATATATGCCTGTACCGTCTCAACTTTGTATTGTTCTACTATCTGATTTAGTTCTTGTACACCACGTTTATTTGCTGCGATTTGAGAATTTAAGTCAGCGATATTTTTAGCAGGATTTCGCGCTGGATAGTTGTTATTAGCAAGAATTTTTATTAGTTCGTTCTCTCTAAAAATACCTCCACTTACCAACAGAAAATTATCAATTAATACCCCTTCTTCATTTACAGTTTTGCTATTAGGAGGCATAGAACCCGGCGTAATTCCGCCAATATCTGCATGATGTCCCCGCGAAGCAACATAAAAAAGTATTTTTTCACCCTCAAATACAGGAGTAATTACCGTAATATCGGGAAGATGCGTACCGCCGTTGTAGGGATTGTTAGAAGCGTACACATCCCCCGGTTTAACCGCTTCACCTCTTGCAGAAATCAAGGCGCGCACACTTTCACTCATAGAACCCAAATGAACGGGTATATGAGGCGCATTAGCCACCAATTGCCCTTGCCCATCAAAAATAGCACAAGAAAAATCTAATCTTTCCTTGATATTTACAGAACTACTGGTATTTTGTAGCGTAATACCCATCTGTTCGGCGATCGCACTAAACAAATTATTAAATATTTCCAGCATTACCGGATCTACCGCCGCAACTTTGGTAACAATTTGCTTATTTAAGGTTTCCTGTTTAGACAAAATTAGATAATTGCGATCGCTTATTTCTACTCGCCAACCTGGTTCAATCACATTTGTTCCCGTAGCATCCACCACAATCGCCGCACCATCAATACTTGTCCCCGGTTGCAAGTCTTCCCGTTGATAAACTGGAGTATCTCGCCAAGCTTCCGCTATATAAGTTTTAACCATAGCAACAGGCACTATATTCTTATTAGTTGTACGTGAAATTACGCATTCTTTCGGTACGTCTTGCTTGCAAACTAATTCTACTTCCACCGCTTCCACAATCAGCGCTCTATCCACCACAAACCCATAACGTTGACGATGCAATCTTTCAAAGTTTTCTCGCATCTCCTTCACTAAGCCAAACCCTACTATTAAAGGCGAATCTGTACCCTCGTAGCGTAAATGTACTCGTCGCAAAATCTCTCCTTTTCCTTGGGTTTGCGCCTCTAACTCTGTCAAAATCTCTTCTAAATTCAACTTCTGGGTCAACTTAGCTTCTACCGCTCGTTCTTTCACTTCTCTCACATCTGCTAAACCCATCCCATAAGCGGATAAAACCCCCGCGTAAGGATGAATAAATACTTGTTTTATTCCCAAAGCATCCGCAATTAAACAAGCGTGTTGACCTCCCGCACCGCCAAAACAACATAAAGTATATTCCGATACGTCATGACCGCGCTGTAAAGAGATTTTTTTTATCGCACTTGCCATTTTTTCTACTGCGATCGCCAAAAAACCCGATGCCACTTGTTCGGGTGTCCGACGATCGCCAATTTCTGCCACCAATTCCCTAAACTTGCCCTCTACAACCTCAGTATCTAAACTTTCATCTCCCTTTACCCCAAACACTTGCGGAAAAAACTGAGGTTGCAATTTACCTACCATCACATTGCAATCTGTCACTGTTAACCCTCCACCTTTGGCATAAGCCGCCGGGCCGGGATTTGCCCCTGCTGATTCCGGCCCTACGCGATAACGCGCACCGTCAAAGTATAAAATTGAGCCTCCACCCGCCGCTACAGTATGAATTGCCATCATCGGCGATCGCATTCTTACCCCAGCAACTTCTGTTTCATTAGTTCGTTCGTATTCGCCGTTGTAATGAGCGACATCTGTAGAAGTTCCTCCCATATCAAAACTAATAATTTTATTAAAACCTGCCTGCAAACTTGTTTCTACTGCCCCAACAATTCCCCCCGCCGGGCCAGACAAAATACTATCTTTTCCTTGAAAACTTTGGGCATCAACTAAGCCGCCATTAGACTGCATAAACTGCAAAGGTACAGAACCAATTTGACTAGATATTTGCTCTACATACCGATGCAAAATTGGTGACAAATAAGCATCAACTACTGTTGTATCTCCCCGACTAATTAACTTCATCAAAGGGCTAATTTTGTGCGATACTGATATTTGGACAAATCCAATGTCAAATGCTATATTACCAATCTTCTGCTCATTTTTAGGGTAGCGGTAGCCGTGCATCAAAACAATCGCACAAGCACGAATCCCACTATCATACGCTGCTTGCAATTGCGGGATTAATGCTTGAGTATTTAGTGGTATTAATTCTTCTCCTTGGGCGCTGTAACGTTCTTCTGCCTCAATTACTCGCTCGTAAAGCATTTCTGGTAAAACGATGTGCCGCGCAAAGATATCTGGGCGGTTTTGGTAGCCAATTCGCAGCGCATCGCCAAAGCCTTTAGTGATTATTAGTAAAGTGCGATCACCTTTTCGTTCTAGCAAGGCATTAGTTGCTACCGTTGTCCCCATTTTTACTACTTTAATTTGCTCGGATGGAATCGGTGCAGTCCCTGGAATACCCATAATTTCACGTATTCCCTGAATTGGCGCATCAGTATAGAAGTCGGGATTTTCTGACAGCAACTTGTGAATTACCAACTGTCCGTCAGGACGCTGCGCCACAATGTCGGTAAAAGTGCCGCCTCTATCGATCCAAAATTGCCAGTTGCGATCGCAAGTCATGAGTTAAATTTTTAGTTATGCTAATTTCTTATGTTATTAGCTATAAGCAAAAAGTGGAGTATTAACTTCCAACCTATTTTATAAAATGTCTAAAATAATACTCAGTAGAAATATATAAAAATGAAAAGTGAAAAATTTCGTTGGTTTAAAGTAGCATTCCAAATTAAAGGTTCAGTCATTCCAGCTATTTTCAATCGAGTGTTAATTTGTGGTTTATTTGGCATATTTATATCTTTGCTACACTATTTTAAACTGCCAGTTTCCCAGCCTATTTTGGCAAGTGTTATTCCGAGTATTGTTTTGGGCTTATTATTAGTTTTTAGAACAAATACGGCTTACGACCGTTATTGGGAGGGACGCAAATGTTGGGGAAGCTTAATTAACAACGTTCGTAACTTAGCAAGACAAATTTGGATAAATATTGAAGAAAACGTAATTGAAGACAAACAGCAAAAACTCTTAAATATGCGTTTGCTAGTAGCCTTTGCTGTTGCGACTAAGTTACATCTAAGAAGCGAACCTATTAGTAGGGAATTAGCAGAATTAATGTCTTTCTCTAAGTATTTTAAATTAAAAACAATGAGCAATCCACCTCTAGAAGTTGCTTTTTGGATTGGCGACTACCTTCAGCAACAATATAAAAACGGATTACTGCATATTCATAACTTGGTAGCAATGCAAGATTTACTCAATAAAATGGTAAACGATTTAGGCGGTTGCGAACGGATTTTAAAGACTCCTATGCCTCTAGCTTATGCTATTCATTTAAAACAGTTGTTGTTAATTTATTGCTTGTTGCTACCTTTTCAATTAGTTAGTACCTTGGGTTGGTGGACTGGTGCAATTGTTGGCTTGATTAGTTTTACCTTATTAGGCATAGAAGAAATTGGGATTGAAATTGAAAATCCTTTTGGCTACGATGCAAACGATCTTCCTCTCGATGCAATGTGTAATACAATGCTGCGTAATATTGAAGATTTGACTACTCTTGCGCCTAGTGTTAGTAATTATAATTAATAAATTTGAAACAATTGATGCAATATTTCATAGATTCAGAAACTATTTTTTCCTTAATTGAACAATATGCTCAAGCAGAAATTTTATGGATTGATACTGAAGTGGCTGATTTTAAAAGCCGTAATCCTAAACTTTCTTTAATTCAAGTATTAACTAAATTCCCTGATAATCCCCAAGAAAATGTTTCAATTTTAGATGTTTTAGACCGTCCAAAAATTATTGATGTTTTCATTAACAAGGTTATGTTAAACCCATTAGTTGAAAAGGTTTTTCATAATGCTAAATACGATTTAAAGTTTTTGGGTAAAGCTAAAGCTGAGAATGTAACTTGTACGTTGGAAATAGCGAAAAGTATTCCTTATTATTTATTACCGTTGCCGGATTTGACTCTAAAAACCTTAGCTGAATCTCTTTGCAATATTGTTGCTGTAGACAAAAGTCAGCAAGTTAGTGATTGGGGACAAAGACCTTTAACGGCTCCTCAACTAACTTATGCAAATCTCGATCCAGTTTACTTATATATGGTGCATCAAAAACTGTTGCAACTAGAATTATTAAGTAATCCCGATCCAAAGACAGAAAATGTAACGGTGTTGGCTGAACGCTATGTAAAAATTAAGCACCAATTACAAATTATAGAATCAGAATGCAGTCATTTTGAAGCCAGATTAAAAGCAGCTATGCAAGCTCAAAATATTTTAGAAACCGTAAGTTTAAAAATGTCTTCTGTAGAACGTCACACATTTAAAGTAGATTTTAATCAACTATCAGAAGTAGCCAATCAAAATAATCTCCAATTAGATTTTCCCATTACTTTAACTCAAAAACTACAAAAAGAATTAAGCGAAATATTGGAGCAATTAAACCTAGAAGAAGAAGTATTTAGTAGCCTACGACTAACAGTTAAACAGCCAGAAAATGAAGAAGATGAAGATTTTTAAAAGTACATTTCAATCTACTGGAGACATAACGTATATGGCAGAAAGCTGAAAATATAATCAGCTTTAAGAGGGATTTATGCACCCCAAAAATTTAGATAATAAATCAAGTAAACACTAAAGGATAAAACTATGTCTGAAAAATTTAAAAAAGGCGACAAAGTAGAATGGGAAACTGCCCAAGGTTCAACTACAGGCAAAATTAAAGAGAAACTTACATCACCAATAGATATTAAAGGACACCATGTTGCAGCTTCTGAAGAAAATCCGCAATATTTGGTAGAAAGTGAAAAAACAGGTAAAGAAGCAGCCCATAAACCGGAATCATTGAAAAAAGTAAAAGAGTAGAAGGAGGAATATGAGTAAAGATACAGAAACCATCATTAAAGACTTTAAGCAAGCGGTAAATATGACACCGAAAGAAATTGAATCTTGGCTAAAAACCGAGGAATCAAAAGAAGTCGGGCAAAAAGATGGTGACAATGAATCAATTGGTCATAAATCCGGGCAAAAAATCATCGAGATATTGCAGAAAAAGCAAGATAACTACAGCGATGATGATATCGCACACATGAAAAAAGTAATTAGTTACGTACATCGTCATAGCGCCCAAAAACCCGCAAATGATATCGAACATTCGCGCTGGTTGTACTCTTTAAAAAACTGGGGACACGATCCTTTAAAGTAATTTACAATTTCAAAAAAGCATTTTCTGGTATTGTCGGACAAAGTTGTAAAATTTGATTTATTTGTGCTGCCGCCACAATAGCCGATCGCATTGCATCTTCTAAGTTAAATCCTCCACACCAATCACCGCAACAAATTAGCGGCTGTGGTGTATCGATATTTAAACAATTATCGGCTAAAGATATCGTAGGAAAAGCATAACGCCAGAAGTCGCATTGCAGCCAGTCAGGGTTAGCAAATTCGGGAAATAATTTAGCTACTTTATTTAATAATTGTTGCCCTACAGGTTGTAAATCTTCTGTATCGATATAGTTTTGAGCGAACTTAGCCGAACTATGGAAAACAAAAACAGGCGATAGCGCAAGCGCGCACGCAGGGCTTCGCATTCCCGAACGTTTGCTACTATCATTGCCAATCCAAGCTAGGGTATCGTCATCAATAACTGTAACTGCTTGCCAAGGTGGTAAAGCTAAACTAGCAGGATAACCAGCAATAACGCTAATACAAGCAGCAAATTCCACCTTTCGCAAACTATCTAAAGCTTCTGATGAAGCAAGGCTTTCTACTAGCATTAACGCTTGAGGTGCGGGAATAGCTACAACTACAGATTTAGCAACTACTTCAGCGTCGCTATCCTCCAACTCAATATGCCAACAATTGTTACTTAAACTTAAACCAACTACCCGCCGATTTAACTGAATTTCTAGATTTTTGCCTAAAAAACGCGCGATCGCACTCATCCCATCTGGCGCAATATATAAAGGCGATGTCTTAACAGCTTTTAATTGAGAATCAGCCTTAAATTCATGTACCGTATCCGTCCAAACGGTGAGAATATTTTGCGAGTACAGCAACTCCACAAAACTTTTTGTTAATTCTCCTGCTGGAAATATATAGCTAAGTCCGCGATCGGCGCAAGTATCTTGTAAGCGGCGCGTAGTGACCCTTCCGCCCAACCCGCGCGACTTTTCTACCACAACCACCCGATAGCCAGCTTGATGCAGCTGCTGGGCGCAAACTAAGCCCGATATACCAGCGCCAACGATCGCTACATCAAACATAATTATTTCAATATCAATATGCCCTAATAATTAATATAGGCGGGATAATTAACATTCTTCCTGAAAGCAAATAGTAGAATAAGAACACGAGTTGGGGTCTGGAGGGTTAAAAATTTTGGATGAGATGCGAACCGCGCTGGAATTAGCTACAGAAGACGAATTGCAACAACTGACAGAACTATTGTTTTGTCGAAGATTCAATCCTCTAGACTACGTACATACGCCACAACCAATTGATATTCTCTCTAGAGATAGAGAAGCTTGGCTTGATGCCATTGAACAAAGATTTCGCTACCTAGCCGCCGATGGTTTAACGGTTCTGCGCGGACGCACCGAGTGCGTCACCTACCGCACCGCCATTATTCAAGTGTGCCGCTACCTCAAAATTCCTTACTCTAACAACCTCACTACTATAGATTTAGAAGCTGAGGTATTTTTAAACTTGTTAGGTAAAGCTTGGAAACAATTGCCTCAAAGCGATCGCTCTCAATTAACCACCAAAGTCCAAAAATCTTTAGCGAAGTGCGATCTATCGGAACCATTACCCTTAGCCATACAGCGCGATCCCATAGCCTTATTAGTTAAAGGTGGTAGTGCCATAGCAGTTAGTTCTATTATTCAGCCAATGTTACTACAACAAATTGCCCGTCAATTTGCCCTCCAATTTGCCAACTATCAACTAGCCAAAGAAGCCTTAATTAAAGGCGGAACCGCCGCCGCTAATCTGTTGCAAAGCCAACTCGTCCTCCAGAGCGCACGACAAGGCATGACCATGACCGCCGCCCGCTATGGCGCTGTTAGAGGCATCTTTGCTTGTATGGGCCCAGTTTTATGGACGTGGTTTTTTGCTGATTTAGGTTGGCGGTCAATATCTACTAACTACGGGCGGATTATTCCAATTATCTTTGCTTTGGCCCAAATTCGCCTTACCCGTGCAGAAGAAGCGTGTTGGGAGACAGTTTAAATTCCTATTACCGTAGAAAACTGCAACAGTATTTCTGTTCGCCCCAATTTGCTTGGAATTACGTTCAAATAGGGATATTTCTGTTGCCTTTGTTGCCATCCTTTGCAGCAGTAGCGATCGTTGCGTCCTGCTTAATTGTTTGGCTAAGGCAGTACCGCCGTATTACTCACCGTCCCCTAAATTGGGCAATGGCAATTACAGCTACCTTACTTGTAATTACTTCCAACTTTGCTGTTAATAGGGGTGATGCTTTTTTAGGCTTATTTAACTTTATACCTTTTTTTATTTTATTTTCGGGCTTGAGCGAGTTAATTATTACTCCCGCCCAACTGCGCCGCATCAGTTGGTTGTTAGTTATTAGTTCCTTGCTAGTAGTGATGATGGGGTTAGGACAATTATTTTTAGGTTGGGTTACTCCCACCCACCTGCAACCCTTACTAGGTTGGCAAATTGCGCCTTTTGGAAATCCACCAGGGCGAATGTCTTCGGTATTTTTCTACGCCAATATTTTAGCTGGCTACTTAGTAGTTGTTTTTGTCCTTAGTTTAGGCTTATTGATAGAAAACTATCAAGAAATTCTCCGCGCCAAAAAGCCAAACTATTTCACCCTAGTATTTTTAAGCCTTGCGTCTTTAGGAAACTTAGCGGCGATCGTCTTGACCAACTCTCGTAATGCTTGGGCGATCGCAATCTTTGCTTGTCTAGGCTACGCTATTTACCACCGTTGGCGATGGGTAATTGCTGGAGTAATGGCGATTTCCAGTAGTATTATACTTGCCGCCTTTGGCATCTCGCCCTTACAAGAATTATTTAGAAAAATTGTTCCAGCTTTCTTTTGGGCGCGGCTAACTGACCAATTATACCCAGATCGCCCTGTAGCTTTACTAAGAACTACCCAATGGAAATTTGCTTGGAATTTGACTATCGAGCGTCCTTGGACAGGTTGGGGACTGCGTAACTTCACCGCTCTTTACGAAGCCAAGATGCGCCTCTGGCTGGGACATCCCCACAATTTTTTTTTAATGATGACCGCAGAAGCCGGAATTCCAGCAACACTTTTACTTTGTAGCTTAGTTAGCTGGGTAATAGTTTCGGCGATTATTGTCGTTATCCGCAATCGCCAAAACAAACTAATATTTTTTAGTTACATCCTAGCTTTTATCTCTATCACCTTTTTCAACACTGTAGACGTAACTTTATTTGACTTTCGGTTAAACACTCTAAATTGGTTGCTTTTATCGGCAATTTGGGGATTAACTTCATTTTTCCGTAATTCTTTAGCTCGACTTCCCCTAACCCCAAAACAATAAAGCAGAAAGCGAAACTACATAGCTTTATGCTCCCCCTTAAGCAAGAGGAAACATAAAACCCAAGTTGAACAGAAAATGAAGTTTATTTAATATTCTGGTATAGATGGATCGATTTCGCGACTCCAAGCTGTAATTCCGCCCTTAACATTAGTTCCCTCAATTCCTGCTTCTTTAAGAATTGCTAAAGCCTTCGCCGATCGCCCACCCATCTTACAATGGGCAATTAGTCGATGACCGTTAAGTAACTCCTTAACTTTGCTAATCCCTTGTCCGTTCTCAATATCTGGTAACGGAACTAAAACCGATCCCGAAATTTGAGCAATTTCGTACTCGTTAGGGTTACGGACATCTAGCAGCACAAAATCTTTTGCTCCACTATCAATCAATGCTTGCAATTCTTGCACCGTCATTTCTGCTAATTCCATTTGTCGTTTTTCCTCCTCGGCTTTAGCTTGAGGAATCCCGCAAAATTCCTCGTAATCTATCAACTTATCAATTACTGGCCGAACTGGATTGGGACGCAGCTTTAGCTCTCTAAACTTCATGTCTAAGGCGTTATACAGCAGCAGCCTACCGCTCAAAGTATTGCCTTGACCCAAAATAATCTTGACGGCTTCCGTTGCCTGGATAGTACCAATAATGCCGCATAAAACCCCAAGTACGCCACCTTCAGCGCAAGATGGAACCATCCCTGGAGGTGGTGGTTCAGGGTACAAGTCGCGGTAATTTGGTCCGCCTTCGTAGTTAAAAACTGTTGCCTGTCCTTCAAATCGGAAAATTGAGCCGTAGACATTTGGCTTATTTAACAATACACAAGCATCATTAACTAAATAGCGAGTAGGGAAGTTATCTGTACCATCAACAATCACGTCGTAGGGTTCTACCAAATCCAGCGCATTTTCCGAACTCAAACGAGTTTCGTACAAGTCTACTTGGCAATTGGGATTGATTTCTAGAACGCGATTTTTGGCTGATTCAATTTTGGGTTTACCTACCCAAGAAGTGCTGTGAATGATTTGACGATGCAAATTAGAGTTGTCAACCACATCAAAGTCAACAATTCCGATGCGTCCAACCCCCGCCGCCGCCAAATACAGCAGCAAGGGAGAACCTAACCCCCCTGTACCAATACACAGTACGCTTGCAGTCTTAAGACGTTTTTGCCCTTCTAACCCTACTTCTGGCAAGATAATATGGCGAGAATAGCGTTCGTATTCTTCTTTGGTTAACTGAATTTCATCCAAATTAGGATTTCGCATGGCAACTAATTGAGGAACGAAATAAGATCCTATCCAAAAACTACCGATTTTAGTTTTATATGTTGCTGGTTTTTAAACTAAGTTATCAACAACAATGAACCTATCCCAGTAATAAAATTCTGTTAATCCAAATGTGAATTGTTGCAAGGGAAATAAAAGCATTGAAACAGGCAGAAATTCTTTCCCACCGAACAACAAGCCTACGGTATTTCCTTTGAAAC
>JAESGR010000467.1_pt1 | contig 30346 bp, 31 predicted proteins | sample 9269771 | NCBI WGS metagenome assembly JAESGR01 (sample SAMN15739572, study PRJNA653492) | algae metagenome | isolation source: Chroococcus sp. CMT-3BRIN-NPC107 and co-occurring heterotrophs from well... | place: USA: Clark Mountains Wilderness, California | collected 2010-04-18 | reverse complement strand
GCCTTCCCTGCGGCCACCATATGGCCGAGGAGGTGCCGGACGAACTCGCCGCCGAACTGGCGCGCTTCCTGGCCCGCTGACGAGGTTCTTGCCGGATGGGTGCCGAGGCCAGAAGATCGACGCCATCCCGCTCATCCGCCGCAAGGAAGACGCCCGTGATGGCTCGGTTCGTCGTGGTTGCCCTGCTTTGGTTGTCCCTGGCCAGCGCACAGGCGGCCGATCCGTCCGGCATGATCGTCTACCAGACCGATTTCGGCCTTCGCGACAGTGCCGTCGCCGAGATGAAGGGCGTCGCCAAGCAGGTCGACCGCAAGCTCGAGCTGTTCGACAACACCCACGAGATCCCGCCCTTCGACATCTGGACGGCGGCATTCCACCTGGCCCATCTCGTGCCGTACTGGCCGCAAGGCACGGTGTTCGTGTCGGTGGTCGATCCGGGGGTGGGGACCGAACGGGGGGCCGTGGTCGCGAAGCTAAAATCCGGCCACTTCTATGTCGGCCCGGACAACGGCTCGCTCACCCTGGTCGCCGAGCAGATCGGGATCGAGGCAGTGCACGCCATCGACTACAAGAAGCACCGCCTGCCCGGCTCGGAGAACTCGCATACCTTCCACGGGCGGGACATCTTCTCCTACGTGGCAGCCCGGCTCGCCTCGGGGCAGGTGCCGGCCGAGGGCTTTGGACCGGTCCTGGAAGGGGATGTCGTCCGGATTCCCTACCAGCACGCGGAGATCAAGGACGGGACAGCACTCGGCGTCATCCCGATTCTCGACATCAACTACGGCAATGTCTGGACCAATATCGGCCGCACCACCTTCGAGAAGTTGGGGATCGCGAAGAAGGAGCCCGTGCGGGTGCAGATCTTCGACGGCGAGACGAAGGTCCACGACAGCGTGATGCCTTATGTCGACACGTTCGGCGATGTGCCGGAAGGCGACCCGCTGGTCTACGTGAACTCGGTGGACGAGATGGCGCTGGCCATCAACTACGGCAACTTCGCGGAGAGCCACAAGGTCAGTTCAGGCCCGACCTGGAGGGTCATCCTGTCCCGGCCGTGACCGTCGCTCAGACTTTCCGTCGCACGGCCAACATCCGGCGCAACGCTTTCCCGGCCAGCCGGTTGTTGGGGGCCGCAGGTTCCGGCTGGGATGGCTCATGACATTGGATCAGGCGCTCGCCTTCGCGCTCGTGGGCAGCATGATGCTGCTCTTCATCTGGGGGCGCCTGCGCTACGACGTGGTGGCGATGCTGGCGCTCATCGCCGCCATGCTGATCGGCATCGTGCCCTATGAGGAGGCGTTCACCGGCTTTAGCGACGACATCGTGATCATCGTAGGCAGTGCGCTGGTCGTCAGCGCAGCCGTGGCACGCTCCGGTGTGATGGAACTGCTGGTGCAAAGGGCGGCAACCAGGGTGAAGGCCGTGCCGCTGCAGGTGGCCTTGCTGGTAGGCACAGTCACGCTGCTGTCCGCCTTCGTGAAGAACATCGGCGCGCTCGCCATCATGATCCCGGTCGCCTTCCAGGTGGCCAAGCGCTCGAACATCTCGCCGTCCTACCTGCTCATGCCGATGGCGTTCGGCTCCTTGCTGGGCGGGCTGATGACGCTGATCGGCACCTCGCCGAACATCATCGTGGCGCAACTGCGTGCGGACATGACCGGCGAGCCCTTCCGCATGTTCGACTTTACCCCGGTCGGCCTCGGCCTGTCCGTCATCGGGATCATCTTCCTGGTGCTGGGCTATCGGCTCCTGCCGCTCCGCAAGGGTGCCGCGACGATGGACGAGGCCATCGACATCAAGGACTACATTACCGAGGCCAGGATCATCGCGGACTCCCTGGCAGCCGGCCAGAGCATCGGCGAGCTGAACCGGCGGCTGAACAGCGAGGTCAAGGTCACCGGCCTGGTCCGCCAGAAGACCCGACAGATGCGGCCCCTTCCCGACGTCGTGCTGCAGGAGCAGGACATCCTCCTTCTGCAGGGCGAGCCGGAAGCGCTCGAGCGGGCGGTGGCGCAGGAGGGGCTGGAGCTGGAAGGAGAGGACCGGCAACCGGGCGACAGCACGACCGAGGAGATCGACAGCATCGAGGCGATCATCGGGCCGACCTCGCTGCTGGTCGGGCAATCGGCGGGCCGCCTGACGATGTACGACCGCTTCGAGGTGAACCTCCTGGCGGTCAGCCGCAGCGGCCAGCGCTTCACCGAGCGGCTCCGCGACATCACCCTGAGGACCGGCGACATCGTGGTCCTGAAGGGCGACCTCGGGCGCCTGCCGGAGCGGCTGAAGGAGTTCGGCTGCCTCCCGCTGGCCAAGCGGCAGATCAGGCTCGGCAACGTGCGCAGCGGCCTCATTCCGCTGGCCATTCTCGGGTCCGCCATGACCTTGACCGCGCTTGGGATCCTGCCGGTCGCGATCGCCTTCTTCATCGCCGCGGTCACGGTGATGCTGGTTCGCTCGCTCTCGCTACGCGAGGCCTACGAGGCGGTCGACTGGCCGATCCTGATCATGCTGGGAGCACTGATCCCGGTCAGCGAGGCGATCCACACGACGGGTGGAACCGAGCTGATCGCCGGCTGGCTGTCCAGCGCCGCCGGCATCCTGCCCGGTCCCGGCGCGCTGGTGCTCATCATGGTGGCCGCCATGGCGGTGACGCCCTTTCTCAACAACGCCGCCACCGTGCTGGTCATGGGTCCGATCGCCGCCAGCTTCGCCACCCAGCTGGGCTACCGGCCGGATGCCTTTCTGATGGCGGTCGCGATCGGCGCGGGCTGCGACTTCCTCACCCCGATCGGCCACCAGTGCAACACGCTGGTGATGGGTCCCGGCGGCTACCGGTTCGGCGATTATGCGCGGCTGGGAGCACCGTTGTCGGTCCTGGTCGTGGTGGTGGGCGTGCCGCTGATCATGCTGGTCTGGGGGCTGTAGAAGGCGGCTGCGGAGCGTCGCGGGGGGCTCCGCAGCCTTGCCGCCCCTAGCGCCGGGGCTGAACGTCGACCTGCACGGCGTCTGTCTGGTCGTCCGTGCGCTTGGCCCTCTTCACGAGCCAGGGCTTGTCATAGTCGCCTGCCATGAGGCAGCCGAGCGGACGGATCTCGCCGATGACCTCGGCCAGGTCGAAGCGCTCGATCTGCCGGCGCACCGCTTTGGCCGACTTGTAGGCCAGTGGCGTTTCCGACACGTCGGGGCGGTCGAAGAAGAAGCGGATGTCGAGGCCCTTCGTCTGCTCGGCCAGCAGTTCACGCGAGCGGGCCAGGAAGACCTCGGGCTTGAGGCCGCTCAGGCCCAGCTCGCGCAGGAGCCTGGTGCGGCTCTTGTTGCGGCCGGCACCGTGCGGCGCGAAGGAGCCCAGTGCCCTGTTGTCCTTGCCCAGCACCAGGAGGACAGGCTCGGCCATGTTCAGCGGAATCACGCCCAGGAGCGGATGATCCGCCTCGTCGCGCCAGGCCGGCGTGGCGCCCTTGCCGTGGTGGAACAGGCCATCGGTCCGCTTCCAGACGAAATTGTGCTCGTTGCCGAACGCGGCTAGCGGCTGGATGCCCAGGCGCGCGGCCGTGCGCTCGTGGACCATCTCGTGGTTGCGCTTGGTCCAGCGTGCCACGTAGCCCAGCGCCTCCCAGTAGGCCTCGCCCTCCTTGCTGTCCGGGTCCAGCCAGGCCTGGTGCGGCGGGGTGTCGGGGCTGACCTTGCGGGTGTGGGCGACGGCCGCGTCCAGGCCGCGCTTGTAGACCTGGGCGCCCATATCGCGGCTGCCGTGATGGCTCACCAGGGCCAGGACCTCGTCATGGTCGGTCATCGCCGCGGCCAGTTCCTGCCGCCCTGTCTTGATGAGCTTGCGCTTGAGCCGCGGCGTCACCTTCAAATGGCCCAGATAGGTGAAGTGGTTGCCGTCGCCCTGGTCGGCGAGCTGGGCCTTGGCGCGGTGCTCCAGGTCCTTGAGGAAAGGGTTGCGCGTGGACGCGAGCTCGTCGGTGATCTCATCCGCTACCCAATGCTCCGCACGGCGCGAACCGGGGCCGAAGCGCGTGCTGGCCTGCACGGCATCCATGAAGCTGGAGGTCTCGATGCCGGGCGCGAACAGCGAGACATGCATGGAGCAGCAGATGTCGGCCGAGTGGAACGCGGGATGAATCGCGCGGCTCGCCACGGCGCCGCCGACCGGGATGGTGCCGAGCGCGCTGCCGGCCGGACAGGCATCCGGCATCACCACGCCATGCTCGATGGTGGGCGTGCGCATCAGCTCGTCCATGTGCAGGCGCACGGCCGCCAGATTGGCCCGCTCGTCCGGCGTTTCCGCCTCCAGGGCGACGGCATAATCGCCCCTGGCGCGCCGTTTCAGCACGGCCGGTGCCGGCGGGACACTGGCAAGCACACGTTCCTTGATCTCTGCTTCATCGCGGCCTTCCGCGGCAAGGGCGTTGGCCTGCGCCAGGAGCGTCTTGAAGTGGGCGCTAGGAGCAAGTCCCCATGCAATGAGATGCTGTCCAGTATACATGACGTCGAGCCTGCAGACGGTGTGATCGGTGCGGAATGAGCCGGGTGCGCGACGGTCGTGGCCGTCGCCCGGTAGCGGCCGATGGTTGGGTGCTGCAGGCGGCTATGGGCAGCCGGGTCCGGAAGGCGGCGGCTCGCGTGACCATGGGAATGCTTGCGGTGATGATGTGATGATCGTTGGTCATGATGCTTCACCTTCCGAGGCCGGAGATGATGGTGCGCGATCATCATGACGGCAAGTCGTGCCGGGCGATCAGCTCGACGACGCGGCCTTCAGTTGACCCAGGACCTCACCGCCGCTCGGCTGAGGGCGCATGACGACCGCGTCGCCGTCGGGCACAACCAGCTCGGCGAGTGCCGCGATGTTGGCCGGATGGGTCAGGACCAGCAGGTTGCCGGGACCACGCCAGGAGGCGACCAGGGCGCGCAGGGCCCGGGTCCGCGCGGCCGCCTGTGATCGATCGCGGGCGATGTCGGCAATAAAGGGCAGGTGCTCCCAGGCGCCTAGGCAGTGGTCTGAGGCTACGGTTCTCGCGACAGGAATCCGGCTGCCGATCTGACAGGTGCCTGCCTGCACAACCACCAGCCCGCCTTCATCGAGCAGGCCCAGGAGATCGGCCTGCCGGCCCGCCACGCGCTCATGGCGTCCCATGACCAGCATCAGCGTAACGGCGGCGGCTGCGAACGGCAGGAGGCGCAGGACGAGCGGGGCGAGGCGGCGACAGCGATCAGGAAGGGGACTTGGCACGCAGCTTCTCGGCGAACCGGTCCCAGCGCACCACCATCCGCTCATGGCGGCCGCGCGCGATCAGGTCGACGCCGTCATGCGCCTGGACCTTCCAACCGACCCGCCGCCCCTCCAGCCTGTCGACCTCGATCGTGACGGTGACGATCAGGCCCGGTGGCGTGGCCGCCTCGTGGCTCGTCTCGATGAAGACGCCGAGCGAGCCTTCGCCCGGCTCGAAGCAGGCCTTCAGGTGGTCCAGGCAGGCCCATTCGATGAGGCCGACCATGTAGCCGGTCGCGAAGACCTGCGGCATGGCCTGCCAGTCCGGGCTTTCCGGGTAGAGGTGCGGGACGGTCTTGGTTTCGGGCAGGGTGTAGGTGAAGACATGGCGGTCGCCGACACGGAGCAGGGGCAGCAAGCGGGCTTCCTCGGTGGGCCGGTGGTCAGTGACCGTCCGGCAGGATGAACTCCATGCCGTTCTTCCGGGCGATCTCGACGATGCGGGGGATGTCCGGCGGGCCCTTCATCGGCGGCAGGTCGCGCGTGCCTGGCGGCATCGGCTCGCCCACCTGGCTGAAGAACCCGTCATGGACCCTGCCAGGCGCATTGATCACCAGGAGCCGGCCAGGAGCGCCGCCCACGTTCTTGAAGGCGTGCACCTCACCCTTCGGGATCCGGACATGGCCGCCCGGCCCCATGGTCATGACCTGCGCGCCCACGGTGAACTCGAACGCGCCTTCCAACACGTAGAAGGCCTCGTCGTCCTCCGGATGGCGGTTGGGCGGGGCGCCGGCACCAGGTGCCGACAGCACCTCGACCAGGCAATAGGCGCCGCCATTGTCGCTGCTCCGCGTGAGGAACCGCACGAGGTTACCGAACAGGTGAAAGGTATCCGTGTCTTCGGCGTGCATGCTCGCCTCCCTTTCGAAAATCGTGGGAAGACTAGCACGACGAGATCGACGGATGAAGCTGCCGGCGGGGCAGCCTCAGCGCGTTGCCATCTCCAACTCGCGCGTGCGGCCGAGCTTGGTCATCCACTCCGTGAACTTCGGCTGCACCTGGAGCTGGCGGCCGTAGTGGCGGGCCAGGGCCTGCGTGAGCGCGCCGTTGCGGCCCAGCAGCTCGTCGGCGAACCCCACCATGCGCGAGTTCGGCCAGGCCTGTGGCCGCACCTCGCGCAGGCGCTCGAACAGCTCGTCGGCATCGTCGCTTGGGCTGGCCTGCGCCATCAGGGTGAGCATGGCGGCGGTCGAGCGGGAAACGCCCATGTGGCAGTGGACGAGCAGGTGGCCTTCCGTGCGCTCGGTCTGCGAGGCGGCGAGGTCCATCCCGAAGGCCAAGATCGCCTCCACGTCCTCGCGCTGCGGCGCGATCTTGCCGGGGATCTCCTCGATGATGTCGTCGAAGTGCAGCGTGGTGCGCTCGTGCGTGTCGAAGTCGGTGAAGGCCTCGATGTCCGGCCAGCCGGGATCGAGGATCGACAGCACGTGCGTGACCTGCCGCTTGTTGTGCGACGGCAGCTCCTCGATGCCGCAGATCGTGAGCATGGAGATGGCGATGGACTGCATGTGCCCAGGTCCGATCAGAGGAAGGAGGAAGGGCTCAGCCGATCGAGGTGGCAGCCTTGCCCTTGAGGCCCAGGATCTGGCGCGCCTCGTCCGGCGTGGCAACCTCCAGGCCCAACCCTTCCACGATCTGGCGGGCGCGGCGGACCTGCTGGGCATTGCTCTCGGCGAGCCTGCCGGGCCCGTCCCAGAGATTGTCCTCCAGGCCGACGCGGATGTTGCCGCCCTGCGCTGCGGAGATCGCGGCGATGTTCATCTGGTTGCGCCCGGCACCCAGCACCGACCAGACATAGCTGTCGCCGAACAGCCGGTCGGCCGTGCGCTTCATGTGCGCGACGTCGTCCGGATGGGTCCCGATGCCGCCCAGGATTCCGAACACGGTCTGGATGAACAGCGGGGTCTTCACCAGGCCGGCGTCGGCGAAATGGGCGAGGTTGTAGAGGTGCGCAGTGTCGTAGCACTCGAACTCGAAGCGCGTGCCCGCATCGCCCAGCTCGCCCAGGATGTAGGCGATGTCGTCGAACGTGTTGCGGAAGATCAGGCCGCGGCTGTTCTCCAGGTGCTGGCGCTCCCAGTCGTGGCTGAACTCCTTGTAGCGCTTGAGCATGGGGAACAGGCCGAAGTTCATCGAGCCCATGTTGAGACTGGCCAGCTCCGGCTTGAAGGTGCGCGCCGGGACCACGCGCTCCTGCACGGTCATGTTCGGGGCACCACCGGTCGTGATGTTGATCACGACGTCGCAGGCACTCGCGATGGTCGGCAGGAACTTGCCGAACGCTTCGGCCGATTGGTCGGGGCGCCCGGTCTCGGGATTGCGCGCGTGGAGATGGACGATGGCCGCCCCGGCCTTGGCCGCGTCGATCGCCTGGCTGGCCAAATCCTCCGGCGTTACCGGCAGATGCGGCGACATGGACGGCGTGTGGATCGCACCGGTAAGCGCGCAGGAAATGATGACCTTGCGGGGAGCGGCCACGGAATCAGTCTCCGATCTCTTTGGATGACGCCTGCTTTTGCCGGAGCAGCGCCATCAGGCGCCGGTCACGCCAGCGCGAGCGCTCCTGCAGCTTGTCCAGCGGCAGGCGGGCACGCCGGTCTTCCAGGATCTTGGGCAGGACATCGCCTTCCCAGTCGACCCGGCGCTGCTGGGCCGGGTGCATCTCACGGTACATGTGCTGGAAGCGCGCGATGTAGTCGGCGATGCCGCCCGGCGCGTTCAGGTCGATCGTCTCGAACGGACCCATGAACGACCAGCGCAGCGCCAGCCCGTGCTTGACCGCGGCGTCGCAATCCTCTGGCCCGGCAAAGCCGTCGGCGACCAGGCGGAAACATTCTTCCATGAGCGCGCCCTGGAGGCGGTTGACCACGAAACCGTCGATCTCCCGGCCCATCACCACCGGCTTCTGGCCGATGGCGTTCATCACCTCCTCGGCGCGCTTCATCGTCTCTGCAGAGGTCCAGGGTGCCGGCACCAGCTCCACGCAGGGGATCAGATGCGGTGGGTTGAGGGGGTGAGCGACAAGGCATCGCTGGCCATGCGGCAGCCCCTCGGTGAACGAGGACGGGACCAGGGCCGAGGTCGAGCTGGCGAGGATGGTCGAGGGAGCAGCGGTGCGGTCCAGATCCGCCCAGAGCTGGCGCTTCACGTCCAGCTTCTCAGGCGCGCTTTCCTGCATCCAGGCGGCTCCATCCAGCGCGGCGGCAAGCTCGTTCGCCACGCCGATCCTCGCCAGCACCGTGGAAGGCTCCTGGCCCAGCAGCAGGCCGGCCTCGGCGAGATCGGTGGCGATCGTGCCGGCGAGCTCCAGGCTCTTGGCGGCCGCACCCTCGATGGGATCCCACAGCACGACGTCCCAGCCGCCGCGCGCAAACGCGATGGCCCAGCCCCGCCCGACCAGGCCGCTGCCGACGATCGCTACCTTCTGGCTCATCGCTTCCTCACAAGCTTTCGACATTGGCGCAGACGCCCAGCGACTGCCCGGAAATGTTGCGGCCGAGCGACGAGCACAGGAACAGGGCCATGCCGGCCACGTCGTCGGCGCTCACCATCCGGCGCAGCGACGTGCGCTGCAGGTACTGCCGCTCCATCTCGTCGTAGGCAACGCCCGTCTCGTCGGCCCGTGCCCGGATCACCCCCTCCATCCTGGGGCCTTCGACGATACCGGGCAGGATCGCGTTCACCCGGATGCCGGCGGGACCAAGCTCCTTGGCCAGGGACTGGGTAAAGCCGATCACGCCCCATTTGGCGGCGGCATAGGGCGTCCTGAACGCGTAGCCCAACCGGCCGGCTGCCGAGCTCATGTTGATGACGCAGCCTTCCGGGTTGCGCTTGAGCAGCGGCACCGCCTTGCGCGTTACCAGGAACATGCCGGTGATGTCGACGTCCAGGCAGCGCCGCCATTGCGCCGGATCGATCGCCTCGATGCCGCCGGTAGGCCCGGCGATCCCCGCATTGTTCACCAGCGCATCCAGGCCGCCCAGGCTGGACTCCACGTCCTGGAAGAGCCGCTCTACCTGGTCGTCCACGGACACGTCGCAGAGGCTGCCCGACGCATTCAGGTGCTCGGCCGTCAGGTCGTCCAGCGCCGCCTCGTCCACGTCGCAGACATGGACCTTGGCCCCGGCCTTGAGCAGCGCCAGGGTGATCGCCTTGCCGATGCCCGACGCACCGGCGGTGACCAGGACGCGATAGCCAGGGGAAAGCAGCAGCGATGGCTCGACCGTCAAGGCGTTCTCCGAGGGTTCAAGCCACCATGGCCTTCAGGTCGGCGATGCCGCGGCTCATCGCCATGCGCAGGGCCGCCACGTCATTGCCGTAGCCGTGGCAGCGATAGCCGCGGGTGGCCTGGGCCTTCAGGAAATTCATGTCGGCATCGGCGGTCCCGGCGGCCTTGCCGGTATTCTTCGCAGCCTGGGCCAAGTCGTCGAAGGCCTTCTGCATGATCGGGTCCTCGAACCTGCCCGGGATCCCGAAATCGTCGGACATGTCGAAATGCCCCATCCAGCCCACGTCCATGCCCGGCGTGGCCAGGATCGCCTCGGCATTGGCGAGGCCCTTCTTGGTCTCGATCAGGCCGATCAGCGTGATCCGTTCGTTGGCGGCCTTCTGGGCGTCCAGGGCACTCATGCCGCGATAGGCCTCCTGGGCGAAGCCGAACGCGCAGCCGCGCTTGCCCTCGGGCCGGTAGCGCGACCATTCCACCAAGTCCCGCGCTTCCTCCGGGGTTTCCAGCATCGGCGCCATGATCCCGTCGGCGCCGGCATCGAGGAGCGTGGCGACATGCGCATAGGTCTTGGCGGCCGGCCGCGCCCAGACCGCGATCCCCAGACCGCGCGCATAGGCAATCTGCTGCTTGATCGTGTCGATGCCGGCACCGCTGTGCTCGGTGTCGAGGATGACGAAGTCGCAGCCGGCGTGATGGAGCAGCGCCGTCAGGCCCGGCGTGAAGAACTCGAACGCCATCGTCCCGAAGGCATGACCGCCCCCGTTCAGTTTCGCCCGCAGTGCCGTCGCCGCGTCCATCTTCTGCTCTCCCGATCCACCCTGGCCGGGGGGAACCTAGACGCCTGCGCGGGGCGGGACCAGCCTTGGTAACGGTCCAGATGCCGCTTTGTGCAGGCTCTTGCCGGGTTCCTGCCCTGACCGTGTATTCACATGGCGAGAGGGCCATCCACGCGAAAACTGCTGGCCATGAGGCTCGACGACGCTTCCGATGAGAGTGCGCGAACACCAGCGGGACAGTCGAGGCGCAGACCTGCCTCCGGTCGTTCTCGCGGAAGAGAACCGCCTGATCGTATCCACGATCCTGGTACCCCAATAACCGGACACGGCTCACCTGTTCATGTCCGCAGAGCTGGACGGCATGGTCAAGGAAAGGCGCATGCCGCACCTTTCTTCCGGCAGGTGTGCCTCAACAGACGCGTTGTGTACTTGCGATCATGGGCGAGAAAGCCAAAGGATCGTGGCACCGGATCGTGGTGCAAGGCGTTCGTGCGGCGGAGCAACAGAGACAGCCGCAGTGATCTTCGCGTCCCAGAAAAAGGCCTCTGATGAACGAGCTGGCGAAGGTTCCCGGCATATTCGAGCAACCTGCATCTGGAAGTAACGAACCTTACCGCGGCAGAGTATTTGTGCTCGTCGTATCGTTGATGGCCGTCTCCATGGCCGCAGTCGCCGCATTGTGGCCATTTACGAGTGTCGTGGGGCCGCAGACTCCGATCGTCACGCCGGTCTTTGCGTTGGTCATCATCATTACCGAGATGACCACGAGCTTCTTGCTGTTCGTTTGGTTCAGCGAAGGGCGCAAGACATCGCTGTTGTTGCTGGCCTGCGCGTACCTGTACGGGTCCATGATGGCGGCGTTCCACGTCCTGACATTTCCGGAAGCCGTGCTGCCTGGACAGACGATCCTGGGGACCGGCCAATCGACCGCCTGGATCTTCTTGCTATGGACACTGGGATATGCGGTTCTGATGATGGCGGCCGTGCTGGTCGAAGCGACCGCGAGCGGCCATCGGGTGGCAACAGCCCGTGTGCCCGGGGCGATCGTCGCCGGGATCGTAGCCATCATGGCTGTCGTGCTGGCCGTCGTCTACGCTGCGACCGCCTTGGTGGACCGCCTGCCGCCCCTGATGGCCGGCTCGTCCTGGACCGGACTCAACCAGCTGATCAACTACAGTACCCTTATCATGATGATGATGAGCATCATCATGATCCTGGCGCGTTGGTCGCCGGAACGAGCTGTTCCTCTGGCTGGGCCTGGCGATCACCACGATGGTGGCAGCTCAATTGCTCGGGTTGAGCGGAGGCGGGCGATACAGCGTTGGCTGGACGCTTGGCCGGCTGAGCTGGAGCCTCTCCGCCTGCATTCTCTTCGTCTTCTTCATGGTCCAGTTCGTCAGGCAGCAGCACAGCCTGGCCCGTGCTCGGGCGACGCTGGAGGAGCGCGTCAAGGAGCGCACATCGGATCTGGAGCGCACGATCGGCCAGCGCGATCTCTTGCTGCGGGAAGTCTATCACCGCGTGAAGAACAATCTTCAAGTGATGGACGGCTTGGTCGACATGGAGCGGAGGAGGCTTACGGACACGGCAGCGCGCGATGCGTTGGGAGCCCTGAGAAGCCGGATCTTCACGCTTGGCCTGGTGCATCAGCAACTCATGTCGTCCAACGACATGGCAACGGTACAGGTCGCACCCTTTCTCGAGGAACTCGCAGGCAATCTGGAACTCGCCGTCGCCACTGACCAAGGACCGGGCCGGTTGCGGGTGGAGGCGGACGCCGTGCCGGTTTCGATCGATTTCGCGATCCCGATCGGCCTGATCACGACGGAACTCGTCAGCAAGGCGATGAAGAACGCCGCGTTGTGCGACATCAGCATCAGCTTCCACCGTTCCGCTGACGGGCATGCACTGCTAGAGGTCTACAATGCTGCCAGCGGCGAAGCGGACGACAGGTCATCCGGCTCTGCAGGACCGCTGGACGGCACCGGCCGCAGGATCGTCGAAGGCCTGGTCCGCCAGCTGGGCGGCCAGATGAACGTGACGCACGATCGAGGAACCCGGGTCGCGGTGAAGGTCCCACTCAGGTAGGCAGCATGAACGCCCAGAACGACCGGATCCTCATCGTCGACGACGAGTTCCTGATCACCGAGGTGCTGTCGGCCATGGTCGAGGACATGAGCATGATGGTCTGCGGTTGCGCCGGGACCGCCGAAGAGGCGGTGCTCCTTGCGGAGGAGCATCGGCCATGGCTCGTCCTCATGGACGTGCGACTGAAGGGCCCCAACGATGGAGTCGACGCTGCACTCGTGATCCACAAGAGCGTCGGCGCGAAGGTCATCTTCATCACCGGTTCGCGGGAACCATCCACCGTCGCACGGATCGAGCAGGATCATCCGGCAGACGTGCTCTTCAAGCCGATCACCTTTGAGCAGCTGAGGCGGGCCGTCCAGCGAGTGGCTGGTTCAGGACAACCTGCCCCCTGACCCATGCGCAGGTCCCGTCGCCGGCGATGACCGTTGGCGGAAGCCCAGTGCCGACATGGCTCAGCTCGCTGGTCCGGCTGGCCCTGCGCGCTCCTGGGTCCGTAGCATTCCGACGAGCTCCTCACCGTCGAGCGCGGGAACGATCCGACCCTTCGGCCGGAAGCTGGGCGCGGCTTCGGACATCAGCATGGCATCCAGCACCGCTTCTTCGGTCGTGTCGATCACCGCCTGGTAGATCGGGTCGAGCAGCGGGTCGGTGAGGCAGCGCAGCGGCTGGACGGCCAGGGGCTGGGGTGGGGCCATCGGTGCCGGGGTGGCGGTCGACAGGGCCAGGAAGATGTCGCCGGACGAATTGCCGCCGATGGCACCCAGGCGGCCGACGCCCAGGCCGGCGCGGCGCGCCACCCGCTGCAGCTGGTGTGGCAGGAGCGGGGCGTCCGTGGCGATGACCACGATGATCGATCCGGCTTCCCGGCCGCTCCAGACACCCTTGCCGCCGAGCATCCGGCCAACTGGGACCCCGGCCACCTGGAACTGGTCGAGCCGCCCGTGGTTCGCCTGCACGAGCGTACCCAGCGTGTAGGGTCCGCCGACCAGGTCCAGCACGCGCGATGCGGAGCCCGTGCCGCCTTTGCATTCATAGGCGATCATGCCGGTCCCGCCGCCGACGGAACCGAGCGGGAAGGCGCCGGCGACCGCCCCGTCCAGAGCCCCCCGGACATGCTCCTCGCGAACGTGCTGGCCCATGATGTCGTTCAGGACGCCGTCATACGTCTCGGCGACCACCGGCAGCAGCCAGAGATGCTCTTCGGCAACCTCCGTGCGGAAGCGCTCGACGAGCCAGCCGACCACGGTGTGATGCGCGATGCCGACCGAGGCGGTGTTGGTCAGCAGGATCGGACCCTGGCCCCAGCCGGCGTCCTGGATCCAGTGGGAGCCGGTCATCTCGCCATTGCCGTTCAGCGAGGAGATGCCGGCCCACCAGGGCGTCAGCAGATCGGCGGTCGGGCGCGGGAGGATGGCGGTGACACCGGTCCTTAGGCCGCGGGCGGGATCAACGAGGGTGGAGAGCCCGACGGCGATGCCCGGGACGTCGGTGATCAGGTTGAGCGGGCCTGGCTCGCCCTGCAGCGGCAGTCCCCATTCCCTGGCCCGCTTCATGAACGTTCGTCCCAGGCCGGACGCCCCGATGGATCGCTGTCCGTGTCGCCGGCTGACATCATGGTCAGATCACCGCCCCTAGGCATTGCCGCACACATGGACCCGACCGGCTTCGAAGACGGTATGGCGTCCATACAGTTCGTTGCCATAGAGCAGCGGCTCGCCGGTTCCCATCGTGGCGTCGCAGACGGCCCCGATGAAGATCGAATGAGTGCCGCCTTCATGCGCCTCCAGGAGGGTGCAGGCGAAGCTCGCGGCGGCACCGACGAGCAGGGGGGCCGCCTGCGATGACAGGCGCCACTGGCTGGCCCGGAAATCGTAGGGCGTGCCACGCAGAGGCTGGCCGGAAAACGCGGCGGCAACTTCCACCTGGTCGGCGGCAAGCACGTTCACGGCAAAGCTGCCATTGGCAAGCAGGGCCCGGGCGGCCGGATGGTTGCGCGGCATGCAGACCAGCAGCATGGGCGGCTCGGCCGATACGGTCGTCATGGCACCGATGGTCACGCCAAAGCGCCCGGCGTCGCCCTCGGTCGTCACCACCGATACGCTGGAGGCCACGCGGCGCATGGCGCCGACGAACAGGTCGCGCAGGTCGCTGGCGGCATCGCCATAGCGGTTCATTCATGCTCCGGGGGGAAGAACGTTGCTCGTTCGCTCATGGACGACTGCCATAGCGCAGCTTGGCGCGATGGACGATCCTTGAGGCGTCGCACCGGCGCATCTCCGGCAGGATCCGCCATGCGGCGACGAAGCGGCGCAGGCCAGCCGGTTCATCGAACCATTGACGATCCCGCGACGATGGTGCGTTGGGATGGGCGCATCGAAACAGGACCTGGGAAAGGCGAGATCGATGGCGGTAGTTCGGTATGCGCGGGGTGACAATGACGAGCGCCCGTGGGGCCGCTGGGAAGTGCTCGACACAGGTGCCACCCATGCGGTCAAGCGCATCACCGTCAAGCCGGGTGCCAAGCTCTCGCTGCAGCGGCACAAGCATCGTGCGGAGCACTGGGTGGTCGGCCAGGGCAAGGTGCGGGTGACCCGGGACGAGGACAGCCTCGTGCTCGTGGCCGGCCAGGCGGTCTACCTGCCGCTCGGCTGCGTGCACCGGATGGAGAATGTCGGCGACGTCGACCTGATCATCATCGAGGTCCAGATCGGCGACAACCTGGACGAGAACGACATCGAACGTCTCGAGGATGTCTACGGCCGGGCCTGATCTGGCCCAGGCGAACGGGCCGGGCAGCCGCTAGCTGCCCGGCCCGCCTTCGATGACATGGGTCTGCGCCACGCCCATCGAGCGGGCCAGCGCCCTCATGCGCTGGTCCACCACGTCGCCGAATGGCGCCTCGCCGCCAGGGGGCAGGCCCAGCACCAGGGTGTGACGCTCCTGGATGACATAGGCGTGGTCCAGGATCGAGGCGACCGCACCCGACAGGCGGAAGCCCAGGGTCATCGCGCGGCCGAGCCGTTCCGCCAGCATGCGCTCGCGCGGGCCGACCAGGGCCAGCAACGGCGTCAGCACCGGATCGTCCACCGTACCGTCGTAGCGGGTGAACAGGGTGAAGGCGAGGCGGGCGCGCTCGGCATGGTCCAGGGCCAAAAGCGGCATCTGGCTCAGGCCCATGAGCGACATGTGCGCGCGCGAATCGGGATGGTCGCGCCAGGCGATGTCGGCCAGGTGGCAGGCGGCATGGCGCAGCCGGCGGTCTTCCGGCTCCTCGTGGACGAACAGCCGGTCAGTCCAGCGGATCAGCGCTTCACCCATGCCAGGGTCGCGGTTCCAGGCCCGTCCGATCCCATTGGCCGCCACGAGCAGCGGGTCCTGGTCGATCTCAGCCTCGGAAAGATGACGGATCAGGCGGCCTTCGCGCACGCCGAAGGCGGAGAACACCACCCGCCTGGGCTTGGTCGCCTTCACGACCCGCTCGAACAGGACCAGTGCCTGGGCGAATGTGTCGACGCGCCGCTTTGGCACGCCCGGCACGTCCGCCAGGGTGGAGGGGTCGTAGCGGCCAAGCTCCTTGGCAAACTGCTGCGCCTCCGTCCGCGGCATGCTGTAGCCATGCAGCACACGCAGCGGCGCGTTCTGCATGGCGAGCCGGACCCGGGCGATCGCGCGCCAGCCGCCGCCCACGATGAACAGGTCCTTGCCGATTGTGGGCGCCAGGAAGGTGTCGATGCCTTCCAGCATGGCGTCGACATGCTTGCGGGCGGATCCGAGGTCGCCTGAGAATTTGTCGCCGAGGCGGAGCGTGCCGAGCGGCAGGCTGACGCCGGCACCTGGCCGGCCATGGGCGATCCGGGCGAACTCGAGGCTGCCGCCGCCAAGGTCAGCCACGAGACCGTCAGGCCGATGGAAGCCGGCGCGGACGCCGAGTGCTGTGTAATAAGCCTCCTCGTCGCCGGTGAGGATCGTGATCGGCACGCCCAGCACGGATTCGGCGCGGCGGATGAAGTCCTGGCCGTTGGTGGCGGAGCGGGACGCCTCGGTGGCGCAGACGTCAAGCTGCTCCACCCCCATGCCCTGCACCAGCCTGCCGAACCGGGTCAGCGTGCGGACGGCGCTTTCGACGCCTGCCTCGTTCAGCCGCCCGGTGCGCTCGATGCCCTTGCCGAGCGCGCACATGACCTTCTCGTTGAAACGGACCACGGGCGAGCGAGAGATGCCGTCATAGACGACCAGCCGGACCGAGTTCGAGCCGACATCGACCACGGCAACCCGGCGTTCCCTCGCAGTGTCGTCCGGCGATGGCAGGTGAGGGGCATGAGCAAAGGAGTTCATGCGTCGGGACGGACGATCGACACGCGGGTGGTGCCCTTCTTGCGCATGGCACTGCCCCGGCCGGAAAGGCTGGGGTTGGTCATGAAGTACTGGTGGGCAGAGAACGGCTCACCCTCGGGCTGGATCCGCGTGTAGGTGCCATCCGCGTTCAAAAGCCAGCTGCCGGCCGTGTCCTTCAGGTTGGCAACCATCACCTGCGACATGATCTGCTGGTGCACGGTCTCGTTCTCGATCGGAACCAGGGTCTCCACGCGCCGGTCGAGGTTGCGCCCCATCCAGTCGGCCGAGCTGATGAACAGCTTCGCCTGGCGCGACGGCAGCCCGTGGCCGTTGCCGAAGCAGACCACGCGGGCATGCTCCAGGAACCGGCCGACCAGGCTCTTGACCCGGATGTTCTCGGACAGGCCGGGCACGCCCGGGCGGAGGCAGCAGATACCCCGCACGACCAAGTCGATCTGCACGCCCGCCTTGGACGCGCGGTAAAGGGCGCCGATGATGCCCTTGTCGACCACCGAGTTCATCTTGGCCCAGATCGCGGCCTTGCGGCCGCTGCGGGCATGCTGGATCTCCGCCTCGATGTTCTCCATCAGCTTGGTGCGCAGCGAATGCGGGGCGACGCCCAGCTTCTCCAGGCCCGTCGGCTCGACATAGCCCGTCATGAAGTGGAAGGTCCTGGCCGCGTCGCGACCAAGGCTCGGGTCGCAGGTGAAGAAGGAGAAGTCCGTGTAGATCTTCGCCGTGACCGGATGATAGTTGCCGGTCCCGAAATGCACGTAGGTATTGAGGTCGGCGCCCTCGCGGCGGACGACCATCGACACCTTGGCGTGGACCTTCAGGTTGATGAAGCCGAACACGACCTGCACGCCAGCCCGCTCCAGCGTTCGGGCGAGGCGGATGTTGCGGTCCTCGTCGAAGCGCGCCTTCAGCTCCACCAGGGCGGTGACCGAGATGCCGCGCTCGGCAGCCTCGATGAGCGCCTTGACGATCGGACTGTCCTCGCTGGTGCGATACAGGGTCTGCTTGATCGCGATCACGTTGGGATCGCGCGCAGCCTGGGCCAGGAACTGCAGCACCACCTCGAAGCTCTCGTAGGGGTGGTGGACGATCAGGTCCTTGGCCCGGATCGCGGCGAAGCAGTCGCCGCCGAAGTCGCGGATGCGCTCGGGAAAGCGCGGCGTATAGGGCGTGAACAGGAGGTCGTTGCGCCCGCAGTTCACGATCTGCTTGGTGGCGTCCAGGCCCAGCAGCCCGTCCAGCTCCAGCAGTTCCGAGCTGGACACGTGGAGATGGTCCAAGAGGAAGCGCTTGAGCTCCTCCGGCATGTCCGTGTCCATGGTGAGCCGGATGACCGAGCCGCGGCGGCGGCGCTTGAGCGCCGTTTCCCACTGCCGCACCAGGTCTTCCGCCTCTTCCTCCAGCTCGATGTCGCTGTCGCGGATGACGCGGAAATGGCCGAAGGAGTGGACCTCGAAACCCGGGAACAGCTTGTCGAAGAAACGGACCACCAGGCGTTCCAGCCGGATGAACCGGACCGCGACGCCGGGCAGGCGGACGAAGCGGTCGAGATGGTTCGGCAGGACCAGGAGGCTGATCAGGTTCTCGCCGCGCCGGCGCGTCAGCTGCAGGACGATGCCAAGGCCAAGATTGGGCACGAACGGGAAGGGGTGGGCCGGGTCGATGGCGATCGGGGTCAGCACGCTGGAAAGCTCGGGGAACAGGTGCTCGGTGAACCAGGCGAGGTCGATCTCGTTCAGATCGTCGACCTCGCACACCGTGACGCCGGTCTCGCGCAGCATCGCCGTAAGCTCGCGATAGGCCCGCTGCTGGTCGGCCATCAGCTCGGCGACACGGGCATGGATCGCTTCGAGCTGCGCTTCCGGCGTCCGCCCGTCATCCGAGGGCGTGCGCACGCCGGCCGCCACCAGCCCCTTCAGGCCGGCCACGCGGACCATGTAGAACTCGTCGAGGTTGGACGCGGAGATCGAGAGGAAGCGCAGGCGCTCGAGCGCCGGATGGGCAGGATTGAACGCCTCGGCCAGGACCCGCTCGTTGAAGGCGAGCCAGGACAGCTCGCGATTGATCAGGTCCTGGGGACCCACCTGGAACGGCGTGGCATCCTCGTCGGTCAGGAGCGGAGGGAGCTCCGTGGATAGGGTCTCGTCCATGCCATCCTCTTCCGAACAAGGGGCCGTCTTTGGCCCGTCACTGTCAATGGAGCCCTCGATCCGCCATCACTGCCGGCCTACACGGGGCAGGATAGCTCGGCAAGAAGGGGTTCTAGCTGCACCATGACGACCATTTATCTACTTCGGCACGCGAAATCGCGCTGGGACGAGCCGGGCGTCGACGACCATGACCGGGGCTTGGCCCCGCGGGGCGAGCGGGATGCGCCGGCCATGGGCAGGCATGCGGCGGGCCAGGGCTGGCGGCCGGACCTGGTGCTGTGCTCCACGGCCAAGCGGGCGGTCCTGACCGCGTCAGCCTTCCTCGAGGCCGCCGGATTCAAGCCGGAGCTGCGCCATTCTCGCTCCTTGTACCTCGCCGCTGCGCCCGATCTGCTGAACCTGGTCCGCCAGCAGGAGGCCGACGGCATCATGCTCGTGGGTCACGACCCCGGCATCCATGAGCTGGCGCTTCTCCTGACCGGGCCGCATGCCAGCCAGCGCCTCCAGGAGAAGTTTCCAACAGCAGCGCTGGCCGTGATCGCGTTCGAGGGCCGGAGCCCGGCCGAGATCGCGGCCGGGGAAGGCATGCTCAGCGCATTCGTGCGGCCGAAGGACCTTCGCCAGGCCAGGCCGGACTGACGGCTAGACGCCCTGCCGCCCCTTCAGGAGGTCCCGGATCTCGCTCAGCAGGGCAATGTCGGCCGGCACTTCGGCCGGCTTGGGCGCGTCCTCTACCTTGCGCTCCGTCAGCCGCTTGAGGTTGTTCATCTGCTTGATGACGATGAACAGGGCGAACGCGACGATCACGAACTTGATCACCGCGTTGATGAAGTTGCCGTAGCCGATGACGGCCGTGCCGGCGTCCCGCGCTGCTCTGAGGCTCGGATAGGACTGATCCCAGTTGGTCAGCTGGATGTACTTCTCGGAGAAGTCGATGCCGCCCAGGAGTACTCCGATCGGCGGCATGATGATGTCGTCGACCAGCGAGGTGACGATCGTGGTGAAGGCGGCGCCGATGATGATGCCCACCGCAAGGTCGACCACGTTGCCCTTGAGCGCGAATTCCTTGAATTCCTGCAGCATCGACATGGGCACCTCACTCGGCCTGCGGCACGGCACATCTACGACCGCGTGGCGTCGCAGGATGGTCGACGGGTCGTCGTCGCGTCAACGCGACCTGAACGGCAGGAGCTTCATCACGCCGGCCAACTCTTCGCCCGGCTGAAGGATCCGGAGGCCCGTGTCGGTGCGGCTGTCCAGCATGTTGATGGCGTTCGCCACATGGCTGATCGGCTCGACGCAGAAGGAATCGCCGCCGGGCGGGATGTAGACGATCAGGTGGCCCAGCACGGCGTCGCCTTGGATGCGCACGCCTCTTCCCTCGTTCGGCCAGCGGATCGTGGCGCCTGTGCGGAAACCCGTGAAGATGTGGTCCAGCGCCAGATCCTCGACGGCACGTTCCCGGCGGAAATCGGCCCAGGCCGGGACCGGCACCAGCTCCTTGGAGACGTTGAACTCGTCGTTGAGCCAGACCCCGTCCACCTCCGCCTCGAGCGTCGTGCCTGGTCGCCGGTCGAAATAGGGATGATGGCCGATGCCGAACGGCATCGGTTTGTCGCCGGTGTTGCGCACGCCGATCTCCGCGACCAGCCCCTGGTCGGTCAGCTCGAAGCGCTGCCACGCACGGTAGCGGAACGGAACCCAGCGATGCTCATGGTGGAACACCAGTGCCGCATGCTCATCGGCCTGGTCGGCCACCGTCCAGGAACTCATCCAGCCGTCACCGTGGATGGCGTGCAGTTCCGGGTGGAAGTTCAGCGGCAGCTGGTACTGCTCGCCGCCGAAGGTGAAGCGACCGCGGTCGATCCGCCCGACAAAGGGGACCAGCGGGAAGGACCCCTGGAAGATCGGGTCGCGCAGGTCGCGGACCCCGGCCCGCACCACGTCGAAGCCGTCGTTGCGAAAGCTGCGAATCGAGCCGCCACCAGCGGGGTCGATCACCAGCTCCAGGCTTCGATGGTGCAGGCGGAGAAGGGGAGCCTCGATCATGAGCCATCCTCGGGGCGAGAAACGGGAAAACGCCGCCGGACGATGCCGGCGGCGCTTCCTACGATGCAAGATCCGTGAACGCGATCACTTAGCGATGCAGGTGTCCGCGGTCTCAGGCGTGCACACGTCCAGGCCCGTGTAGGTCGGGTCCTTCGGCGGCGCACCACCCTCGGCCATCTGGAGGAGCGCGTTCATGGTCTCGTAGCCCATCTGGAACGGCCGCTGCCCGACCTGGCCAGACGACAGGCCCTGCTTCATCAGGTCCATCTGCACCGGCAGGGTGTCGGCCACCACCATAGCGAGGTCGCCGCTCTGGATCCGGTCCTTGTACTTCTGGGCAACGTTGGCATAGGCCTGCGGGATGAACTGCGGGAAGCCGCCCGTCGGGGTGAAGGCATCCAGGTCCGGGAACTTCGCCAGGATGTCTTCCATCTGCTGGACGGCCTTGGGGAAGTCGTCGTCGGTATAGAGCGGACAGCCCTCGACCTCGGTCCAGCCGTTCGTCCCGCTCAGCCGCTCGCCCGGCGCGCTTTCCGACTTTTTGCCGGCCAGCGTGTCACGAATGCCCTGCATGCGCTCGTTGTGGTTGGACGCCGCAGCACCGCCCGACTGGATGCAGATGTTGCCGCCCTCCGGCTTCAGCCCCTGGACGATCTTCGCGATGTTGGTGCCGATGTCGTAGTTGTAGGTGCCGATATAGGCGACGCGCAGCGCCTTGTCCTTCTCGAGCAGGTCGGAATCCCAGGTCAGCACCGGGATGCCGGCCTCCTTCGCCGCCTGCAGGGTCCGGCCCATCGCCGCTGCGTTCGACGGCGACACCGCGATCCCGTCGACCTTGCGCGCGATCAGGTCGTTGACGACCTGCACCTGCTCCTCGCCGCCGCCATGCTCGCCCGGCCCGATATACATGCACTCGATCTTGCCGTTGCTCTCTTCCTGAGCCTTCATGCAGCCGTCGCGAGCCTGATCGAAGAACGGGTTGTTCATGTTCTTCGGCACGAGAGCGAAGGTGTACTTGTCCTTCGTCTGCGCCTGCGCGTCGACACTGCCGAATGCGGCGACGACCGCCGCCGCGACGCCCATTATCAAGATCTTCTTCATCGTATCTACCTCCCTGGATCCATTTTCCCCGGTGCCGCCGGCACCGGCGCGGACGACCTGCAGGTCAGTCCGACTTCCTCCCGCGGATCCGCTCGAGCAGAACCGCCAGAACGATGAAGGCACCGACGAAGGTGCCCTGCCAGTTGCTGTCCACTCCCGCCATCAGCAGAGCATTGCGGATCACCTCGATCAACGCCGCACCGATGAACGCGCCATAGGCACCGCCTTCACCGCCCATCAGGTTGGCACCGCCGATCACGGTGGAGGCGATCACGCGCAGTTCGTAGCCCGTGCCGAGCGCGTTGATGGCCGAGCCCTGCCAGCCCACGATCATCACCGAGCTGATCGCGGCGGTCAGGCCGGAGACGATGTAGGCCTGCATTTTGATCCGGTCGACCGGCACACCCGTCAACCGCGCAGCATGCTCGTTGCCACCGATCGCGTAGAGGTAGCGGCCCCAACTACTCAAGGCGAAGGCGATGGCGAACACGACCGTCAGGACGATCAGCATCCAGACTGGATTGGCAATGCCGAAGATGGCGCCGCCGCCGATCCAGTAGAACTGCTCGGCATAAGGACCGAACTCGTAGATCATCTTGTTCTCGGACAAGACCACCGCCAGTGACCGGCCCACCGACAGCATGCCCAGCGTCACCACGAACGGCGGCAGGCCGAGATAGGCGATCAAGGCGCCGTTCACGGCGCCGATCACCACGCCGGTGGCAAGACCGGCCACGACCGCGACCAGCCAATGATACTCGGCCTGCAGCAGCAGCCCGCATACGACGCCGACCACGCCCATGATGGAACCGACAGACAGATCGATGCCGCCGGTCAGGATCACGGCGGTCATGCCCAGCGCCATGATGCCGATGAAGGCAAAGTTCCGCGTGATGTTGAACAGGTTGTCCGCCGTCAGGAACGTCGGCTCGATCCAGTTCATGACCAGGCAGATCAGCGCCAGCACGATCGTCACCCAGAAGGGCTGGCTGGCCAGGATCTTCTGGACGAGCGAACGCTCGCGCAGCGCGGTGACCTCGTCGATTCGCGCAAAGTCCTGCGTCGCGACGGGCTGCTGTGTCGTGTCGGTCATGGTTGGCCTCGGCTCAGGCTGCGCGGATCGCGCCGGTGATGAGGCCGGTGACCTCTTCGGGTGAACTCTCGGCGATCTTCTTGTCGGCGACCTTCGTGCCGCGGCGCATGACCACCACCCGGTCGCAGACGGTGAACACGTCCGGCATGCGGTGGCTGATCAGGACCACGGCGATCCCCTTGTCCCGCAGGCGCAGGATGAGGTCGAGGACCTCCTTGACCTGGCGCACCGAGATGGCCGCAGTCGGCTCGTCCATGAGGACGACCTTGGCGTCCTTGAGCCGCGTCCGGGCGATGGCGACCGCCTGGCGCTGCCCACCGGACATCCGCCGTACTAGGTCGCGCGGGCGCGTCTCCGACTTCAGTTCCTGGAAGATCTCGGCGGCCCTGGCATACATGGCCGGGTAGTCCAGGATCTTGAACGGGCCGAACCTCTTCTTGGGCTCGCGCCCCAGGAACACGTTCTCTGCGGCCGTCATGTTGTTGCACAAGGCGAGGTCCTGGTAGACGACCTCGATCCCGCGCTCGCGCGCATCCGCCGGCTTGTGGAAATGCTGGGTGTGGCCTTCCAGGCGGATCTCGCCGGTGCTCGGGCGGAAATTTCCCGCGATACACTTGACCAGCGTCGACTTGCCGGCTCCGTTGTCGCCCATCAGGCCGACGACTTCACCCGGATCCAGGTCGAAATCGACACCGCGCAGCGCCTCAATGGCGCCGAAATGCTTGCTGATGTCGCGCAGCTCCAGCAGCGCCATGCGCCCATCGCCTCCCCATGCTCGTCCCACCTAGGCGGAACGGCTCCTTATTGTTGGCAGCATACACGGGCATTGAGGGCCGTAAAGTCGGATTAATCATACCTGTCACCCCTGGGTACCCCTGCCGAGCCGCCCGACGAACCGCCGGATCCGCGCCGCCGCCACCTCCAGGCGCTCGTCGGGCACGGTCAGGCTGACCCGGACATGGCCTGCCGCCGGGCCGCCGAACGCATCGCCGGACAGGACGGAGACGCCTTCCTCGTCCAACAGCCGCGCGGCGAACGCGTCCGGGCCAAGCCCGCTCGGGCGGACATCGACCATCACGAACATCCCGCCGGCAGGCGGGCGGACGAGCAGGCCCTGCACGCCGTCCAGGTCAGCGCAGAACCGGTCGCGCCGCCGGCGATAGGCCTGCCGGTGCTGGACCAGCTCGGGATGGTCTTCCGCCAATGCGACCAGGGCGGCGTCCTGGACGAAATCCGGCAGCCCGTAGAGCATCGCGAGCGCCAGGTCGTGCACGACGTCCACCACCCGCTTCGGCCCCACCACCCAGCCCACCCGCCAGCCGGTCATCGCGTGCGACTTGGACAGCGAGTTCACGACGACCGCATGCTCCTCCATGCCGGGCATGCCCGCCGGGCTCACATGCCGGCCCTCGTAGACCAAGTCGGCATAGACCTCGTCGGAGATCAGCCAGAGGCCGTGCCGCCTGGCCAGCTCGCACAGGGCCAGGACCTCGGCGCGGGTCAGCACCGCGCCGGTGGGGTTGTTCGGCGAGTTGACCAGGATCGCCCGCGTCCGGGGCGTGATCGCGGCGGCGATCGCGGCCATGTCCGGCCGGAAGCCCGTTTCCGCCAGGAGCGGCACATGGACCATGATGGCCGCCGCCGCCGCGATCGTGGCGGGGTAGGTGACGTAGGCCGGGGCCGGCACCACAACCTCGTCGCCCGGGTCGAGCAGGCATTGGCAGGCGGCGAACAGGGCGCACTGGGCGCCTGCCAGCACGATGATGTCGTCCGGCGACACGGTCCGCCCGGTCGTGCGCTCGTGGGCGCGGGCGATCGCCTGCCGCAGCGCCGGCTTGCCGGCCACGTCCGCATAATGCGTCCGCCCCGCATCCAGCGCGTCCTTGGCGGCCTGCCGGATCCGGAGCGGCGTGTCGAAGTCCGGGTCGCCCACGGAGAGCAGGATCACGTCCTCGCCCCTCCGCGCCCGCTCGGTCGCACGGTAGTGGATCTGCCAGGCATCGGTCGCGGGACCCTGCAGGCCCTGGGTCCAGCCAGCGAGCGCAGGTAGCTTCAAGGTCGACCTCCCTCTTTACGCCTGGCCATTGCACACTTCACGATGTGCCAGAACCGCGAGCGCCCATTCTTGCCCGCTCCCGCCTGGAGATGCCATGACCGACGTCCGCCGCCTGGAGCCCCGCGACCGCCAAGCGTGGCAGGAGCTGTTCGCGCAGTACAACCGGTTCTATCGCGCGAGCGTGCCGGACCAGGTACGCGACATGAACTTCGACCGCCTGTGCGATGGCGACGCGCTGGTGGGGATCGTGGCGGTGGACGAGGCGGACCGGCCGATCGGGCTCATGCACCTCGTGTTCCACCCCTCCACCTGGTCCGGCAACGGCTACTGCTATATCGAGGACCTGTTCGTCGACCGGGCTAGGCGCGGGTCGAACGTGGCGCGCAGCCTGTTCGCCGAAGCCTACAGGATCGCGGATGCCCGCAAGGCGGACCAGGTCTACTGGCAGACCCAGGAGTTCAACGCGCCGGCCCGCTCCCTCTACGACACGGTCGGGCAGCGGACGTCGTTCATCGTGTACCGGCGCTGAGGCGTCAGGAGCCCGGCAAGCCGCCGCGGTCGGCGACCAGCGCCGCCATCGCGTCGTCGCCATCCTCCGCCTGCAGGCCGGCATGCACGCCCGCCCGGTCCGCCATCGGACGGTTCTGACTGACCTTCCACTTGCCCTCGATGCGATCGATCGGGATCTCGACGCCGACGATGCCGCGCAGCTGGGCGGCGATGAACGGTGCCGGCGCATCGTCCACCGCCCAGGGATCCGCACGGGCAGCCTCCTGCGCGGCCGTGAGGTCGGCGATCTGGCGGCGCAGCCAGTCCTGGTCCTCGATCACGGCCGGGCGGCCCCAGGCCTGGACCATCGCATAGTTCCAGGTCGGCACGACCTTGCCGGTCTCCATCTTGGTCGCATACCAGGATGGCGTGATGTACCGCTCGGCCCCCTGGAACACGACGAGGCAGCTGTCGGCCCTGCGCAGGTCCTCCCACTGACCGTTGGCGCGCGCCAGGTGGGCGCGCAGCGTGCCGCGCTCGCCGGCCGCCGGATCGATCAGGAACGGGATCAGATTGGCCATGAGGCCGGACGGCCCGGCGCTGACCAACAGGCCCAGCGGATGGGCGCGGATCAGGGCGTGCTGCACCTCGAGGCGATCCTCGCGGAACAGAGTGGGCTGGTACATGGAGGTCGGTCCACCGGCTGGGCCAGGCCGGCTGCCCGGACCTGGGTTCACCGGGGTTGTCGGCCCAGGCTCATCTTGCGTCAAGAATCCGGCCGGCCGGACCCGAGCTGCTCCAGGAGCCAAAGCCGGAAGGCCCGCATGGCGGGGGTCTCGGCGCGGGACTTCAGGCGGGTCAGCCAGTAGTCGCCCATGGGGATCTCGACCTCGAATGGCCGGACCAACCTGCCCTGGGCCAGCTCGCGCGCGAACAGCCGCGAGGGCAGGAGGCCTACGCCTGCGCCCTGCGCCGCTGCCTCGGCCATGGTGAGCGAGGAGTCGAAGACGAAGCCGCGCAGCGGCGGGCAGGCCAGACCGACCGCCTCGAACCAGCGCGGCCACTCGTCGACCCGGTAGGAGCGCAGCAGGACCTCCCGGCAGAGATCCTCGGGCTTGTGCAGCCTTCCCACAAGTTCGGGCGCGCAGACCGGCGAGAACGGTGCCGGGAACAGATGGACGGCCTCGGTGCCGTGCCAGGCGCCGTCGCCGAAGCGGATGGCGACGTCCAGGCCTTCGCCGGCGAGATCGACCCGGTTGTTGTTCGTGAGGATGCGCAGGTCGACGAAGGGATGGGCCTCCTGGAAGGAGCCCAGGCGAGGCAGCAGCCATCCGGTCGCGAAGGTGCCGACGACCCCGACGGTCAGCACCTCGCGCAGATGACCACTCTCGAACCGGTCGAGCGTCGCGCCGATCCTGCGGAAGGATTCCGCGATCTCGGGCAGCAGGGCCATCCCCTCGTCGGTCAGCGCCAGCCCGCGCGGCAGGCGCCGGAACAGCCTGGCCCCCAAATTTTCCTCAAGGGTCTTCACATGATGACTGATGGCTGCCTGGGTGACGCAGAGCTCCAGCCCGGCCCTGGTGAAGCTGAGGTGGCGGGCAGCGGCCTCGAAGGCGCGCAACGCGTTCAGGGGCAAATGGGAGCGGTTCATGCTGTGACCCGAGATTTTCTTGTGCCTCAGCCAAGGAATGGCCGTTTGTCCAGTCCCAGCGTTCCGCCCAGCCTGCGCCCGCCAAGCAAGGAGAGATGCATGATCGGTCGACGGAGCCTCATCTGGGGGAGTGGTACGGCGCTGGCTTTCGCGGGCCTGGCGGGCCGGGTTCGAAGGGCCGGGGCCGCCGGCATGTTCGACGGCCTCGAAGCCGAACTGGCGAGGATCGAAGGAGCGAGCGGCGGTCGCCTCGGCGTGGCGGTCCTGGACATGCAGGCAAGGACAGGCGCTGGCCACCGGGCCGACAAGCGGTTCCCCATGTGCAGCACCTTCAAGCTGCTGGCAGCAGCGGGGGTGCTCAGCCGTGTCGATGCCGGGCAGGCGACACTGGAGCGGCGCATCGTCTTCGGTGCGCATGACCTCGTGCCCTACTCGCCCGCCACCGAGGCCCATACGGGCGAGCCGGGGATGACGGTGGAGGAGCTTTGCGAGGCGTCGGTCACGCTCAGCGACAACACGGCGGCGAACCTGCTCCTGGCCGAACTGGGCGGGCCGGCAGGCCTGACGAGCTTCGTGCGCACGCTCGGCGACGAGGTGACGCGTCTGGACCGGATCGAGCCCGGGCTCAACGAGGCAGCTCCCGGCGATCCGCGCGATACGACCACGCCCGCCGCCATGCTGGGATGCATCGAGGCCCTGACGCTCGGATCCGCCCTCTCGGCACCCTCCCGCGACCAGCTCGTCGCCTGGCTGGTCGGGAACAGGACGGGTGCCAAGCGCATCCGGGCAGGCCTGCCCGACGGCTGGCGCGTGGGAGAGAAGACGGGGTCAGGGAACAGGGGCACGGCGAACGATGTCGGCCTCTTCTGGCCGCCAGGGCAGCCACCAGTCCTCTTGACCGTCTATCTGACCGAGAGCCAGCTATCCGATGACGGACGCAGCGCCGTCATTGCCGATGTCGCCCGCACCGTGGCGGCAAGGCTGGCCTGAACGGGCACGGCGCGTGGTTGCTCTCAGGTCCGGTCGAAGATCGCCTGGATGGCTTTCGCATCGCGCGTCGTCGTCAGCGCCAGCTGGAGCAGGGCGCGCGCCTTGCCCGGCTTGAACTCGTTCGCCACCACGAAGCCCAGCCGGTCGTCGTCGACCTCCGCGTTGCGCATCACGGTGCCTTCCCCAAGCCGGGTGGCGCGGACCACGGCTAGGCCGGCGGCGGCCGCCCCGGCCAGGGCGGCCAGGGCAGGGGCCGTCATGTTGCCGTTGCCGACCCCGGCCACGACCAGGCCGCGCGCGCCGGCGGCGCAGGCGGCATCGATCAGCTCGCGCGTCATCCCGGCATGGGCGTGCAGGATGAAGACCTTGGGCAGGTCCGTCCGCTGGCCCAGCTCGAAGACGGGCGGGCGCGTGGCTGGAGGCGGCTGGTGGAAGATGGCGCAGCCCGTGTCCACCAGGCCCAGCGGGCCGCGCTCCGGTGCGCGGAAGGTTTCGACGCGGCTGGTGTGGAGCTTGTAGGCGTCGCGGGCCGACAGGATGGTGTCGTTCATCACGACCAGCGTGCCGCGCCCCGTGGCTGCCGGGGCGGCGGCCACGGCGACGGCGTTGAACAGGTTGAGCGGCCCGTCCGCGCTGATCGCCGTGGCCGGACGCATGGCCCCGGTGAACACGATCGGCTTGAAGGTCGCCACCGTCAGGTCGACGAAGAAGGCCGTTTCTTCCAGCGTGTCCGTGCCATGCGTCACGACGATCCCGTCCGTGTCCGGCCGGGCGGTGACAGCGGCCAGGCGGCGCGCGAGGGTGAGCCATACCGCCTCGTCCATGTCCTGGCTCGGGATGTTCACGACCTGCTCGGCCGTGACCGCCGCCAGCTCCTGCAGGTTCGGCACGGCCTCGACCAGCGTTTCCACGGTGGACGCGCCGGCCGTGTAGCCGTGCCGGGCAGGATCGGCCTGTACCCCGGCGATGGTTCCACCGGTTGCCAGGACATGGACTTTTGGCTTGGCGGCCGGCGAGGCGGTGGGCGATGGCATGGCAGAAACGACCCGTTCACGGACGTTGCGTGCGTCGGCCGATCCTAGGCACCCGGCCGGGACCACGCCACCGCCTGCGCGGCATCGCCTATTCGCCTCAATAGCCCAGGGTCAGCACGATGCTGTCGGTGGACAGGAGGGGCTGCCACTGGCGGATCAGGGCGCGGTACAATTCGCCCACAGGGCGGATCTTCCGGTCGAGGTCGAAGAGGCCCAGCCTGTTCACCCGCCCGGCATCTTCGCGCAGCGCCGTGTCCCAGTCGACCTGGTCGGTCAGGCTGTACCAGGTAAAGCCCACGATCGGGATGCCGTCCTGCTTGAGCCGCACCATGTTCGCCCATTCCTTGCGCAGCCAGGCGACGCTGCGCGGTTCGACGATGTTGGTCTCGGTGTGCATCATCGGCAGGCGGTAGCGGTCGAAATACTGACGGCAGAGGATGTAGTAGCCGAAGATTTCGCCGGACGCCGACGTCCCGCCGTCGCACGCCACCAGGTGCTCGTTGGTCTCGTAATAGTCGGTGCCGATGATGCAGTTGGCCTTTACCCGGTGCTGGGCGAACCAGTGGTAGTCCTCGGCCTTCATCCCGTTGCCCAGCAGGTACTCGAACATGCTGGCGGAGAGTGGGTAGCCATAGGTGAGGTCCAGCGGCAGGAAGCGCTTCTCGTTCAGGAACCTGCACTGGGCGAGGCACTCCGGGTCCTCGGCATGGAAGTACTCGGAGCTCTCGCTCTGGATGAACGTCGCGGTTGGGCGGACCTTCAGGATGGCTTCCATGGCGAGCACGTTCGCCTGGCACAGATGCTTGATGGCCCGCACGAACGCGTCGTCGGTGAACAGCCGCTCGTTCCACCAGCCATAGCGGGCCGAGAACATGGCGGTGATGAAGATCTCGTTGACCGGCGTGAACAGGTGGACCCAGGGGTAGCGCTCGGCAAAGGCCCGCGCGTACTCGGCGAAGTGCCGGGGGAAGTCCGGGTTCTGGAAGCTGCCCAGCCAGTCCGGCAGGCCG
>JAESGR010000466.1_pt1 | contig 30357 bp, 28 predicted proteins | sample 9269771 | NCBI WGS metagenome assembly JAESGR01 (sample SAMN15739572, study PRJNA653492) | algae metagenome | isolation source: Chroococcus sp. CMT-3BRIN-NPC107 and co-occurring heterotrophs from well... | place: USA: Clark Mountains Wilderness, California | collected 2010-04-18 | reverse complement strand
CGAAGAGCCCGGCGCGCGCCCCGAGCGCGCCGGCGATGTTCGACGGCGCGATGCCGCAAGCCTCGATGTAGCAGCAGTAGCCGAGGCCGCGCTTCTTGCCCTTCGCCGCCGAGGCCGCCTTGCGCGCCGGGAAGCCGGCGACGTCGGCCATCTGCACCGCCTTGTCGAGATGCGCCTTGTAGTCGCCGACGTCGTAGGTGAGGCCGACCGGCGTCGAGTACGGGAAGGTGGTGATGAAGTTGCGCCGGCGGATCTCGGCCGGATCGATCTTCATCTCGCGCGCGGCCTGCTCGACGATTCGCTCGACCAGGTAGGTCGCTTCGGGACGTCCGGCGCCGCGGTAGGCGTCGACGGGCGCGGTGTTGGTGAAGACCGCCTTGACCTCGGCGTAGATCGCCGGCGTCTTGTACTGGCCGGCGAGCAGCGTCGCGTAGAGGATGGTCGGCACTGCCGAGGCGAAGGTCGACAGGTACGCGCCCATGTTGGCGACAGTCTTGACGCGCAGGGCGAGGAAGTGGCCCTGCCCGTCGAGCGCCATCTCGGCGGTCGTGAGGTGGTCGCGGCCGTGCGCGTCGGTGAGGAAGGATTCGCTGCGCTCGGCGGTCCACTTGATCGGCCGGCCGACGCGCTTGCTGGCCCAGACGAGGGCGACGTCTTCCGGATAAAGGAAGATCTTCGAGCCGAAGCCGCCGCCGACGTCGGGCGCGATCACCCGCACCTTCGATTCCGGCAGGCCGAGCACGAAGGCGCACATCAGCAGCCGCTCGACGTGCGGGTTCTGGTTGGCGACGTAGAGCGTGTAGCTCTCGTCGTGCTTGCTGTACGTGGCGTTGCAGGCGCGCGGCTCCATCGCGTTCGGGATCAGCCGGTTGTTGACGAAGGAAAGCTTCGTCACGTGCGCCGCCTTGGCGAACGCCGCCTCGACCGCCGCCTTGTCGCCGTGCCCCCAGTCGTAGCAGGTGTTGTCGTCCACGTCGTCGTGCACGGCCGAGCCGATCGAGTCGGCCGAGCCGAGGTCGATCACCGCCGGCAGCTCGTCGTACTCGATGTGGATCAGCTCGGCGGCATCGCGCGCCTGCAGCATCGTCTCGGCGACGACGAGCGCGACCTGGTCGCCGACGTAGCGCACCTTGCCCTGCGCCAGCACCGGATGCGTCGGCTCCTTCATCGGCGAGCCGTCCTTGCTGTGGATCAGCCAGCCGCAGGGGAGACCCCCGACCTTGGCCTCGGCGAGATCGGCACCGGTGAAGATGTCGATGACGCCGGGCGCCTGCTTGGCCGCGCCGAGGTCGATCGAGACGACGCGCGCATGCGCATGCGGGCTGCGCAGGAAGACGCCGTAGGTCTGCCCGTGCAGGTTGACGTCGTCGGTGTAGTTGGCCGCGCCGGTGAGGAAGCGCTGGTCCTCGCGCCGGCGCACGCTCTTGCCGATCGGCCCGGAGACGGCGCCCTCGACTTCGTTCATGTTGCCCATGTCGTGCTCCTCAGGCCGCCGCCGGCGTCTTGCCGGACTGGCAGAACTGGATCGACTTGACGATGTTCTGGTAGCCGGTGCAGCGGCAGATGTTGCCGTCGAGCGCCTCGCGGATCTCCTCCTCGTTCGCCTTCGGGTTGTCGGCGAGAAGCTGCACCGCCGACATCACCATGCCCGGCGTGCAGAAGCCGCACTGCAGCCCGTGGCACTCGCGGAACGCGGCCTGCATCGGATGCAGCTCGCCACCCTTGGAGAGGCCCTCGATGGTCAGGATGTCGCTGCCCTGCACCTGCAGAGCCAGGATCGAGCAGGACTTGATGGCCCGGCCGTTCATGTGCACGGTGCAGGCGCCGCACTGCGCCGTGTCGCAGCCGACGTGCGTGCCGGTGAGCTGCATCTGCTCGCGCAGGAACTGCACGAGCAGGGTGCGCGGATCGATCGACTTGGTGACGGACTTGCCGTTCACGGTCAGGGTGAGGGGGACGTCCACGCCGGTCTCCTGTTGCGCGTTCTTATCGGCCCTCGACGAGGGTCGTTCGACCCATTGTTCGAGCGGCGGACCGGCCGAACCAAACGGGCTTTCCCTAATGGAGATGCAGGGGGGCAGCGGGACGTCAGTGCCGGTCTTCTCGGCGCAGCGCGAAGGTTCTCAAGGCGCGCAGCTCCTGAAGCCGTAGAAGCCGTCGTCGCTCTCGGCCGCGGCGGGGCGACGGAAGCGTGCGCTGCGCAGGCCCGGCCGCGTCGCGAACGAGGCACCGCGAAGCACCCGGTGCCTGCCGAAGGCCGGCTTCGAATAGTCGCGCCACGGGCCTGCCACGTAGCCTGGGTAAGGGCGGAAGATGCTGGCGGTCCATTCCCAGACGTCGCCCCAGCGCATGCCCTGCGTCGCGCCCTGGTGCGCCGCCGCCTCCCACTCGACTTCGCTCGGCAGGCGGCGGCCGGCCCAGCGACACCAGGCTTCCGCCTCGTAGCTGCAGACGTGCGCCACCGGCTGGTTCAGCGGCACGCGCGCGAGCTGGCCGAAGCGGCGCTGCAGCACGCCGTGTCGCATCTGGTCGACGTGCCGCGGCGTGCGCCGCCCCTCGCGCTCGACCCAGGCCCAGCCGGCCGGGCTCCAGTGCTCGCGCTCGTCGTAGCCGCCGTCCTCGACGAACTCGCCGAACTGCCCCCACGTGACCGCCTGGGCATCGATCTCGAACTCGGGGATGTCGACCGGATGCGGCTCGCGCTGGTCGTCGAATCGAAAGCCCGGCGCGCCGGCGCCGAGCAGCCAGCGCGTGGCCGGAAAGAGCAGCGGCGGTCGCGCCGCCTGGGTGGTCGGGCGGACGATGCGCAAGGTGTCGATGCCGAGCGTCTGCGCCAGCACCGCGAAGGCCTCGAAATGCATCTCCTCGTGGAACAGCGCGAGCCGGTGGAAGTAGAGCGCGTCGTCGCTCTCCTCCTTCACCGCGGCGAGCAGCTCGAGCGTGGTCTCGAGCGTTTCGACCAGGTACTGGCGGGTCTCCTGCAGGTCGGGCAGGTCGCCGGCGGCAAGGGCGCGGCGGCGCGGCCGCGGCACGAGCGCCGGGTCGTACCAGCGGTCGGCATGCGGCAGGATCGAGGCGAGGCGCGGATAGGTCGGATCGGCGGCTTCGCCACGCGCGCGCTGCACGTTGCGCGCGATCCAGTGCTCCTGGAACCAGGCGATGTGGCCGAAGGTCCAGAGCGGCGGGTCGAGCTCGCCGGCCGGCAGCGGACCGAGGTCTCCGGGCAGCACCAGCGCCTGGCCGTCGCGCGCCGCCTCGAGCGCCGCCGCCCAGCGCAGGGTCTGGTTGCGGGCATCGATCAGGGCCAGCGAAAGAAGGTCCTTGCCGGCGGTGCGCAGCCGGGCATGGTCGAGATGGGGAGCATCGAGGTCGAGCACGGTTCTCGGGCCCTCGGTCGGGCCATGGCATCGTGTGTTCATCCTATCAACGGCGCGAGCGGAAGTGGCGCCGACGCGAAACACCGACCGCGCGGCGAAGCGCCCGTGCCGGCACTCGATACTTGTCCCCTGCGCCGCCGCACACGGTGGCGCAGGCATCCAACGAGACAAGGAGACGCCCCGTGTGGAACGAGATCCTGGAGACGGCCCGGCAGGAGTTCTCCGACGTGCCCGATGTGGTGCAGCTGACGCGGCTCCTGCTGCGGCTCGGCCTGGCGATGGCGCTCGGCGCCATCATCGGCTACGAGCGCGAGAGCCGCGACAGCAGCGCCGGCCTGCGCACCCACATGCTGGTGGCGCTCGGCACGGCCCTCTTCGTGCTCGTGCCGCTGCAGGCCGGCATGGATGCCGACGGAATGAGCCGGGTCATCCAGGGCCTGCTCGCCGGCATCGGCTTCCTCGGCGCCGGCGCGGTGATCAAGCAGAGCGAGAGCGGCCACGTGCGCGGCCTCACCACCGCCGCCGGCATCTGGACGACGGCCGCGATCGGCATGACGGTGGGCCTCGGCCGCGAGACGACGGCGATCATCAGCACGGTGCTGGTGCTCGTCATCCTCTCTCTGCTGCTGCGCCTCGAGCGTCGCATCGTCAAGGGCAAGGAGGAGCGCGGCGAGATCAGCTCAGGGGAGCGACAGGTGCGAGAGCACGACAGTTGAGCGGCAGGAACTTCAACGGGATGTTGGTCTTGTTGAGGCCCTTGGCGGTCATGCGGTTCGGCGGCTCGGCATTGCCGCAGACCCAGGCCACCGGCACCATCGGCGCGGCCTCGACGACGCCCGGGCGCAGGCTGAGGATCTTGCCGCGGATGCTGGCGTTGGCGCGGTTGCCGAAGGTGACCTGGATCGCCCCCGACTCCACCGCCACCGAGCTGATGTAGTTGTTGACGATCTGCTCGGCCGCGGGCAGGCCCGCCTCGGCGTTGTTGACCGGAAGCCGGGCGCCGATGGCCCACGACAGGGCCACCGGTGCCTTGGCGAGGTCGGTCAGCTTCATGCCCTCGACGATCTGGTCGCGCACCACCTTGTCGGGAATGCCGGGCAAGGCGATGAGGGCCAGGATGACGATGATCGCCACCACCACCATCAATTCGAGCAGCGAGAAGCCGGCGCGGCGGCCGCGCCGGGACGGGCCGATGCGGTGCGTGGGTGGAGGAGTGGGGATGCGCATGCGGCAGCCGGTGGCGCCTCGGCCCGGCAGGGGCTCGGCGAAGCCCGGCCATTCTCGGCGGCATCGTCCCCTGCGGAGCCGCCCAGCGTGCGCACTTGTGCGTGAAAGCACCGGCCGGCACCGGTAAACGGGAGCTTCGGCGGCGTGACGTCCCGGTCCCGTCCTACGGCCCGGCCGCGCAATGGCGTCGTACCTTCACCGGATCGCGACAAGACGAAGGCCTCTGCGGAGGACAACACCATGAACCGCTTCATTTCATCCCTGGCCGGATCGGCCCTGATCGGCGTCGCCGCCCTCCTCGCCAGCCCTGCATTCGCGGCGTCCGCGAGCGCACCGGCAGGCAAGGCGGCCTACACCAAGGAGCGCGCGGACTGCGAAGCCGGCCGCACGGCGCAGGACCGTGCCACGTGCCTCAAGGAAGCGGGGGCCGCCGCCGACGAGCGCAAGCGCAACCGCCTCGACAACAGCGGCTCGCTGCCGCAGAACGCGGCCGAGCGCTGCAACGCCCTGACTGGAACCGAGAAGAGCGACTGCCTGGCCCGCGCCAAGGGCACCTCGACGGGCAACCAGAAGACGACGACCTCCGGCAGCGTCGGCGGCGGCGGCGTGATCAAGGAAACGACTACGACCACCACCGTCGGCAGCCCCACGATCGTGATCGTGCCCGGCGGCTCCGCCGCCAGCGGCCCGACCAAGTAGCCCCTGCGCCGGTCCTGCGCACGCCGCCGGCGACCCGGCGGCGGCTGCTATTCTTCTTCGCCTGCCCTGACCCGCCTCGCGCTGCGCCGAGGTGCTGCTCTCCGTGGCCGCCCTGCACATCACCGACATCGAATCCGCCATCAACTGGTGGCGCGACAGGAAGCCTTCCCCCGACGGCATCACCGCGTGCCCCGAGGTGCGCGCGCTCGCCGAGGTGTATGCGCTGATGGTCTACTACCACGAGACCGAATGCGACGAGGCCTCGATGCCGCCCGCGGCGGCGCAGGCCTGGCTGGCCTGGTATGCGACGACGCCGGACGCGCCGTGCATCGCCATCTGCTCGACCAGCCAGGGTGACCCGGTCTGCAAGGGCTGCGGCCGGACCTTCCTGGAAGTGCAGCGCTGGACCGAGATGACGCCGGCCGAGAAGCGCCAGACCTGGCGCCGGATCACGCTCGAAGGCACGGCCTGGCGCTTCAACCGCTACGCCGAGCGGGCACGCGACCCCGAGACAGCGAAGAGCGCCGCCGCCGCATGACGCGGCCTTCGCTCGCCGCGAGCGCGCGCCGCATCGCGCCGCTCGCCTGGCCGGTGTTCGTCGGCCAGCTGGCGGTGCTCGCGTTCAGCACCGTCGACACCGTCATGGTGGCGCGGACCACGCGCATCGACCTCGCCGCGCTGGCCATCGGCGGCTCGGTCTACATCTCGGTGTTCGTCGGCTTCATGGGCATCGTCCTCGCCATCGGCCCCATCGCCGGGCAGCTCTACGGCGCCGGCAAGCTGCGCGAGAGCGGCCGCGCGACCGAGCAGGCGGTCTGGCTGGCGCTGGCCCTGGCCGTGCCGGGCTGCGCCCTGCTCCTCTTTCCGGAGCCGTTCCTGGCCCTCGCCCGCGCCGAGCCGGACGTCGCCGCCAAGGTGCGCGACTACCTGCGCGGCCTGGCCTTCGCCCTGCCGGCGGCGCTGGTCTTCACTGCCTATCGGGGCTTCAACATCGCCGTGTCGCGGCCTAAGGCCGTGATGGCGCTGCAGATCGGAGCCCTCGGCCTGAAGGTGCCGCTGAACGCCCTGCTCGTCTTCGGCGCCACCCTGCCGCTGCCGTTCGGCGAGCTTCGCTTGCCAGCGCTCGGCGCCGCCGGCTGCGGCATGGCGACGGCGATCGTCATGGCGGTGCAGCTGCTCGCCGCCTGGGTGCTGCTGCGCCGGGACGCCTTCTACGAGCCCTTCGGCCTCGGCCGCCACCTGAGTCGCCCCGACCCGGCCCGGATCGGGGCGCTGCTGCGGCTGGGCGTGCCGATGGGCCTCGCGATCGTGGTCGAGGTGACCGGCTTCACCTTCATGGCCTTCTTCGTGTCGCGCATCGGCGCCACCGCCGTTGCCGGCCACCAGGTGGCGGTGAACATGGTGTCGATGATGTTCATGCTCCCGCTCGCCATCGCCAACGCGACGAGCACGCTGGTGGCGCAGCGGGTCGGCGCCGACGACGTGCGCGACGCGCGGCAGATCGGCTGGGCCGGCCTCGAGATCGGCATCCTGATCGCGGCGGCGCTCGGCGGCGCCGTCTACCTCCTGCGCGGCATCGTCGTCGAGCTCTACACCAGCAACCCGGTCATCGTCGCCGCAGCCGTCCCCCTGCTCGCCTGGGTGGCGCTCTTCCACGTCGCCGACGCGGCGCAGACGATCGCCGCCTTCGTGCTGCGCGCCTACCGCATCGCCACGGTGCCGCTGATCGTCTACGTGCTGGCGATCTGGGGCGTCGGGCTCGGCGGCGGCTACGTCGTGGCCTTCGACCTCGCGGGCATCGGGCCGCCGTCGTGGATGCGCGCGGCGCAGGGCTTCTGGTCGATGGCCACGCTCGGACTCACCGTCGCCGCCATCGGCATGACGGCCTTCCTGGCTTGGACGCTGCGCCGGCAGCGCCGGGCGGAGGTTGCATCGCTCGCTGCCGGCGCCTGACGCTTCGCGGCTGCGTGGCCGCCCAGGCCAATCGCTAAGCCGTGGCGAGGGCCGCGGCGGCGGGCGCGTGCATCGCTGCCACCGGCAGTTCGATCACGAAGCAGCTGCCGCCGCCGGCGCGCGCCTCGCAGCGAACGCTGCCGCCGTGCCGCTCGGCGATCTGCTTGACCAGAGCCAGCCCGAGGCCGACTCCGCCGTCCTGCTCCGCGTGCCCGGGCATGCGGAAGAACGGCTCGAAGATGCGCTCGCGCATCTCGGCCGGAACGCCCGGGCCGCGGTCGCAGACGCGGATCTCGGCGCGGGAAACGGCGGCTCCGGGCAGGCTGCGCAGCGACACCTCGATCGACCCGCCGCCGTAGCGGCGCGCGTTCTCGAGCAGGTTGCGCAAGGCGCGATGCAGGAGGCGGGTCTCGCCCGAGACGAAGAGGCTGCCCGGGGCGTCGACCACCGCGTCGACGTGCGACGACTCCTCGACCGCGACGGCCAGCAGGTCGACCGGCTCGCCGCGCAGCTGATCGCGCGTCGCGTCGAGGCGGCTCGCCAGCAGCACCTCCTCGACCAGCGCATCGAGCTCGGCGACGTTGGTGTCGATCTCGCGCTTCAGCCGCTCGCGCTGCTCGGGGCCGGCCTTGTCGAGCATCGACACCGCCATCTTCATCCGGGCCAGCGGCGAGCGCAGCTCGTGGCTGGCATTGGCGAGCAGCGACTGGTGCGAGCGCACCAGTGCCTCGACCCGGGCCGCGGCGACGTTGAAGCTCGCCGCGACGGCGCCGACCTCGTCGTGGCCGGAGATCGCCACGCGGTGGCCCAGCTGGCCGGCGCCGAACTGCTCGACGCCGCTCTTCAGGGCCTCGAGCCGTCGCGTGAGGCGGCGGACCACCGGGTAGGCGCCGGCGGCCACCGCGATGAACAGGACAATCAGGACGACCACCAGCCCGGCGCCGCGTGACAGGCCCGGCAGGACCATCGGCCACTGCTGCGAGGCGCGGCCGCGCGGTCGCTCGTCGGCGGCGCCGCTCGCCTGCGCCCCGCTGCCGGCCTGCCGTCGGCCGCCCCAGCGCATGGTCCAGAGCGTGCGACCGTCGTCGAGCTTGAACGAGAAGGCGCGCTGGCCGTCGGCGGCGCGCCGGAGAAAGCTCTCGGACGCGCCGATGCGCTCGCCGGTCGGGCTGTCGAGCGCCAGGGGCACGCGCAGCCGCTGCGACCACTCGTTCAGGGCCGCGGCCTGGACTTCCGGGGCCGCGTTCACCCCCGGCAGGGCGTTCTCGAGCAGGTCGGCCCAGGCGCCGAGCCGCTCGCTGACGACCTGCTCGTTGCTGGCACGCTCCTGGTCGAGGTGACGCTGGACGATCCAGCCCGATCCGAACGCGAACAGCAGCAGGACGACGACGACCGTCGCGTAGATGCGCAGGTACAGGCTGGTCATGGCGCCGCCCCCGGGCTCTCGCTCATGCCGCGCTGTCGGCGTCCTGCTTTCTCGCGAACACGTAGCCTGCGCCGCGAACGGTGAGGACGCGGCGGGGCGCCTTGGGGTCGTCCTCGATGGCCGCGCGGATGCGCGAGATGTGGACGTCGATCGAGCGGTCGAAGGCCTCCAGCGGGTGGCCCTTGAGCGAATCCATGATCTGGTCGCGCGAGAGGACCCGCCCCGGGCTCTGCGCGAGCACGACGAGGAGGTCGAACTGGTGGCCAGTGAGATCGCAGATCTTGCCGTCCAAGCGCGCTACCCGGGCACCGAGATCGATCTCCAGGCGACCGAAGCGGAGCACGTCGTCGGCGGCGGCCTGCGGCGAGGCGCGGCGCAGCAGCGCCTTGACCCTGGCGAGGAGCTCGCGCGGCTCGAAGGGCTTGCCCAGGTAGTCGTCGGCGCCGAGCTCGAGTCCGACGATGCGGTCGAGCGGCTCGCCCCGGGCGGTGAGCATCAGCATGGGCAGCTGGCGCGTGCGCGGGTTGCCGCGGACCTCGCGGCACAGGTCGAGGCCGTCGCCGTCCGGAAGCATGAGGTCGAGCACGAGGGCGTCGTAGGTGTTGCCGGCCAGGCGGTCGCGGCCCGCCGCGATGGTGCCGGCGGTCTCGACCTCGAAGCCGGCCTGGCCGAGGTAGTCGCCCACCATTGAGGAGAGGCGGGTGTCGTCGTCGACGAGGAGGATTCGTGGCGTCATCGAGGCGAAGCGCCGGGCGTCCTGCGACGGCCGGCGCACGAAGGGCTGGGCGGGATTATCGGCGCGGCTCGCGTTCCATCCGCTTCATCCGGTCGGCGTGCCGGGCCTGGCGGTCGCGGATGCGCTCGCCGATCCTGGCCCGCTGATCGGGCGTGAGGACACGCGCCGCCTCGAGCATGGCCTGGCTGGCGCGGCGGCTCATCTGGTCCTGGTGCTGGAGCATCTCCTGGCGCGCCCGCTCGGCGGCAGCGGCGTCGACGCTCGGCGAGGTGAAGGCGAGCATGCCGCGCTCGCGGATGGCCCGGCCGGCCTGCGCCTGGGCGCGCAGATCGGTCGCGGCAGCCGCCGCGATCTGCTTGATCTGCGCTCGCTGCGCGTCGGTCGCGTTGAGGCCGTCGAGAAGGCGGTCGATCATGCGGCCCATGCGTTCCGGCGAGCCGCCGAACATCATCCCGCCCATGCCGCCCATCCCGCCATGCATGCCGCCGCCGTGGTGCATGGCGCGCTGGTGCATGCCCGCGTGCTGCATGCCGCCGTGGTGCATCGCGCCGTGCATTCCCGGGCCGCCCTGAGTCGAGGCCGACGCGCCCGCCTGAGCCCAGGCCGTGGCGCACACGACAGCGAGCAGCGTCGCCAGCATGCCGATCATGACCACGCGCACCTGTCGTGCCGCCGTCGCCGCCTTCGCTTGGGTCGCGCTGCCTGTCGTCTTCATCGTCTGCTCCCGTCCGGACATCGGACACGAGCCCATCATCGGCGGGCCGCGTGAGTGCACATTGCGCCCGCGGTAAAGATCTGTGAATGCCTCCGCGGGACGTCGCTGCCTCTGCTGGCGCGCCGCTTGCGTTCGCTCAGGGCCGGGGCGCGACGTTCCCCAACCTGGTGGGTTCACCGTGCCCCACACGCTGCCTACATTGAACCGATGAGCCCCCCCGATCCGTTTCGCAGCACGCCCGGCCAGGACGATCCGCCCTCGTCGCCGTGGTGGGGGACGCTCGCCGTCGCCCTGGTGCTGACGATCGCCGCCGCCGGCGCCGGCCTGCTGGCCGGCAGCATCGCCTAGGGGCTGCTCGTCACATCATCGCGCCGGCGCCGACGGCGGCCTGCTCGTCTTCTTTCTGCTGCAGCGAGAAGATCGAGGTGTAGCCGCGCGACCAGTCGGGCGGGATCAGGCACGGGCGCGGGTCGTGGTGCGCAAACGCGGCGCGGCGGCCGCGCAGGATCGTCTGGTCGTGGATCGGCTTGATCGGGTTGGCCGTGTACGGGAAGGCATCGGCCGAGCTCAGCGTGTAGAGCAGCAGCGGCCGGCCGAGGTCGGAGTCGTTGCGCGGCGAGCCGTGGATCGTCCGGCAGTTGTGCAGCGTCAGCGAGCCGGCGGGTCCCGTCAGGTAGACGGCCCGGTCGACATCGATGCGGGCGAGGTCACGCTCGCCGAGGCAGCCGACCCACTTGCCGGCGTCGTCGTACTGCGTGAGCATCGGCTCCAGGAGGTGGCTCCTGGGGATGACGCCGAGCGGCCCCTGGTCCATGCCGCAGTCGTAGAGATAGGTGCCGATCGTCAGCGGCGAGTAGTTGGTGTGCGGCCAGAAGGAGATGTCGTAGTGCCACTTCACTTCCTCGCCGCCCTTGCTCCACTTGAAGTTGAGCTTGGAATGGTGGAACTTCACGTCCGGACCGACCAGGTCGGCGACGGCATCGGGCAGGACCGAGCGATTGACGTACTCCCAGAACACCGGATGGTGCTCGGTCGGGTTGCTGACCCGGCGCAGGCGCGGCGCGTCGGGCCGATGGTCGGGCTCGAGATCGAAGGCAGCGTCGGAACGCACGACCTTGCGGCTGCGCTCGACGAGCTCGTCGGTGGCCTCACGCAGCCTCTGCACCCAGTCGTCGCCGACGATCGCCTCGAGCAGGATGTAGCCCTCGCTGAAGTAGAACTCGCGCTGCGCCTGGGTCAGCACGCGCGGCGGGATGGCGAAAACCTGCTCGGGGGTCATGGCGGCTTGTCTCCTCGTGCGGCGGTGCGGCGCCTCAGGCCCGGAACTCCTGCTTGTCGGTGCCCTGGTAGAGCGCCTTGACCTGCCGCTCGACCGATGCCGCATGGGCGGCGAGCGCATCGGCGTCGAGGTCGGCGCGCGGGCGCGGCTCGTCGTCGAAGTGGTGGTACTTGTCGACGCCGCGCACCAGCATCGCCGAGTCGCGCACCTTGGTCTGCTTCACGTAGGTCGGGATGTAGCGGATCGCGAGGCCGATACGCCGATCGTTGCTGCGGTTCGGCTCCGACCCGTGCACGAGCTTGATGTGGTGCAGCGACATCTCGCCGGCCTGGAGGGCGATGCCGACCGCCCTCGATGTGTCGACGTCGACTGCAATCTCCTGGCCGCGCGACAGCAGGTTGTCGCGATGGAAGGTGTCCAGGTGCGGCAGCTGCTCCACCTTGTGCGTGCCCGGGATGAACTGCATGTAGCCGTTCTCGGGCGTGGCGTCGGTGAACGCGACCCAGGCCGTGACCACGTCGTCGGGCTCCAGTCCCCAGTAGGTGGAATCCTGGTGCCAGGAGACGAAGCCGGCGCTGCCCGGCTCCTTGATGAAGAAGTTGGTGGTCCAGCACAGCAGTTCGGGGCCGAGCACGTCGGACACGGCGTCGAGGATGTTGTCGTTGTGGACGAGCTCGTCGGCCCAGGTGAAGAGCAGATGCGTCTTGTGGCGCCAGTTCCCCTGCAGCGGCTTGCCGGCGAGCGCCTCGTGCGTCTCGAGGCAGTTGCGGTAGTGCTTGGCCTCCAGCGTGCTGAGGACGCGGAACGGGAACACGCAGCCGTCGCGATGGAAGTCGCCGACTTGTTGCTGGGTCAGGTGCATGGCCGCCTCCGGTCGATCTGCGATATCACTGACATATTACAGGCTCCGCATCGCCGGCCGGCCGGCGCTCAGAAGCCCCTGGTGATGATGCGCTTCGCGAACTCCTCGGCGTAGTCGATCTGCCGGTCGCTGGCCAGGCCCGCCTTCTCCTCGTCGCCGGTGGCCACCGCGCGCAGCAGGTCGGCGTGCAGTCGCGCCACGACGACCACATCGTTGAGCTCGCCGTAATGCGTGAAGTAGAAGCGGCGCGACAGCGTGTACAGCGGCGCGATCGCCTGCTCCGAGAAGCGGTTGCCCGCGCAGCGCGCCATGAACTTCTTGGCGGCGAAGTACTGGCGCAGCATCTCGAGCACGTCGCCCGCCTTGCCGGCGGCGATCAGCGCCTGGGCCATGGCCGCCATCGCCTGCTTGTCGGCGCTCGAGGCTCTGCGCGCCGCCCGCACGGAGATCAGCCGCTCCAGCTCGCGCCGGGTCTCGAGGACGAGCAGCTGCTCCTGCTCGTTGACCTCGGCGATGCGGATGCCGTGCCGGCGCATGATCACGACGAGGTGGAACTCGGCGAGTCGCTGCACGGCCTCGCGCACCGGCGTCCTGCCGATGCCGAGCGCTTCGCTGAGCGCCGCTTCCGACCACAGGCTGCCCGGCGGCAGCTGCAGCGTGACGATCATTTCCTCGAGCCTGTCGAACGCCTGCTCGGACAGGCTGCTCCTGAGCGGAGGTGCGCGCGGAATCTTGGCTCTCGCTGATACGGGAGGCATGGGCGGCTCGGGCCTCGCGGCCTCGTCGAGAGGGCGTTGGCATGGTATCAATATATTTACCTATTGCAGCGCCTTGGGGCCGGTGCCTCAATCGATGCATCGCCCGGAGCTCCGCGCGATCCACCACGAAGGGAGACACGCATGCAGAGACGCAAGTTCATCCGGGCGGCCGGTGCGGTCGGCGCCGGTGCCGGGCTCATCGGCGCGCCGGCGGTCGTCGGAGCGCAGCAGTCGGCGAAATGGAAGATGCAGTCGATGTGGAGCTCGGCGGAGCTCACCTACAAGGTGTTCGAAGACCTCTGCGGGCGCATCAACAAGCTCTGCAACGGCCGCCTCGAGATCACCCCCTTCGCCGCGGGCGCCGTCACCGGCGCCTTCGAGACGCTCGACGCCGTCTCCGCCGGCGTCCTGCAGGGACACTCGTCGTGGCCGGGCTACTTCTCGGGCAAGGACCCGGGCCTCGCCGTGATCAGCGACTTCGTCTTCGGCTACCAGCACCCCTGGCAGGCGGAAGCCTGGTTCTACCAGCGCGGCGGGCTCGACATGCTGCGCGAGGCGTACGCCCGCTACAACGCCTACCCGGTCGGCGTGAGCTGGTGGGGCGTCGAGTCGATCGTCGCCAAGAAGGCGATCCGCAACATGGGCGACTTCAAGGGCGTCAAGTTCCGCTCGCCCCAGGGCATGACGGCGGAGATCCTCACCAAGCTCGGTGCGTCGATCGTCGTGCTGCCCGGCGGCGAGGTGTTCTCGGCGCTCGACAAGGGCGTCGTCGACGCGGCCGACTGGGCCACGATCTCCATGAACCAGCGCATGGGCTTCCACGACGTCGCCAAGTTCCCGGTGATCGTCGAGCACTCGATGCCGGTGCAGGAGTTCACCGTCAACCAGGCGACCTGGCGGGCCCTGCCCGACGACCTGAAGCTGCTGGTCAGCACCGCCGTGCGCGAATGGACCTGGGACCAGGTCCAGCGCGTCGCCGTCGAGGACGTGCGCATCCTCAACGATCTCAAGAAGAAGGGCGTCGAGCGCATCCGCTGGGACGACGCCGAGATGCGCAAGATCCGCGAGCTCGCGCACAAGACCTGGGAAGACTGGTCGAAGAAGGGCCCGCTGGCCAAGAAGGCATTCGACTCCCAGCTCGCCTGGCTGCGGGACCTGGGGCTGGTGGCGTGACGTCTGCGGGTGAGCCGGGCGGCGACCGCGCCGCCGGTTCCACCCCGCCCGATCCGACCCGCGCTCCGGTCACGCGCGGGCCGATCGGGCGCTTCTGCGCCGCCGTCGATGCGCTCAACCACTGGGTCGGCCTCTTCTGGGGCTTCACCATCGTCCTCGTCACCCTGGCGGTGCTCTACGAGGTGTTCGCCCGCACCGTGTTCGGCTCGCCGACGCAGTGGGCCAACGAGACCACCATCTACCTCTCGGCCATGGCCTACCTGCTGGCCGGCGGCTATGCGCTGCTGCACCGCAGGCACGTCCGCATCGACGTGATCTACGACCGGCTGTCGCCGCAGGTGCGCGGCCGCCTCGACGCGTTCACCTTCCTCTTCTTCGCAGCCTACGTGCTCACGCTGATCTGGACCGGTGGCACGGAGGCCTGGAACTCCTTCCAGTTCAGCGAGACGACGAGCACGCCGTGGAACCCGCCGATCTGGCCGGTGAAGATGGCGATTCCGCTGGCCGGCGTCCTGCTCCTCCTGCAGGGCTTCGCCAACCTGGCGCGCGACCTCGGCTGGACAAGAGGGGAACTCCCCGCATGAGCATCGAGTTCCTCTCGATCCTCTTCGTCGCCGTCTTCGCCGTCACGCTCCTCACCGGCCTCCCGCTGGCCTTCGCGACGGGCGCGGTGGCGGTCGTCTTCGCGGTCGTTCTGTTCGGGCTGCCCGGACTCAACCTCATCGTCAGCCGCATGTTCACGCTGATGGGCAACTACGTGCTCGTCTCGGTGCCGCTCTTCATCTTCATGGCCTGCATCCTGGAGCGAGCCGGCATCGCCGAGGCGATCTTCCGGGCCGTGCACGTGTGGGCCGGCCGCCTGCGCGGCGGCCTCGCGGTCGCCGTCATCATTTCCTGTGCGCTGATGGCGGCGATGGTCGGCGTGATCGGCGCCGAGATCGTGACCATGGGCGTCGTGGCGCTGCCGGCCATGCTCGCCAAGAACTACAAGAAGGACCTCGCCCTCGGCTGCATCTGCGCCGGCGGCGGCCTGGCGACGCTGATCCCGCCGAGCGTCGTGTTCATCATGTTCGGCCTCACCGCCGGGGTCTCCATCGGCCAGCTCTACATGGCCGGCGTGATCCCCGGCCTGATGCTGGCGGGGATGTACATCGTCTACATCATCGTCCGCTGCAAGCTGCAGCCCGACCTCGCGCCGCCGGCCTCGGCCGAGGAGCTGGCCATGCCCCTGCGCGAGAAGCTCGCGCTGCTGAAGGAGCTGATCCTGCCCGGGCTGGTCGCCTTCAGCGTGCTCGGCTCGCTCTACATGGGATGGGCGACGCCCACCGAGGCCGCCGGGGTCGGCGTCGCCGGCGCCGTGCTCGCCGCCGCATGGAACCGCAGGCTCAGCTGGAAGAGCATCCGCGCCGCCGTGGAGGACACGACCAAGGTCACGGCGATGCTCTATTGGCTGTTCTTCGGCTCGTCGGCGCTGATCGGCGTCTACACGCTGGCCGGCGGGACCAAGCTGATCCAGGACGCGATGACCGGCCTGCCCGTCGGACCGATGGGCGTGATCATCATCATGATGCTGATCTGGATCGTCCTCGGCTGCTTCATCGACTGGATCGGCATCCTGCTGCTGACGGCGCCGATCTTCGTGCCCGTGGCGTCCACGCTCGGCTTCGATCTCGTCTGGCTCGGCGTCCTCTTCTGCATGAACATGCAGATCTCGTACATCTCGCCGCCGTTCGGGCCGGCGGCGTTCTACCTCAAGGGCGTGGTCCCGCCCGACATCAGCCTCGGCGACATCTTCCGCTCGATCTGGCCGTACATGGCGCTGCAGGTGCTGGCGCTCGGCCTGGTGATCGCGTTCCCGCAGATCGCCCTCTGGCTGCCGAGCACGATGGCGAAGTAGCGCGTCGGCGATGGAAAGGCGCTTGCACCAGGTGGTCGACGTGATGCGGGTCCCGGCCGCGGGCGACCCGGGCGTCGCCGTGATCGAGGTCGCGGGAGCGCCGCCGGGAGAGGTCGTCGCTTGCGAGGTCCTGGTCGTCGGCGGCGGCACCGGCGGCGTCGCCGCCGCGCTCGCGGCCGCGCGCCGCGGTTGCCGGACCTGCCTTCTCGAGGAGACCGACTGGCTCGGCGGGCAGCTGAGCGCGCAAGGCGTGTCGGCGCTGGACGAGCACGAGCACATCGAGGCCTTCGGCGCCACCGCCTCCTATGCCGACCTGCGCTCGCGGCTGCGGGCTCGCTATCGGCCGATGGCCGGCGCCGCGGGCTCGGCGGCCGACTTCAACCCGGGCGCCTGCTGGGTGAGCCGCCTCGCCTTCGAGCCGGCGGTCGCGGCGGAGCTGATGCGGTCGCTCCTCGCGCCGCATGTCGCGAGCGGCCGCCTGAGCATCCACCTGCGCACGAAGACGATCGCGGTCGACGCGTCCGGCGACCGCATCCGCTCGCTGACGGCGATGAACCTCGACGACGGCAGCCGGCTGCGCTTCGAGTCGGCCACCGTCGTCGACGCCACCGAGCTGGGCGACCTCCTGCCGCTCGCCGGCGCCGAGTACCGCGTCGGCGCCGAGTCGACGGCGCAGACCGGCGAGGCGCACGCACACCCCGTGGAGCCGAAGCCGCACTGCGTCCAGAGCTTCACCTATCCGTTCGCGGCCGAGCGGCGCCCGGCCGGCGAGACGCATGTCATCCCCGAACCGGGAAAGTACCGTCACTACCGCGACGCGCAGCCGTACAGCCTCACGATCGACGTGCACGGCGGCGAGATCTACGGGGAGGAGAGCGGCCGGCTCGCCTACCAGCTGTACGAGCGGATGCCGGGCACCAAGGGGGGCCTGTGGGATTACCGGCGCCTGCTCGCCTCGCGGCACTTCGGCGCGGCGGTGCCGAACGACGTCACCATGTTCAACTGGCCCGGCAACGACTACCGCGACCGCACGATCATCGATCGACCGGCGCACGAGGTGGCCGCGGCCCTGCAGGATGCGAAGCGCGTGAGCCTCGGCTTCCTGCACTGGCTGCAGACCGAGGCGCCCACCGAGGGCGACAGGCGCGGTGCGCCCGAGCTGATGCTGCGCCCGGACGTCATGGGCAGCGCCGACGGGCTCGCCAAGCACCCCTACATCCGCGAGGCGCGGCGCATCGTGGCGCTGAAGACGGTCCTCGAGCACGAGGTGTCGACCGCGTTCCAGGCCGGCCCGTTCGCGGCGCCGTTCGCCGACTCCGTCGGCCTCGGCTGGTACCCGATCGACATCCATCGCGCCGGCGACGAGGACGTCGGCCTCAGCTGCCGCACCCGGCCGTTCCAGATCCCGCTCGGCGCCCTGCTGCCGGTGCGCATCGCCAACCTCGTCGCCGGGGCGAAGAACATCGGCACCACGCACCTCACGAACGGCTGCTACCGGCTGCATCCGGTCGAGTGGAACATCGGCGAGGCGGCCGGTGCCGTCGCCGCCTACGCGATCCGCAACGGCACGACGCCGGCGGCGGTGCGCGAAACGCGCCTCGACGACTTCCAGCGCAGCCTGCGCGACGAAGGCGTGCCGCTCGACTGGCGCGCAGGACTCCGCGGATGAGCCCGACATGAGCACGACGATCGAGCACCATCACGAGCGCCTCGACGGCGTCGAGCTGCACTACGCCGCCATCGGCGACGGCGAGCCCGTCGTGCTCGTGCATGGCTGGCCCTCGACCTGGTACGAGTGGCGGCACGTGATGCCGCTGCTAGCGGCGCACCATCGCGTCATCGCGCCCGACCTGCGCGGCCTCGGCGACAGCTCGCGCCCGACGGAGGGCTACGACAAGAAGACGCTAGCCGCCGACCTGTGGCAGCTGCTCGGCGAACGGCTCGCCCTGCGCCCCTGGCACCTGGTCGGCCACGACTGGGGCGGGCCGGTCGCGTTCGCGCTGGCGGCCGCCCACCCGGAGGCGATCGCCACCCTGTCCATCGTCGACGTGACGCTGCCCGGCATCGGCCCCGACATCTCGCAAGGCGGCAAGCGCTGGCACCACGCCTTCCACATGACGCCCGACCTGCCGGAGGCGCTGGTGCGCGGTCGCGAGCGCGCCTACCTCGGCTGGTTCTACGAGGCGTTCTCGTGGCGGCGCGGCGCCTTCGCGCCGGCCGATCTCGACGAGTACCTGCGCACCTACACCGAGCCCGGTGCGCTCGAGGCCGGGTTCGCCCTCTACCGCAACATCCCGCGCGACGCGTCCGACAACCGCGCGCTCGTCGATGCGGGCTTGCGCCTGACCATGCCGGTGCTTGCGGTCGGCGGCGGCCGCGCCGAAGCGCGCGGCCGCGGCAGCGAGCCCGAGCAGTCGCTGGCGCTGGTCGCCGACGACGTCATCGGCGCTGTGGTTCCCGACTGCGGCCACTTCGTCCCCGAGGAGCGGCCGGCGGAGCTCGCGGCGCTGCTCATGACGCACTTCCGCAAGGCCTGACGGCGACACGCGGCACGGGCTGGCCGGGACGCGGCCTCGCTGCGGCCGCCGGCGACCTCCCTGCCGCCGTCAGCGGCTCCGTCCGAACGCCGACATGCCGGCGAAGCGTGCCCGGGCGCCGAGACGCTCCTCGACGCGAAGCGCCTCGTTCCACTTCGCCATGCGCTCGCCGCGCGCGAACGATCCGACCTTGAGCTGGCCGACCTGCCAGCCGATCGCGAGGTGGACGATGGTCGTGTCCTCGGTCTCCCCCGATCGCGCCGACACGATGCCGGCGTAGCCGAGCGACTGCGCCGTTCGCCAGGCCTCGAGCGTCTCGGTCAGCGTGCCGCGCTGGTTCGGCTTGAGCAGCACGGTGTTGGCCGCGCCGGCGGCGGCCGCCTGGCGAACGAGCGCCGCGTCGGAGACCAGGAAGTCGTCGCCGACGATCTGCAGCCGCGAGCCGGCGGCGCGTGTGAAGCGGGCGAAGGCCTCGCCGTCGTCCTCGCCGAGCGGGTCCTCGATCGAGACGATGGGGTAGCGCTCGATCCAGCGCAGCAGCAGCTCGATGAGCCCGTCGGCGTCGAGCTCGCGCCCTTCGAGGCCGAGCCGGTAGCGGCCGCCGCGGCCGAACTCGGAGGCGGCGACGTCGAGTGCGATCGCGACCTGCGTGCCGGGCGAGAAGCCGGCCCGCTCGATGGCCTCGAGCAGGCGATCGAGCGCCTCTTCGTTGGTGCGGAAGTCGGGCCACCAGCCGCCTTCGTCGGCGATGCCGAAGTGCGAGCCGCGCGCGTGCATCAGGGAACCGGCGCTGCGATAGACCTCGGCCGTCCACTCGAGGGCCTCGGCGAAGCTGCCGGCGCCGGGACACACGATCATGAAATCCTGGACGTCGACGCGGCGGTTGGCGTGCGCGCCGCCGCCGAAGACCTGGATCTGCGGCATCGGCAGCAGCGTCGCCGCGGCGCCGCCGAGGTGCTCGTGCAGCGGCACGCGCGCCGACGCCGCCATGGCGTGCGCCGCGGCCATCGAGACGGCCAGCGTCGCATTGGCACCGAGGCGGCTGCGCGACGGCGTGCCGTCGACGGCGACGAGGCGCTCGTCGAGCGCGTGCTGGTCGCTCGCCGAAAGGCCGATCAGCGCCTGCGCGATCTCGCCGTTGACGTGGCCGACGGCGCGCATCACGTCCAGGCCGCCGAAGGCCGCTCCGCCGTCGCGCAGCTCGAGCGCCTCGCGCGAGCCCTTCGACGCGCCCGCCGGGCTGATGGCGCGGCCGGTGGAGCCGTCGCCCAGCGCGACCTCGGCCTCGACCGTCGGCCGGCCGCGGCTGTCCCAGACGCGCCTGCCATGCACCGAGCGGATCGCGTGCGCGCTCATGAGCGGATCTCCTCCTGCCAGGCGGCCTTCACCTCGGCCAGACCCTGCGCCGGCGCGCGCAGCAGCGAGCGCGCCACGCGCCGCACCACGTCGCGCGAAGGCTCGTCGACGATGTATTCCACCGGCGACTTGCCGTCGACGCGGGCGAGCAGCAGGCCGGGCAGCAACGCGGCGGCGCGGCCTTCGACGGCGGCCGTGGGTTCCCAGTCGACGCCCTCCAGGTAGCTGGCGGCGAGCACGTCGAAGCTCGTGAGGAAACCGGCGCTCGCGCTCGGCGTCCACAGGCACTTCAGCAGCAGGTGGTTGAGGCAGAAGGCGATGTCGAAGGCCGGGTCGCCCCACCAGGCGCACTCGGCGTCCAGCAGCACCGGGCCTTCGGCGCCGACCAGGATGTTCTTGGGGCTGACGTCGCCGTGCACCAGCGCCCGGCGGGTCGAGCGCGTGACCTCGACCAGGCGCTCGAGCGCAGGTGCGACGTCGGGATGGCGAGCCGCCGCGGCGAGCAGGTAGGGCTCGAGGCGGATGTCGAAGAAGATGGCGTCGGTGTCGAACTGCGCCGCCAGCTGCGGCCGCGCCGCCGAATGCGCGTGGATGCGGGCCAGCACGCGCCCCACGTCGCGCGCCGTCGCCGGCTCGGCGCGGCCCTCGCGCAGCGACGCCTTCCACAAGAGATAGCGTTCCGGCTCGAGGTAGCTCATCACCAGCACGCCGAGCGCCGGATGCTGGCCGAGCACCTTCGGCGTGCAGCCCGGAGACGCCTCGCCGGCGACCTCCATCCAGCGCGCCTCGTATCGGTTGCGTTCGATGGGGGCGCGCCAGTCGGCAGCGACGCGCAGCCGGGCCAGCGCCCGCTTGGCGCACACGCTCCCGCCGGCCGTGTCGATGCGCCAGATGTCGGACGAGACACCGCCGGTGAGCGGCAAGCCCGCCAGCCGCGCGGTCGACGACACCAGGCCGAGCTCGCGCAGTGCCTGGGCGAACTCGGGCGGCACGTCGCGCGGCACGTCGGCGTCGACAGCCGATGACGCGCTGGCCGGGCCGGGCTCAGCGCTCGCCACGACCGGCCTCGATCAGCTTCACCAGCGCGTAGAGGGCCTGGTTCGCCGGCGTGGGCACGCCGAGCTCGCGCCCGCGGCGGACGACGAAGCCGTTCAGGTGCTCGATCTCGCTCGGCTTGCGCCGTGCCATGTCCTGCGCCGTCGACGAGAGCTGGCCGGGCATGGCCACCGCGATCCGCCCCATCGCTTCCAGCGACGAGCCGAGCGGCAGGTCGACGCCTTCGGCCTCTGCGAGGGCGACGACTTCGGCGACCAGCGCGTGCTGCAGCTCGCGTGCGGCGGGCAAGGCGGCGAGCTGCGCGTAGCTCGCTTGCGCGATGCCCGAGATCGCGTTGTACGCGCAGTTGACCATCAGCTTGGACCACAGCTCCGCCGTCACGTCGGGCGAGATGCGCACCGGCACGCCGGCCGAGGCGAAGAGCTCGACGAGGTCCTGCAGCCGCCGCGCGACGCCCTCGTCCTGCGCCAGGGCGGCGCTCGGCGCGCCGATGACCAGATGGCCGCGCCCGAAATGCCTGACGAGACCGGGCTCGGGCAGCGCCGTCGCGACGTAGACGACGGCGGGAACGACCAGGCCGCGCACGTGGCGGGCGAGCGTCGGTGCGTTCTCGACGCCGTTCTGCAGGCTGAGGACCAGCGCGTCGGGGCGCAGGTGGGGCGCCATCTCCCGGGCGACGGCTTCGGTGTCCGTGGACTTGACGCTGAAGAGGACCAGGTCGGCGTCGCTAACGGCGGCGAGCTCGGTGCTGGCCTGCACGGCGATCGACTCCACGGCGCCCGCCCGGTCGAGCCGAAGTCCCGAGCGCCGCATCGCTTCGACGTGCGCCGCTCGCCCGATCAGGGTGACGCGATGGCGGGCCCGGGCGAGGAGCGCGCCGAAGAAGGCGCCGACGGCGCCTGCGCCGACGACGGCGATCGAGGTGAATGCGGAGCTCACGAGCGCTGGAGGGTGGCGACGACGGACCCGGGGCGGGCCCAGCGCATCGTACCCATCCTCGCCGCGCCGGCCCTCGGGCCCGCGACGCGGAGCGCGGCTCAGAACGTCGGCTCGGTTTCCCGCAGGGTGTCGTACAGCTTGACGAACGCGGCGTCGGGCGCGGCGCCGCCGCCGAAGCGGGCCTGCACGCTCGCCGGCAGCTGGGCCCAGGCGACGTCGACGGCGTGCTTCTGCGCGACGGCGGCCGCGAGGGCGCAGGCGCCGCGCAGGGACAGGTCGAGCGGCAGGTCGTCGTCGGCGGCCGGCGATGCCGCCTTGCGGATGGTGTCGGCAACCGGCTGCGGGAAGCCGATGGTCTCGATCCAGAGGGCGCCCACGGCCGCATGGTCGATGCCGAAGTTGTCGTTCTCGGTCGCGGCCAGCTCGGCGCCGCGCAGCACGGCGAAGCCGGCGAACACCAGCGTCGCGATCTCCGGATAGGTGTGGCAGAGGATCAGGTGACCGGTCCGGTGCAGGAGGCCGCACACGTACGCTTCCTCGGGGTTGGCGCCGAGGCGCGGCGCCAGCTTGTGGGCGGCGGTGGCGGCGACGAGCGCGTCGCGCCAGAAGGTGGGCAGGTCGATGCCGGGGATCTCGACGAAGGTCGAGGCGACGCCGCAGGCGACGATCAGGCGGTTCAGCGCCTGCGTGCCGATCAGGGTCACGGCGGCGTCGATCGAGGCCATCGAGCGCTGGCCGCCGAAGAACGACGAGTTGGCAAGGCGCAGCACCTTGGCGCTCAGCACCGGGTCCTGCGCGAGCGCCTGGCCGATCTTGCGTGCATCGACATTCGGGTCGCGCAGCGCGATGAGGAGGCTCTGCACGATCTGCGGAATCGTCGGCAGCTCGACCTTGCCGGCGGCGATGTCGTTGATGAAGTTGGGCGCCTGCACGGTGGGCGCCGCATGGACCTCGGCCGCCCGCTGCTCGGGTGCGAGGGTGAACGCCGGCACGTACTGGCCGCCGCGATCGTCGATCCGCTTCGTCACGTTCGTCATGCGCTCTCCGAGGCCGCACGCGTGAGCGCGCTCCCTGCCTTTTCCCGACGCCGAAGTGTTCACCAGGTGTGCGAGGACGGAACGTCGATCAGCTCGGCGAAACGAGGCTTTCTCCGCAGTTCGGTGCGCAGCGGCAGCGCCTTCGGCCGCGACGCCGGCGGCTCAGGGCACCGGCAGGAAGCGATCGATGTTGCGGAGCAGCGTGTCGCGCGTGAACGGCTTGACGATGTAGCCGACGGCGCCCGCCTCGATGCTGCGGGCCAGCGACTCGCGGCTGGCATCGCCGGTCAGCATCAGCACCGGCACGCCCTGGAGGCGGGGCAGCCCGCAGATCGTGCCGGTCAGCGTCACGCCGTCCGCATCGGGCAGGTTGATGTCCATCAGGATCATGTCGGGCTTGCGCCGGCGGATGGCGCCGACGAGCGAGGCGCCGTCGGCCAGCATCAGCACGTCGATGGCCCGGCCGTGCAAGGCACCGGCGATCAGCTCGCGCTGGACCTCGTCGTCCTCGACGACCATCAGCGTCACCTGCGGCGCCGACATCCCCCGGCTCAGCCCGCGCACCTGCTCGGCCACCGAGTCGAGGCGGTTCTTCGCCCCCGCGGGCCAGGCCGCCGCCTCGTCGACGAGACGGCTGCCCTCGCGGAACGCCTGCTGCACGCCGTCCCGCTTCAGCCGCTCGAGCTCGCGCGCGAAGGCCTCCGGGTCGCGGAGCATGCCTGCCTCTCCGGGCCGGTGCGCCGCGACGCGCCTGCCGAACTCGTCGATCGCCTTGTCGACGGCGACCTCGACGTGGTCGAGCGCGCCGGTCACGGTGTCGGAGAACCGCTGCCCTTCGGCGAGCTCGCGCTCGAAGAACGCCTGCACGCTCCTGACCTGCTCGGCCTTCAGTGACAGCTCCCGGGCATGCACGCGCGAGGTCTCCCTCAGCACCGCCTGAGCGGCGTTCCAGACGCTCATCGACAGCCTCAGCCCGTCGTGGGCCAGCGGCCAGTGCAAGACGTAGTCGTCGTAGCAGCCCTTCTTGCACAGCTCGTAGGCGGCGCGCGCTTCGGCGTGGCTGCAGAGAAGCACGATGCGATGACGGTGGCTGCTCGCGACCTCGCTGCGCCGATAGAGGGCGAGCAGGTACTGCTGCGACTTCAGGATGGTGTCGAACGCGAGCACGACGACCTGCGGCAGCGCCGCCTCGAAATCGCGGATCGACGACTCCGAGTCCGTCGAGCCGGTGATCCGCGCATGGTCGGCGGCGAGCTGGGCAGTGATCTCGCGCAAGTCGTCGGACCTGCCGCAGGCGATCATGATGCTCCTCGCGGCCGGCGTTCGGGGGCCCGAACGCCGCTCGGGATCCTTCGACGCTGCCGATGCGGCCATGAGCGCGTGCTGCGAAGTGGAGGTCGCCGACCAGCCTAGCACCGGCGATCGTCGAGACCGCGCCGCGTCGAGCGAACGAGCGTTTCTCCTACAGTGATCTCTGCTCCGGCTGCCCAGCAATGCACATGCTCTTCGACCCCGCCCGCCACGAGCCGCTGACAACCGATCCCTGGGATGAAGCCGCTGCGCGCGCTGCCGTTCGCTCGATCGTTCGCGACATCGAGGAGCACGGCGGATCGCAGGGAGCCTGGCGCGTCCATCCGCTGGACGTGGAAGGCGATGTGCCTCGGACCGGCTTCAAGAGCCTCTATCTCGGCCGGGCCGGGGTGCTGTGGGCCCTCGCCTATCTGCAGCGCGAGGGCGCGGCCGAGACGAGCCTCGATCTCGCCGCCGCCATCGCGGCGGCGGACGCCGCTTACCCGTCCGATCCCGACACCGGCGAGCCCGTCCCCTCGTACTTCCTGGGCGAGGTCGGGATCCTGCTCGTGCTCTGGCGGCTGACCGGATCGGCCGAGGCCGCAAACCGGCTGCACGTCGCCGTCGCATCGAACATCGCCAACCCGACCCACGAAGCCCTGTGGGCCGCGCCCGGAACGATGATCGCCGCCTGGCATCTGTGGCTGGCGACCTCCGAGCCGCGCTGGCGCGCGCTGTTCCTCGACAACGTCGAGCAGCTCTGGCGGACCTGGACCCTCGACCCCCGCCACGGCTGCCATTTGTGGACCCAGGATCTCTACGGCCGCATCGTCCAGTACCTGGGCGCCGGCCACGGCTTCGCAGGCAATGCCTATCCGTTGATCCTCGGAGCCTCGCTGCTCGACCACGATCGGCGCGAGCAGCTCTTCGAGCGTGTCCTCGGCACGCTGCGCGTCACCGCCAGGCACGAAGGCTCGCGGGTCAACTGGCCGCCCGGCATGTCGGCCCCGCGGGCCGGTGGCGCGAGCATGCTCATGCAGTGGTGCCACGGAGCGCCGGGCATCGTCACGGCGCTCGCCGGCATTCCGGCACGATGGTCGACCGAGCTCGACGACCTGCTGCTCGCCGCCGGCGAGGCCATCTGGCAGGCCGGGCCGCTCGAGAAGGGCTTCGGCCTCTGTCACGGCACCGCGGGCAACGGCTACGCCTTCCTCAAGCTGCATCGCCGCAGCGGCGACGCCCTCTGGCTCGATCGCGCCCGGCGCTTCGCCATGCACGCGCTGGCGCAGCACGGTCGCATGCGTCGAACGCACGGGCAAGGACGCTACACGCTGTGGACGGGAGACCCGGGCCTCGCCGTCTACCTGTGGCACTGCATCGGCGGCACGGCGGCATGGCCGACCCTCGACATCGTGTGATCGGCGCGGCCCAGGCGTCAACTCAGCGCTTCTTCAGGCGCGGCTCGCGTGTTCCGACATCAGCTCCTGGAACGAGGCGAGGCGGCCCGCGATGGCGCTGGCCGCCGTCGTCGCCGGGCTCGCCAGCCACACCTGGCCCGGCCCCGAGCGCCCCGGGAAGTTGCGGTTGATGGCGCTGACGGTCACCTGCTCGGCAGCCGTCGAGGCACCGGGGCCGCAGTTGGCGCAGGCGCCACAGGCCGCATGGAGGATGCGTGCGCCGACCGCCTCGAACGCGGCCAGCCAGCCGGCGCGAACGCAGTGCTCGCGCACGTCCTCGCTGCCGAACTGCAGGTAGAGGGCCACGCCGGGCGCCACCCGCAGGCCGCGCTCGGCGGCCCACGACAGCACGGCGTGGTACTGGACGAAGTCCTCGCGCTTGCCGGCGGTGCACGAGCCGGCGTAGGCGATGTCGATGCGCGGCCGCTCCGCAAGCTCGGCCAGGGCGACGCCTCGGCCCGGATCGCCGGGCCGCGCGACCATCGGCGACAGCATCGCCGCGTCGACACGGATCGTCGCGGCGTACGCCGCGCCGGCATCGCTCCGCATCCACGGCTCGAGCGCGAAATCGAGGCCGCGACGCTCGCGCAGGAAGCGGAGCGTCTCGCCGTCGGGCTCGACGAGGCCGGTCAGCCCGCCCAGCTCGGCGGTCATGTTGGTGAGCGTGGCCCGCTCGTCGATGGCCAGCGCGCGCACCGCAGCGCCGCCGAACTCGAAGACGCGGCCGACGCCGGCGCCGGCGCGGATCTCCGGCAGTGCGAGCAGGTGCAGGGCCAGGTCCTTCGCCGACGTGCCCGGCGGCAGGCTTCCCTCGACCTCGACCCGCAGCACCTCGGGTCGGCCGAGGCGCACCCCGCCCGTGAGGAAGGCGTTGGCCATGTCGGTCGTGCCGACGCCGACGGCGACGCAGCCGAGCGCGCCGCTGTGCGGCGTGTGCGAATCGGTGCCGACGACGAGCTGCCCGGGCCGCGCGTAGCGCTCGGCGACGATGGCGTGCGAGATGCCCTCGGAGCCCTCGCCGCCCGGCAGGTAGCCGTGGTCCTTGAGCCCGTGGCGAGCGACGAAGGCGCGGTGCGCCGCCGACAGCCGGCGCACGTTGCCCACCAGGGCCTGCGCGACGTGCATCGGGCTCTCCTCCACGTAGGACAGGTGGTCCTCGAAGCAGACGATGCTGCCCGGCTCGTGCAGTGCGTAGCCGGGGCCGGCGTGCTGCTCGAGGAGGTGCGCGCACATGCCCGTGTAGTACTCGTGGATGTAGCGGAGGTCGGCGCGAACGAAGCCGGGCCGCACCCGGTGGCGATCGACGATCTTCTCGAACAGCGTGCGCGGGCGGCGCTCGTCGATCGGCTCGAGCGGCGACGCTGGGCCGAGCCCGTGGCGGAGCAGGCCGCCGGCACGAAGGATCGCGGCGGCCAGCGGCTCGCGGCCGGCGAGCAGCTCGTCGAGCGTCGGCACCTCGCCACGCTCCAGGCGGTCGACGAGGCCGAGGTCGGTGCTCGTGAGCAGGCCGAGGTTGTCGGCGTTCTGCCGGTAGATCCGCTCGAAGCTCTCGGCCACGACGAGGCGGATGCCGGCCGACTGCTCGGCCAGCGGCGAGTGCTCGCGCGAGCTGCCCTTGCCGTAGCGGCGGCCGCCGACGAGCACGCCGATGCCGGCGGCACGCAGCGCGTCGACGCCGATCGGCCGCTCGCCGGCAGCGACGAAGCCGGTGTGCGCATGGCGGCCGAGCGTCGCGTCGAAGTGCACCAGCGCCGGCATCGGCGTGATCTCGTCGGTCGAGATGTCGTCGCGCAGCGGCCCGGCCTCGGCCCGCGTCAGGTCGCGGCCGCCGAGCTGCTCGCCGACCAGCGCCGGGTCGACGGCGAGGTAGAGGCGCCGGCCGAGGACCGGCGCACCAGCGTTCACTGCGCCTCGACGCCCGCCTTCTTGACCAGCACCGCGTACTTCGCGCGCTCGCTGCGGAAGAAGGGCATCGCCTGGTCGGCCGGTCCCGGGTTGATGACGTTGCCCTGCTTGGCCATGGCTTCCTTGACCTCGGCGTCGTTGAAGGCGGCGACCACCGCCGCATGCACGCGCTGCACCTCGGCCGGCGGCAGGCCCTTCGGCGCGATCACCGCGAACCAGGCCTCGACGACGTAGCCGGGCAGGCCCTGCTCGACGAAGGTCGGGATCTCCGGCGCCGCCGGCGCGCGCTGCGCCGTGGCGATGCCGATGGCCCGCAGCGCGCCCGACTTCAGGTGCGCCTGCAGGCTCGGCAACGCCGCCGTCGCGAAGTCGACCTGGCCGCCGATCAGGTCGGTGAGCATCGGCCCGACACCCTTGTACGGGATGTGGCGCGCCGCGACCTTGGCCTCGTCGAGGAACATCGCCGCGGCCAGGTGCAGGATGGTGCCGTTGCCGCCCGACGCGTAGGTCATGTCGCCGTTCCTCGACTTCAGCAGGGTGATGAACTCCTTCGCGTCCTTGGCCGGCACCTTGGCATTGACGACCAGCACCACCGGCGTGTAGCCGACGACGGTGATGGGCGTGAAGTCGGCGGGCATGTCGAACGGCACGCTCTTCAGCACGCTCGGGAAGATGACGACGTTGTTCGAGACGATGCCGAGCGTCGAGCCGTCGGCGGGTGCGCGCGCCAGCGCCTGCAGGCCGACGATCCCGCCGGCCCCCGGCTGGTTGTCGATGATCACCGGATGGCCGAGCGCCTTGCCGAGCGCGTTCTGCGCCGCCCGCGCGATCGCGTCGACGCCGGAGCCGACCGCGTTCGGCAGGATGAAGCGCACGGGCTTGTCGGACTGGGCGAGCGCGGGCAGGGCCAGGCTGCCGGCGAGCCCGGCGACGACCGTGCGGCGCGTCAGGGCGAAAGTCTTCTGCATCTCTGTCTCCTCGTCGTTGAATGTGTTCGGCTGCCCAAGCCCGACGCGCGGCCGATCAGGCGACGGCGCCGGCGGCACGCAGCGCCGCCATCTCGTCGTCGCGGTAGCCGAGGCCGGCGAGCAGCTCGTGCGTGTGGGCGGCGAAGCGCGGCGGCTGCAGGCGCACCGGCAGGCGCTTGCCACCGAGCGTGATCGGCAGCAGCGTCGTCTTCACCGTCTGCCCAGCCTTGTCGCCGTCGGGCAGCTCGACGTCGGCGAGCCCGCCGGTCGCGATGAGGTGCGGGTCGTCATACAGGTCCTCGGGCTTCCTGATCGGCGCGAAGGGCAGGCCGGCGCGCTCGAAGATCGCCGCCAGCTCGCCCGCGCTGCGGCTCGCCAGCCGCTCGCGCAGCGTCGCCAGCAGGGCGGGACGGACGCGCACGCGCTCGTTGTTCGTCTGCAGCGCCGGGTCGGCCTTCAGGTCGGGCAGGTCGAGCACGTCGCAGAAGGTCTGCCATTGCGCGTCGCTGACGGCGCAGAGAAATATCTGCTCGCCGTCCTTGACGGTGAAGACGTCGTAGACGGCCCACGGGTTGTCGCGCGCCGGCATCGGCGCCGGGTGCCGCCCGGTCATCGCGAACTGCAGCATGTGCTGGCCCATCAGGAAGACGTTGTTCTCGAAGAGCGCCGACTGCACCTCCATGCCCTGGCCGGTGATGCCGCGCTGGATCAGCGCGCCGAGCGTGCCGATCGCGCCGAACAGGCCGCCCATGATGTCGTTGACGCTGGTGCCGGCGCGCAGCGGGTCGCCCGGGCGGCCGGTCATGTAGGCCAGGCCGCCCATCATCTGCACGACCTCGTCCAGCGCGGTGCGATGCTCGTACGGGCCGGGCAGGAAACCCTTGTGGCTGACGTAGATGAGGCGCGGGTTCAAGGCCGCGAGGCCGGCGTAGTCGAGGCCGAACTTCTTCAGCGTGCCCGGCTTGAAGTTCTCGACGACGACATCGGCCGAGGCCGCCAGCTTCCTCGCCACCTCGGCGCCGGCCTCCTGCTTGAGGTCGACGCCGATGCTCTTCTTGTTGCGGTTGAACATCGGGAAGAAGCCGGCGCCGGCGCCGAGCAGGCGCCGCGTCCCCTCGCCGTCGATCGGCTCGACCTTGATGACCTCGGCGCCGAGGTCGGCGAGCACCATCGCGCAGGTCGGGCCCATCACCATGTGCGTGAACTCGACGACGCGCAGGCCCTTCAGCGGCTGCGGGACGATGGGCAGCGGCGCCTCGACGCTGCCGACCACCGCACGTCCGTCGCCGCTCGGCACGACGCTCACGCCGCCTCCTGCAGCGTCTTCGGCAGGCCGGCGCGCCAGACGTGGCCGTGCAGCGGCTCGCCCTCGAGCCACTGCGCGATGCGCCCGCGCAGCGCCATGAGCGCGTCGAAGTCGAGGCCGGTCAAAACGCCCATGCTGGCGAAGAGGTAGGCCACGTCCTCCGTCGCGACGTTGCCGCTGGCGCCCGGCGCATGCGGGCAGCCGCCGATGCCGCCGACGCAGGCGTCGAAGCGACGCACGCCCGTCTGCCAGGCGGCGAAGACGTTGGCCAGGCCGAGGCCGCGCGTGTCGTGGAAGTGGCCGCAGCCGAGCCGGTCGCCGGCGATCCGGAAGCAGCGCTCGAAGAGACGCGCGACCTGGCTCGGGTCGGCATAGCCGACGGTGTCGGCGAGGCCGACCCGGTC